>Ga0307375_10005989_pt1 | contig 11319 bp, 13 predicted proteins | sample TR1MG_FD_202531 | JGI IMG/M metagenome (GOLD analysis project Ga0307375, IMG submission 202531) | Soil microbial communities from Risofladan, Vaasa, Finland - TR-1 | ecosystem: Environmental > Terrestrial > Soil > Coastal area > Acid sulfate soil | place: Finland: Risofladan, Vaasa | collected...
ACTCTTAACGACACGCTTGGCCATGACATTGGAGACCTGCTACTGCAACAGGTCGCGCACCGTCTGCCCTCCTGTGTGCGTAACGACGACACGGTGACCCGTCTGGGCGGTGATGAGTTCGTGGTGTTGCTGGAAAACCTGAGCAAGCAACCCATTGAAGCTGCGGCGCAGACGGAAGCCATTGGCGAGAAGATACTCACGGCTCTTCACCAGCCCTATCAGCTTGACGCGACAGAATACCAAGGCACCGCCAGCATCGGCGCCACGGTGTTTAATGGCAGCCAGATCGCGTCAGAAGAACTGATGAAACAGGCCGACATTGCCATGTATCAGGCCAAAAAAGCTGGACGCAACACTCTGCGTTTCTTTGACCAGCAAATGCAGGCAAGCATCACCAACCGTTTCTCACTGGAAGGCGAATTACGCAAAGCGCTGGAGAATCGGGAATTCCATCTGCATTACCAGATTCAGGTAGACAGTGCGTCTCGTCCCTTGGGCGCCGAGGCGTTGATACGCTGGATTCATCCCTTGCGCGGAATGGTGTCGCCCATGGAATTCATTCCGCTGGCGGAGGAAACCGGTCTGATCCTGCCCATCGGGCAATGGGTGCTGGAAGCGGCCTGTGCCCAACTCAAGGCATGGCAGCAAGATAAGCTCACCTGTGCCCTGGTTCTGGCCGTGAACGTGAGTGCCAAGCAATTCCGTCAGGCTGGATTTGTGGCCCAAGTGCTGGATATTGTTCAGCGGCATGCCATCTATCCGAAGCTGCTCAAGCTCGAACTGACTGAAGGCATGTTGCTGGATAACATTGAAGAAACCATCACGACCATGAACCTATTGAGCGAGATTGGTATCCAGTTCTCCCTGGACGACTTCGGCACCGGCTATTCATCTTTGCAATATCTCAAGCGATTACCGCTGGACCAGATCAAGATCGATCAATCCTTCGTACGTGACATCACCAGCGACCCCAACGATGCCGCAATCGTGCAGACCATCATCGCAATGGCGGAGACATTGGGATTGAATGTGGTTGCAGAAGGGGTTGAAACCGAGGCGCAACGCGAATTTCTTGAACTACGCGGTTGCACACACTACCAAGGGTACTTGTTCAGTAGGCCAGTACCGATTGAACAGTTTGAGGCGTTATTGAAGAAGGGCTGATTTGTTTATGTTGGTTCGGTGGATGGAGGACAGCTTCGGAGGGAATTGACTAGCTGGAATGTGTCGTTAGTGATGGTTTGAAATTAATTCAAAGCGGACACCTTTTCATAAGATTTCCACAGTCCGGTATGGCACCTGAAATCAGGACGGTCAAGTTCTAAACATCGGACAACTTGCCATACAGCCATATATCCGCAACAATCCGTCCCCGGTATTTAACCATCACTAAGGGAGCAATAATAATGAACCGCAAAGAACTAATCGACGCACTTGCAGACAAAACTGGCAGCACCAAGGCCGATGCAGACTGCAATATCTCCGCAGTGATTGAAGTCATCACTGCCACACTCAAAAAAGGCGACAGCGTTGCATTGGTCGGGTTCGGAACATTTGAGGTTCGCAAGCGCGCGGCACGCAATGGACGCAATCCAGCGACCGGCGCTCCTCTCAAGATCAAGGCATCCAAGGCGCCGGCATTCAAAGCCGGCGCAGCGCTAAAGGCTGCAGTTAACGGGGCCAAGAAGTAATCAACTGGATCATATCCGTAAATACGACCGGTGATAATGCCGGTCTTCTCCCTTTGGAGACACGGAGAGTTTAATCTCTTAGGGTTGAATCCCCCGCCGCTTGCGGCGTAAGCTTCGTGGATGAGCGAATATATCCATAAGAGTCACAACGTAACGGTGCTGATGTACCACTTGGTATTTCCGGCAAAATACCGACGAGCAGTGTTCGACAACAGGGTTGATGAGGTTTTGAAAGAGGTATGTTTGGGAATTGAGGAGCGCTACCAAATGAAGTTTTTGGAGATAGGGACGGACAAGGATCATGTTCATTTTCTGGTTCAGTCAGTACCGACATACAGTGTGACGAAGATTGTGAGTATGTTGAAGAGCGTGACGGCGCGAGAGATATTCAGGCGTTGCCCCGAAGTCAAGAAACAGCTGTGGGGCGGCGAATTCTGGACGGATGGTTTTTTCGCAAGCACGGTTGGAAAACATGGCGATGAAGCCATGATAGGCAAGTACGTCAAGAATCAAGGCAATGAATATCATAAGTTACACTCGAACCATCAGCTCGCGCTGCTTTGAGATACCCCGCAGCTTGCTGCGGGGTTGTTCATTCGTCTCGCATATCCTCGCACTACCAAAGGAGGCTCCAATCCAATAAAGCCCGCACGCATGAATTAAACGTAAGACTAATGGAGAAGTAAATTGGCAAACATTGCATCCGTACTAAAGGAAGAAATTACACGCCTAGCGCGCAAAGAACTGCGCAGCGAAACCGAGAGCCTAAAGAAGGCGTCTGCACAATACCGATCAGAAATTGCCGCATTGAAACGGCGTACAGCGTCACTCGAACAACAACTGGCGCGTATTGAAAAAACGACCTCCAAAAATACAGTGGTCCAGGTCAATCCCGAAGAGACAACCAAAGCCCGGTTCACGGCTAATGGATTTAAAACCCTGAGGCAGCGTCTCGGATTGACTGCAGAGGCAATAGGTACGCTGCTCGACGTATCAGCACAGACGATTTATAGCTGGGAAGCGGGCAATACCCGACCTCGTGAACAGCAAATGGTCAGGATTGTAATGCTGAGAAAAATGGGAAAACGGGACGTCGATGCCATAATGCAAAATCTTGCTGGATAAGTTGCAGTACTGTCCTCCCCTTGTGGAATGGCATAGTGCCCGTCAGCAAACAAAACGTTGAATGGATGCTTGCAAGTAAACAAGATACCTTGAATTATTTTGAAGCAAGAAATGACTGAAGACAACTATTACCAAGTGCACTCCCCCCTCGCTCAATCAGTGACGCGGGATGGCAAAACTGTGCAAGTCGAGATATACGAAGACGACGAAGGTGGCTGGCTCTTGGAAGTGGTTGATGAACACGGCAACTCCACTGTTTGGAATGAACCGTTTCTGAGCGACAAAGACGCACTGGATGAGGCACTAAGAACCATTGCCGAGGAAGGAATCGAGTCATTGATTGGAATCCCTTCTGGATCGCCAGCATCCCCACAAACAACAACCCCGCAGCAAATGATGGCACCCCTCTCTGATGAAGAGATGGACGAGCTGGATAGTTTCTTGATGTCGGACGCCACATCAAGCGAAACGATGATGCTGGATTGCCTTGACGGATTTTTAACCGCTATTGTCTCCGGCCCCGTTATGGTCAAACCCAGCGAATGGTTACCAAGCGTATGGGGACCGACAGAAAGAGATGAGCCGACATTCGACACCTTTGCACAAGCTGAACAGATCACCGGCCTGATTATGCGGTTGTTGAACAGCATCATTTGGAGCCTGCAGCAAGACCCTGATGCTTTCGAGCCGATATTTGACACTGTTGTCTATCCTGACGTTCCGCGGGTATACACCAATGGTGAGATGTGGGCATACGGATACATGTCCGGCATCGATCTTCAACGTCACAATTGGAACGCATTTTTTGATGAACCGGACAGTGCCGAGGTGTTGCGACCGATCTATTTGCTCGGCGCTGACGAAGTCACACCAGAAGAAGAAGAACTAACCGATACGCCAGAACAACGCGAAGCGCTGTCCAACCAGATTCCTGCCAGTGTTGCCTGGATTTACCGGTTCTGGCAGCCCTATCGCACGGCAATGGCGGAGCGTACTGTCGCCGCCAGTTTTCAGCGCGAGCATCCCAAGGTGGGGCGCAACGATCCATGCCCATGCGGCAGCGGAAAGAAGTTCAAGAAATGCTGCGGTGCGTCAACATTACTACATTGAGGCTTTGTAATATGCCTGGAATACATTTCAGACGTGGACGTTTGTAGCGGTAATAAGACAAAAACCGGCGGAGGCTGTGTAAAAACACTACACGAAGTGCTTACGCAAGAAAAGGGGGTACTGAAATCCCTCCCGAGCATGTAGAAAGCTCCTATAGCTCGATATACGAGGGCGAATATTTTCGATAGATTTTTTGGCTGCGTTTTTACACAGCCTCGGCCAATAACTGCCGGTGGCGACTGTTTTCCCGGGGTACAATTTTGCAACATGAAGTGCCGCTCCATGCCAGAAGATATTCGGCACGACTTTCTGGAGGAAAGCACCCTCCCCATGCATTTATCCTCGTTGACAGACTCTGGCCGCGTGGCCTAACCAAGGAAAAAGTAAGCATTGATCTGTGGCTGAAAGAAATTGCTCCCAGCACGGCGCTCCGAAAATGGTTTGGGCATGACCCGAAGCGATGGGAAGAGTTCAAGCAACAGTATCACACCGAACTCAAGGGAAATAGCGAACAAACTCGGATATTGAAGCAAGAGTTGGAAAGTGGCGTCGTGACGCTCGTCTATGGGCCAAGGATGAAAAACATAATGAGGCGGTTGTGATCCAGGAAAGCAACACGTTATTTCTTAAGCAGATGGGAGAGCGCGACTTAAATGAATAGGCGCGTAATGAAATGTCCCGAGATGAACTGGACGAACGGACGAATACCTAGCCTAAGGTAGGCTACTGCAATGATCAAAATCCAGCTTGTTGCCAAAACTTACCGGTTTAGAATCTTCCTCAAAGCAGCGCCTCGAAACTCTTTATTAAATAAGCGTCCGAGACGCCCTCACTACTATTAGGAGACATGGCATGAACATCTTGTCGACATCTACTGGCCACACAAGCCCACAGGACCAGGTAAGCAAGGTTTTGATCTGGGTTCTGCTGGTCGCTACGCTGAGTTGTTGGGTCGCGATGCTTTGGGCCACCTACCTCACCTATCGTGAAGCACCACCGCTGCCGCAACAATTCGTCACCGCATCTGGCCAGGTTGTGATGAACCGGGACGATATCGTCGCCGGGAAGTCCAGCTTCCAGCAGGCCGACCTGATGGACTACGGTAGCCTCTACGGCATGGGCTCCTATTTCGGTGAGGATTACACCGCCGAATATCTGGTGCAGCTCGCCACCGAGGTGCAAGACAATCTAGCCCAGGCCCGCTATGACATGCTCTTTGCGCACTTGACGCCAGACCAGCAGTCCGGAATCACGCGTGCAATGCAAGGCGCGTTGCAAGGTATCGATCTTAGTCAGTCGACGGTCGTGCTGCCGCAGGCCGTGGCTGACGCGATCACAACCCTGCGCGGGCGCATCGCGCCGGCGCTGCTGAGCGACAACTTCGCCAAGGGTTACACGCGTGCTTACAGTCTAAATACGACCAGCGCCGTGCACACCGCTGATTTTATGCTGTACTCGTCCCTGACCACTGTAGCGCGCCGGCCGGGCAAAGACTATTCCTGGACCATCAACTGGCCAGCCGAACCGCTGGTTGGCAACGCGCCCACTACTGCGACGTTTCTGTGGACTTGGGCCTCGTTCATTCTGGTGTTCTTTGGTATTGGCGCAGTGCTGGTGATTTTCCGTCTGTTCATCGAGCCGAAAGCCGCGAACGAAACCTATGAGCCGGTGCTACAAAGGTTCGCCGCACCGACGCCAAGTCAGAAGGCGCTGTGGAAGTACTTTCTGGTGGTGGCGGCGGTACTGCTGATCCAGATCGGCGCCGGCAGTATCCTCGCGCACTATTACACCGAGCGCACCAGCTTCTACGGCATCGACGTCGATCGTTGGCTGCCGTTCGCGTTCCTGCGCAACGTGCACCTGCAGGCACCTATCATCTGGATTGGCATGAGCTGGATCGGCGCCGGGCTGTTCCTGGCGCCGCTGATCGGCAAGCATGAGCCGGGCGGTCAGCGGCTGCTGGTCAACCTGATCTTCTGGGTGCTAGTTGTGATCATCGTCGGCGCGTTGCTGGGCAATTATCTCGGCATCATGGGCGTGATCGGCCAGCACTGGTTCTGGTTTGGCAATCAGGGTTTGTCCTATCTCGAACTGGGGCGCTTCTGGCAGATCCTGTTCTTTGCGGGTCTCTTGATTTGGAGTTTGGTGCTGCTGCGTGCGTTCTGGCCGACGCTGAAAGCACTATTCCATGAGAGCGGCTCGCTTTACAGTCTGTTTCGCATCGAGCACCTGCTCTGGTACAGCACGCTCGGCGTTGCGGTGATCTACGTGTTTGGCATGATTCCGCTGGCCGAACCCAATCCATCCTTCACCATCACCGATTTCTGGCGCTGGTGGGTGGTGCACCTGTGGGTCGAGTGGGCGTTCGAACTGTTCACCGCAGCCATCACCGGCTACTTCCTGATGGCGCTGGGACTCGTCACTCGCCAGCTGGTCGAGCGCGCGGTGTTGTTCGAGTGGATACTGATCCTGGTGAGCGGCATCCTCGGCACCGGCCATCATATGTACTGGGCGGGCGAGCCGGATCTGTGGATCAGTGTCGGCAGCATGTTCTCGTTCCTCGAGGTCTTGCCGCTGTTTTTGCTGGTCATGGAAGCGATCGAGCAACGGCGACACATCGCCGAAAAGCGTGATTTTCCCTATCGGCTTGCCTACCTGTATATCCTCGGCTCGGCGTTCTGGAATTTCGTCGGCGCGGGCGTGTTCGGCGGCGGCACGCTCAACGCACCACTGGTCAATTACTACGAGCACGGCACTTTCCTGACGTTGAACCATGCTCACACGTCGATGTTCGGCGCCTTTGGCCTGCTCGCGATCGGTCTTATTTACATGGTGCTGCGCTATCTCACCGCCGAGCGCCCGTGGAGCGATCGGCTCGGAGTCTGGGCGTTCTGGCTCTACAACCTTGGCATGGTGCTGTGGATCGTGCTGAACTTCTACCCGATAGGCTGGCAGCAACTTGAAGCGGTCTATACGCATGGTTATGCCTACGCGCGCAGCCTGAAGTTCTACGACACCACGGTGTTCTGGCAATGGATGCGCATGCCAGGCGATGTGATCTTCGCCTTGGGTGCGTTGCTGATGGCTTGGGACTTTATCACCAAAATACTTGCGCAGCGCGAGACCGCGAGCCCAAACGGAACGCGTTCTGGATAACGCGGAGGAACCCGTAGGATGCGGTGACAAAGGAGCCGCATCATTCGCGATTGATGCGGTTCGCAAGCTCACCACATCCTTGTATCTACAAACTGACCAGCCGCTTCTCGCACAAAGTGCCCACATAGCTAAAGTGTCTCATACACAGACCTTCCAAACCGTGCAGAGATTACATTTGAAACGACCAATCTTCATTTGTTAACTGCACTGCATCGTTGGTTCGAAGCTCAACTGTCAGAACATGGAGCCGACGCTAGGGCAGAATGAACAGGCTGTGGATTCAGCCAATCCGTTGTATCGACCGGTTGAATCCGCAGCCAATTGCAGTCGCTCATATCGAATTCTGATTGGTTCGCTGGTTCGGACAAATCAGAGCACTGTCTATCCATCTTTTTATCACCTTGACCTGTTTGGCAGTCTAGCGGCGAAGGCATCTCTATGTTGGCTACCGAACAGTGATTGATTTGAGATAGGCACATTATGCTCTTCAGTTATAGGTTTGAAACTGCCTCAAAGTTAGAACTGCAAATGGCTGAGGTAAATGAGCGCAGTATTTACCGTTAAAAGGAGTGGCAATGTATGGTTCTGATTATGGTTCGTGGATGCATGGTTCAGGAATGTTTGGTGGTGGCTTAGTCATGATTTTGATGTGGCTGGTTCCGATTGCGTTGATAGTTGCGCTCATTGTGTTTTTGACCAAACGACCCGGTTTTGGCTCCCGTGAGAAAACATCCCTCGACATTCTCACGGCACGTTATGCCCGTGGCGAGATCGGCAAAGACGAGTTTGAACAAATGAAGCGCAATATTGGCAGCTAACAAATCAATTCGGATTAATTTCAGGTGGCGCCGTATACTTTCAGGCACAAAACTAAAGGTACGTCGAAATGCTTGATGGTGTAATGCTTCTTTGGTTCGTGCTGACTGTGATGTCGCTACTGTTTGTAGCAATAGATATTCGCTCCACGCCTGAATCTCCGGTCCTAAAATGGGGCTTTGTATTGCTGACTGCATACACAGGACCATTGGGTGCCTTTCTTTACGTACTTGGCTGCCGCGAACCACTGCCGGGTATGCATGAACGCTACGTGGCAGCACGCTGGCGGCAGGTGCTTGGCTCGACGATGCATTGTGTGGCGGGCGATGGCGTAGGAATCCTGGCAGGTGCCGTAATCGCCAGTTTCTTCCATCTGTCCAAAGTGACGGATATTTCTTTGGAGTACCTTTTGGGCTTCGCTTTCGGCTGGACGATCTTTCAGGCCCTTTTCATGCGCGACATGGCAGGTGGTTCATACAAGCGTTCGCTCACCAGTACTTTCATTCCGGAATTGCTGTCCATGAACTGCCTCATGGCGGGCATGGTGCCGACGATGATTTTGGCGAAGCACTTTGCTCCGGCGAGCAACGATCCCTCAGGGCCGACATTTTGGTTCGTGATGTCCATGGCCCTTCTCGTTGGCTTCATCACTGCCTACCCCATGAACTGGTGGCTGGTATCCAATCATATGAAGCACGGGATGATAACGTTGCGGGCATCCGAGCAGCCTGCCATCACCCAGGCACATGAAGGCATGCAGGAACACCATGCGGAGAACCGTGATACCGAAAATTCGCGACCAATGAGCGAGACAACAATGCAAGGTGATGTAGAGAAGGTCTCACGTAGCAAACTTGTCTGGATGACTACGCTCTCGATTCTGGTGTTTGCCTTGGGGTTGGTTGTTGCGACTACATTCGCTGGTTTATAGCCGCACAAAACAGTGAGTTCCGATTCTATGTGGCCTTGCATGCCGCAAGCTGGACATCGAACAGCGCACATATCCCCGCGGCGGTCACAACCGATAATGTGGGGTATTAATGCAGAAGAGTTAGAGTTAATGACGGCTTGGGGATGGGTTGCCCTCGAACCGAAAGCACCCAAAGAGCTTGGCAGCCCCACTAACGTACCAAGGAGATAAAAAATGGCAACCGATCCAGTATGTAAAATGAATGTCGAACCGGCCAAGGCGGTGGCAAAGGAAAATTTCTCCGGGCAGGAATACTATTTCTGTTCGGACAGTTGCCATAAAAAATTTGTTGCTGAACCGAAGAAATACGTGACCGGGATACCGCAGGGTGATGCGCATCACCCTGGACATCAGTAACGTTGTAAATTTGTAGAGCGTCGTCCCTCAAGCTGAACGTCGATGTTCTACTTTTTGTCGAGAACTGCCGCCCTATATTTTAAAGAAGCAGACACCCCATTGCACTTCTCCATGCTGTGCACTTTTAAATCAATTCTGTGGAGCGTAATCATGAAATCAAACAAGATCGCAATAGCCTCCATACTGCTTTGGGTAATTACCGTTACCGTATTTACCTGGTTCTTTATTCGAGGCAACACCGTCGCCGGAACCGAGAATCGAACCGCTGTTGTATTGGCTGTTGGTGAGCGCGCTCTGATTCTGTCCGAGATGCGCGGTCTGCTGGCAGGTACCTACAACATTCTTGAAGGCATCAATCATAACGATCTTAAGCAAGTTGCCCAAGCTGCCCGCGCAGTAGGCATGGCCTCCACTGCCGACGTGAACCCCGCGTTAATGGCCAAACTGCCGATGCCCTTCAAGCAACTGGGATTGAGCGTACACCATGACATGGACGATCTGGCGCAAGCCGCCGAAAGTGGCAAGCCTCCTGCCGAATTGCAAACCATGCTGACCAATACACTTTCAAAATGCGTCGCATGCCACGCATCATGGCAACTCGAGGCGAGCAACTGAGCACGTGTACTTTCCTCACAGACAGCGACCCATGCTTACTTGTACTGCAATCCCATAGTCAAAATATTAAGGAGATAAAAATGAAAATCAATGAACATGCAATCGACCGCGTACTGCGGGTAATCGCTGGCTTGGTTTTGATCACACTGGCAGCCACCGGCACGGTAGGCATGTGGGGTTGGATAGGCGTGCTGCCACTGATAACCGGAATAGTCGGATTCTGCCCTGCTTATGCCATCTTTGGGATGAGCACCTGCCCGATGAAAAAATAAAATCCACTTCTGCAATTTATGGGGTATCAGCACTCATCGATTCCTTGGAGGTCTGCATCGTATCGGGCCGTGCGTTATGAAGGACTGCTGGCATCAAACTCGACCCCTTAGGGTTCCGCTTGGGGGGTCGAAAGCATCTGTTCGGATTTCTGACAAGCGGACGTTGGCGGCCAGCCAAGTCAAGTCCGATACTGATGTCCTTGGACGATTAGTGAGCATTCGATAAAACGTCGTCGAGTGACTGTGGCTTTATCCTGAACTTCGCCGATCATGATTTTGTAAGCCGCAATAAACCGGTAGGGTGGCAAGTCTAGGTTTCTTGGTGTGGGTCCGCGGAGGACACGACCGCTGTCGTCATACTGGCTGCCATGGCAATGGCACAACCAACCTGGTGCTTCCCTGTTCGGCACGCAACCAAGGTGCGTGCAGATTCCGATCACGACCAGCCATTCCGGTTGTTTGACCCGTTTGCTATCTGGCTCCGGGCCTATCAGACTGCCGTTGGACGCTTCCATCACCTTGATCTGCTCCTGGGTGCGACGCAAAACAAATATCGGCTTGCCCTGCCAGGCCACGGTGTGCACATCTCCCTAATTCATTCCGGATAAATTTAATTCGGTTGACGCCATGGCCAGCAGATCAGCACTGGGATTCATGCTGGCGACGAACGGCAAGCACGAAACAGCAACGCCTGCGCCACCCACGACAGAGGTACACCATAAATAAAAAAATTACGTCAGCCGGCATCGTCTAAAGCATCGCTTTCAGCCATTTCATCTCCCATTCGATATTTTTAAATCATTCTGGTGATAAACCCGGTTTTTCGGGCCTGGTTTATACCTTGGTGCCAAAATAGATAAGCAATTCATCCTCGGTCGGCTGTTTCCGGAACACGACCTGATCATCCACGATTAAATTCGGTGAATGTCGTATGCCAAATTTTTTAACCAAATCGGCGCTATCTTCCACGAAGCACACGCGATACGGAATCCGCAAATGATTGAGTTCCTTTTCCATGTTTTTACGATGCGTACAGGTTTTCGTCGCGATGATCATCACGTCCATAGTCTTCTCCAATAAAAATTAAGGAAGCGCTGAACAAGTATCCACACGAAGCAAAAGCTGCACAGCCACTCCAGAACTGTTAAAAAACTGATCCATTTTCATCCCTATCTCACCCCGGCAGGCTTCATGCCGGAGATTTCTC
>Ga0307375_10005991_pt1 | contig 11318 bp, 5 predicted proteins | sample TR1MG_FD_202531 | JGI IMG/M metagenome (GOLD analysis project Ga0307375, IMG submission 202531) | Soil microbial communities from Risofladan, Vaasa, Finland - TR-1 | ecosystem: Environmental > Terrestrial > Soil > Coastal area > Acid sulfate soil | place: Finland: Risofladan, Vaasa | collected...
AGTGGTTTGCAGGAGCTCTTCCCTGGTGCCTTCCAATGTGGCTATCTTCTTACGAATGTGGTTGCTACGAGTCGTTCTTCTTTCGTCCATTGCGATAATGGAATGGTGTACGGTTGGGGTGCCCTCTCCCTTGGTCAGATGCAAAACTTTGGTGAGGATTTGGCGGTGGTCGATTGGTACTCTCTCGTCACTGTGTCTTCCCCTCAGTTGCTTGATTTTGGAGTCCTGCCTTCTACGATGATGTTAGCAGGTATTGCAGGCGATACAGTGAAGGATGCTTGGCAAGACGATGCGACCGGCACCGGCGTTGGTGAGCCGATTGTGTTCTTCGCATGGACCAATCCTAGCTGGACTCCTACCCGTGCAGTGCCGCCCACTGCTGGAACGTGTACGACACCCCCGCCAAGCAATGCAGCAGGATGGGTGTGCGATTCATCGAATACTTGGATGTTCTATGGCTCTCTCACGATCGATCCTTCGAATCCTCTCGTGGTATCTGGTCCTATTCAAGTGAATGGTAATTTGACGATTGCGCCAGGTTCATCAGTGACGATTCAAGTGACGCCCTCTATCGTGACCGGTTTGACCGGACCTCTCGTCAACGTCTCCGGATGTGTCTACATTCAGCAACCCATCACCATTCAACCTGATCCTACTCTTGTGAAACAGTTGCCGACCAAATCCGGTGGTGGAACGTCAGTGACAGTCATCGAATCTGCTTGCTCTCAATCCCTCGACAACTCACTCTTCACGGCTGGTTCCAACAACAAGGGATGCAGAAAGTACAAGATACAACAAGTGCAATCATTAGACGCACAGACAGGAAGATACTCACTCACGGCAGTCATTTCCATCGCAAGCGACTCGTGCAGCGTCTGGTGGATCATCCTCGTCTCCGTCGTATGCGGCGTCATTCTACTCGCTGCACTCTTCTTCCTCCTCGCATACTTCACTCCACTCACCAAAATCATCCTGCCATACAGAGGAACCACCACCGTATCGTACAGAAGGACGGCTTCCGGATCACAGCGATCGGCAGAACTCTCTGGAGAGAGATCTGCGGAGCTTTAACTCAAACGCAGCAGCAGCAGCAACAACAAAGTTCTCTTCTCTCCCTCTTTCAGTGTTCTATATCACGACGCCATACACACACCATGGGCTGTCTCGAACATGCATCCATCTTCTCCTCGCCATGATCACTATCATCATCATTGTCATCATCATCATCATCATCATCATCATCATCATCATCATCATCATCATCACAACATCATCCGCCGACAGTGCGGAGACACCTGTGTAGATCTTCATCATCTTATCTATTTCAGCTATGTATCCCTTCAATTCGGTTGCGTTTATTCCGCCAAATGTACTTTTACACATGTTGCTTATGAACTTGATGATGCGCGTCCTGATGTAGACTAGAGTCAGATAGAGGGTCCCAACGCTAATTGGGCTGGTTGAAATCCACCCGGGCATTTCTTCTTGCTCTCCCACAACGATTTCGGGGGAGCGCTTTAGGCAACTCACACGTCTCCGTACGTCTCAGGAATCTGACAATGCTCCAACTACATTCCAAATTGTGCATGGCCTTCAACTGTAGCAGAGAAGCGCACGTAGGCCCTAGCCTGACCATTGAGGGGACCTCAAAGGAGGAATGCGTACCGCACAAGTTACGAGTTCGTTCGTACCTCCACCCTCGATTAAGTGTGGGCAGTGTGAAACATTCACGAGCTTTTCTGCTTCCCCATTCAATCAACCAATTACTGGACCCAGATAAGGATTATGAGTTGGAACATGACTGGCGGCGCGGCGCGCCTGTGAGACGGACGCGTCGAGGTGGGAGTTCGTGTCTACAGAAAGCGGTAAAGAGTACTTCATTGGCCATTGGTGGTCATTTTATGGTTGAAATGGCGTCTAACAAGGTCTGGCGACCAGAAAGAGGTAGTCGAGGCACTTCAATTCTTGAGGTATCCCACATGAGGATACTTGGAGTCAAACTTGGAAATCCAGCCATTAAGAGTGTCGAGCTCATCGGCAGCCAATCCCTCTACGGATCCATTTCCAGCATCAGCAGGGTTGGTGGACATGATGGCGAGGGCACGGGCGCACTCCTTTCCAGCGAAAACGTTGTAGCCTCCTCCTGGGCCATAGAAGCTCCTTCCACTGGATACATCGTACACTTTTCCCTACATCACGCAACAATACACCAAAATGCCCGTTAGTTCAGTTCAACAGAGCAATCCAAGCGCAAAGGAGGCAACTCGCAGGTTTCGCAAAGCAGACGAGCGGCACTTCAACGCCATCTGGGCTACAACGCACCTTCACCGAGAAGTAGATGGGCTTAGAAGAATCGGCACCAGTGTAATGCAGCAATTCATCGGCACTAAAGTCACGCAGAGGTGCCTTCTGGGTAGTTTGAGGGGGAAGATCCATCACAGTAGGTTTAAACGGGCCAATTTTTCTAACACGGTGAACAATGAAGCCTCCTAAGACAATCACGATCGTCCACAAGAAGAGCTCGATGACAGTGCCAGTGTCCATGCAGTGGGCAACCGCACAGGGATGACTGACATGGCAATGAAGCGCATGCCAGTCTCTCTCCACTCTCTCGATCGAGACGGACGATTTCCTCCTATTAATCGGTCGTCCCATTGGGTTTTCTCGCGGAACCACGAGTAGAGACCAGCCCATTTCGCCTATTGTTGCGTTGGCGCCGACCCCAATTATAGGCAAATTGCGATCCCGGACGGCCAGAGACTTTCCAGTGGCTTTTTGAACCTTCAACAGGATGTCCAAGTCGCTCATTGTGTGTCTTCTAGTAGCGTGCTTGGCCACGAGTGCCTTTGGACTTACTATGAAGGTGGAGCCCAAGACTGAGGAGTGCTTCACGGAGAATTTGACTGTGGGCGACGACGTGGACATTCGCTGGGGCGTTCAGGACGGTGGACTGCTCGATATCGACGTCAGAGTACGTAGTTTGCCCATTCTCCTCCCTGTTCTATCGTTTTCCGCACTTAGACTTGGGCGTTGTCGATCGCTTGGTACTGACACTTGGTGAAAACCGCTGCTGCATCTCACAGGTCAAGTACTCTGGTCAAATCATCTGGCAAAAGCTATTCTTTGAAGGTAAGGAGGAGGGTTATTACAAGATTGTTCCTTCGACCCCAGGAGCCTACGCGTTTTGCTTCAACAACGAGATGAGCAGATTCACAGTCAAAACCGTTCGATTTGAGTTCAATCGCAAGAACAAACCTTCCACCACCACTGGAGATCATGCAAGACCTGGTACGCGACCAATTATACGGTGAAAGGACCCGATAGAAGACTGAAAGTGGCTCACTAACCTCCAATCCAGAGGATTTGACTCCCATGCAGCAGAGTGTCAAGAGAATCAACGATCTGGTCTCAAATCTCGAGAAGAACAACAATTACTACAGCCACAGAGAGACAGTGCACAGAAACAGTACGTACAAGCCTTAAGGAAGCGACCCCCCAGACTTTCACAGACTTTCAGCGAAATTTCGTCCCGATTAGGAAGAACCATCAAGTTCGGCATTCTGACCTTCTGTTGCCTCTGTCTGTCCTCGCATTCCATTTTCCTCTCCAATAGCTGCCGAGAGCACCAATTCACGTGTGCAATGGTGGGCCGTTTTCGAGACCCTTGTAGTGCTCGGTGTTTCAGGCGCTCAAGTCTACTACCTGAGGACCCGTGTCAACCGCTCCAACATGAGCAAGCGCAGAGTGTAAGAGTAAAACCACGACGTTATATACATATCGCCAACAACCACAACGCATGGGAGAAGGAGGTTTCAGTCAGTGGGATGAGTTTTGGGTGGGTGGATGCAGAATACATTGGACAACATGGATTTTACGGCATTCTCATTGCCATTGTGCCTGCATTTTGATCTACTAGCTCGATCAGGGTGCTAGGGATGAGAGAAGTTCCGCAACATTGGTCGGGAACATCTGCACCACCATCTTCCACACTTCATCCACATCGTTGAGAGACTTTTGAGGTCTTGAGATGAACTGTATGCAGGTGGTTATGGTTGCTGAGAACTCGGTGTTTGGAGGCCGTTTCGTAGATTCAATGAGCACTTGCTTCCTCTTCTCCTGTCCTTCGTCGACGACATTGAACGCCGCGTGGTTTCTCACCGCGATGATTGATCCTACTACTTTGTTCCCAGGACCCAAGATGGGCGTTTCGAGCAGATGTTCGAACAGGAAGACGGAGACGAGTTGCGCGGCGATTCTGAAGTTCGCAGTGAGCGGCGACGCCTTCTTGACTCCAATGAAGCGCATCAAGGCCGAGTCAGAAGTGATTTTGCTATCGGTCTTTGTGAAGATGTTCTGAGCGATCTTGAAGAGCTGCTCGAGGAAGTCATACAACTTTCCCGAACTTTTGGCGAGATTTCCCGAACTTTTGGCCGAATTTCCGGTGAGGGTGGCCACTTGTTGCACGTTGGATCTGAGAAGCAGGATGTAGAGCTGAATGGCCTTATACCACATGCCGAGTGCGAAATGCTCCCGTCCAGGCAATAGAAGTGCTGCTGCGCACCAGTGGCGCATCTCTGGTTCGAACTGGAGAAGGGCTGGTATCTCCTCCTTTTGAAGTAGTTGGTGCTGCATTGCAGTGAAAGATATGATGCCATTGATGGAGAAGAGGCTCTGACGGAATAAGGGAGCGTTGATGGAAGGAGGAAGGACGAGAGCTTCAGAAAGTCGCGAGATGGATTTCGAGGCGTTCCAATCCACTTCCAAGAGGGCTTCTACGAGTCTTGCAAGTACTGCCAGGCTGGTGATGGTATTCAATGCCACTGGCACGAAGAGCGTCGTGATTCCCGGTTGATGTCGCACCAGTTGAACGGTACAATCTACGAGGCGAGCGAAGAGGCTTTCGTTTGGGATTGTCGCTGTCATTGACGCTTTCGAAGATGAAGAAGCAAGTGTTTTGGAAGAAGACGACCCAGGAAGATTACTACGAGAATTGGAGGCTGACTCGAGGTGATTGAAGAGAGAGAGGATGTTTGCAAGAATCTTGGTCAACAGGTGCGACCACAGCACAGGGTAGGCTATTGCGTCTGGAATGTGAGATGGAAGTTCACACGTCTGTTGCAGATACCTCCTCGCCTCGGGAGAGATGGGTGGTGCGGACGAAGACGAGGAGAGCGTATACAAGACGTTCGACAATTCGAGCCCGAAGTGCAGCATTGGACCCAACACTCCTCCAAGTACGTACGGTGGATTCCACCAGAGTTGAGTGTCATCGAGGTTTGACGTGTATGCCAGTAGGACAGACTGAGAAGCAAACACGCGAGAGACGATCAAAGCGCCGCGGATACATTCGTCTGCGTCCTTCCATTCATTCACACTTGGGGCAAACCTCATAGCTGTTAATCCAGGCATGGAGATGACGAAGGGCAGATTCACAGGGTCGTGGGAACTCGAGAGATGAGCAAAGGCGCGAAGAAGCCATAGCGCTTGGAAGGCGCGATCCGAATCTCCTGACGTCCGCACACTTCCTGGACGACTCACATCGTATCCACTCGCTCCAGCGAAGTAAATGTTCCGCTTTTGACAGGAGGACTTGACAATAGAGAGCAGATCCCGAAGTGGTCCGGACGCATCGTCAACACTAGGGACTTTGGTCGGCGCCAATCGAGACCAAGGTAAAGATTCAAGTTTGGAAGGCAACCTCACATCAGATGGGGATGAGGAAGAAGATGATGATGCAGCAGATAGAGATGGAGAGGAAGTCGGAACCATCGCTTTCCAGAAGTCAGCTTCGTCCTGTTCATAGGGCAAGCTCAAATACGTGATCGCCATGAATGCCATATCGAGAATAATGCCGAGAGAGTCCGAGTCAAGAGAAGGAGAGAGAAGGAACGGGGTTTGGAACTCGAGCGACATTTCTGGCACCATACTCATCGCCAGTTTGTATGTCAGTCGAAATAGATGTGAATTGTTCTTTGTCTGTGCCAGTAGCTCTTGAATGGTTTGCAGTAGAGAGAGGTACAACTCTTTCGGAGCCGCCAGGAGCGATGAGAAGGGTAGATTCCAAAACGATGTCCTCTCTAAGAGTGCCGCGCGTTGGTTCGGCAGCGAAGGTGTTTTGATCATAGAAAATAAGTACTTGGATACCGATATGAGGATGTGAGGTGAGTGCGGCGAGAAGAGTCTGGAAAAGGAGGCGTTAAAGAGCACCTCGGTTTTGAATCGTCTTGCAAAGGTTGTTGAAGGTACAGTGAGAGCCAAAGGTCCCACGATGATGTAATACATGATCTGTTGAAGTGATTCCGATACCATGGTGGCTATGGGTTCGATGGTGTTGACGTCCCAGGCCTCGAAAATGTTAGCCGGGCCCGGAGCGACAATCCACATGGTGTACAGGTCGAAGAATGCCTTTGCCATGGCCTCTATATCGGCAGCGTTCCTCTTGTTGGGCGTAGTATCGGATTTCGTTGCAGTTGAGGCGGGTTCATCGTTGCCTTCTTCGATTGTGGTGGAGATTTGGGCTGCTGGCTTCTTGTTGCCCTCTGCTGCTTCTTGTTGTTGGTGCCAATGCTGCAATAGACAGTGTCCGAGTTGCTTGAGTAGTACGAGATACTTGCCCATGTAGGGAGCCCATTGCGAGAGGTGGTTGGTGACGTTGAGGTTCTTGAACATGTCCATGTAGCTGGAAACGAAGGTGAGTAGCGACTGCAGTTTGTTGGCGGCGAGACCCGGTGCATTGGCATCGCGCGCGTACGGGAGGAGCAATACGGTGTCCCAGGCAGAGGGGTGGAGCGTGCGCTTGCGAGACTCGTCAAAGATGAATTGGAGAATTGGACCAACGTTCGAAGGGAAGTTGTAGCCTGCCAGTTGCGCCATTTGCGATACCGCCAAGGAATGCAAGATATCTTGAATCTCTCTCTGGAAGTCTACTTGTCCAGCGGGCAACGTTGAAGTGGAAGTCGATGGCGATGAGGTTGAAGACGAAGTTGAAGCAGGTCTATTACTACTCGCCTGAGCTCTAATCACAAGTTGAGACTTGAGAATGTTGAGCAGCCTATTGATGCAATCTTTGGAGAGATCAGAGCTGCCAAGAGAGGCGAAGAGGTGAACGACGTCGAATCCACTGAGAAGACTCGCTCGCGATGCGTCGGGCAGCATCGGCAGCGGTTGTGCCCACAAGTACTCGAGCATGTGGAATTGCTCCATCGGAGAAGCAGAAGAGGCGTTCCAACAGTCCTTGAGGGAGACGCAGGCCCAGGGATCCTCGACCAACGTGTACAGCGCTCTTCCCACTTGCAGCGCATTGTTCACCACCACCTTTTGCAAGAGCTGGCGTTCCAGCAGATTGAATACCTGAAGAGACGGGGAGAAGGAGGTCGTTGCCGGGAAGTGGAAGTCTCGCAACAGCCAATACAGTTGAATGAGCGTCGCCTCGAACTTTTGCACATTTGGAATCTTTGAAGCGGAGGAAGATGCCAAAGATTCCAAGGGAGACGTCTCTAAAGGGATGGGAGAGGCAGGAGAGAGAGAAGACGAAGAGGAATCGTCGGAATCGCCGAAAACGAAGTACATCGTTCTCAGCAATCTCACTAGGATCGCATTCGACACCTGTTCCGTATCTCGAGCGGTAATGGCCTGTACAAGCGAAAAGAGTTGGTCTACATTCGCCTGAAGCTCCCTCTGCGTCTGAAGATCGCTCACAACGCGAGAGATTTGAAGCTTGAATTCCACAGCACCTTTACATGCTTCCCCTAGCTTACATGGCGCCTTCGCCGTCGCAATTTGCGCTTGGTTACGCTTTTCCGATTGAAGAAGTTGGAGACGACGATCCAAGAGAGACAGATGCGAAGAACGACGGAGTTGGAAGGCATCCGCCTCCTTCCTCAACACCTGCAGGGAATCAGACACTTTCTGAAGGAAATCTGGAGAAGCGATGTCGAACGGTTCGAATTGGGGACGATTGCCATCGGGAAGAGCAGGCACACCAACAGAAGAGTCGCCCATTGAAACGGCGCCAGAAGCAGCGTTCGCAGCGCTGGAACCATCCTCAACTTCATCATCTTGATGCAACTTTTGATAGGCTGCCTTCTTGTCCTTTCTCAGTTGGCGAATCGATTCGAGCCGCTCAAGCCCAAACACTTTCAGCAGTTCCATCAAATCGACCGTAGTCCTCGTTGTTGGCATGTAAGCTTCCACTTTCACAGTATCTTTCGTTGGCTGCAGCATATAGAGAGTGAAATTCGAGACTCTGCCCTCCAGTTGGGGGATGCTTTGAGGCGCCAGAGAGACGAAAGCTTGGGCCGATTGCAGATCGTCCTTTCCCAGAGCATGCGATAGCCAGTAGCCCATGGGGGCCGTAGCAAGTAGCTCCGGCAATGTATTGAAGGTATGTACTGGAATGGAGAACCAGGTCCTCATGCTAGCGTAGAGTTCACGGAGCTGGACTTTCAGCCTCTTCTCGTCCGCAGCTGTCTGTTGTATCCTCTTCGTTGTGCTGTTCAAGTGTTGGGATGAAGAAGATGGCGAGATTGTGTGAGTCGGTGTAGAAGTGGGGGCCATCGATGAAGTCGCACTAGAAGTAGTGACTGATTGCGAGCCGACGCTTGAGGCGGAACTCGTCGTGAAGTAGTTGACGAAGAAGTTGATTCTTGCCTGGATCTTGTCCTTTCTCGTCTTGCTGGAGGATGTCTGGAAGAGAGTGAAGCCATAAAAGAGCGTTTGGCCGTTGATAGAGCAATGAGAGAAGAAGAGTCGCGCAAACAGGTACCAGTACAGAATACTCGAGGGGTGTGCCGGTTCAATCACCAGGATGGATTTGGTAAGGGCTTCAAAGTATGGCTGTAGGGGAAGGAGGGATGTTTTGAGAGATGAGAGACTCATAGGACTGGGAAGACCCGGAACGAGTGTTGTGGACACTGCGACACCAATGTCCTCCTCCAATCCGAACAACTGCGTTCTTGCGAAACTATGGAACAGTGCAGCAGTAATCCAGGGGTGGGTCACCTGATCCATTGCAGCAGAAGAGAAGAGAGAGGAGATGAAGCCCTTTGGAGTGGCGATGGTACCAAGCAGTGTCGTGAGGATCTTGGGAAGCGCGCCGGGAGAGGTGGAGCTTGCTACGCTAGATCGTTTTGACGCCGATACCGAGGGAACAAGGGCGAATGATTCTGCCTGAGTGGCGAGCTCTATGCCAAGTTGGAAAATTCCAGCTTCGTGCAGCAGTTCGAAGCAGTGCTCGACGGTGTCCAATACCTGTGGAACGGTGTACCAGTCCTTGACGAGCATGAGAGATTTGATCCAGAAGGAGAGGAGAGAAGAGGTTCGGGCAACGGAGTGAGAGGAAGAGTAGGCATCGAGAGCGGAGGAAGAGGAAGCGGAGACGTCGTGACGATTGTTGCCGAATGGCTCGCTGTCGTATGACTCTAGGTTAGGATACCAACCGTTTGACGGGAAATTGAGTCCCAGAGAGGAAGAAGAAGAGGAGGAAGTTGAAGTCGTTGTTGTTGTAGTTGTGGTGATGGGAGAAGCCGGTCCCGAGAAGGACGAGGATCCAGCGATCGCATCAGCCTTCCTGCAAAGAGAGTATTGTGCCGAAATGAGGTTGATGAGCGGAGGGGGAGGAGGAGGCGTAGAAGGAGAAGCAGAAGAAGGTACTTGTTGGGAAGATTGTGAGGAGGAAGCCAGGGAAGAAGAGGAGGATGAGGATGTGAGGAGGTAGGATGGCACGGAGCCCTTGATCATCGTTGACATAGATCCAAATAGTGAGGGTACTTGTAGCAGGGGCAATGCCAGATAGTTGGCGAAGGTGGCGAGGGAAGTAGCAATCAAGGGACAAGAGGACCAATCGGGAGACGAGAAGGAGGGCATCAGGGCGATGAACGGTGCCACCAAGATTGTCGCATCGAAAGCGAGTCTGTAACCCATTTGGAGACATTGCAGCTTATTCTGACTGTTGTTGCTGCTGTTGCCCGATAGCAGACTCCCGATGATGGGAACAGCACAATCGAAGAAGGACCTGACGCACGTGTCGATGTCTGAAGAAGAGGCATGCGGATGGCTCTCTCCCACTCCAGCGGTCGAAGAAAAGAGCTGAGGAACAGTGCGATGGAGAAGGTTGTGAGAGGATGCGCCTGCGAGACCAGTCAACTCAATGATGCCGAACGCAGTCACCGGATCCATGTTCGCGTTGCACATCTGGCCATAGGCCGCCGTGTCTGCCGCCACCGCCAGCCTTGAACTACCTGTACCAAGCCCAAGCGCAATCCTGACAGAAGAAGAGGTGTATCCAGAGGGCATGCAAGACGTGAAGGTCTTGGCGAGGTGAGAGACCACGCTTTGATCAAAATCGTCCGGGTACGAGCTCAGACTGAGATACTCGTGGTGAAAGGTCCTCAGCAGAATCGAAGTGCAGTACTGCGTGAATGTATTGATGTGCGTGGAAGGTCGATTGGGAGTCGTCGAAGTGAAGTCGCGGTAGGTGTTGACGATGAGCATTGCGATTCTTCTCTGAAGCGGAGAGCCACTAATTTGAGCAGGTTCGAATGCCACAGCTTGAAAAACTTGGATTTGGGAGGAGCTAGGCGAAATTTGAGGGTGCTGCTGACCAGGAGGAGTCGAAGAAAGTTGACCCAGATGAAGATCTGCCTCTTGTTGGATGCAATCGATCGAGATGGACGCAATGATGAACTTAGCGAGGTGATGTTCAGGTGAAGTATCTGGGTTTCCGGAAATAAGCCATCTCCTGAGGGTTGGAATGTCTTCCTGAGGCAGTTGGTATCCAAGCAAGTTCAAACCCTTCCATGGGTGGAAGCATCCGTATCCAATCCTCACCAAGTGTGTATCAGTCAATTCAATGAGCAAAGAGATGAGTGTCGGGTTCGCACTGATGATAGGGGCGATTTGGTCTCTGATGTGCTTTTGCATCGTGTCACTCGTTTCCTCTATCATGTATGCCAGTGAGAACAGCTCGAATAGCACCACTCTGATGAAGTCGTTGTTTCCCATATGAGTAGTCATCATCTTAGTGAGAGCGTAGATGAGATATGAGGCCGTTGGTTTCGTTGTTAGTCTTTCGATGATCACACTTCTCATTGAAGGCGTGCTCCCAATTTTCGACTTCCAAATGACGATATTCAAGGACTGTGTATCGAAAAGAGTAGGATTATCAAAGTAGATGGAAGAGAAGAGGCAGCAAACGACTTCGATGCTTGCGGAACTGAGGTCCAAATGAACGAGGAACTGCCATAGCGCAGGTTGTTTCAATAGAGCCACAAATGCCCGAAATAGCAGCTGTTCGGCCTTGGATTTGATCATTGAGGAGA
>Ga0307375_10005992_pt1 | contig 11317 bp, 10 predicted proteins | sample TR1MG_FD_202531 | JGI IMG/M metagenome (GOLD analysis project Ga0307375, IMG submission 202531) | Soil microbial communities from Risofladan, Vaasa, Finland - TR-1 | ecosystem: Environmental > Terrestrial > Soil > Coastal area > Acid sulfate soil | place: Finland: Risofladan, Vaasa | collected...
CGGTGGGGTCGTCGCGGTCTCATGCACGGCACTCGGCAACTGCAGCGTAGGGGCTGCGTACCTCGACGGATCGGGCAACTACCAGGCGCTGACCATCAACGAGGTCAATCGTGTGTGGCGACCCGGCGTGCGACTGGCGCTGCCGGCGAACGCTTCGGGCGTGGGTATCTACGGTGGCATCTATTCGATCGTGTGCCAGTCCAATGGCACCTGTACCGGAATCGGCAGTTACCTCGACCACTCCTCGAATTACCAAGGCTTCACCGTCAGCGCGTCCTAGAGCTTCGCTCGACCGTGGTTCGGGTGGACAGGATCCGCGGACGCACAAGGTTTCATTTGTTTAGCACCGTTCGATAGCGTTTCTTTCACTTTGCGGTAACCCTGTGTCTTTACCGTGGTGCCGTGACCCCCGACCTACTCCGTGACCCGCCCTCGATGCGACGTCAACCCACTGACGACACCGAAGTGGCACAATGACCATGGCCGACCCCGAAGGCCGCAGCGTCATCATGGTGGTCGAGGATGAGGAGAGCTACCAAGACGCGCTCAACATCGGACTCACTGTCGAAGGCTTCGTGGTGGTCGCGGCGAGCACGATCAACCAAGCTCGCACGATCATGAGCAGCTCCAAGCCGGATCTGGTCCTGCTCGACGTCATGCTCCCCGACGGCTCGGGCATCGATTACTGCCGCGAAATCTACGACACCTCACGCACGCCGGTCATCATGGTATCCGCACGCACGTCCGAGGTCGACATCGTGCTCGGACTCGAGATTGGTGCCGCCGATTACGTCACTAAGCCCTACCGCCTACGCGAACTGGTTGCGCGAATGCGCGCCGTACTGCGTCGTCCCCTCAACACCAGCGACGACGAGATCGTCACGTTCGGAAACCTGCGCATCGACGTCGTGCGACGAACGCTCACCCGCCGCGGTGTCGAGGTCGAACTGAGCCGCAAGGAATTCGACTTGCTGGCGCTCTTCGCCTCGCGTCTAGGTCAAGTAGTGACCCGCGAGGTCTGCCTGGACACTCTCTGGTGGGGGCTCGAACTCTCCGATACTCGAACTCTCGACACGCACGTCAAACGTCTCCGCCAGAAGATCGAGGACGACCCCGCGAATCCGGCTCATCTGATCACCATCCGTGGTGTGGGCTTTCGCCTCGACGCATAGTCTGGGCCTGTGCGCATAGGCGACCTCGCTCCCGACTTCACTCTGCTCGATCAAGAGGGTATCGAGCGTTCGTTGTCGACCTTTCTCGCGCGCGGGCCCGTCGTCCTCTTCTTCTATCCCGCAGCGATGACCAAGGGCTGTACCAAGGAGTCCTGCCACTTCCGCGACCTCGCGGGAGAATTCGCGTCGTTGGGCGCCCAGCGCATCGGCATCTCCATGGACAGTGTCGAGCGCCAAGCGAAGTTCACCGAACAGAACGCCCTCGACTACCCCCTGCTCGCCGACATCAACGGGGCCGTCGCCAAGCTCTTCGGCGTGAAGCGGCCCGCAGATTTTCTGAAGGTCAGGCGCACTACGTTCGTCATTGCTCAGGACCGACGCGTCCTCGACGCCATCTCAAGCGAAGTCAACATGAACGTCCACGCCGAGCGGGCACTCGCCACGCTCAGCACCTTGACGAGCTAGCCGGCCAAGAGCGCCGTGGCGGGATCCTCGAGGAACCGGCCGATGTGCGCCAGCACCGCTGAGGCCATCGCGCCATCGATCTGACGGTGGTCGAAGGACATCGAGATCTCCACGACTCGACGAACGACCACCTCATCATCGACGACCCAGGGAGCTTTGGCGATCTGACCGACCGCCACGATGGCCCCGGTGCCGGGAGGAAGTATCGCCATCGCGCCATCGACGCCGAACGGACCCACGTTCGTGATCGTCAACGTCGTACCGAGCATCTCGGCGGGCGACGTCGTACCGTTGCGAGCCTTCTCGACCAATCCGTGGAGAGCAGTCGCCATGTTGACGAGATCCAACTGGTCCGCTCCCTTGATGTTGGGCACGATCAAACCACGCGATGTGTCGGCCGCGATGCCCAGATTCACACTCCGTCGCACGACCACCTCGTTCGCGGCGCTGTCGAAACTTGAGTTGATTCCCGGGAAGTGCCGGGCGGCGTCGCACACGGCGAGTGCCACGATAGTGAGTGGCGACAGTCGCACGCTCGCCATGTTCGGGTGCTGCTTCAAGGCTGCGAGGAGCTCCACCGTCTTGGTAGCGTCCACGCGCACCCACGCCGCGGCGTGCGGTGCGCTGAACGCACTCTGGACCATGGCGTCGGCCATGGACCGCAGCACTCCCTTCACGGGAATCCGCTCCTCCTGGGGGCCCGTCGCCCATGACTCGAGCTCTCGGCCAACGAAGCGCGACGTCGCGGTCGGTCCCGTAAGGGGGACATTCGCTCGCGTGACCGGTGCGGCGCCACCGTGGCCGTCTCGCACTGTGTGCAGGGCCCGATCAACGTCGTCGCGCGTGATAAGACCATCGCGACCCGATCCGCTCAAGGTCGTCAGTTCGACGCCGTGTTGCTTGGCGTACAGACGCACCGGTGGCGTACTGCGAGGCGACAACTCCGAGGCCGTCGCGGCGACCGTCACCGTCGCGGGTGGGGCTGGCGTGATCATCGTGCTGGGCGCGGCGCCACCGCCGCGACGACGCGTGCGCGTCACGGGTCCGTCCTCATTCGCGACCCCGTAGCCCACGAGGACCGCTTCGCGGCGTTCGTCAACGGACGCGAGACTCGGCGCGGCGGACGACTCACGAGGTCCGCTCGCGGCACCATCACCGCCCACGTCAAAGGTGATCAACGGGGTCTGTACCACCATCACGTCACCGACGTTGCCGTGCAACTTCACCACGGTGCCCGCGTAGGGGCTCGGTAATTCGACGGTCGCTTTGGCCGTCTCGATGTCGACCAGCGGCTGGTTCAGGGCGACAACGTCACCGACGCCAACCTTCCATTCGACAATCTCGGCCTCCACGAGTCCCTCGCCGACGTCTGGTACCAGGAAGATCTCTTCGCTCAACTCTCATATCCCATCACTCGGTCGACGGCATCGAGGATGCGATCGACGGACGGCCGATAGGCGTCCTCTATTCGTGACGGTGGATACGGCACGTGATAACCGCTCACTCGAATGCCTGGTGCGCGCAACGAATAGAAGCACCGTTCCGTGAGGGTTGCGACAAGTTCTGAGCCCAACGACGCCGTGTTCGGTGCCTCCTGGACGACGACGAGCCGACCCGTCTTCTCCAACGACGAGATCATCGGGCCCAGATCGAGCGGCGCCAGCGAGCGAGCGTCGATGATCTCAAGCGACCTGCCCTCGGACTTCGCGGTGTCGGCGGCGCGCAGCATCGTCTTCACGCTCGATCCGTAGCCAATGACGGTGACGTCGGTACCCTCACGGCGGACCACCGTGTCGAACAAGCCGTGCGGCGGGGTGTCGAGGTCAACCTCACCCTTCTCCCAGTAGCGACTCTTCGGTTCGCAGAAGATGATCGGGTCGTCGTGCTCCACCGCCTGCTGAATCATCCAGTACGCGTCGTTGGGTGTCGAGCACGACACCACACGAAGACCCGCGGTCTGGGCGAAGTACGCCTCGGGGCTCTCAGAGTGATGTTCGATCGCCCCGATGCCGCCCTGGAAGGGCAGTCGGATGACCAGGCCCATCGTGTACACGCCGTCGGAACGCTTGTGGAGTTTGGCGACCTGCGAAACAATTTGATCGAACGCGGGATACACGAACCCGTCGAACTGCATCTCGCACACCGTGCGATACCCGCGAATGGCGAGACCAACGGCAGTGCCCACGATTGCCGACTCCGCGAGGGGCGAGTCGATGACGCGATCCTCGCCGAAGTCCTTCTGGAGACCATCGGTGATTCGAAAGACCCCACCGAGCTTGCCGATATCCTCACCCATCAAGAGGACTTTCTTGTCCTTCTCGAGCGCCCGCCGCAAGCCCTCGTTGAGGGCCTTGGCCATTGTCATAGTGGTCGTAGCCATCAGTGCGCGCCTCCGCTGACACCCAGTTCGATCATCTCGCGCCGCCCCTCTTCGATGAGAGGGTGCACGTCAGCGTAGACATTGTCGAACATACTGATGGGGTCGGGCGGTCCCATCGCGAGTACGTCCTCTCGAAGCTTCAGGGCCAGCAGGTCCGCTTCGGCGGTGACCTCGTCGAACGTAGAACTCCTGACGTGGTACTCGCGGGCCAGCAGCGCCTTCACCCGTTCAATCGGATCTCGATGCTTCCACACTTCGACTTCGGCGTCGATACGGTAGCGCGTGGGGTCGTCCGATGTCGTGTGCGCACCCATGCGATAGGTGTACGCCTCGATCAAGGTCGGTCCATTACCCGTGCGCGCGTTCTCGAGTGCTCGTTTGGTCACTTCGTAGACTGCGAGGACGTCATTGCCGTCGACGCGAATCCCAGGAAAACCGAATCCGGGGGCGCGACGATAGAGCGGCACCTTGGACTGCAGGGTCGACGGCGTCGAGATGCCCCACTGGTTGTTCTGACAGAAAAAGACCACGGGGGCGTTGAACGAGGCCGCCCAGACGAACGACTCGAGCACGTCACCCTGACTCGAAGCACCGTCGCCGAAGAACGTCATCGCCGCCTCTTCCGCCCCGTCGCGCTGAATGCCCATGGCGTAGCCCACCGCGTGAAGTGCCTGATTGCCAAGGACAATCGTCGGCACCGAGTGGCGATACTTTTGAGGATCCCACCCACCAGTCGTCACCGCGCGAAATATCCTCAGCATGTCCTCGGGTGGCACACCGCGACACCACGCGACCCCGTGCTCGCGATAGGAAGGGAACGTGAAGTCCATTGGTTCGAGCGCGCGCCCGGCACCGATCTGGGCTCCTTCTTGACCTTGCACCGGAGCCCACAAGGCCAACTGACCCTGGCGCTGGAGCGAGGTCGACTCGTTACAGAGCCGCCGCACGATCACCATGTCTCGGTAGAAACCGAGAATCTCATCACCACCGAGCGCACTCTCATAGTCCGGATGCGAAATGCGCTCACCTTCAGGCGTCAGCAACTGGACGAGTGTTTCGTCAATCATCGACTCTCCTTAGACCACTACCCTTCAAAACCATAGTCCTCTACGATGAACGGGTGCCCAGGCTCGTCGTCGACTCTCGACCACTCAGAGAGAGCCGAAACTTCCGACTCCTGTACCTCGGCCAGCTCGTTTCACTACTCGGCAGTAATCTCACGTTCGTCGCCGTTCCGTACCAGGTATACCAAGAAACCCATTCGAGTCTGTGGGTCGGTCTCGCGAGTTTCTTCCAACTCCCCTTCCTCATCGCGGGCTCGTTGTGGGGTGGCGCGATGGGCGACCGCGTCGACAAGAGGAAGCTCTTGGTGCTGGGCTCGCTCATCGCGGCACTGATGAGTACGGGACTTGCCCTCAATGCCCAACTCCACCACAACGTACTGATCGCACTGCTCGCGCTGGCCGCCATCTCCGCCGGAGTCGCGGGCTTCACGGCGCCCATCCGCATGGCCGCGATTCCCACCTTGGTGGCGCCCGATCAACTCATCGCCGCCTACTCGCTCAATCAGATCCTCACCAACGTGGGCACGGTGCTCGGTGCCGCGCTCGCCGGCGTGCTCCTCGCCGCGGTCGGACTATCGTCGTGCTACTTGATCGACGCCGTGACGTTCGTCGTGCTCGGTGGCTTCACCTCGCTCATGTCGTCAATGCCACCAACCGGCGAGCACGTCGGAGTGGCAATACTGCGCGCCATTGGCGACGGGTTCCGCTACGTCCGCTCGAACATGGTCGCCCAGGCCGTGTACATCGCGGACCTCAACGCGATGGTCTTCGGTCTACCGCGCGCCCTCTATCCCGCCATGGCCGCCACTGTGTACCACGGCGGCCCGCGCACCCTGGGGCTGCTCTTCGCGGCGTCCGGGGTCGGTGCGGTAATCATGGCGATCTTCACCGGTTGGGTCGACCGGGTCCGTCGTCAGGGCAGATTGATCGCGATCGTCATCATGGCCTGGGGTGCTGCGATGGCCCTGTTCGGTACGGTCCACGTGCTGTGGTTCGGCCTCGGATGTCTCGCGTTCGCCGGCGCGACCGACGTCATCTCCACGATCTTGCGCAACACGGTCCTGCAGAACGCCATCAGCGACGAATTCCGTGGACGAATCTCATCGGTACAGATGGCGGTGGTCACCGGTGGTCCGCGTCTGGGTGACTTGGAGTCCGGCGTCGTCGCGAATTTCACGTCAGTCGAATTCTCAATCGTTTCGGGCGGCGTCGCCTGCATCGTCGGGGTACTCGCCCTGCTCCGATGGCGACCGGGCTTCTGGAGCGACTCGGCCCGCTAGGAAGACCGCACGGGAATCGATCGCCGCTTCGCGTTCGTGACGTTGGCCAACTGTCCGCACGCCGCGTCGATGGAGCGACCGCGAGTGTTTCGCACCGTCACGTTGATCCCTTGGGCCTCAAGTCCGTCACGGAACTGTCGGACCCGCTCGGGCGTCGAACCCTTCACCAGGAATCCTGGAGTTGGATTCAGTGGAATCAGGTTCACGTGTGCGCGTAACTCGTAGGCGTAGCGGGCGAGTTCATCGATGGCCTGGTCGGTGTCGTTCACCCCGTCGATGAGTGCCCACTCGAAACTGAGACGACGCGACGTCGTCGTCATCCAGAACTCACACGCCTCGCGCAGTCGCGCCAGCGGGTAGCGACGATTCAGTGGAACCAGTTCGTTGCGGGTCTCGTCATTGGCCGCGTGCAAGCTCACCGCGAGCGTGAGTGGCATCCCCTCGCGCGCCAGACGCTCAATCGCCGGCGCGACACCGACCGTCGAAACCGTCAGGTGACGCGCGGAGAGTCCGCGGTACTCGTGCAGACGCTTAACCGCGTTCACCGTGACGTTGTAGTTCGCGAGCGGCTCCCCCATGCCCATGAACACCACGTTCGAGAGTCGCCGCGGTGCCGCGACGCGCGCGGCGAACATCACCTGTTCGAGGACCTCACCCGTCGTTAGGTGACGGGTGAAACCGGCCTGCCCGGTCGCACAGAACGTGCAGCCCATCGCGCAACCCGCCTGTGATGACACGCAGACCGTCACACGGTCCTCGTAACTCATCAGCACCGTCTCGATCGTCGACCCGTCGTGGAGCCGAAAGACCCACTTGCGAGTCGAACCGTGGTCACTTTGAACATCGTTGACGACTTCGAGGCCCGTAGGGAACTCCGCGCCCAACCGGGCCCGCAGTGCCTTGGGAATGGTGGTGATCGCGTCAATCGGCTGATTCTCGACCCAGAGCCCTTGCCAGACCTGATCGACCCGGTAGCGCGGTTCGTCCGTGAGCAGCACCGCAAGCTCGTCTTTGGTGTGTTCGTACGCTGAAACCATACCTTCACGCTAGGGGACTGGCCGAGGTCCGCGACCAGCCCCCCAGGGATACCCGGCGCGCCGGTCCGAGCCGCTTTCTTAGCAAACCCTTCAGCCCGTCTCGTGTCGCTCTTGGGTGACCCGAACACACTGGGCACATCCATTGATGACGAAAGAGGATCACATGTTCGCAACCTTCTTCTCCGTAAGCGCCTTCGCATCGGCCATCGCTGTGGGCGTGGCGCTGCCCGTCCTCGCTCTCCAACTCGAAATGGTCTATCGGCGCAACCGTCGTCGCGACGCACTCGAGCCCACACCGGTCCGGTCCATCGAGACGCCGTCTCCCACACCCGAGGAGCCTGTACCAACCTGACTGGCTTTGTCTGCTTGACTCAAGTACGGTCAAGCAGACCCTTGCTGGCCCTTAAAGAGGAGTAACCATGGAACTCAACAACACATCGGCCGTCGTCACCGGCGGGGCTTCGGGCCTCGGTGAAGCCACCGCACGCGCGCTCACCGCGCGCGGCGTCAAGGTCGTCATCGCTGACCTCAATGACGAGCGTGGCAACGAGATCGCGAAGGAGATCGGCGGTGCGTACGCGCACTGCGACGTCACCAACACCGATCAGGTCATCGCCGCCATCGAGGCCGCCAAGGCCATGGCCCCGTTGTGGAGCGCAGTGAACTGTGCGGGTATCGGCTGGGCCACGCGCACGATTGGTAAAGACGGCGAGTACTCGTCGGCCCACGACCTCGAGCTCTACCGCAAAGTCATCGAGATCAACCTCATCGGCACCTTCAACGTCTGTCGTCTCGCGGCGACTGCGATGAGTCACAACACCCCCGACGCCGACGGCATGCGCGGCGCGCTTCTCAACACCGCGTCGGTCGCCGCGGAAGATGGTCAAATCGGCCAGGCGGCCTACTCGTCGTCCAAGGGCGGGGTCGTGGGACTCACGTTGCCCCTGGCTCGCGACATCGCGCCGATTGGCGTACGCGCCAACTGCATCCTTCCTGGACTGATCGACACGCCAATCTACGGTACCGGCCCTCAGTCCGACGAGTTCAAAGCCCGGCTGGGCGCCGGCGTGCTGTTCCCCAAGCGCCTCGGGTATTCGGCGGAGTTCGCGTCGCTCGCCGTCGAGTTGCTGTCCAACAGTTACATGAACGCCGAGTCGATCCGCATCGACGCCGGCATCCGCATGCAGCCCAAATGATCTGAACCTCGTCGCTCCACACGGCGTCCGAATTCGCGGGCGCCGTGTGGAGCGAGTATCTCGCTACGCGATGATCCCTCGTGCGTGGCCCGACGAGCCGGGCGTCTAGGCCTCAACCTCGAACGACCGGGTGAACAGTCCCTCGAGTTCGTCGGCGGGCAGTGCGGGCGACAGGAGGAAGCCCTGGGCGAACTCGCAGCCGAGCGCTCGCAGTTTCTGCAGTTGCGCTCGGGTCTCCACTCCCTCGGCGAGGACCGAGACGGTCAACTTGTGGCCCAGCGAGACAATGGCCTCGAGCAACGTGTCGTTCTCCTTGCTGGGCGTGATCGGACTGATGAAGGACTGATCCACCTTGAGGTACGCGGGGCGCAACATCGTCAGGTGCGAGAGCGATGAGTACCCTGTACCGAAGTCATCGAGCGCGAGGTCGACGCCGAAGTTCGCCAAACGCGCGATCACGTCCATGGTGTCCGCGGTGTCGAGCAACGCCGTGTGTTCAGTGACCTCGATCACGAGCAGCCCCGGTGCATACCCCTGCTCCACGAACAGGGACTTGACCAACTCCAAAATGTCCGGGTCGTGGAATTGTCGCGCGGAAAGGTTCACCGCCACGAAGGGTCCGCGCGAACGCGTCGTGGGATAGTCCCAGGTGGCGGCCGTGCTCAGCGCCTCTCGCAGTGCGAACCGGCCGAGATCGAAGATGAGGTCACTCTTCTCGGCCAGGGGTATGAAGACGTCGGGGGGCACCAGACCTCGTTCGGGATGGCGCCAGCGCATCAACGCCTCGAAGCCGACGATTTCCATCGTTTGAAGCTCGATGATCGGCTGATAGTGCATCGACAGTTCATTGCGGTGCAGGGCGCTACGCAGTTCCTGCACCAGCGAGAAATCACTCACCGCCTTCTCACGCATGCCCGAAGTGAAGACCACGTAATTGCCCGCCCGCAGACCCTTCGCCATGTACATCGCGGCGTCCGCATCGCGAATGAAATCGGCATCGACGTCGACCTCGGCGTCGCAGATCGCGATGCCGATGCTGGCGTGCTGCTCGAAACTCAAGTCACCGACCGCGAATGGCTCGACGAACTGACCCAGCAATCGATTACCCAATTCCTCGATCTCCGCGCGACTCTGCAACCCCTCGGCCAAATAGACGAACTCATCACCACCGAAGCGGCACAAGGTGTCTGAAGAGCGCGTCACCGCAGCGAGTCGCCGGGAGATAGCGACGAGGAGTTGGTCACCGACGAGATGACCCTGGGTGTCGTTCACATCTTTGAAATCATCGAGGTCTAACATCAACACCGCCGCCATCGCGCCCTGTCGTGCCACCCGCGCGCGGGCCAGGGCCAGCCGATCTTCGAGCAGCGCTCGATTGGCGAGACCGGTCAGAGGATCATGCAGGGCCTGGTGCCAAAGGTTCGCCTCGAGGTCGTCTCTCTGACGATACGAGTCCTTCAACTCGCGCAGGTTCTTCTCCAATTGCATCGTCTGGCGACCGATTCGGTTGATCAGCCACGCGAGACGAAGCCCCGTGAGTACGAAGACCGCCACACAGACCGTTGCGATCACGGGCACACTCACTGGCAACCCGAGCAGTGACGCGACGATGAGCATCACCGGGGGGGTCAGACTCGCCACGACCACGGTAGGTGTTCGACTGCGTAGGCGTCGGTCGTTTCTCATGCCGAATGCGTCAAGTGGGACGCCATCGGCTGTCGACGGGTGGAGAGCGGCGACCCCCATCAGCACGTACTCAATCAGGAACAACGCGGCAACGCCGTTGCCGGACGTGTAGCGGCCGTGTAAGACCAACAAGTCGTAGACGAGATCCGACGCGAACATCGTCATCATCGCCGCCGCGACGATCCGCAAGTACACGCCTTGCGTCCTCGAGAAGAGCAGGGTCTGTACCACGATGTATACGAGGACGACGTCCATCACCGGGTAGGCAAGGTTCACCAACTTCTCCAAGTTGTTGGCCGCGGCGTCGTGTACGTAGGGGGCCATCAGGAACTGCCACAGCAACGCGAACGCACCAAGGGCCACGATGACCGCATCGGCCCGGTCCTCTCGCCACTGCTCCCTCGGCCTTTGACGAGTTATACGAATCACGCCGAAGAAGAGCAAGGGGTAACCAGCCAGGTACAAGACGTCCGCGTACGACACCGCGTTGGCCGCCTGGTGGAAAGCTGCACTGGAGAAGTTCGAGAGGATGTCACCGGCGGCGAAAGCGGCACCCGACCCCGCGACGAAGAGCCAGCCCCGGCGAGCTTTGGGCCTATTAAGCCGTACACCCGCGAGTATCGCTACCACTGAACCGATGCCGAGCGCCGAGTAGATCGCGTCATCTACGACCCGATTGGGGAAGATGAAGTAGAGGGCCACCAACGCGAGGCCACCAACGAGAACCCACAGCCAGACCCGGGACTGCCGCCCCCCGACTGCGCTCAGTTCTTGCATTCTCCGCCCAGCGTCCACTCGTACTTCGTCGTCACTCTAGATGACGCGCCCGTACGCGTCGCGGGGCACGTCGATCGACCTGCGCACGCAGTACTCCTTAAATCTCGCGAGCCTCGGCGACGTTGTCGAACCGCGCGAACTCCCCACGCCACGTCAGGTGCGCGGTGCGCGTGGGGCCATTTCGGTTCTTGCCCACGATGATCTCCGCCTCGGACTTCTTGTCGTTCGCCACCTCGCCGTACTGCTCAGGACGAAAGAGG
>Ga0307375_10005993_pt1 | contig 11316 bp, 10 predicted proteins | sample TR1MG_FD_202531 | JGI IMG/M metagenome (GOLD analysis project Ga0307375, IMG submission 202531) | Soil microbial communities from Risofladan, Vaasa, Finland - TR-1 | ecosystem: Environmental > Terrestrial > Soil > Coastal area > Acid sulfate soil | place: Finland: Risofladan, Vaasa | collected...
CGTGACCGCACTCGGCCATTGCCTATGCTTCGCGAATCGGCGCTTCGTCAGGGCCCGAGCGCCTGAACGACATCCACGAAGTCGCGGCTGCGGGTGACCTTGTCGCGCCAGACGCGGTCGAACACCGCCACCAGGCCTTTGAGCGCATCGGGTAGGTCTTCGACCTGGTGCCAATGGTCGAAGTCTTACCTTAATGCTTCGTCCACGAGCTGGGCACGCACGATGACAACCCGCCCCTCGGCCCACACGTCAAGGTGGCAGCGCTCTGCACTGCCCACGTAATCGACTCGCCAATCCAAAAGGCCTATGCACAACGGTCCATGTCTTTTGAATACAAACGACGCCGCCAGGGTCGAACGGGTCCGCCCAAGCCAGTTCCGTAGTCCGTTTGGTCCAGTCCTCTTCGCTGACTTGGCGCCAACCAGCTGTTTTGCTGGCGTTGGCTATACGAGTAGTAGGCCAACCAACCAGGAGAAGTCATGAGCACAGACGAAAGAGCGTCGTATGAAATCACGAAAGATGCATTCGCGTCGATTGAAGCGCTGGTGAAAGATGCCGTTGGAAACGCCACGCTGACAGGCGACAGGAAGAGGTTTCACATCGGCGCCGGCTACCTTCGGCTCGCGGCGCAGAAGTCGGCAGCGTTAGCAGACCTGATTGACGCCGTTGCAAATCAGGACCGGGCCCCTGGCCGCAGGGCAATCAAACGATTGGCGCAAGTCGACTGCGATATCGAGAAGCATCTCGAAAAGGTCGCAATCGACAACGAGCGCTGGGCCCGGGAAAACGGCGCTGTACGTATGAAGATAAGCAACGAGGACTTCGAGGCACTGATGCGTGGCGAGCCGCCGCCGGAGTTGATTGCAAAAATCGAGGCTATGAAAGCAGCGCAGGAATCGGCGTAGGTATACGGCTTACGCCGTGAGCAATTCACGGGCTCCCCAACTTTTGGGGCCTTTCATTCATGTTGAGAAGCGGGCGGCGGCGGCTGTCGGCCAAAATCCCGCAACGCCCTTCCGAACCGGAAACGTCTGCTCGCGATGCGTGAAGAGATCGCGCTTTTCGTAGAGAATCACGGCTTTCTCACCCTTCCTGGAATCCACCATGGACGAACTGCTCTACCAAGTACGCGACGGCGTCGCCTACCTGACCTTCAACCGGCCGCAGGCGAGGAACGCCCTCACCTTCGCGATGTACGACCGCCTGGCCGAGATCTGCGATCTGGCGAACGAGGACTGCTCGATCCGCGCGATGCTTTTCACCGGCGCAGGCGACAAGGCCTTCGCCGCGGGCACCGACATATCGCAGTTCCGCGCCTTCGACAAGGAGCAGGACGCGCTCGACTACGAAGCGCGCATCGACCGCGTGCTGGGTGCGCTCGAGCGCTGCCGCGTGCCGACCATAGCCGCCATCAATGGTGCCTGTACCGGCGGCGGCGCGGGCATCGCGGCCTGCTGCGACCTGCGCATCGCCACGCGCAGCATGCGCTACGGTTTTCCGGTGGCCAAGACCCTCGGCAACTGCCTGTCGATGAACAACTACGCCCGCCTTGCCGCGCTGCTGGGGCCGGCGCGGGTGAAGGACATCATTTTCCGCGCGCGCCTGATCGAGGCGGACGAAGCGCTGGCGATGGGTCTGGTGAGCGAGCTGGTCGAGGACGGCGCCGCGCTCGCGCGCCGCGCGGAGGAGCTCGTGCGCGAAGTGGCGAACCTCGCACCGCTCACGCTGCAGGCGACCAAGCAGGCGCTCTACCGCCTGCGCACGAAGCCGGAAGAAGGCAGCGACCTCGTGCTCATGTGCTATATGAGCGAAGATTTCCGCGAGGGAATGGAGGCATTCCTCAACAAGAGGAAGCCAGTCTGGAAGGGGCGATAGACACCAAGAGCGTCTGACAGAATTTCCCTTGGGCGCCTGATCTAGGGGAGCACGAGGGAAGGTATCCCCTCGTTTTGTTAGACACTCTAAGCCTTCTTCCCGCTCACCGCGTAAAAGTGCACGATCGCGGCCTCGGCGCAGACGCGATCCTGCTCCGCCGTTCCGGAACTCACGCCGACGCCGCCGACGATGTCCCCGTCGACGAACACCGGCAGGCCGCCCCCGATGATGCTGAAGTGGCCGCCGTTGGTAATGTGAATGCCGAAGGTCGGGCTGCCGGGCACGCAAAGCTGGTTGTACACATGCGTTCCATGCCGCGCGACGGCGCCGGTGGAGGCCTTGTCGATGGCGATCGAGATGCTGCTGACCTTGCCGCCGTTCATGCGATCGAATTTGATCAGATGGCCGGATTCGTCCGTGACCGCAATGCACATCGGTATCCCGATCTCGCGCGCCTTGGCCGCTGCGCCTTCGATCAGTATTTGCGCTTCGTCTATGTCCAGTCGTTTAAGCGTGAGCATGTTGGATCAGCCTTTTTGCGAGTGCTGTGGTTTTTAGAAAGTCGGCCAGCGCCGCTGTTTCGCCGGCGTCCAGCGACACGTAGGGCGGATACAGATCGCCCATCGGCAGCCCGATCAGGCGCATGGCGGTTTTCATCGTCGCAGTCAGGCCGCGGTGCATCCATTTCGACGGAAACAAAGCGAACTGCAATTGGATCTGCGCCGCGCGCCGGTAATCCCCTGCTGCGAACGCGTCCATGACCTGCCGCGCGATTTCCGCCCCCGGCGGCGGCATCGTCGCGCCCGAGCCTCCCAGCTCCAGGGTTGCGAGCAGCATCTGCATGGTGGTGAAATAGCGCGCATGCCCGGCGTGGTCGATTTCGACGATCAGGCGCGAAACCCGGGCGAGATCGCGCGAGCTTTCCTTGATGTAGCGCACCTTGTCGATGCGGGCGATGGCGATGGTGGCCGGGATGGACACGTCCGCACCTGGACCTGAATTGAGATACAGAGTCAGCGGCAGCGGCGACGCGCGCGCCACCGCTTCGAAATACGCCACCAAGTCGCGCTCGTTCGGCGGACCGCCGAAGGGCCGCAGCGGCGCCAGCATCTGCACCGCATGCGCGCCCAGGCCGTGGGCGAAATGCGCGAGTTCTATCGCCGTCTTGTACGATGGATGCGATATACCGACCATCACCGGGCGGCGCCCCGCGACGAACTCCAGCGTCAGACGAATGAGTTCCTTGCGCTCCTCCAGCGCGAGATAGGTGTATTCCTGCGCCTCGACTCCCGCGGCAACCACCATGGTGGCACCGCAATCCGCGATCACGTAGTCTATTTCCCGCTTCAGCGCGGCGGCATCGATCTTCAAATCGCTGGTGAACGGCGTGAGCGGCGCTACGACGAGTTCGGCATTTGTCATGCGGCTGTATCCTTTCTTGCGCTATACGTTGCCAGATTGATCTTGCGCCGACGACGCAACTTACGCTGTCTGTTCAACGCGGCTTGCGAGCATTGGCGGGCAGTTTTGACGCCGAATACTATAGTACAAAAAAGTACAAGAAAGATCGGGAGTGATTCAGCGTTTGGTTTTGCTCTGAAATTTAGAATTGGCGTAATAGTTCGGCGAAGTAAGCTTAGGACTTCGTGCTCAAACTTGGGGCGACCGGTGCGTGAGCGCGCATTTACCCGGTGAGTCGTTCCGCTGGCTCCAGCCGAACCTCCTCAAAGCCGACGCCCGTAGGTCGCAGAGCGACCAAAAACCGGCCTGTCGATTTCCTCCCAAGCGCTCATCGGCTAGCATCCGGTTGGTTGCAGAGCCCGCCTTTGATGCAAATCAATACGGTTCGGCAAATCTCCTGATAAAAAAATGGGATGCCAATGCGATGACGTCGCGACGTTGTTCAACTAGCCGACAGTCAACTTCCTCCAGCGGAACCAACACTGGAATCCGATCAAAAGTTTGTGGCTATTTTTGAATGGAGAAAAGAAAATGAACGAAGCAGCCGCTAATCCGACCAATAGGCAGATTTATAAAGTCGCGCTAGCGAGCATCATCGGCTCGGTGATCGAGCAATACGACTTCCTGGTCACCGGCGTGATCGCGGCGACCGTCTGGGGGGGCGTCTTCTTCAAACTGCCGGGCCTTGCGGCCGTCGCCGCGGCGATCGGCGTCTACGGTATGGGCATCATCATCCGCCCGGTCGGCGCTTATATCTTCGGCAATATCGCCGACCGGTGGGGGCGCAAGAACGCGATGGTTTATGCGCTGGTGCTGATGGGCATCAGCACGCTGCTGATCGGGCTTACGCCGAGCTACGACAGCATCGGCGTCATCGCACCGGCACTCCTGATCGTCTTCCGCTTGATGCAGGGGATCAGCTTCGGCGGCGAATTCGGCACCGCCTCTACCTGGGTGGTCGAACAGGCGGCGCGATCGAATCACCGCGCCTTCTGGGGTGCTTGGGTCGGGTTCGCGATCCCGATCGGACTGCTGCTCGGCTTCGGCTCGGTGATCTTCGTCAAGTCGCTGATGACGCCGCAGGATTTCGTTGCCTGGGGCTGGCGCATCTTCTTCTTCGTCGGCTTCCTGGTGGCGATCGTCGGCATCGTCATCCGGACGCGCACCGAGGACAGCTTCGTCTTCGAACGTCACAAGGCGCAAAGCACGGTTCTCGAACATCCCGCGAGACAGGTCTGGCGCGACATGCCGCGGACCATCCTCCGCACCTCGCTGGTGAACGCGATGTTCGGCGGCGCGTTCTTCCTCTACTTCGTGTTCGGCACTGGCTACATGAAGGCGGTCGGCTTTACCGGAGATGCACCCGAGACGATCGGGCTCATTGCCGCGGCGTTCATGCTGGTGTTTATGATCATCGGCTCGCTGCTCGCTGACATCATCAACCGCCGGACGATCCTGTTGATCGCCGCCGTCGTGTTCCTGGTCTTCGCGATCCCTTACTTTTACCTGGTCAACACGGGCAGCTTCATTCTCGCGACGATCGCCGAGGTCATTGGTTTTGGCTTCGTATTCGGCTTTGGCTACGGCGCGATCCCGACCTTCTATACCGAGAATTTCCCGACCCGCTATCGCGCCTCGGGCGCGAGCGCCGCCTATCAAATCTCGCAGGTTTACGGCGGCGGGCTCATCCCGATTCTCGCCGGGCTGCTCCTGCAAGCCTATGGCATTCACAGAGCCTATATCTATATCGGGCTTCTGGTGATGGTCTACGCGGTGCTGGCGATCCTCGCGATTCTCGCTACGCCGGAGACCAAGGGCGTCAATCTCGAAGGATGAGTGTGCAATTCAATCGCTTCGACTAAGGTCTGCGCGTCGGCCGAAGTCAGCAATGCACATATGTGTAAATCGGTTTCCACGCCGGACGGGCAAAAAAGGCTCCCCGAAAGCTCTCCGTTGATTGTCCACATCTCCGTTTATAGCGATTTGTCGAATCGATCAAACGCAAACTATTGTTAAATTCAAATTCTTGCGTAACGCGCCTCTGGACATTTCGTGAAGTGCGGCTGTAGTCTTGCCGCATCAGAAATCTCTTTCGCTCCTCCATGAAAAATGTTCAGACGCACCGGGATAACAAGGCGACGAATGCGTTAAAGCGCGGCCTTCCCGTGCCTGGTGCATCAAGCAAGAAAGTCACCTATCTTTTCCGGCTCGAGTCCGGGGTCGAGCACCGCTTCGACGTCGATTTCGACCGTCCCCCTGCAGGCGGTGACCTGCCCGAGTGGACGCGCCTCGAGGTGGACAAATGTCCGCATTGCCCGCTGTCCAACGTTCCTGCCGCGCATTGCCCGGCAGCCGCAGATCTGGTGCCGCTTGTGGAGAAATTTTCGGCGCTGTCTTCGATCGACCGGATTGATGTGCTCGTTGTGACCCCGGAATACGAAGCGCGCAAGCGCACAGATACGCAGACCGCCCTGAGCGCCTTGATGGGGCTCATCCTTGCAACCGGTGCATGTCCGATACTGGGGAAAATGCGACCGCTGGCGCATATGCATATGCCCTTTTCCACCGCGACTGAAAGGGTGTATCGCATCGTCTCGATGCACCTTTTTGGTTGCTTCCTGCGTGGCGAACCCGCGGGATTGCACGGGCTGGACGGATTTTTCTCGGATATCGACCGGCTCAACCACGCCTTCTTCGGCCGGCTAAATCGCGCGGTGCGGCGCGACGCCAGCATCAATGCGCTCCTCTCGCTGCACTCGCGCAGCATGCTGGCCAGTATGTCGATCAAGCCGGAGATGGAAAACATCCGATCCTGGTTTCAGCAGACGCCGGCGGGCGATCCGGGTGAGCTGGTGCCGCGGCACGGAAACGGCGCTTGAAGCCGTTGAATGGCTCTTGAATGCGCGAGGCACGTCACAAGGGTGCGGGCGAGCGCATGGACCTTAGCGTCGAGCGCTAGGCTGGCGCCCGCCTGCGGCGAAATCCGATGTAGGGCGTCGGAGCGCGCCGCAGTCCATCCAGATCGTTGTGTTCGAGCAGCATCTTCAGGTAGTTGACGTTACGCTGCATAGCCTCTTTCCACGGGTCGGCGCCCGCCATGTGGACGCGCAGATATCGGCGCACTCCCTGGAACTCCTCATCCAGCCGTTTCTGCAGGAAACCCTCCACGAACGCCGGCGTCTTTTCAAGCAGGGCCCGGCTGTCCCGGTACAGACTATCCGGTTTGCCGGCCAAGCCGAAAGCACTGAATTCGAGAAACAGGAAGTCGCGGCACTTTTCCAGGTAATAGCGATCAGCAATCTGGCTGACAAAGTCAGCCGTAGCGACCAAGCTGGCCAGCAAACGTTCCTCCGTCGTCCAACTGTCAGGCATTTTATAGACAAGTTTGGTCGCCATAATCAACTTGGCTTGGCCGATAAGCGCACGGAGCGCCGTACTTTGGAGATAGGCATGCATGAACTCGACGCCTCGCTCTTCATGAACCGGCGTCAAGGACGGTCCCCACAGGTGCGCCTCGGATTCGCGTCGAAGCAAACCGATGTCGTGAAAAAGAGCCAACAGAATGCCGAGTACGGCGTGGTCCGCATCGATGCCCGCTCTGCCGCCCGGAGCGTGACTGGCGGCGTAGCCATCCAGCAGGCGCGCCATGGTCAGCGCGGTCTCCAGGGTGTGACGCAGATCGTGGTAAAGGGAATCGCAACGCAGCAAGCCAGGGTATTCACCGCGGAAGGCGTGCAATACGTCGGCCATCGCAGAGCGAAGCAGGGTAAGGTCGTAGCTACCGGCGTACTGTCGGTCGAGAATCGCGCACACTGCCGTTTCGACCGCGCCCACATCCTCCAAGTCGACCTCGCCCGTAGGATCGAGCTGCAGCCGACGGTCGGCCGAGTGAGCTGTGTGTCGCACGTTTGTGAATCAACACTTTCAATATTGGATTGCCGATTGCGACCCTGAAATGAAACTACGCCAGCATGATGGTTAATGCAACCACGAGAATGTCATGGTCTTTTAGAGTGATCGATTTACGTCATGGAACCGCAGACGGCTCATTTCGTCGATTCTGCGCAACGACTTGGCCGGCGCCTAAATGTCGGTTGTCGGCCGGTTGTTGTCCCTGAGACCTGCCCCTGGTGAAATTCCGGCAATAGTCTGCTCCTAGAAAACGGGAATTTACCGCCATCGCACGGCGATATAATCCCCTGTGATTTCGCGGACCGGCCCGGCGACGGCCGGCGAAGCGCAGAGGCAATCCGAGAGCGGGAGAACAGCCATGCCAAGACACAAGACCTACCTGCCGCGCGGGGTCATTCCGGCCGCGCTGCTGCCTTTCAACGAGGATTTTTCCATCGACGAGGCGTCCTATCGCTCGCATCTGCGCGACTTGGCCGCGGTCGAGGGGATCTCGGCGATCACCATCAACGCCCACGCTTCGGAGGTGGCTTCCTGCAGCTTCGACGAGCAGCAGCGCGTGCTAGCGATCACGCAGGACGAGATCGGCGAACGCGTGCCCATCGTCAACGGCATTTACAGCGAGGGCCCGTTCGAAGCAGTGCGCCTCGCGCGCATGGCGCACGCGGGCGGCGCCTCCGCGCTGCTCGTCTTCCCCAGCGGCGTATATACCTTCGGCCAGCGTCCGGAGATGGCGGTCGATTATTTCAAACGCATCGCCGGCGTGACCGACCTGCCGCTGATCCTGTTCCAATACCCGCTCGCGGGCGGGCAGGGCTACCCGCTGGCCACGCTCACCAAAATCATGGACGCCGTGCCCACGGTGCGCGCGATCAAGGACTGGAGCGCAAACCCGCAACTGCACGAGCGCCAGATCCGCGTGTTGCAGTCGCGCACGCCGCCGGTGACGGTATTGACGACCCATAGCGCCTGGCTCATGAGTTCGCTGGTGTTGGGATGCAATGGCCTGCTCTCGGGCAGCGGCTCGGTGATCGCCGACCTGCAGGCCCAGCTGTTTCGCGCGGTGCGAGCGAATGACCTGGCCGGCGCGCGCAAACTGAACGACCGAATCTGGCCGACGGCCGAGGTGTTCTACAGTGAGCCCTGGGTCGACATGCACAACCGCATGAAGGAAGCGCTGGTACTGCTCGGCAGGCTGCCGCGCGCCGTGGTGCGCCCTCCCCTGATGAAACTGTCCGCGGCGGAAATCGAGCGCATCCGCAAGGCGCTGGTTGCGGCCGGTTTGCTCGCGGACACCGCCGTAGCGGAAAAACAAGCGTCCCTGGTCTAGCCAGTCAGGCGGTCGATACCGGGTGCCAGTCTCACGGCGGGGCCTCCCGCCCCCGTCGCCTTGCGCGAATTTAGCGCGAGGCGGGGCTGTCGGCGGCGGATTCGCTCTGTTTGACGCGGTAGCCGACGGGCAGCAGGCGTACGCCGAAGCGTTCCTCGATCGTGCCCCACAGGCCGCGCGGGAGGTAAAGGGCGAATACGACGGCTGTCGCACCAAGGCCGACGAGGTACCAGACGCCGCTGGCGCCGAACAGGCTTTCCATGACGAAGAACACGACTGCGCCGAGAATCGGGCCCTCGAAGGTGCCGAGTCCCCCAACCAGCGCCATGAAAACCATGTAGGCGGTCCATTGCACGCCGAAGTAGGTCGCCGGCTGGAACGAGATTGAGGTCGCGAGATAGAGCGTGCCTGCGAGGCCGCAGCCGGCGCCGGCGACGACGAAGAGGACCCGCTTGGCCGCGAGCACGCGCACCCCGAGCGAGGCCGCTGCGTCCTCGCTGTCGCGGATCGCCTGCACCGAACTGCCGAGGCGGCCGCGCAGGAGCGAGAACATGAGCACGACCAGCGCCGCCATCGAGGCGAGCGCGAGCCAGTAGTTGTAGTCGCGCCGTGCCTCCGGTGCGAAGCTGTTGAGTGCGATCAGCGAGGTGCCGGTCTCCCCCTGGATCAGCCCGTCGAGGTTCACCAGCAGGTGGAACAGCTCGGCGATCACCCACATGCCGATGGCGAACTCGCCGCCGCGCAGGCGCAGCGCGAAAGAGGACAGCGCGAGCGCCACCAGCCCGGCGAAGACCGCGCCCAGCAGCAGCGCCGGGTAGACGCCCACGCCGAAGCTCGACAGCCGGATCGCGGCGTAGGCGCCGATGCCGAAGAACGCCTGCTGTCCGACCGAGACCAGGCCGCCGTAGCCGGCGAGCGCATTCCACATGGTCGCGAGAATGACGTAGATGAACAGCGTGGTCAGGCGGTCGACCGCGTTCGCGTCGAGAAAAAGCGGGCCGAAGGCAAGCGCGACCCCGAGCGCGGCGAGCACCGCCACCGACGCCGCCGACAGCGGCGTCCAGCGCTGGATCGACAGTCCGGCGCGGACGCTCATGCCGGCTTCCCGAGCAGCACGCGCAGGCGGCGCCGCGCAGCGCCCGATGCGAGGCGGGCGGCGAGCACCGCGAGGAACACTGCGTGGCCGGCGATCAGGAAGCCGTTCGGCGCGATCTGGGCGCCGATGTTCTGCGCGACCCCGAGCACGATGCCGCCGAGCAAGGTACCCCACATCGAGCCAAGGCCGCCGATGACCACCGCCTCGAAGGCGAAGATGAGCTGGGCCGGACCGGCGTAGGGGCCGAAGGTCGCGCGCATGCCGAGGAAGGTGCCGCCGACCGCCACCGTCATGAAAGCGATTGCCGCCGCCGCGGCATACACCGCGCGCGAATTGATGCCGACCAGCTCGGCAGTGTCAGGGTCCTCGGCGATCGCGCGGATGCTGCGCCCGAGCGGCGTATGCGCGAGCAAGAGTTGCAGCCCGCCCAGCATCAGCACCGCGACCAGGAGGGTGAGCCCGGCGAGATGGCCGATGTAGATCTGGCTGCCGATCGACCAGCTGTCGAACGCGAGGTCCCCGATCGCGGGAGCGAGCGAGCGGGTGTCCGCGCCGAACTGCACGAACAGCAGGTTCTGGATCACGATCGCGAGGCCGAAGGTGGTGAGCAGCGGCACCAGCATGCCGGAGCGCAGGCTGCGCTCGAGCATCACGCGCTGGATCAGCCAGCCGAGCGCGCCCATCAGCGGCAGCACGATGGCGAGCGCGAGGAAGGGCGACATCCCGCTGCGGTCTACGATCGCCCATACCAGGTAGCCGGCGAGGATGGCGAGGTCGCCGTGGGCCAGATTGATGATGCGCATCACCCCGAACATGAACGACAAGCCGCAGGCGATCAGCGCGTAGTAGCCGCCGAGCAGCACGCCCTGGATGATCTGGTTGACCCAGATCATGCCGGCTGCCTCTGCGCATTCTTGCCTTCAACGCGGCTTTCCGCGCTCCGATTCAGGCCGAAGTAGGCCGCGGTGATCTGCTCGCGCGTCATCTCGGCCGCCGCGCCTTCGAGCACCACCCTGCCCTCGAGCATGCACGCCACCCGCGTCGCCACGCGCATCGCGCGCCCGAGATCCTGCTCCACCAGCACGACGGTCGCACCGCCCGCAATCAGGTTCCCCAGGCACTGGTAGACGCGATCGACCGCGACCGGCGCCAAGCCGAGCGAGACTTCGTCGAGCAGCAGGACGCGCGGGTTGGTGACCAGCGCGCGCCCGATCGCGGTCGCCTGCTGCTCGCCGCCCGACAGGCTGCCGGCCTTGGCCTTGAAGCGCGGGCGCAGCATCGGAAAGGCGTCCAGCACCCGCTCGACGTTCCACGGCCCGGGGCGGCCATGGGCGCGCGCGACCAGCAGGTTCTCCTCCACCGTCATCCCGGCGAACAGCCGCCGTCCTTCCGGCACCAGCGCGATCCCCAGCCCGACGCGCCGGTAGGCAGGCACCGCGGTGACGTCGGCGCCCTCGAGCAGGACGCGCCCGCCCGCGGGACGATGCGCGCCCGCGATCGCGCGCAGCAGCGTGGTCTTGCCCGCGCCGTTCGCACCGACCAGCGCCAGCGTTTCGCCCTCGTTGATCTCGAGTGAGATGCCGCGCACCGCCTGCAGCTGGCCGTGGCGCACGTCGAGGTTTTCGATCCTGAGCAGGCTCATGTG
>Ga0307375_10005994_pt1 | contig 11316 bp, 12 predicted proteins | sample TR1MG_FD_202531 | JGI IMG/M metagenome (GOLD analysis project Ga0307375, IMG submission 202531) | Soil microbial communities from Risofladan, Vaasa, Finland - TR-1 | ecosystem: Environmental > Terrestrial > Soil > Coastal area > Acid sulfate soil | place: Finland: Risofladan, Vaasa | collected...
CGATGTGCCCGATCTCGTGGGCCAGGATGGCCGCGACCTCAGCCTCGCTGGTCGCGAGGCGGAGCAGCCCGCGGGTAATGAAAATCAGCCCACTCGGCGTGGAAAGGGCATTCAGATCGTCGGAATCGAGAATCTGGAAGCGATACCCAAGGTAGAGGATCGGTCTATCGGATACCAGGGCAAGACTCTGGCCGAGGTAGTTCACGTAGTCATTCGCTTTCTGATTGTCGTAAGTCTTGTACTGGCTCAGGATCACCGCGCCGACTGCACGTCCGAGATAGTACTCCTGTTCGGGGGTGATGTCCTGAAAACTCTTTTCGACCGCGGAAGCCGTCTGTTTGATCGACGCGGCCTGACTTTCGCTTATCGTACCCTGTTGGACGCCGACCGCAGTGCCGATATCGGCAAGCGTGCTGCAACTGAGCAGAAGCGCTGAGATCGCAAGCATCGCAATCCCGGCGGCGAGCGAAATTACCCGCGGGAGATGGGGTCTTCGAGTTCGCGTACTCATTAGTTCCCCCCCTCACCGAAGTGCAGCTTTGCCGCCTGCATGAAGGCGATCAACGCGTTCGTATCCTTCCCGTAGCGCTCTATCCTGTCCACGCCGGAATAGTCCAGGTTCTTCTCGGTCGCGTACTTGGATTCAACTTCCTTGTTGAATCCTCGACCGGCGAGAGCGACCTCTCCGCTGGAAGCGGTCTTCGAGACATCGGTGGAGCCGGCTTGAAAGACTATCTTCTTTTCCGTAAGAGCCGAGGCGCTCACCCATCCCTGCTGCCCGCCTGCCTGCACTTGCACCCATCCGCTCTGTTTGCCGAGTACGGTGAGTCGATCCCCATACTGGACCGTCGCCAGCACCTTCGCCAGAAACGACGGGCGCTCGCGCACCTGCGTCTCCTTGACGGTGACACTCATCTCCGACTGAGCATAGGTGATGCCCGCGGTCAGAGCAAGAAGAAGGAGCCCGAGAAATCTCGCTTTCAACCCGCACCTCCTGTGAGAAACAATGGTACACCCAAAAGACCAATTTGTCATGCCGACGCGCTAGTATACGGGCTTTAGGCCACGCGCGTGCAGAAGAGCGCTGGCGTTGAACATGGAAATTGCACATTCGATCAGCAGCATGCCGTTTTCGGCGGCCAGAGTTATCATGTCGTCAGTCGCGCGTTTGTTTCGAACAAACAATATGTGGGAAATGTCGGCGACGATCGCGGTACGTATTGTCTGAATCGCCGAAAGGCCGGTTATGAGGAGAACGCCGTCTGCCGTGATCGTGAGTACGTCGCTCATCAAGTCCGACGAGAAGCCGTATTCAACCTCGTCGTCGGCAACGCCACCCGACCCTGCGTCGCCGCACACAATGCGGCCGCCTACCGTATCAACCACGTCCTGAATTTTCACGGTCTCTCCCCGTAATCGCCGGGCCGCCGGCCCCGTGTGCATCCTACCGTGTTCGGCACGCCTGCACAATGCGGTGACTTTCGAACGGCGCCGTTGTACAATAACGGGGAGGAAGGGCCAGGAATGAAAAAAAGCGCGATACCGGAACTGAACTTCAAACAGGAACTCGTCGCCGTGTTCGGCAAACCGATTTCTGAAAACCCCACGCAACCGATGATTGAAGCCGCGTTTCTCCATCACCACCTGAACTGGCGCTACCTCACCGTCGAAGTGGACCCCACGAACCTCGCGGACGCAGTGCGCGGTGCGCGCGCCATGGGCTTTGCCGGGTTCAACTGCACAATCCCGCACAAAGTCTCGGTAATCCAGCACCTCGACGGTCTGGGGAAATCGGCCGAACTTATGGGAGCAGTAAATTGCGTCGTTCGTCGCGGTGACAAGCTCATCGGCGAGAATACGGACGGAAAGGGGTTCCTGAAGGCACTGCAGTCACGCGTGGACCCGAAAGGAAAGCGGGTACTGATATTCGGGGCCGGGGGCGCCGCCCGCGCCATCGGCGTCGAGATCGGAATCGCAGGAGCTGCGCACATCACGGTAGTAAACCGCAATGAGACGCGTGGTCGTGAGCTTGCGGGACTCCTGGAGAGCAGGCTCAATCTGCCGGTCGATTTCTTCCTGTGGGATCGGACCCATCAGGTTGCCGACGGAACCGATATCGTGATCAACGCGACCTCGATCGGACTCTTTCCGGACGTGAAGGCGCAACTCGATCTCGATTTCAAGAGTCTCAAACCCGGGATGGTTGTTGCCGACGTCATACCGAACCCGCCGCGCACCCACTTTGTAACCGGCGCGGAAAACCGCGGGTGCACCGTCATCGACGGGCTGGAGATGCTGGTGAATCAGGGCGTAATCGGAATAAAGTACTGGACGGGTGTAGATGCGGATGCGGACATAATGCGGAATGCCCTGGTGCAGATATTCGGAAGCTGAAGAGTCCTCTCGACCTGCTCAACTCGATTGCCGTCCGGCTCAGTCGAGCTTTCGCCACCGATCAGAAGGCTTCACGTGAAGCCAGTCCGCGATCTCTTTCAGGTGCGACGCGATGAACATCAGCGCGTACAGTGTAATGCCCACCCCGAGAACAACGTGAAGGGGAAAAATCAGACTGGTGCCGAGAATGCGGCTGAGCCAGACAAGCGAATCGCTGAATGAGGAAAGCGGCATTGCAACAAGGATGATGACGCCAACAATGATCCAGCGCATGAGCGGCACCCGCTCGGACTGGCTTGCCGCCGGCGCCATTTCCGGTTCCTCGTGGACGCGCCGCATCACCGCATCTGCAAACCTTACGCGTCCCGCATCCGTTTCGGCAGCGACGGCAGAAAGTGCAGCAGCAGTGGCAACCGGGAGCGCGTCCATCGCCAGACTGACCCGCTGAATGACGCGCCTGCAGTTCGAACAGGAACGCAGGTGCTCAGCCAGATCGCCTGATAACTCCTCGCCGCGATCAAGATCATCGAATCGTGACATCGCTTCGTCGCAGGTCATGGGGTACCTCCGTCTGTTGAATCACCGAGCGATTTTCTCAAATGTGACTTAGCCCTTCTTATGTGGGATTTGATCGTATTCAACGGAAAACCGGTCATCGCACTTATCTCCTCATATCGCAGATCGAAGAAGAAATAAAAGTCGAGGCATACCGCGTGATGCGGTGGCAGCTTCCTCATGGCCTCGCGTACTGAGGCCGCCGTTTGCCGGAACAGAAACTGCTCTTCCGGCGTCCTCGCCCGATCTACCGGCTCCAGATCTCCGAGGCTCTGATCCCGCTTTCGACCGTTGCTCGCATCGATCGCCATGTGATAGGCCACACGCATGAGCCAGGAATAGAACCGCGCGTCTCCACGATAGGTGTGAAGACTTCGAAACGCCCGGAGAAAGACCTCCTGCGCGTAGTCTTCTGCTGCCTCGCGGTTGCGCAGAAACCTGAGGCCCATGGCGAACACCGGCCCCTGGTAGCGCTCCACTATGTAGCGGAAGGCTTCAGTATCGCCCGCGGTAACGCGGCGAATGATCTCCTGTTCCGGGACATCGGATACCGATCCGTTCATCCTTCTCGGCGACTGCCGGGCGTTTCCTTTGCTGCACGCACCCGGTAGAAAACCACCAGACTCAGTCCCACCGACAGCGGTATCAGCCCGCCAAGTACACTGTAGCTCGTCCCCTCTTTCAGCAGAAAGAACAGTGTAAGCACCAGACCGACGCCCAGATTGAGCAGTCCCGCGAGCAAACTGAAGGTCAGAATGTCGAATTGCTGGTGCGGTTCCATGCCCTTCTCGATCATGAGCGTTCGCTGTTTGTGACGCCACATCAGGTAAAAGAAAACCACCACCGATCCCATCACGATTCCGACGATAGGGATCACCGTTATCATTACCTGAGCGGCCGCCGACGGAACTGATTCCATGGTCACTCCTCTTGCCGACTATCATCGTATCACGTCATATCCGGTTGTCAAAGATCGCGCCTGCGGACGCCTTCATCGGCCGACCGCGTGAGTCATCCCCGAAATCGCCACGGAGCGTGATCCAATCCGTTCGGACGCGAACGATCTCGCGCCAGTCCGCACCGGCTCCCGCACTGTTTCCGCGCGCAGCATCATTCGCGTAATGGTGAAAAAGTGGTGTCCCTGGACGGCCATTGTGAAAATACGGACCACGTATGCGGGCCTCAGCAGGAGCGCGCGTACTATGTAGCTCAGGTAGGCCAGGCCGTACCAGGAGAAAATCTGACGTGACAGCGATTTCCCAAGCCCGGATAGCTCTCGAAAGCCGATCTTCCGGTCCGCGCGTCGATCTTCATCCGGGAGATGTTCCGGGTAAATCCGGAGCAGCGCCAGGCAGCGAGCGAAGTATCTCGAGGGCCGATAGACCTCCCGAAGAACACGCCGGTAGCCCGCGACGATCTCCGCTGTGTCTCTTCGCGGCTGAAAGTTCATCGAGATGCCGTGGGTGTTGTTCCCGTCCGATCCGGACAACATGCGCCCTTCCCGGCTCAGCCGTTCCCACAGCAAGGTGTGCGGGAGAGCCATCAGAAGCCCTACCATGGCCACGGGAATGCTCAGCTGCTGAACGAACTGGATTTGTCGATCGTAAATATCGGCCGGATCGGTGTCGAAACCGATGATGAATCCTGCAGTGACATCTATGCCCCGCCGCTGGATTCTCCGAATGGCTTCGCCGACGTCGATCCGCAGATTCTGGGATTTTCCCGCCTCCTTCAGCGATTCTTCGGCGGGGCTTTCGATCCCGACGAACACCATGACGAACCCTGCGTCGACCATCAGATCGAGAAGCTCCTCGTCGGCCGCGAGATCGATGCTCGCCTCGGTCGAAAAGTGAAAGGGCAGTCGGTGCTCGACCTGCCACGCGGCGACCACGCGCAGAAGCTCCTTGACCTCTCGATGGTTTCCGATGAAGTTGTCGTCTACAATAAAAACACTTCCACGGAAACCAGTTCGGTAGGCCGCGTCGAGTTCCCGGACAAACTGTTCAGGCGATTTGGTCCGCGGCACATTGCCGAAGAGGTGAACTATATCGCAGAACTCACAGTGGTAGGGACAACCCCGGGAAAACTGAAACGGGAGTGTGTCGTACAAATCGAGCTGCAAAAGATCGAAACGCGGCACCGGCGATCTCTTGATGTCCGGACGTCGCTCGTCGCTGTAGAGCGATTTCGCGCGTCCAAGCTGATAATCGGTGAGGAACCGCGGGAAGGTGATTTCGCCTTCGTTCAGCACCAGATGATCCACGCCGGACATCTGCTCCGGACAGGAGGTCGGGTAGGGGCCTCCTGCAGCAACGGGGACGCCGAGCCGATTGCACCTCGCGATCACCTCGTGGAATGACGCTTTCTGTATGAGCATCGCCGAAACAAGAACCATGTCCGAGCCCAAAAGATCATCGTCGCTCAAGGCCTCTACGTTCATGTCGAGGATGCGGCAATTGAATTGATCCGGAATCATCGCGGCTATTGTCGCAAGGCCGAGCGGCGGCATGAGCGCCCTCTTTCCGATGAAGGAAAGCGCATGCTTGTAGCTCCAGTAGGTTTCGGGAATTTCCGGGTAGACCAGAAGGAAATTTGTGAACTCCATCCCACGCTCCAATCGTTGATACCACTACTGACTCCAGGAGCGTGAAAAAGGTTGCGCATGTGAAGGCGAATTCGATCCGCGATGCCGCCGCGCGGAAGTTGCGGCGTCGGCACTCGATAATAACCGGTGAATGCAAAGCCGCTTCGTGCGATAGCGCACAGAAGTCAAACGTCTTTGGCGGTAGACTTGACTTGCGTGTGCCGGCCGTCTCTTCACCGACTTTTCGTGTAAAAGGGAAACCGGAAAAAGAGGCTCTGTGAAAAGATTGTCGGCAGTAAATATCCTCCGCGTGGGACTGCTTCTGGTTATCCTTGGATTCTTTCTTCCCGTCGCATGTCACCTCAACGGGCATCAGGTAGCGCAGGGAATTCTTGGTCAAAATCAATCACATCTGAATGCCGGATTCCTGAATTCGATGGGCGACGCCTACGGATACCTTCTGTTCGGTGTGTATGGATTGGCGCTGGCGGGGCTTGTGCTCACCCTTGCATTCAGGACGACGCGAGGATACCGTTTCGGGCTTGCCTGTCTTTTGGCGAGCCTCTTGCTCCTCGTGGTGCTCCTGCTCAAGTTTCAATCAATCCGCAATACGCCGGTCGTTCATTTCTTCTTAACAACCTTCCAGATAAAATTCACGGTCTTGATTGGAGGCTATTCCATGGGATTAGGATATCTTGCCGGTATCGTCGGGTTTGTGTTGAAACGCACAAAGAGGATTCAATAGTTGCCGGTGAGATCGCACACGGTTGCGTCCGTAATAGAAACAAGCTGTGCAAACGTGATGGGCACTCCGGTGGAGTCGGTGCCCGCCGCAGGATATATCGTAGAATACTGTTCAAGGCCGCGATCGACGAGCACGGGAATTCCGTTGACGCCGAACGGGCAGACTCCTCCGGGTCGGAATCCGGTGACTCGTTCTGTGTCATCCGCGGATGCCATGCTGTGTTTCACGCCGGTGAGCTGCTTGATTCTGGACGACGACAGCCTCCGATCTCCTGGCAGCACGACCATGCGAAACGCGCCGTCTTTCCCGGCAACCAGGATTGACTTGGCGATCTGGCCAACCGAAACCCCGATGCGGTCCGCCGCCATCTGTGCTGTCGGCGTACTGCCGGGTTCGAACTCGAGTGCCTCGAGTCCATTCGCCTGCAGTACCATCTGTACCCTCTCCGGAATCATGAAGCAAATCCTAACGGGCGATGGGAGCAACTGTCAACCGTCGAGTCTCTTGCGTACTCCGATCGTTCGGGTTAGTGTAACCGGAATGGAGTGCGCATGAATCAGGATCTCTACACGGTGTTGTTGTGGGCTATCTTTGCGGCCGCCGCCGCGACATTTGTCCTGCTCTTCTATTTTCCGGCGCCCTACGGCCGTTACATGCGCGGTGGTTGGGGCCTCGCTATAAAGCCACACTGGGCGTGGCTGATCATGGAGTCGCCGGCTGTTGTTATTATCGCCTTGATGGCACTTTCCGGTCGGTTCCGAAACCCGCTGACGCTTTTGTTTCTCGGGCTGTGGGAAATACACTACCTCTATCGCACCTTCGTCTACCCGTTTCTCCTGCGGGAGGCCGGCCCCAGAAACTTCCCGATTGTTCTCATTGTGATGGCAATCGTCTACAACTCGGCAAACGGATACGTCAACGGATATTTTCTATTCGACAGCGGTGTGGTCTACACAGTCAGCTGGCTCGCTGACCCCCGGTTTATCGCCGGGGTCCTGATTTTCGCGTCCGGATTCGTCGTACACGTCAACTCCGACGAGATTCTTCGAAATCTCCGCGGTCGCAACGGTCGGAAGTACAGCATTCCCTACGGCGGCATGTTCCGTTTTGTCTCGAGTCCGAACTATCTCGGTGAAATCGTCCAGTGGTGTGGATTCGCACTGGCGACCTGGTCAATTGCCGGCCTTTCGTTCGCAGTCTTCACCATCGCGAACCTGCTCCCCCGGGGTATCTCCCATCACCGGTGGTATCGAGCCAACTTTGCCGAGTACCCGGCGGAACGCCGCGCGGTGATTCCTTTCGTTCTGTAGTCGCTCGCGCTGCTGATCTGCGCCTTTCAGCGCAGCATTCCCTGTTCACTGAACCAGGCGAGGGTGTCGGAAAGAGTGACTTCGAGCGGCCTTACAGAATAGCCGAGCTCACGTACGGCCTTTGATGAATCCACCCGGATACCGTACGAGAGTATGTGCAGACTGTCCCGTGTGAATCGGGGCGGCCTCCTGGTGATGCGGTAGTAGAGCTCGACCGGCGGCAGGAGCGACGCGATGACTTTAATCGGAAGGCAGAAGATCGGTTTCCGCCTGCCACAGAGCCGACTGAGCAGCTCCATCAGATCGGGAACCGAAGCGTAGCGGCCCGAAAGAAGGTAGAGCTCACCGGACCGTCCCCCGGTCCCCGCGAGGATCACACCACGCGATATGTCCCGAACGTCCGCGAAATCGAAGCCGCCGTCGACGTAGGCAGGGAGTCGACCCCGGGCGAAGTCGAACACGAGCCGCCCCATCGGCGAGAGCCTGAAGTCCGGTGGACCGATGAAGGCAGTCGGGCAGACAACTACCGCGTCCAGCCCGGCCCTCGCGGCGTCGAGCACGATGCGGGTCCCCAGTGCCTTCGTTCTCCCGTATTCCATCACCGTGTGCTCCGGATCGATACCGAGCGCTTCGGTGATTGGGTAGGGCCCTATGGTGAGCGGGAAGGCTTCTATCGAGCTTACGTGGACGAGTCGATCGACTTTCGCGGCCGAAGCGGCTTCCACCACGCAACGAGTTCCTTCCACATTTACCCGATAAAGCTCTTCTCGGGTATCCATCCCGAACGAAATCTTCGCCGCCGCGTTGTAGACAATCGAAGCGCCGGTGAATGCCGCGCGAAGTGCGTCGACGTCGGTGAGGTCCGCAATGACGCGCTCGACTTTCGCCAGGTCGAGACCCGTCACATCGCTCGATCCGCGCGTGACGACGCGCACGCGCTCACCTGCGGCAAGCAGCTGCTGCACGAGCACGTGTCCGAGGTGCCCGGTAGCGCCCGTGAGCGCGATCATCGGTCGCTCCGATTATCTTGATGCACGGTGCACCTCCTCTCCAATGATTGAGATTCCTTCGCGTACCGCTTCGGAGTTGTGGCAGTAGTTCACTCGAATGCACTGGCGGCTGTGCGGCCACTCGTCGTCGATACCGAAGAAGAAGTATTCGCCCGGAACCACGATCACGCCGCGCGCCTTGAGGCGCCGATAGAGCTCTTTCGTCGATATGGTAAGATTTCGAAACCAGATCCAGAGAAAGATCGAACCTTCACAGACATGTACCGCGTAATCGAAATTGTCCCCGAAAAACTCATCTACCCACTGCTGGGCCAGCGCCGCTCGGGCGCGATAGAAGGGGCGGATCACATCGCGGGCAAGGGAGAGGATGGAGCCGTCTTCGAACATCGGTCGCGTGAGGACCTGGCCGAGGCTGCCGTTTGCCAGGCTTACGACCGCGTTCACTCCCGCCAGACGACTCACAATATCCGGATCGGCAACGATGATTCCGGTTCTCACCGAGGGCAATCCGAGCTTGGAGAGACTCATGCTGAGCACAATGCCGGGTTCCCAAACCGGTGACGCGTCGGTAAAAATGATTCCGGGGAAAGGCATACCGTACGCATTGTCGACAAGGAGCGGGATCCCGCGTTCACGAGCAACAGCGGATAGCCTTGCAATCTCCTCGTCGGTCACTACGTTTCCGGTGGGGTTTGTCGGGCGCGAAACGCAAATGGCACCGATCTGATCGTCGATTGCGACCCGGTCGAAGTTCACCCGGTATTTGAAACGGTGCGGCGGGAGTTCTTCGATGAAGGGAATCGTGCCGCGGAACATCCCGGAATGCACGCCCTGATCGGCATATCCGACATACTCGGGGATGACCGGACACAGGATCTGACGCGACCGACCGTCCGGATATCCTCCGGCGAACATATTGAACAGATAGAAGAACGCGCTCTGGCTTCCGTTGGTGACAGCAACATTTTCGGGCCCGATGTCCCAACCGTACTCCCGTTCGAGAAGAGATGCCACGGCAGTCAGAAACGAGTGCTTGCCTTTCGGGCTGTCATAATCGGCTACCATGTGCTCAAACTCGTCCGCATTCGCCAGGATCTCGGTCATTCGGCGGCGCCACAGCGCGTTGACCTCCGGCAGGTGGGCCGGATTGCCGCCACCGAGCATGCAAATCTTTCCCGGCTGATCGAGCGCCTCCCCGAGATCCTGCATGAGCTCGAGGATACCGGAGTGAGCAGAGAGCTTCTCTCCGAAAAGTGAGTAATGCATGAATGGGAGTGTAGCAAAAGCAAACTGAGTTGACTATGCGAATTTCGCGTCCGGTTCAATGCCCGAGGCGGTGCTTTTCCCGTTGCACCTCCTCGGACCAGCAACCTACGTTCCAGCTGCCATACACCCCAAGACCGCCCCTTTCGTCCGGACCCGCATAGACCGGCACATGGACTACTGAAAGTCCGTTGAAGCTCCGAGACCGAGTAGCCACCGAAGAACCCCCTCACCTTGTCTACCGAGTTTGCCATGGCGACGTAATCTACGGCGACTGAGTCATCGGTGCGGAACTCCTGGCCGTATTGATCGATCTGCAGGCCCGTGATAGCCGCCATACGACGATTATCGAAGAGAACTATCATGGCGCGCAAACCGTGCTGCGACGCATCGATGAGAATTTGTGGATTCATCATGAAACTCCCGTCGCCGGTGAAGGCGATCGGGTAGGCAGGCGACTCTGCAAAAGCCGCGGAGAGGATGCCGGACACCGCAAATCCCATGTAGGAGGCGCCAGTGTCCGTATAGGTAAGGCCGACATGGTCGTCCTCGATCATTTGAAATCCGTTTGCCTGAACGTCGCCTGCGTCGAAGTACTTCACGGCCCCGGCTTTGTCGGCAAAGTTCACTACTTCTCTGATTGCCGACGGTTGAGTGAGAATGGGCCGCCCCCACTTCGAATCGAGAATGGCCGGACAGGCGCACCGTTCACGAAGGAACGCATCCCATTCCTCACGGCGACGGCAGCATTCGACAGGCCACTCCGGGTTCTTTCTGAGGTCGACGGCACGAAGGTGCTCCACGAGTCGTGTTACAACGGCGTCTGCGTCTCCGACGAGCGGCAGGCTTCTATTGTAGTGAACGGCATCCTCGAAGCGGGTATTGATCGAGATGAACGCTTGTGCGTCCTTCCACGCCGTTCCGGAAGAATCCCATTGGCAAACCGCGCGGGCGCCGATAACTATCACCAGATCGGCATGTTCCATGGCGAAATTTCCCGGCACCGACCCCTTCGATCCGCCGACGGTCATATTGCGGGCATGGGTTCCCGGCAGAATTCCCACTGCGCCGGGACCGTGTACGTAGACCGCTCCGGTCCGGTCGAGAAGTTCGGACAGTATGTCCGGGCTCACGCCGCGCGCGCCGTTCCCGACCTTTACCGTGATACGATCGTACCTTCGAATCAGATCCACCGCGTCGGCGTACGCCTTCTCCTCCACGGCCGCCACCGTGGGGATCGGCGGCGGAACGGGAAGCTCGCTCAGATTGAACCCTTTCATAACGCGGCCCTGCACGTTCATCGGGAGAAGCAGATAGCACGGAGCAGCGTGCTCCGGATTGAAAACGGCGTTCGCCCCACGCCGAAGCGCGGTCGGAAGGGCCTCCGGCGTGTGAAGATCATACGCGGTTCCCATCACAGACGCGAGCTTGAGAAACGAAAGCTGCTCGTGCCGC
>Ga0307375_10005995_pt1 | contig 11315 bp, 13 predicted proteins | sample TR1MG_FD_202531 | JGI IMG/M metagenome (GOLD analysis project Ga0307375, IMG submission 202531) | Soil microbial communities from Risofladan, Vaasa, Finland - TR-1 | ecosystem: Environmental > Terrestrial > Soil > Coastal area > Acid sulfate soil | place: Finland: Risofladan, Vaasa | collected...
CTATTCATGCACGAAGACCCCGTCCAAGCGTCTGCCCGAGGTCCTTCGAGAATTGAGGTTCGACTGGTCACACCGGGGTTGTGGTGTAGCCGTCTGCCCGCGAGTCAGGCGCGACCATGACCGGCAGCAGGATCGGTCGATTTCGAGCTGAACGGCGGATACGTTGGGCCTTCGACACAATTCAGGCTCCGTGAAGGCCAGAACTCAAGTACAAGGTGGGATTACTGTTGTGGCGGATCTGGGACACTTCAGGTGCGCCGGCGGCGAAGTCCGCCCTTGTCGAGCGTCACCAGAACAGGCTGCGCACCTGGGACGTCGTCGGGCTGGCTGAAGCGATTGCGGGTCGCACTGACCGACTACGGGTTGGCCGGTCCGCGGACTCTGCCCCACAGAGTTCGCGCCTCATTGTGGCGACGAAGGGTATCGCCAACGTGAACTACCGGTCCCGACATAGGTGGATTGCCAGTCACTGCGACCACCGATGATGCAGCACTGAAGGCAACGGTTAAATCCGCTCAGCCCTTACGGGGGACCGGAGCGTGCAGCTGCACTCGAGCGTGCCGCCGCCTTCGTCCGAGAACAAGTTGCGCGCCGCAGTCGTCTACGGCTGGCGGTGCCAATGGCCAATCGTTTGACTCATGTCAACGGTTTCTCCGTCAACCGCATCAGGGAACTACGTCTGCCCCGGCCATTGCCCAGTGGGCAGTGGCGCGGGTCGACCCAATAGATAGCCTTGGGCGTAGTTGACGCCGAGTTCGCTCAAGGTGGCCCGCTCTTCGGGCACCTCGACGCCCTCGGCGACAATAACGCAGTTGATCTCTCGCGTGAAGGCGACCAGTGCTGAGACCAGCGCTCGACGAGCCGGATCCCGATCGACCCCTCGACACAGTGAGATATCCAGTTTCACGAAGTCAGGCGCCAAATCGAGAATGTGGCGGAGACTCGCGAACCCCGCTCCGGTGTCGTCCACCGATAACGCCGCACCCAGTCCTCGGAGGGTTTCAAGGGCCTGTTGAATCGCTCGGTAGTCCTCGATCACGACGTGTTCGGTGAGTTCGATCACGACTCGTTCCCAAGGGACATCTGCGCCGAGCCCAGCTCGCAACCCGGTCAAGATCGTGGCCGGAGATAGATTGATGCCGAGCAACTGGTCGGGCGCCATGCGCGGGAGATGGGAGAGCGCGGTCTGGGCCGCTTGAATTTCCAGTTCGCTGCCCAGAGCGACCGCGTCGGCCTCGGCGAACCAGAGACTCGGTCCCCGGCTGGGTTGGTCGTCGAAACGTGCCAGTGCCTCGTAACCAATGGTCCGGCCATCGCGCAAATCGACGAGCGGCTGAAACACCATGCGCGGTCCCCCGAGAGTAATCACTTTCTCGATGCGGGTCCGCCGCTCGTCCCACGGTTCCTCGACGGCCACGGTATTCACGTCGAGGACACGGACATGATCTTGGAGTCGGAGCCGTTCCCGACGAAGCTCCAAATAGTTCCAGCGCGTACGCAACAGATTTCGGACGCGGAGCGCGACCTCCGTGACGTCGAAAGGCTTGGTCAGGAAGTCATGTGCACCCAATTGCAGAGCGCGATGGATAGCCTCTCTGCCCGTGTCGGCGGTGACTACCAACACCGGCAGGAACTCTCCAGCGGCGTGACGACTGATCACTTCCAGTAGTTCGAACCCGTCAACGTGAGGCATGTGGAGATCAAGCAGAATTAGATCGGGCCGATCATCCAACAGCAACTTCGTCAATTCGCGCGAATCGTTACAGGTCACCACGGACCCCAGACTGGCTCGGGTCAGAACTTGATTCAGCAGGGCCGTGTTGGCGATGTTGTCGTCGACGACCAGTATCTTGGCGTCGTCAAACCCCGGCAAGTGGTTTGATTCAATGGTCAAGGGTTCGTCTCCTGCGTCCGGTGGGGATCGTCGAACCAGCGCAGCAACTCCTGAATGTCGAACGGCTTCGTGAGGTAGCCGGAGGCCCCCATCTCGAAGATTCGTCGTATCTGTCCGGGACTGGCATCGGCGCTTACGACCACGGTGGGGATGTCCTTCGTGGTCACTTCCGCCTGTAGGCGTCTCAGGACTTCCTCGCCGGACATATCGGGTAGGTGGAGATCGAGAAGAATCAAGTCGGGCCGAGACGAGGCGATCAGATCTAGTCCCAGTCGGCCCTGCATTGCGTGGATGAGGGTGACTCCTCGACGACGGGCCGCGAGTTGTTCCACCAGACGCACGTTCGCGAGATTGTCCTCAATGTAGACGACGGACAATTGAGAGGAACCGTCGGAGTCCACACCACTGTCATCGGCGGTTCCCACAGCAGCCATTCCTTGAATACCGGGTTGCGGTTCCACGGTCTGGACGAGTGGCAGGAGCATAGTGAAACTGCTTCCGACACCGGGAGCCGACTCAACCTCGATGCGACCATCCATCAGGTGGACAAGTCGCTGCGACAACGCCAACCCGACTCCGGTGCCCTCCTCGCCGCTACTCTCTCGACCCAACCGGTCGAAAGGGGTGAACAGCCGATTCAACTCCTCAGAACCGATCCCAATGCCGGTGTCGGTGACAGTGATCGCAAACTCACCGTTCGGGCGAGTGGAGCAAGTCAATCTGATTTCACCATCGCTCCGGTTGTACTTGATCGCGTTGGACACGAGATTCAGTAGTACTTGCTTGAAGCGTTGACGATCGGCCAACACGTGCTCGTGACAGGCACTTCCAGCTGGCGTCATTACCCTGAGATTGCGCTCCCTGACGAGGGGCACCATGAGGTCCATCACCTCGTCCATCACGTCTGATACCAATACGGCCTCCATGGACAGCGCCAGTTCGCCTGCATCGATTCGCGAGATGTCTAACACCTCATTGATCAGATCCAGAAGGTGACGTCCCCCCTGAATGATCTGGCGCACCGACTCATGCTGATTTTCACTTAGATCATCCATGCCAAGCAGTTGCGCGAATCCCAGTATCGCGTTCATCGGAGTTCGTAACTCGTGGCTCATCCGTGACAGGAATTCGGTCTTGGCGGCATTGGCCCGCACCGCCTCCGCCCTCGCGGATGCCTCGGCCCGTTGCGCAACCTTCTGAGGCGTGATGTCGGTCACGACGACGGCGACGAGTGGTGGATCGCCCGGCGCGACATCGACCTGCTGATATCGTGTCCACACCCATCGCACCTCGCCGTCGGAGCGGATGATGCGGTATTCGACCTCGACGCGTTGGTCGTGCTCGGCTTGCTGCATCGTGTTTCGGACGAACTCGATGTCGTCGGGATGAGTGAAGGACAGGAACAACGCTGGATTGGCGACGGCCGCGTCAGCGGTCAGTCCGAAGACCTTCTCGACGGCTGGGCTGATGTAGACGTATCGGTAGGGCGCTGTGGTTCGAAGGATGAAGACTTCGTCGATGTTGTTTACCAACTGGCGAAATCGCTCTTCGCTTTGTTGCAGCGCCCGATTGTTCATCTATTCGACCTCAAATCAAGGGCTCGCCGGTGAACTCCGGCGGCTCATCTAGGGGAACTTCCACGAGAGCGGCGGGCTCTGGAATCGGTGTGACGTCGCTGCGCGGCCCGGTGACTTTCTGGCAGGCACTGACGACGTAGGGGTTAGTCAAATTACGGGTCGGAGATCGGCGCGCGCCACCATCACATCGAGAAGACAAGGGCGTGCCCTTTGGCACCTTGTCGCCAACGCGTCCGCCGCGCTTGGCCCCAAACGGGTGCTCCATCGCAGGTCCGAGAGATCGGACCACGCCATGTGAGAAGACTTCGAAGACACTGCGGACCGGCGTTCTGCATGTTGAATATGAGATATTGAACGAGTAAGGCAAACTCCCCCAATCTTTTGCCCGAGACAGGCTATACCAGGTAATTACCTGATCAAGGTCTATCTACGGACAATTTTGCACGCTCCATGGATTCTCAAGTGGCCCCGTTCGGTCCAGCGATCGCCACACCACCCACCGCCGCCGAGTTAGGCGCAGAGTAAGTCGTCAGTTGGCGGTGTGGCGATCTCTGGACTCGGGAATGCAACTCAGAAGTCGGCGCCAGTGAGGGCTTGGAAGGGTCCGGAACCGATTGCACCACGAGATTGAGGTGCGGACGACTGCTGCACCTCGAGTGGGCGCGTATTCGTGCCGTTGCTCCACCTTCTGGGAACGACTGCTACAGGAGGACGTTGGCAATCGAGCTGAGTAGAAACCACAGGAGAAGCAGTCCATTGACGTAGAGCGCGATGCTCGACCGACGACCCCGATCATGGCGGCGGGCCACCACCGCCAGGACGACGCCCGCGAGGGGCGCGGAAATCATGAGCAGTAAGACAACGACCCACGACACCCAACCGGCGAACCCCGATGACGTGAGCAGTGCGCCTTCAGGAGTGCCGGTGGCGTGCATTAAGAGGTTCCCAACGATGAACGCAACCAAAACGCTCAGTGCGGTGGTGGGAATCATCCGCAGGGCCCATCGCGTCGCGGCGCCACTTCCATTGTCGACGGAGGACCGCGCGTCGTGGACGCCCCACTTCTTCGAGTCATTTGTCATGCAGTCCCTCCTCGGCAAGAGCCCGTTGGCGACTTCGCAAACGACAAGGAGCACGGTTCACGTCAGTCCTTTGGCGACGCCGATGACGGCGGGTAACCGCGAGTTACGGGTGCCCGCCCTTGTGACCTGGGTCCCAGGGGCGATCGCCCCGATACTCGCAAAGAGTACTAACGAAACGGAGACGATGTCCGAGAGCACCGCCACCCACCACGCATACGATCCGACAGGGAGGCAACGACCGGCGATGACGAAACCCTCGCCCGCGGCAATGGACAGGATCAGGAACAACGGCAAGACCGCCAGCGAAGCCCACGCTCGGGTTGAGGGACTGGCCGTCTCGCGTGGAGCATCAGTGCGCTCACCACAATCCTTGGATGTACCCATGACCCACCTCTACGTGGGCACATTCTGCCCCAATATTCCGACGAACAGTAGATCCGCGGGTTCAATTCGGTGGAGTGCTCAAAGTCATGGGTGAGATTTCGTCATCCGAAGCACTCGTAAGGCGCAACTGGACTGTGAGCGAACCGGTTATGCCTTATGGGTAATGGTCATGCGGCCTTCTTGCCCGGGTTGAGTGGGGGAGGGCCGAGCGCGGTGAGGGCGACGCTTCTGGCGGTGATTGCATCACCGAGTGCGACCCGCAGTGCGACACGAGCGGCCACCTTCTGCGGTCTGGTCGTGGCGCTCAGCAGCGCTTGGGCGAAGGTGGACTGGGCCGAGGCGACTGCGGCTCGAAAGGCGATGTTGGCGGCTTGAATACTGCTCACGTATGCCGAGCCGTTGAATCCCGCGGGGGGCGCGGGCGGATTGCCCACGGCGGTCAAGGCGGCGACGCGATCGTTGATTGCCAGGGACAACGCCGCGTTGCGATTGTTACGCGCGGCCATTCGATCACTCACCGTCGTGGCCGAGGCCATGGCCATGGTGAACGCCGAGCGCTCCCGTTCGACTGACAATTTGAAGTTGAGGTTGATTGACCGCACCTTGTAGATGTAGGTCATCCACGAGGTGTGCCACGTTCTCCAGGCCAGTATGTCGACCGCACTCGTTCTTGTGGTGGTGGAGGTCGATGGTGTTTGCTTGGCAGATGTGGCGAAGGCTGCGGCAGGAACGCCGAGACCGAGGGTCGCGGCCAGGGCTACTGCGGTGATGGATCGGGTGGCGAGTGTCCTCATAGAAATTCCTCTCAGTCGGATGACCACACCGTAGGAAATTAGATTCTGAACGTCGTGTGAGTTGGGTGAATGTTTCCTGTGAAAGGGTGGAGGTGGTCGACACCCCTGTGCCGACTGGTCGTTAGCGACCTCTTCGGTCCTACTCTTAAGACACTCTTATCGATTCACACCGATTCCTATTACCCCGATTCCGTAGATTTGCGCGGATGAAGTCTTCACCGCCCCTCCAGATCGAGCGTGAGCGAACCTTGACGATCCCGGAGCCCGTGACGAAGGCGCCATCCACGCACCGCCCGGGCCACGCCCCGCGACCCATCGTGGCCGACATCCTCGGCGCCCTCGCCGGGCTGGGCTTCGGGCTCACTTTGGCCCTCGTGGTGATCAACGAGTCGTCGGGATCACTCGCGTCACCCGGTGGCTGGTTCAGCGCCGCGGGTCGGGTGTCAGGATTCCTCGGGTCGTACCTGATGTTGCTGATGGTGTTCCTCATAGCGCGCATCCCGTGGCTGGAGCGCGCGGTTGGTCAGGATCAGCTCGTGCGCTGGCACCGGCGAATCGGGGGCTGGCCGATTGTGTTGATCGCCCTGCACGTGGTTCTTGTGACATTGGGTTATTCCAAGGTGGACCACGTGTCGTGGGTTCGCCAGATGGACATGTTCATCTTCCACTACCCCGACATCCTGGCGTCGCTGGTGGGCTTCGCACTGCTGATCATGGTCGGGATATCCTCGTACCGGATCGTGCGACGTCGACAGGCCTACGAGACGTGGTGGATCGTGCACCTCTATACCTACCTCGCCCTGGCGCTGGCTTTCGCACATCAAGTGGTGACGGGTCTGGCCTTCCTGAATCACCCCCTCGCGAAGTCGTTCTGGATCGGGCTGTGGCTGGTGGGTGCCCTCGCAATCGCGGCGTTCCGCTTCGGCCTGCCACTCATCCGCAATCTCCGCGCCCAGTTGAAAGTCGTGTCGGTCGACGAGGACGTTCCCGGCGTCTATTCCATCGTCCTGACAGGAAAGCGATTGTCGAACTTGGCGGTGTCGGGTGGACAGTTCTTCCAGTGGCGATTCCTCACCAAGAGCCTCTGGTGGCAGGCCCACCCCTATTCGCTGTCGGCGTTGCCCAATCCTCCCTTCATTCGCGTCACCATCAAGGACGTGGGTGACCACAGCGGTGCGATCGCGCAACTTCGTCCCGGGACCCGGGTCTTCGCCGAGGGACCTTACGGCACCTTCACGCACCACCGACGCACGACCGACCAGGTCGTGTTGATCGGGGCGGGGGTGGGGATCACGCCATTGCGCGCACTGCTCGAGGACCTGCCCGCGAAGGTCGGCGTCACCGTCATCACCCGCGGTTCGCAGGAGTCCGAGCTCGTCCACCGAGACGAAATCTCCGATCTCGTGGCCGAGCGAGGGGGAGTGCTGCATGAATTGGTCGGGTCACGGCACGGAGTGAAACTCGACGCCGCCGCGATTCGTCGAATGGTGCCTGGTGTTGCCGTAAGTGACGTCTACATCTGCGGACCGGCCGCCTTCACCGATCACGTTGCCTCGACGATGGGCAAACTCGGAGTGCCGAACGATCGAATCCACACTGAAGCCTTCGCGTTCTGAAATGCCGTCGTCCGTCCCGAACCGCCGAGCCAAGAAAGACCAGTCATGAAGCGTGCCATCATCTTCTCCTCAGCGACCGCGGCCGGCCTCGCCGGTGTGCTGTCCTTCCACACTGCCCCCGTGAGTTTGACCCTGGGGAGCGTCGGTTCGACGGCGGGAGCCGGCACCAACGGTGCGGGCTCCCCGGCGACCAGTTCACCGCCACCCACCACCACGCCCCCCACGACGGTTCCCCCGACGACGACTGTGGCCAAGAAGGCGACGAAGTCCAAGAAGTCAACGTCAAGTCCGACCACCACGCGGCCCCCGAGCACGACAACCAGCACAGCGCCACCCGCCACCACGACCACGGTCGCCACGGGCATCCGCAGCGCGACGGGAGAACTGGTCAACTACTACTTTGGAGTGTTGTCGGTGAGCGTGACCGTGACCGGCAAGAAGATCGACAGCGTCAAGATCGGGCAGTTGAGTGACGGAGGCAACTCTCGATCCCAGCAGATCGATCAGATGTCCATCCCGATACTCGAGCAAGAAGCCGTCCAGGCCCAGGGTCCGCAAGTCCAGTCGGTGTCGGGGGCCAGTTACACCAGCGCGGGCTTCGTGATGTCGTTGCAGTCGGCGCTGAAGAAGCTGGGAGTCTGAGCGTACGAACGATGGCCCACGGGGTCTAGGTTTTTGTCATGCGCCATCACGAAGAAGAGGTCATGGGGACGATCGTCACCTTCGACCTGTTCGACGATCGGGGCTTCCACGATCCCGCCGTCGAGGATGCCTTTGCCAGTGCCGCCGACTTCCTCCATCAAGTCGATGAGGTCTTTAGTCTGTGGAAATCCGAGAGTCCCCTCAGCCGGTGGCGTCGTGGTGAGATCGATCTGATCGACGCACCCGGCGAAATCGCCGAAGTCCTAGAGCGCTGCCGCGTTGCGGTCGAGGCATCGGGGGGGTGGTTCGACCCGTGGTCCGCACCGGGGGGAGTCGACCCCACCGGGTACGTGAAAGGTTGGGCGGCGCAGGGGGCGCTGCGGCGCTTGGCGCGCCTGGGTACCCGCGGCGCCATCGTCAATGCCGCGGGCGATGTTGCGGTGACTGGAAGCCCTAGCGGCACGGATCCGTTCCAAGTGGGCATCGTGAATCCGTTCCATACGTCGTCGCTGGCGTGCGTGGTGCGGGTACGTGACGCAATCGCGACATCGGGTGATTACGAACGCGGACCCCACCTCTTCAATCCCTTTACCGGCGACTTCACGACCCAGTACGCGTCGGCCACCGTCTGCGGGCCAGACCTCGGATTCGCGGACGCAATGGCCACCGCACTCGTCGTCGGTGGCGATCCGGTGATGGAACTGATCGAGGACCTGGAGGGCTACGAGGCGTTGGGTATCCGACGGAACCGGACGTGGGAGATCACCCCGGACTTCGAAGTGGCGTCAGAGGTTGCGCTGTAGAGGCGCCGGGGTTACGAGTGGGACTTTGCCCGAAGTCGCCGCTCGATCAACACCGGAGTGATGATCGCCAACTCGTCGAGGAGATTGTTGGCAGATGTCCGGAGCATCTCGTTTCCCTCAAAGACCCCGTCACGCACGGGTGACGTGACGAGTGGCACGGAGACATCTCCGGCGTGAACGAGCTTCAGCGCCGACAGCACTGGCTTCAGCGCTTGCGCGGACCGGGTGCCCATCGCCGCGCCGCCGTAGCTGAGAATCCCGACGGGCTTATGGCGCCACTCGTGGTACAAGAAGTCCAGCGCGTTCTTGGTGGCGGCGTTAAAGCTGTGGTTGTACTCGGGGATGACGAAGACGAAGGCGTCGCCGCGGGTGACCGTGACGGCCCAGCGCTTGGTGTGATCCTTGGAGTACTGCTGCTTGATCGGGTGAACTGGCTCGTCAAAGAGGGGCAGATTGATCTCGGCGAGGTCGACCAGTTCGACGCTGAAGTCGCCGCGCTCTCGCGCCAACGCGAGAAACCATTGGGCAATCGCGAGACCGACTCGTCCGGGACGCGTGCTGCCGACGACAATTTGGAGAACGGGCGGCGTCATCTGATCCTCTTTCCACTGTGACGAGGTGAACGACTACGGGCTCGTCAATCGACGAAATACCTTAATGGAGTCCGCCAGAGCAGCTGCCCGGGCCCGGTCGGGACTCACTGGCCCGGCCGTGATCGCAGGAGTTCGTGACAGGCGGGGTGTCCAGCCGATACATTCATACAATGGTGAAACAGCGGCGCTCGATCCCGGTCATGAACTCCGTGCTGAATGCGGTGGCCGAGCGACTTGAGGCGGCCGACGAGTCGACGATACGCATACCCGAGATATGCGAAGCGACCGGCGTCAACTACGGATCCGTGTACCACCATTTCGGTTCACGTGACGGAGTCATCGAGGCCGCTTACGAGATGATCTTCGCGAAATTGGTGGAAGAGGACATCGAGGTCATGCGTGCGGTGAATATCTCCGCGGTCTCCTTCGAGGATTACGTGTTGGCAATGCGTCCCCTGGTCGACATCGTGAACATGGGCGACGATCGTCGGTTGCGCCGGGCGTTGCGATTGCGCATCCTCGCCGCGGCGAACACCCGGCCCGAACTGCGGACCATGATCGGTGCGTCCCAGGCACGACTCACCGACGCGCTCACCGAGATTGTCCAATACGGCCAGGACCGGGAGTGGTTGCGTCGCGATATCACCGCGAAGGCCATTGCGGTCGTGATGCAGGCCCTCGTCTTCGGCCGGAACCTCGAAGACGTCTCAGCGACGCCGATCGACGACGCCCAATGGGCCGCCGCCATGGGCGTGATCTTTGCCGAAGTCATCAAATACCCGCCGGAGTACGGCATCGCCTGATGTGCTGAACTACGCATATGGCCTACTGGCGAATGTTGGTGACGGTGTTGGTCCTGACCGGTGCGGTGGTCTTCAGCACCCACGCCACGGTCAGCGCGTCACCGGGTGGTTCATCGGGCGCGTGCACCCCGGACGCGCTCGCCCGCGCCTTCACCGGTCCATTCCGTCTACAGTCCATCGACAGCTTCGGCTGCTCGGGGGACTGGGCCTACGTCTGGGCGACGGTGGGGAGCGGACCACAGGAAATCGGCGTCACTGAGGTGTTGCGACACGACGTGGTGAGCGACGTGTGGCACTTCGTGTCGCGCCAACAGTACTGTCACCCTGGCACAATCCCCGATTTCATCTATCGCAAGGGTTGCTTCTCAAACTGAGACGCACTCGACCGCGCCGCCCGGTGAGAGGTGCGTCAAATCGGGTTCTTCGCGTTGAGGACACGACCATCCCCTACGCTGGACATTCGTGCGGCGACGAGGACTTGGCTCTTTAGCGTGGGCCTCAGCTCAAGATCTATTCGACCAACGAACTGCGTTCGGCCGACTCGCGCTGGTGCACGTCATCATGATGGCCGGCGACACGTTCGTGACCGTGTCCCTCGCGGGGTCCTTGTTCTTCTCCGTCACCCCCACCGAGGCCAAGGGTAAAGTCCTCGCCTACCTGCTGCTCACCATCGCTCCCTTCGCCGTCGTCTCGCCGATACTCGGCCCCCTCATTGACCGGTCCGCCAACGGGCGTCGAGTGCTCGTGGCTATTTCCGCCGGCCTTCGGGCGGTCCTCTGTTGGACCATGAGCCAACATCTCAACTCTCTGTGGCTGTTCCCCGAGGCATTTCTCGTGCTGATCTCGTCGAAGCTCTACGTGGTGACCCGTGGCGCGCTGGTCCCCGAGATGGCCCGGACCGATCAGTTGCGAGATCACTCATCGGGCGTAGGTCAGTCAGGTTGGCCCCTCGAAGAGGTCGAACAAGAACGCGGCTTCGCCGGGTTCAACGCGCAACTCACCTTGCTGGGTACGCTCGCCGGGCTAGTCGCGGGCGCGTTGGGTGCCGCCCTGCTAAAGGGGGTCAGCGCGTCGAGCGTCCTCGTCGCCGCGACCTTCGTCTATCTGGGCGCGACGGTCGCAAGCCT
>Ga0307375_10005997_pt1 | contig 11315 bp, 9 predicted proteins | sample TR1MG_FD_202531 | JGI IMG/M metagenome (GOLD analysis project Ga0307375, IMG submission 202531) | Soil microbial communities from Risofladan, Vaasa, Finland - TR-1 | ecosystem: Environmental > Terrestrial > Soil > Coastal area > Acid sulfate soil | place: Finland: Risofladan, Vaasa | collected...
GTCGGTCGCTCCCTGGTTCCAGGAGGAGGTGCGCCGCGAACTGGAAAAACGCTTCGGCACAGAGGAAGTGCATGAGGCCGGCCTGCGCATACAGACGACCCTCGACCTGAACCTGCAGCGGGTGGCCAATCAGGCAGTGGAGGATGGCCTGGCGGCCTACGAGCGCCGCCGCGGCTGGAAGGGACACCTGGATAACGTTTTTGCCGGCGGCATGACCATCGCAACTTACCACCATCCCGACTGGGCCACCTCCGCGCATCGCGGCGACTACGTCCATGCCGTTGTCACCCGAGCGCAGCCCTCGGAACTCCAGGCCCGCGTGGGTGATGGGCAGGTGGTTCTCCTGCCTCCTGACTGGCAGTGGACAGGCCAGCGCGAAGGCGACGCGCTGGTCAAGCCCGGCGACATCATCTACGTCCACCTCACCGGCGCTATGCTCGGCAAGGCACGCCGCGCCACGCTGGAGCAGGACTCCGGCGCGCAGGGCGCGCTGCTCGCAGTGGACAACATCACCGGCGACGTACTTGCAATGGTCGGTGGCCGCGACTTTCAGCTCTCCCAGTTCAACCGTGCCACCCAGGCCGAGCGCCAGGTTGGCTCCAGTTTCAAGCCCTATGTCTACGCTACTGCCATGGAGCAGGGTGCCAAGCCCACGGACATCATTGTCGACGCACCCGTCAACTTTGGCGGTTACGCCCCGCACGACTACGAAAACAACTTCAAGGGCGCCATGACGCTGACGACCGCATTCGCCGAGTCGCGCAACGTTCCCGCCGTCAAGCTCGCTGCACGGGTTGGCATTCGCAACGTCATCGCTACGACCCATCGCTTCGGCGTCACGTCGGATATTCCGCCCTACTTGCCCATCGCCCTCGGCGCTGCGAGCATCACGCTGGAGCAGCAGGTGGCCTCCTATTCCGTCTTCCCCAATGACGGCATCCGCGTGGCCCCGCGCCTCATTCGCAAGGTCCAGAACTACGATGGCATCACACTCTGGCAGGACCGTCCCGACATCGACGAAGTCATCAGCCAGGAGACCGCCCGCAAAATGATGGTCCTGCTCCAGGCCGTCATTGCACATGGCACCGGCGGCGCCGCTTCGCAGCTCAATCATGCCCTGGGAGGAAAGACCGGCACCACCAACAACTTCACGGATGCATGGTTCCTGGGCTTTTCGCCGTCTGTCACCTGCGGTGTCTGGGTGGGATATGACAATCGGCAGTCACTGGGTGAAAAGGAGACCGGAGCCCGCGCTGCTTTGCCCATCTGGATGAACTTTATGCGCGCGGCAATCGCCCAGAACCCCAACGAGCAATTCCCCGGCGACCTGCCGAACAACCAGCTCATCCAGGCCGGCGAGGCACCGCCTGCAAAACCTGGGACCGCGCCGGCCCCTGCGCACCAGCCCGCGCTACCCGCCTTACCTGCCGATGCTGTTCCCCATCACGCGGCGCGGCCTTTGCGGCATTGAACCCGCTTAGTGTTGCCGCGCTGTTGCCAACCGGAAGTATCGCCGCGCCCGCGCCACATCTCTGAAAATCTGTGTCTTCAGCGCCTCCGGTGAGGACCATTGCCTCTCCGGCCGCAGCCGCAGCAGGAACTCCAATTCCAATGCCGACTGCGAGGCCAGTTCCACCGGTTCAAAATCCAGGATGTGTGTCTCCACGCTGAATCCCGCGCCGTCAAACGTGGGACGGTTGCCCACATTGGTCACGGACTGAAAGCAGCGCCCACCCACCGCCAGCCGGGTCACATACACGCCGTGGGCCGGCAGGAGACCGTCGTACTCCGCCAGGTTCACCGTGGGCACCAGCAGCCGCGTCCCTACTCCGCGCCCTTGGACCGAAGTGGAGCGCACCGCAAACGGCCGCCCCAGCATCCACCGCGCACGCTTGATGTCTCCGGCGGCCACCAGCTTCCGTACCGCGGAGCTGGAAATCTCCATGCCGTGTTCCCGCACCGCATCGTGCAGGTGCAACACAAAGCCGAACTCCTCGCCAAACTCCGCCAGTTGCTGCACGCCCGCCTCGGCGCGCTGCCCGAACCGGAAGCTGGCTCCCTCATGCAATGCCTTCACGTCCAGCGCATCCACCATGGCGAGCTGCACAAACTCCCGCGCCCTCATCTGTGCCAGCTGGGCATCAAACGGCAGCACCACCACTGCATCCACGCCCGTGGCCTCCAGCAGCCGAAGCCGCTCGGCCGGCGGCGTCAGCAGCCGGGGCGCCTGGTCCGGCCGCAGAAAATGCTCCGGATGTGGATCAAACGTCATGGCCACGGCGCGGGCTCCGCGCTCGCGCGCCTCCCGAACCACGGCGGCAAGAATCTCCTGGTGGCCCAGGTGCACGCCGTCAAAGTTGCCGATGGCGACCACGCTCGGCCCAAACCCCGGCGGAATCTCCTTCAGTGAGCGATACACCGCGACCTGCCCCGTTCCCTGTGCGCTCATCGGCTTTCCGGCTCCAGGCTTATCGGCTCCAGACTCACGGCAAAACTCAGCCCGTCATGCGCCAGCCGCATGTCCTCCGGCAGCGCCAGGTTGGTTTCCTCGTGCCCCAGCTCATGCGCGATGTGGGTAAAGAACGTGCGCCGCGCTCCCACGCGCCGCGCCCAGTCCATGGCTTGACCCAGGGTGGCATGGCTCGGGTGCGGAAGGTGCCGCAGCGCCGAGACAATGAGGCAATCCAGCCCTTCCAGCAGCGCAAAGCTGGACTCCGGAATGGCACTCACGTCGGTCAGGTACGCCGATCGCCCGAAGCGGAAGCCCGCAATCGGCATCTGTCCGTGCAGCAGCGGGACACGTACAAACTCCACGCCGTGGACCACGGTTCGCTCGCCCAGTGGCTCGATGCGCAACCGGGCGCGATTTGGATAGGTTGCGTCCGGCGCGAACGTGTAATCGTAGACGCGCCGCAGCACCTCCGCGGTCTCGTCTGAGGCGTAGAGGGGAATCCGCCCACCTTCCCGTGCTGCCGGGTAGCTGAGCGGGCGAAGGTCGTCCAGTCCAAAAATATGATCCGCATGGCCATGCGTGTAGAAGACGGCGTCTACGCGGGTTAATCCGGCCTGCAAGGCCTGCTCGCGAAAATCCGGGCCGGTATCGATGACCACTGCGCGTTCGCGGTCGCCGTCCTGCCAGCGCAAAAGCAGCGAAGGCCGCAGTCGCCGGTCATACGGATCCGCAGACGTACAGACGGCGCAGCCGCACCCCACCGTCGGAACTCCCATGGAAGTCCCCGTCCCAAGGAATGTGACTTGCCCTTCCATCCTTCGATCTGCCACCGCCTAGTGCTTGCCCGGCGGCGGCGGAGCCGGCACTCCCTGCAGCGTGATCATATTTGTCAGCTCCAGGAACGCCATCCGTACCTCAAACAGCACCGTCTGCAGCGTGCGGTCTTCGAGTTCGTTCAGATTGCCCTTGCTCTTCTCCGCCAGCACGCCCAGCATGTCGATGGTCTGTCGCGCTCCAAGAATGTCTACCCGCGGACGCTGGCCCTCCTGTGCGCCCGCCCCCATCTGAATCATGGCGGAGAGATACAACTGCTGCACCAGGTGCTCAAATCCCACCGGGGGCTGAGGGCCGACGGTCGGGTTCTGCGCCCGCACCAGATCTTCCAGCCGCTGGGCAGAGGCGTCGTAGGCCGACTTCTGCTGCAGGCTTTCCTCCGCTGTGGGCGCCGGTGGCATCTCCGGCATCTGTCCGTCGTCCTCCGCACCTTCCGCCGCAGGCGCCGCTTCCGGCAAGTCCTCCGGCACCACCAGACGCGGCCCTGCCGCCGGCTCAGCCGTCTCCGCTGCTTCCGCCGGGGCTGGCGTATGCTCGCGCTCCTCGTCCGCCTTCAACTTCCTGCGGTCAATCACCTCAAACTTCGGCGTGTCGGTCATATATCCAGCTTTCCCATTGGGGTTAGGTCCATACCGGCGGAAAAGTCATCAGCCGGGCCTCGCCCGTCTCGGTTCCCGCCTGGTATGTCAAAGGTTCTTTGTCGGTCTCCGCCTCGGCACGCAGCATGGCCAAGGCAAAGGTACGCTTGCTGCCGGACAACTCCAGAGAGGCCGCGCTCGTGATGTGCCCCGCGGCAGTTCCGCTCAGCGCCAGCTCCGCGCCGTGCTGCGGCAGGGGACCGGTCAACTCCAGGCTGCGCAAATGTTTATGCACGTTTCCGCGCGAGCGGATGCGCTCCACGATCTCCTGGCCCAGGTAGCAGCCCTTGCTGAAGTGCAGCGCGCGCATCTGCGCGGTCTCCTGCGGCAGGTCGCGCTCCATCATGTCCACGCCGTACACGGGAATCCCTTCCGCAATCCGGAAGGCCTCCAGCACCGTGGCTCCCACCGGCGTCGCGCCGGCCGTCGAGAGCGTGCGCCAAAGCCGCATCAGGCCCGCCGCTGGCGTCCAAAGGGTGTAATGCGGGGCCAGTGCGCCGTAGCCGCGCAGAATCTTCAAGTCCATCCCGTTCCACTCCACGCGCGTGGAGGTCATCGGTTCGGCAACTGTCGGCAAGCCCATACGGGCCAGCACCTCATCGGCCTGCGGACCGGTCAGGCCCAGCGCCGTTTCGCCTGCGCCCGGTTCCATGCCCAGCGGATGCAGTTCCACATCGTCCATGATGATGAACCGGTCCAGATGGCTCAGCAGGCGCTCGTACTGATGCGCGGCAATCTCCAGTTCCAAGGCCTCGCCCTCGCGCCACACCGTCAGGTCGCCCTGGATTCGCCCCTGCGCGTTCAGCACCAGGTTCCAGGCCCCGGTGTTGGAACCCAGGTCCTTGACCATGTTGGTGACCATTCCGCTCAGCCAGCGAAAGCGGTCTTCTCCGTGCACCGCCACCCGCCGCATCCAGCCCAGGTCGTGCACGGCGGCTCCGGTGAGCAGAGCCGCGGTTTCCGTCTCCGGCGCGTCTAACTCCCGTGGGGTCAACGCGCCACGATACTCCACCAGTTGAGGAGGCTTGGACGCTGCCAAAAGCGCCGTCAGCAGCGTAGCCGGTGTTGTCGAAGCAATGGCTGATTCCGTCATAACGTATGCGATTCCGGGCTCAGGCGCGCACTTTTTCTGTGCATTCGGCGCGCCACGCCGCATCCTGATTATAGCCTTGAGATACGATGCGCAACCCACCCAGGAGGGTACCTGCGCCCCAAGGGAGACCTCATGAAGTATCCATTTGCGGAAGCGCCAGCCGCCCGGCGCGTTTGGATTCCCGCCCTTCTGCTGGCTTTGGCCGCAGTCCTCATCCCGGCGGCCGGTGCCCAGGCAACGCCTGCTCCGAAGGCCCCCGCATCCCCGACGGCCAAAGACGCCCCCAAGACCCCCACCCAAATTACGCCGGAGCAAGCCAAGCAACTCTTCGGCCTGGTGGATCAGTTGCTCCAGTTCTCCAGCCAGGAGACCGGTCTGCCCATCAAGAGCGAAGTGAAGCGCCGGCTCACCACCCGCGAGGCCGTGGAGAGCTATCTGCGCGAGAAGTTTAATGACGACCAGGATGCCCGCCGCATGCAGCGAAGCGAAATTGTCCTGAAGAAATTCGGTCTGCTGGACCGCGACTTCGACCTCAAGCCATTCCTGCTGGCCCTGCTCAAGGAACAAATCGAAGCCTATTACGACACGAAGACAAAGACCGTGAATATGCTGAACTGGGTGAGTCCCGACGAGCAAAAGCCGGTGCTGGCACATGAGCTGACCCACGCCCTGCAGGACCAGCACGTGGACCTGACCAAATGGAGTGACCAGACACCCCCGGACGTCTCCACCAACTCCGCCGATGACACGGCCCACATAGCTAAGGACGAGCTTGACACCGCCCGCGAAGCCGTCACGGAAGGACAGGCCACGGCCGTCATGATGGACAACATGCTGAAGCCCATGGGCCGCAGCCTCATCAAGGACCCCGAGGTTGTCGAGCTGATCAAGCAGCAGATGAAGGGCTCGGCCGACTCGCCCATTCTGGCCCGCGCACCGCTTCTACTGTCAGAATCGCTTTTGTTTCCCTATCGCGAAGGACTCAGCTTCGAGCAGGACATCTGGATGGACAAAGGCCAGAAGGCTGCCTTCGCCGGCACGCTCGACCGCCCGCCTACTTCCACGTGGGAAATCATCAATCCCCGCGAATACGAACAGGGCCACATGCCGTCCGTGCCACTGCTGCCCAACATCCATCCCCTGGTGGACACGCTCTATCGGCCGTATGACATTGGTCAGGTGGGCGAGTTGGACGTGCAGATCCTCACCGGGTTGTTTGGCGGGGAGGATGCCGCCCGCGACCTGACACCGGCATGGGATGGAGGCATTTACTGGGCCGGCCAGATGCGCAGCGCCACGCCAGCCCAGCAGGCCAGCACAGGTTCCATCGCCCTCTTTTACCTTTCCGTCTGGAGGAGCGCAACCTCCGCCACGGACTTCGCCCGCCTGTATGCTTCCAACCTGGGCAATAAATACTCTGGCTTGAAACTGAACACGGCCGCCGCGGCAACCGCGCCCGCCAACGGTGATGTCGAAAAGGTCTACTCCACCAGCGAGGGTCCAGTGGTGCTTACCACACGCGGCAAAATGGCCTTCGTCTCGGAGAGTTTTCCGCTGCCGCTGGCACGTAAGCTCACGCAGTTGGTGCTGGATGCGCAAGGCACAGGAGCCATGCAGCTTGCCTCAAGATCTGGGCCAGCCCCGCCTGCCGTGAGTCCCGCGCAGTTGGTGCGTTCAGGTGCGGCGGCGCAAGAAGCTGCGTGGGCTCCTCAGCCGCTCACAGCCAGCTTTGTGCGCTTCTTTGCCAACTGCGGAGTGATGAAGGCCGCCGTGGAAGCCGGCCTGCGCGCGGCGCACTAATCTCGTATCCGGCAAAGGCGGCTCTGCTTCGGGCCGCCTACCAGCTTCGGGTTTACTTCTTCACCACCTTCACCAGCGCCAGGAACAGTTCGGTCCCCGGACCGAGTTGGATCTTGTTCTTCGTGCTGGTCATCTTCGCGCTACAGTCCGGGCCGCCCTGCGGATCCAGCTTAATATTCGGCAGGCCCACCACCACGCCTGGCCGGATGGTGCCGGGCTGCCCGCCCGGATTCAGATTCTCGTCCCAATCGCTTGTCTCGCCTCCCGTGGTCGGCGCTTCCCCGTGAATCCTCTTGTGCACCTCGTCCGGCAGCAGCACGCCCAGCAGGATCATGCGGACCGGCTGATTGGAGTGCCCCTCGCAGTCGGCGTGGTCAAACGCGAGAGACAACTCCGCCGAGTCAGGGCTTTTGGTGGAGGACGACGACACCACATGGGCGTAGATCACCGCACCCTCATTCAAAGTGCATCCCGGATAGGCCTCGCCCGTCGCCACATCAAACCAGACCTGCTTGCCCGGCTTCAGATGGCCCGAGTCCAGCGCGCCGGCCACCTTGACCCGGAGCGTTTGATTCAGCGGCATTCCGCCCGAGTCCAGCAGCGGACACTGCGCGGCGGGCTGGTCTGCCGGTGAAGCACCCGCCGGGGCCTGGGCAAATGCCGTGGCGGCGGAGACCGCCAGCAGGGCCGACAGGCAGGCAGCACCGCCAAAGGAACAGGAACTGCTTGAAACTTTGCGCATGGGACATCTCCAATCCATGGGTTAAAAACACAGGCAGTATACAAGCACTGACCCACACCAGGCGCCCGCGCGCGCCAGCCTCGTCAGGCGTTTTTGTGCACCAGATATTCGTCCACCAGCACGGACACCAGTACCGCCGTCGGCACGGAAACCAGCGCGCCCATGACCCCCGCCAAAGTCGAGCCCAGCAGTAGCGCGGCCAGAACGCTGAGCCCGGGCAGACCCACCCGCGTCTTCATGATGCGCGGAATCAGATAGGAATTTTCCAGTTGCAGATATACGACGTAAAACACTGCGACCCCCACCACCCGGCCCCAGGAGTCGATCGCCGCAACCAGCAGCGCAAGCACGACGCTCACCGCCGCGCCCAGCACCGGAATCACGTTCAGCATCCCCGTCAGCACGCCCAGCGCGTAGGCATAGCGCACGTCCAGCGCCAGGTACACCAGCGTGCTGCCTGCGCCGAGGATCAGCATAAGGCTGCCCTGCCCCAGCAACCACCTGCCCATCCGCATTTTGGCCCGCTGCAGCGTTGCGTCCAGTCGCGCTCGGTTCACCGGCTCAAAGAACGAGAGGAACCAGTGATAGGCCAGGTCGCCCTCCAGGATGAAGTAAATCGTGAGCACGAAGCCCGTGATAAACGTGGCCAGCTTGCCCGCCCAGCTGCGCAGGGACAACAGCAAGTATCCCGCAGCCTCGCTGGCAAAGCTTTGCAGCCGCACATTCAGGTCGTTTGGATTAATGCGATCGGCAAAGGGAATGTGCCGCAGCTTGTCCAGGAACGCCGGCGACCGCGTGGGCATCTCTCGCCCGAACTGCTGGAGGTCCTGAATGACCGGGGGCAGCGCCAGGAAGCCGAATGCCGTGACTCCTGCGGCCAGCAGCACAAGCAGCAGCAGGATAGCGTAACCCTTGAACGGCTGCCACTTTCCCACGCGCAGCGTGGACACTGCCTTGACCACCGGCGCCAACACCACGGCGAGCAGGCCACTGACATACAGCAGCACCAGCACGTCGCGCACCAGCCACGCCAAATAGCCGGCCAGCAGCAGCGATAGGCCAAACAGGATGTCTTTGCGCAAATCGCGCCCGGCGCCGGGGGTCTCGTTCATTCGTGCCATTCTACCCCCAGAGGCGCACGCGCTCCGGCGGTTTCCTGCTATTGGCTTCCGCCCAAAATGGATCCCACAATGCCGCCGAGCAGCGCACCGCCCGCCGCCGAGCCCACCTGGCTCCGTTCCTGCTGCGGCAGATACTCACTGATCTGGTGCGCCAGGCGTGAAATGGGCAGCGTTTGCAGCCACACCGTTCCCGGTCCGGTGAGTACTGCCAGGAACAGTCCATCGCCGCCGAAGATCATGTTCTTGATGCCCGGCACCGTTGTGATCTGGAACCCCACCGAGGACTGGAATGCGCCCACGTGTCCCGGATGCACCCGAAGCACTTCGCCCGGCGCCAGATTTTTCATTACCAGCTCACCGGAGAGCTCCAGCCACGCCGTGCCCGCGCCGCTCAGCTTCTGCAGCAGAAAACCGTCTCCGCCAAAAATGCCCGCGCCCAGCGACTGCTGGAATCCTACGCTCACCGCCACCTGCGGCGTGGCGCACAGGAAGCCGTGCCGGTGCACCATGTACTCCTGCCCTTGCCCCAGTTCCACGGGAACAATGTGGCCCGGCACCTTGGTGGCAAAGGACACGACGCCCGGATACTGCAAGGCGCGGTACTCGGTCATGAAGATGCTGCCGCCGCCCGCCACGCGCTTGAGGACTCCGAAAAGACCTCCGCCGCCGCCCATCTGGGTGTGCGTTGTCATCTGGATGGAAGCGGTCATCCATGAGAGCTCACCGCTCTCAGAGAAGACACTCTCATTGGGATCTAGCTGCACGTTCAGCACGGGCATGGTGGTGCCCTGAATCTGTGTTTGCATTGCGGAAAAAACCTCCTGTTGAGGAAAAGTGTACAAGCCCCGGGGAGCGCGCCGCACAGCAGCTCACCCCTCGGCAAATTCACCCGGACTCAAACAGCACCCGCTCTTCCAGCCCTTTGCGGTCCAGCGCCAAGTCCATTTAGAACCGCGCATCCTCGCTCTGCGGAAGGTACCCACGAATGCGCGCGCCGTGGCTCTCGGCCCGTACCCGCGCCAATCACCAGAAAAACCACGTGCTGCGCTGCCGCCATAACCCTTGAGGCTATCCTTCGGCCAGCCGGTGCCTCGCATCGGCGGCTTCCGCACCACGGCGCTTCCGTGTAAGCTGTCTGCCAGGCTCTTCCAGCGCTGCCACTTGTGTCGTCAGCGGCCATCACCAGAGGCTCAACCGCATGGAGCTCTACCAGCACCTTCCACCGGATGCCGTGAAAATCGTACTGGTTCTCTTCCTCTCCTTCCTCATCGGACTGGAGCGCGAAGAGCACAAAGTCGCCGTGACCCACTACTCGTTCGGCGGCGTCCGCACTTTTCCCCTGATCGGCCTGCTCGGCTACTCCATCGCGCTCGTCTCCGGCACGCAACTGCTCCCGCTCACCGTGGGCTTCCTGGTTATCGCCGCCTTCCTGCTGGTCTCTTACTCGCACAAGCTGTCGCGCACGGAGACGGCCGGGGTCACCTCGGAAATGTCGGGTCTGGCCACGTTCCTTGTGGGCTCGCTCGTCTGCTACGGCCACTTCTGGACCGCAACCACCCTCGCGGTCGCCAGCCTCATCCTGCTGGATCTGAAGGCCGCCCTGGAAAAGCTCGCCGCCCGCATCGAGCCCAACGAGATTCTCACCTTCGCCAAGTTTCTGCTGCTCACTGGCGTCATCCTTCCGGTGCTTCCCAACCAGAACTTCACGCAATTCCAGATCAACCCGTTCAAAACCTGGCTGGTCGTCGTCGCCATCAGCACCATCTCCTACCTGAGCTACGTGCTGCAAAAGCTCACCAAAGGCGGTGTGGTGCTGGCTGCCCTGCTGGGCGGCGCTTATTCCTCCACCGTCACCACCGTCGTTCTATCCCGCCGCGCCGCGAAGGAAGATCGCCCGCATCTGTTCTCCGGTAGCGTCCTCGTCGCTTCCGGCGTCATGTACCTTCGGCTCATCATTCTTCTCGCGCTCTTCAACCGCGCGCTGATGTTCCGGCTGCTCGTTCCCTTCGGAGCGCTCGCCGCCCTTGCCGTTCTGGCCGGCTGGCTCTGGACCCGTCGCGCCGACGCCGACGCTCAGGCCCTCGAGCGCGAGTTTGAGCCGAAAAACCCCCTCGACCTGCTGACGGCATTCTTCTTCGCCGGGCTATTCCTTGCCATGCTGGTGGCCACGCACCTGGCTGTGACCTACCTGGGCAGCGGCGGCCTCGACACCCTGGCCGCGGTCATGGGCGTCAGTGACGTGGACCCGTTCATCATGGGCCTGACGCAGTCCGCAGGCAGCCTCACCCCGCTCAACGAGGCGGCCGTGGCCATCCTGATTGCCGCGGCCAGCAACAACGTCGTTAAAGGCATCTACGCTTACTCGCTTTCCGACCGCAAGACGGGCCTGCAGAGCCTCGTTTTTCTTCTTGCCCTGGCCGCCGTCGGCCTCATCCCCCTGGTCTGGCTGCTGGGTTAGCCGCGCCTCTTTCCGCCCGCCTTGCTTTAGGATGAAGGCAGCGTGCAAACCATACGAGTCGACACCCCTTCCGCCCAATACGATGTGGTTACCGGCAGCGGCCTGCTTGCTTCTCTGGCGCCGCGCATCCAGCGCGTGGCCGGCCGGCTGCCGCGCCGCGTCTTTGTCCTCACTTCG
>Ga0307375_10005998_pt1 | contig 11315 bp, 3 predicted proteins | sample TR1MG_FD_202531 | JGI IMG/M metagenome (GOLD analysis project Ga0307375, IMG submission 202531) | Soil microbial communities from Risofladan, Vaasa, Finland - TR-1 | ecosystem: Environmental > Terrestrial > Soil > Coastal area > Acid sulfate soil | place: Finland: Risofladan, Vaasa | collected...
CTCACACGCATCCTCGCCGGTCTGGAAGAAGGACTGCGCAAAGCCGCCGATCTCGCGCCCGAAGGAATCGCCTCGCTTGCCGTGGATGGATGGGCTGTGGATTACGTTCGCCTCGACGCTGCCGGCGAGCCGCTCGCTGATCCCTTCTGCTACCGCGACGAACGCACGGTCGCCGCCAAGGCCGCAGTCGACGCCATCGACACACCAGAAGCCCTCTTCGCCACCACCGGCGCGCAACCGCTGCGCATCAACACGCTCTATCAGCTTCTCGCCGACCCCGCATCCGGCATCGACCCGCGCGCGCCGTGGCTCTGCCTGCCCGAGTACGTTCTCTACTGGCTGGGTGCACCGCGCGTGGCCGAGTACACCAACGCAACTCACACTGGCCTCGTCGATCTCACCAACCGCAACTGGTCCAAGCCGCTCATCGCACAACTTGGCATCCCCCTCGACGCCGCGCCGCCCATCGTTTCCACCGGCACCATCCTCGGCCCGTTGCGAAGCTCGCTCGCAAAGCTCCCTGCCTTCCGCGACACTGTGCTCATCGCACCGGCCTGCCATGACACCGCTTCCGCCATCGCGGCCATCCCACACTCGCTCGATTCCGCTGCCTACATTTCCTGCGGCACCTGGTCGCTCGTGGGGACGCTCCTCTCTGCTCCCATCGCTACGCCGGATGCGCTCCGCGCTCGCTTCACGCATCAAGGCGCGGCCGGAGGAGGCTTCCTGTTTCACGCCAACGTCAATGGCCTATGGATACTCCGGCAGTGCATGGACCACTGGGTCGCACAAGGCCGTCCTTGCGAACTTGAGTCGCTCCTCCAGGCCGCCTCTGCGTGTCCGCCGCCAGTCGCGCTCCTTTCTGTCGATGCGGACCCGCTGCTGCTCGAGGGCGAAATGCCTCAGCGCATCAACCGCGAGCTTGCCGACGTCGGAGTTGAGCCCATTCCAGACACTCCAGGCAACGAGCCTCGCTTTGTCCGTCTTGTTCTGGAAAGCCTCGCGGCCCGTTACGCGGAGGTCCTGGCGGATCTCAAGCGCATCACCGGCCGTCCACTTACGAGCATCCACATTCTCGGCGGTGGAAGCCGCAACAAGCTTCTCTTGCAGCTCACCGCGGAACACGCCGGCCTGCCGGTGGAAGCCGATCATCCTGAGAGCTCAACCGTTGGCAATTTTGCCGTGCAGCTAGCCGCCGCGCAGTCCCAGCCGCTTAGCGCTGCCTCCCTGCGCATCTGGGCCGCACGGCTCTGCCAGGCGTAATTTCACAAGGCCACGCGCATCCCTCAGGGAAACGTCGAGTCAATTCTTTCTCCCGCACAAAACAAACAGGCGGCCAACCGATTGGTTGACCGCCCCTGTTGGATGCGCTATGGGCTAAGGCTTACGGGATGAAGTAAACCTGCTGCTGTGCGGAGTTCCCGTTGGCGTCCTGTACCGTAATTTGCCAGTTGTACGTCGTGCTCGTGGTCAGGCTGGGGACAGTCGGCGTGTTGCTGCTGTCTCCGGTTGGATCGGTACCCCAGACGATCGATGTGATCGAACTGTCGAGCCCGTTTGAGTTCGAGTTGCTACCCGGTACCTGCCAGATTGTGTTCCCGCTGTTATCCGACAGATAGAACGAGTATGTGTAACTGCTGGCGCTTGCGGGGTCGGTCCACGTGAATGTTGGTGTCGTGTTGCCCGGTACGCTCCCTGATGGTGTCATGGCCGTGGGGAACGTATCCAGCACCGCAGTCACCAGCGCCGTCACCGTGACTGGCGTGGAAGAGTCACTGTACGTGACATGGAAGGTGTAAGTATCCCCAACCGTCGGCCGCACGCCGTCGATACCCAAATGGTATTGGAATTGCGGTGTGCCGCAATTACCGCAGACACCAATGTCGATCGGGCTATTGACATTGGGGCCTGACACCAATTGGACAGCCACAGGCAGCTTGTTACCCGCCCTCACAACGAAGCTGAGCTGATACCCGCTGTAGGGGCCACCTGCGGTCGTCTGCTGCCAGTGCTGCGTCGTCACAGTGTTCGTGCTGCCGGCGCTGGGCAATGTGAGGTTCATGGTGGTGTTGCCGGAGATGGATACAGAAGCGGAGTTACCGCCATCCGTGTTCTGGATGTCCCCGGCATCAATCAAGCCGTCGCTGTTCTGGTCCAGAATCCCAAAGAGAAAGTAGTTGGACCCGGTTGGAACCTTGACCGAATACGTCTGAGGGCTCGAAGGACTCGCATAGCGCACCGCATACACGCTATTGGTGCTTTGGTCGAAGAAGCCTACATACAGCGGTCCGGTGGCCGTTCCACTAAAGGTGACCGTGCCGGTCACCGTGTTGCCGGTTGTGCCCGCGCCAATGGTGACTGGCCCAACGACGGTTGACCAGGCACTCGTCGAACTGCCTGCCACGCCTTCCGCGCGGAAATAGTAAGCGGTGTTGGTGAGTCCGGAAAGTATCCATGCGCCGTTACCCTTCGCGCCGGTTGCTGCAAAGCTGTGGCTCCCGGCAATTGTGGTGAAGGTATTCGTGGTGCTCCATTGCACGGTGTAGGAAGTTGGCATCTCCACGCCATTACTGTCGGTGATTGCCTTGAAGAAGACGAGCGCACCCTGATCCACAGGATTCACTGACTGGATCGTGGGACCTGTGGTGAGCGTGACCGCCGAAGGATCGGTCATCGTAACCGAAGCGGTTGTCACGTTGGCATTGGAAACCGCCACGCTGCCGTTGGAACCCGAAGGGTCATTCGCGTTGCTGCTGCCGTAGCCCAGCACGTCCATCCCCGCTGCCAGGGTGTAGGTTCCTGGCGCCACGCCGTTGATGGTGTACGCGCCCTTTGAGGAGATGCTGGTGCCAAAGGGATTCCCACTGCAATTGTTGTTATTCAGCGTGAGGTAGATCTGACCAGTCTGCGATCCGCTGTAACTCACCGTGCCAGACACGGTGTACCCCAGCGAAACGCCGAAGTTCTCGCTTGTCACATTGGCGTTGTTCACCGTCACGCCTGTCTGCGTTGCCGGATAGAACGCAGAGCTCGGTCCGGTGATCGAGGGGGTAATGGTGTACGTCCCGTTCGGCACACTGCTGAACATGTAGTTGCCGCTGCTGTCGGTCGTAGTCGTTTGCACCGGAGACGTGTTGATGCTCACGGTGAACGTCGGCAGCGTTGGACTGCCTCCGCAGTTGTTGTTCAGGCTGATTTGCCCGCTTACCGACTGACCGGAGCTGTTCACCGTGATGGAGTAGGACTGTGTCGCGGTAGAACTCGCGCTGTCAGTCACCTTCACGTTGGTCAGGTTCACCGTGGTCGTGGTCGTTGGCGTGCCGCTAACGTTCAGTACGCTCCCGCCCGTGTCGGAAACCGAGATGCCGTTGGCAATGCTCACTGGCGAACCGTTACTCGGAATGGAAGTTCCATTCACGGACCAGGTGTACGGAGAAACGCCGCCTGCTGCTGAGACGCTTCCCGAGTAGCTCTGGCTCACGGTTGCCGAAGGCAGCGAACTGGGATTCGTGGTCGGCAGAGTCACCGGCGTCGGCGTGGTGATATCCACGGTGTAAGTCTGCTGCACAGAGTTGCTTGTCGAGGTGTCGGTCAGCTGCATGGTGAACGATTCCGTGGTTGCCGTGGTCGGTGTTCCAGCCACATTCACGGTCGCAGTGGGGCTGTTGGGAGTCGCTCCCAACGTGCCGTTTGCTGGCGAAATCGCCGATATCACTGAGACGGCCCAGTTCCCGCTTCCGCCGGAGCCCGTCACCGATCCGGTGTACGCCACATTCGTGTAGCCGGAAGGCAGTGAGCTTGGATTCGGCGCTGGCAGTGACAGCGCGCTGTACACGGTAATCGTCAGGTTCTGCGTCGCCGTGCTGCTCCCGGAGTCGGTCACCTTCACGGTGAAGGTTGCTGTCCCGGTTGCCGCGGGTGTGCCCGTGATAAGGCCGCCTGAGGAAACGGCCAGGTTCACTGCCGTCAGTGACGAAGCACCCGAGGTGACCGTCCACGTGTAGCCGGTTCCCGTTCCGCCCCCTGCCGCCAGCTGTTGGCTGTAGGCCACGCCCGCGTTGGTTGCAGGCAGGGTCGTGGTGGTCACTGTCAGTGCCGCATAAACCGTGATCGACAAGCTCGCCGTAGCCGTGTGCGAAGCCGAGTCCGTCACCGTCACCGTAAAGCTGGTTGTGCCCGCGGTCGGGCTCGCGCCGGAAATTGTGCCGTTGAGGCCCAGAGTCAGCCCAACTCCTGTCAGTGCCGTTGTGCCTGCCGAGTCGGTGGTCCACTGATTGCCACCTGATCCGCCGCTCGCCGTAAGCGTCTGCGAATAGGCCACCGCCACTGTGCCGGAAGGCAACGGACTGGTGGTGCTCACCGCCAGCGTTGCCACGACTGTTAAGGAAAGCGTCGCGGTCGCCGTGTTATTTGCCGAATCCTTCACCGAAAACACGATGCTTGAGGTGCCGGACCCGGTTGGCGTTCCAGAGATGGCGCCGCCGCTGGAAAGGTTCATCCCTGCCGGCAGGCTCGATCCGCTCGCCACGGTCCAGGTGTACCCCGAGCCCGTGCCGCCCGTCGCCGCCAGGGTCGCACCCGCATAGGCCGTGCCCTGGTAGCCGGAAGGCAGAGTCGTCGTGGTGACGCTCACCCCCGCTGAGATGGTCATGGAGAACGTCACGCTGGCCGTGTTGCTGGCCGAGTCCGTAACCGTAATGCCGAAGCTCGGCGTTCCGGTTGTCGTGGGGTTGCCGCTCAGCAGCCCCCCGCTGGAAAGCGTCAGTCCCGCCGGCAAAGTTGACCCATTCGACACTGCCCACGTAAAGCCTGTGCCCGTGCCCCCCGTCGCAGCCAGTTGCTGCGAGTAACTCGACCCCGCATACCCCGTCGGCAGCGTGGTCGCAGTCGTAATGCTCACGCCCGCGTCCACAGTGACCGAGAAACTGCCATTCGCCGTGTTGCTGGCGGAGTCCGTCACCGTCACCGTAAAGTTGGTTGTCCCCTGCGTCGTGGGACTGCCGCTCAACAGACCGCCGCTGGAAAGCGTAAGCCCAGCCGGAAGGCTCGAACCGCCGGCCACCGCCCAGCTATATCCCGTGCCGGAGCCACCTGTCGCTGCCATCTGTTGCGAGTAATGCGACCCCACGTAGCCTGTCGCCAGCGTGGCAGCCGTCACAGTCAGGGCCGGATACACCACCTTCAAGGAGAGGCTCTGCGTTAAAGAATCACCAAATGCGTCTGCTGCCTTCACCGTAATCGGGAAGGTCCCCGTCACTGTCGGCGTTCCAGAAATTACACCTGCGGCTGAAAGGCTCAATCCCGTCGGCAGCGGCCCGCTGGCCAGCGAGTATGTCAATGTTCCTGCTCCGCCCGTCGCCGTCACGTTCGCCGTATATGCCACGTTGTACGTGCCGTTCGCCAGCGTTGTTGTCGTAAACGCCATGGCCGGTGCCGCATTGATCGTCAGGCTCAGCGATTTGCTAGCCGTAAGTGCCGTCGCCGTTCCAGAGTCCGTCATTTGGAAGGTGAGGTTCAGCGTTCCCACATCCGTCGCCAAGGGCGTGCCAGAGAGCACGCCGGCTGCGGTCAGAGTCATGCTTGCCGGCAACGTTCCAGACGTCAGAGTCCATTTATAAGGAGAAATGCCGCCCGAGCCTGCCATCGTAACCGAATATGCGCTGCCCACCGTGGCCGCGGCCAGGGAACTGTTCGTAATTGTCGGTGTAGCAGGCACAGTCAGCGTCAACGATCCAGCCTTCGTCGCATCGGCAATGGAGGTCGCGGTCACCGTAATGGTCTGTGCAGAGCTCGTTGCAGCGGGCGCCGTGTAGGTGGCCGAGCCGGTCGTGCTGTTTGACAGCGCTCCGCCCCCGCTTACAGCCCATGACACTCCCGCGCCATTCTTGTCGTTCGCCACACTGGCGGTCAGATTCACAGAGTTGGTTCCGTCCACGGTCGTCGAAGCCGCCGTCACAGTCACACTTAGCGGAGAAGATCCACCCCCGCATCCCGAAAGCTGAAGAACCACAGCAATGGTTAGAACGGCGAATGAAAGCACACGACTCTTGGAACCTGAAAGAGAGCTCTTTCGGAACACGTTTACCTCCCAAATTATGGAACCCGGATGTTGGGGATGAACGTAAGGGGCGCTATTCCAAATGTCAATACACGAATGTTGTAGATAACATGACAATTTCGTCATGTTCGCGGGGATATACGCAATACGCAAGTCGAACATCTCAACTTACTTTCGTAATTGTTCCCCTATTTCTAAGGCACTCTAAGTGCGCTCTCGTACGCTCCAGACGTGCCTTTTCGCGCCTTGTTCAAATCGAAAAGCGTACTCTCTCCACGCCGCAGGACATGCGACCACTACCTTTCGCTCTCTATGTCGATCATTGTTCCCTGATAGTTACTAACTTAATTCGCCATACGCGCACTTAGTCGCTTACTGTCTCTTCATCGATCTTCCGGTTAGTTAACCACTTGCACTGCTCCTTTGCCCACCAACTCTTCCGCACGCTCCACCCATCCGCGGTCCGCCGCCACGCTCATCGCCTCCGGCTCCAGAATCACTGCGTACTCGCCTCTCTTTTCCAGATGCAGCATCACCTTCCCTGGGCCCGGAGCCGCATCCGCCGCACTCTTCAGCTCTGTAAGTGTCTGGTCACTGGCTGTCTCCAGGTTAATGCGAATGCGTACGCCCATCGGCAGCTTTACCTGCACGTCCTCCAGCGCCAGCACCGCGCTGACTGAGATCTTAGGAGCCGAATCCTCTTCGCCCATCAGCATGCCGCGAATCAGCACCGGCGCTTCCATCTTGAGTTGCTCCGACAGCCGCTCATAATCGCGCGAGAAGCAGATCAGCTCAATCTTGCCCGTCGCGTCTTCCAGCGACGCCTGCGCATAAAGCTTCTGGTCGCGGCGGCTCTTCTGCACGCGCAGCCCATGGATCATCCCCGCCACCTGAAGTTCGTCTGCCGGGTCCACGTCCTTACCCCAGCGCCGCTCCGGAGGCTTGCGCTCCAGTGCCTCCGCCACGGAAATCACTCCCGGCAGATTTCGCAGCTTCTCCGCATACTTGTCCAGCGGATGCCCGGAAACAAAGAAGCCCAGAACCTCCTTCTCGTTGGCCAGCCGCTCGCCCTCTTCCCAGTCGGCCACCTTCGGCAGGTCGTCGCCGCTCTTGCCCGCGGCCGGCCCTTCATTGAATAGACCAAACAGCCCCGTCTGCCCCTGCGCCGCGTCGCGCTGCGCCTTCTGCGCACGCTCCATCGCCTTGTCCACCGCAGCCATCAGCGGCCCGCGCTTGCCCATGGTGTCCAGAGCGCCCGCCTTGATCAGCGATTCAATCACTCGCTTGTTCATCACCCGTAGGTCCACCTTTTCGCAGAACTCCCACAGGCTTGTGAAGCGTCCGCCCGCCTCCGTGCGCGCCTTGGTGATCGACTCAATCGCATTGCCGCCCACGTTCTTCACCGCCGCCAGGCCAAACCGAATTGCCTCTCCATGCGGCGTGAATTGCGCACCGCTCACCTGCACATCCGGCGGCTCCACGGCAATGCCCATCTCCTTGCACTCGCCAATATACTTCACCACATTTTCCGGCTTCGACGTTTCGCTCGTCAGCAGAGCCGCCATGAACTCCACCGGATAATGCGTCTTCAAATACGCGGTCTGATAAGCCACCAGCGCATACGCGGCCGAGTGCGACTTGTTGAATCCGTACCCGGAAAACTTCGCCATCTGGTCGAAGATTTCGTTCACCGGCCCCTTGGGAAGCCCCAGCGCCGCCGCGCCGCTCAAAAAGCGGTCTCGCTGTTTGGCCATCGCCTCAGGATCCTTCTTTCCCATGGCGCGCCGCAGCAGGTCCGCTTCGCCCAGGCTGTAACTGGCCAGCACGTTGGCAATGCGCATCACCTGTTCCTGGTACACAATCACACCCAGCGAGTCGCTCAGAATTCCTTCAAGCTCCGGCAACAGATACTCCACGTTGCGCCGCCCCCACTTGCGCTCAATGAAGTCGTCGATCATGTCCATCGGGCCCGGCCGGTACAGTGCATTCAGGGCAGTCAGTTCCTCCACCCTGTCCGGTTTGTACCGCCGCAGAATGTCCCGCATCCCGCCCGATTCAAACTGAAACACCCCCGACGTCAACGCCGTGTGAAATACCTTCTTGAATGTCTCAGGGTCGTCCAGAGGAACCATATCAATGTCGAGTCTCTCGCCCCGTGTCTGCTCGATCAGCTTCAGGCAATCGGAAATTACGGTCAGCGTCGCCAGGCCCAGGAAGTCCATCTTGAGCAGGCCCATCTTCTCCACCGCCTTCATGTCATAGGCGGTCACAATTTCGTCGTTCTTTGTCCGGTTCAGCGGCACCAGCTCGGTGAGCGGACGCGGCGCAATCACCACAGCCGAGGCATGCACCCCGGCTCCGCGTACCAGCCCTTCCAGCTTCATCGCCGTATCAATCAGCTCGCGCACCTGCTTGTCGCCGTCATAGGTTTTCCGCAAATCCGGCGACTCTTCCAGCGCCCTTTCCAGCGTCATACCCACCGTTGCTGGAACCAGCTTTGCGATGCGGTCCACGTCGCCGTACGGCATATCCAGCGCGCGCCCGCAGTCCTTGATGGATGCCTTCGCGGCCATGGTGTTGAACGTGATGATCTGCGCCACCTGCTCGCGCCCGTACTTGCGCGTGACATACTCGATCACCTCGCCGCGCCGATTCTGGCAAAAGTCCACGTCGATATCCGGCATAGTCACGCGCTCCGGATTCAAGAACCGCTCGAACAGCAGCACATTCTGCATGGGATCGATATTTGTAATCTCCATCGCATAGGCCACCAGTGATCCCGTCGCCGAACCTCTGCCCGGTCCCACCGGAATGCCATTGTCACGCGCATATTTAATGAAGTCCCACACAATCAGGAAGTAGCCCGAATACTTCATCTGACGGATGATGCCGATCTCGTACTCCAGCCGCGACTCATACTCGTGCAGAGCGGAACGGCGCACTCCCCGCAACTCCAGTTGCCGAATCGCCGTCTCCTGCCGCTTCTTGTAGCCCTCCCGGCACACCTGCTCAAAGTAGCTGTCAATCGTGTGCCCTTCCGGCACCGCAAACTCCGGAAACGGATTCTCCACCGGATGCAGCTTGAAGTTGCACCGCTCGGCAATCTCCATCGTCCGCTGCGTCACGCCCGGCGCATCCGGAAACAGCCGCGCCATCTCGTCCGCGCTCTTCACAAAAAACTGGTCGCTGTCGAATCGGAATCGCTCCGCGTCGTGCACCTTCGACCCCGTCTGCACGCACAGCATCACGTCATGCGCGTGGTGGTCCTCGCCGCACAGGTAATGCGAGTCGTTCGTCAGCGCCATCGGAATCGAAAGTTCCTTCTCCAGCCGGAACAGGTCCGCCTGAATCTTCCGCTCCTGCTCCAACCCCTGGTCCTGAATCTCCAGATAGAAATTCCCGCGCCCAAAGATGTCTTCGTACTGCTGCGCCACGCCCTTGGCCTTCTCGTAGTGGCCCGCCATCAGCTCTTCGCACAGCTCGCCGCTCAGGCAACCGCTAAAACCGATCAGCCCCTGCGCATGCTCCGCCAGGTAGCGCTTGCTCACCCGCGGCTTGCGATAGAACCCATGCAGGCTCGCCTCGCTCGTCAGCCGGACCAGGTTGCGATAGCCCTCTTCGTTCTCCGCCAGCACCAGCAGGTGGTTGTACTGGTCATTCGGCGTGTCGGCCCGGTGGTCCTCCGCCTTGCACACGTAGAGCTCGCATCCCAGAATCGGCTTGATGCCCTTCTCTTTCGCCGCGTTGAAAAAGTGCACCGCGCCGTAGATGTTCCCGTGGTCGGTCATCGCCACCGACGTCTGCCCCAGCGCCGCCACACGGTCCACCAGCTTGTGCACATCGCACGCCCCGTCCAGCAGCGAGTACTCCGTATGCAAATGCAAATGCGTAAATTCAGCCATGTCACCTCAATTCTAGTCGCTGCTGCGCACGCATTTTCCCCGCATCCCCGGTGCAAAACCGCGCACAAACCCGGCATCTCGCCCGCGCCCACGTATGACAAGAACGGCAACCAGTTGACCAGCACGCCCGCCACGCTCACCTGGGACGCGCTCAACCAGCCGGCTACGGTCAACAGCACCTCGGCCACCTATGACGCTCTGGGCCGGATGGTCGAGACGGGCGTCAGCGGCGTCTACAAGCAGTTTGTCTTTCTGCCCTCGGGCGATCTGCTGGCCGTCTACAGCAGCGGCCTGGTCAAGGGCACTTTGCCTCTTCCCGGGGGCGAGACAGCGGTCTACAATGCCAGTGGATTGAATTTCATTCGTCACAAGGACTGGCTCGGTTCGAGCCGCCTCGCCACCACGTGGACGCACACCGTCTACTCGAAGACGGCCTACGCGCCTTTTGGCGAGACTTACAACGAGGCGGGCAGCACGCCCGACCGCAGCTTTACCGGCCAGGACCAGAACATGGTCACCGGGTCGGCCGGTTCGGGCGTGTACGACTACCTGTTCCGGAAGTACGACCCCTCGGCGGGCCGCTGGCTGAGCCCGGATCCGCTGGGCTGGGGAGCGGTCGGTCTGGCTGATCCACAGTCGCTGGACAGGTATGCATACGTCGAGAATGATCCGTTACGCTCGATTGATCCGACCGGATTGGACAATTGCGTGTGGGATGATGGTACGTCTGATGATTCTGCCGCGGATGGTGGAGATACTGCACAGCAATGTATTGCCGCGGGCGGCACTTGGTACGTCCCGGGCCCATCGGTGGATGTCAATGGCAATACTAATGAAGTTGACCTGTCGGGCGGGCAGTTTCCGGGCTCACTCGGGTTAGGGCAATACTATTATGGCAACTCTGGGTCGCAAGGATCCACGGGGAGTGGCTTCACTCTGTGTCCTTTCGGAACATGTTTGAATGTCCCAAACGACCCGAATGCAGTCCGGAAGTACAATTGCGAGGTTAATGTCGTTATCAACGCTCTTGGTGCCGCTCTTGGTGCAAAACCGCCCGGAAGTGATCCGGCCGGGGAAACAGCTGAGCAGGTTAAGGAGGCCGCGAAAAACCCAGTGGTTCAGGTAACTGTCGCCACTGCCGTGGGGAGAGTATCTGCCCGATTGGGAGTGTTTGTTGGCGATGAGTTTGTGCCTTTCGCAGGTCAAGTCGCAGGTGCCTATATCATTGTGAGTTCCGCCAAGGATGGCATAGACAGCTTCAAAGAGTATATTGGTAAGTGCAAATGAGCGCATGAGTGGGAGGTTGCATTAAAAAGAAGCACTTAATTTCGATCTTTTGTCTTACTGTCGGTGCC
>Ga0307375_10005999_pt1 | contig 11312 bp, 12 predicted proteins | sample TR1MG_FD_202531 | JGI IMG/M metagenome (GOLD analysis project Ga0307375, IMG submission 202531) | Soil microbial communities from Risofladan, Vaasa, Finland - TR-1 | ecosystem: Environmental > Terrestrial > Soil > Coastal area > Acid sulfate soil | place: Finland: Risofladan, Vaasa | collected...
CCAACCCATATGTGGATGCTCAATCACTATCATGGCAAGTAGAGCACCGGCGGTTCCGCACGATGCAATGGCCGCCAGCATCCACCCTATGCACGTTTTACGTCTAGTCTGATTCATATTATGCCTCACAGTGACGCGCCGGGCGTCCCGCTTTCAGGGAGATACGCTGATATAGACCGGAACAGCAGTGTGAGGGCGCGCTTTCCATGGCCCGCATACGCTGTGCCCGAATTGCCGGCGTTTGAGCGGCTTGCAGATAGGCGTATTGGCCAAGGGTGGGGCGGCCTATGTGATCTCGCAGGAAAAGCAGCAGTTCCGAATCCATCCAGTGGAACAGCGCCTCGGTCAAATCCTGTACCGCGTTCATATTGGTCATTGGGCTGGCTAACTGGGCGACGAGGATGATGGTGTAGTCATCCTCCCAGAGCTGGAGACCCGGACACACCGGCTTGTGGGGCAGAGAGAGAAAAAAGTCGGGATTCACGGCCAAGTCCAGCAGGGACATGAGGACAGGCTCGCCATCGTTGAGCGCTTTTTGGGGGAGCCTGCGGGCCAACGCCTGTTCAAGGGATGCGATTTTCATCCGGCTTTCATAAAAGACCCCAGCGTCCGTGCAGGCCATACAGACAATTTCCGATTGCTGTCTTAAAAAGCCGAAAAAAGGCCAACCTTCGTGGCTCATGCAGTATCCGAAGCGGTCGGTGAAAACCCATTGATAAAAATGCCGCTGGCGGAAGGACTGGACATCCTGGGCGCGGCATTGGTCGTTGATGGTGTTGCGATAAATGGTCGCCTGAGTCATTGGGTAGTTCCTTTGAATAACGTGTCCACATGGGCACATAACCAAATTACCACTCGCCTCCTGGCCAAATGCTTTTTTGAAAAATTCGGCGCTTTCTTTCCCCCTCCCATTTGTTTTAAGGAGATGGTCGGATGGTGTGGAAGCCTCGAGAGATAGACGTTGGATTATGGGCCACTCTAAGTTGTGCGGACTGCGAGGCGAAAGGTCATCACTCCCCAGTCTCAGGTGCCGCTTGGGTTATCCGTATCGCCCCCCAGTCTTTGGATCAACTCCTTCGCCCGCTGGGGCACCCGCCCGCTGCGCAGCGCCAGGATGCGATTCAGCGCCTCTTGCGCCTTGGGGGACAAGACGGTTTCCGTCTCTGCCAGGACACGGTCCAGAAGGGTCAAGTTGCCCAGATGCCCGGCAAAGGCATACACCACCACACTCGGAAGCACTTGCACGCGATCACCCGTTCCCATCCTCGTCACCACCCCTCGGACACGGGCGCTCACGTAAGTGCCGATTTTGGTGTCGTTCCCGAAGGTCACCGCCCTGTGGAACAATTCCAGCGCCTTTTTGCCAAGAGAGGCGTCTACTTCGTAATATTTCCCCCGATAATCGTGTCCGGTTTCGATTCGGTCCAGGCGTTCTTCATATACCGGTGTCTTTTCTCCTTGGACGATCCGATAACCGTCGGATACAGGCGTGTTCTCGCGACACAAAAATAGCGCACCCATCTGTTCTTCCAGAACATCCAGAACTCCCTGAAACGTTTCCCCGATTTCCGTTCGGGGCTGACAGCAGATCGTGAACCCGGAAAAAACGCCGACGGATCCCCGCCGCTCATAGGTAAAGTCCAAATGCTCCATGTAGCACATAAGCCCTCCATAAAAACCATCGAATCCGTTGCTATTGGTCCAAGGCTCCAGGCTCCTCTGACGAGGGAGCCGACAAGCTGGACTTTTTGATTGTACAGCGGCTGGAAAAGGCATCCTGAAAATTGAAATGGCCAAGTGCAAGAACTGCTTGGAAACCAGTGGCTTTTGAGGTAAACGCACCTGTTGCCGCAAAGGTGGCGAAGGTTGGAATAGGGAGACCGAAGGCGACCGTTTCCAGAAGGCCTCTTGGTTGGAATGAACGGAACCATGCCTACCGCCGCTCCCGGCCAAAAGCCGTCCTTCGTCGATTCGGTAGAACGGCCATTCGAATGGCTGGTTCGCTCTGATACCTGTCGGAAGGCCTATGCGTGCCGCTCGGCCACTGCCGCCGGTGGCATCGGCTCAGTTGAATGACCGGTGTCGCACAGACACCCGACAATCAGCAAAAACGCGTGACATGGCTTCACCCCGTCCAAAAGGGTCCGGTTTCGGACGGGAGATGGAACCGTGTACGAAAGTGCGGCGACCAGCATTCCGGGTCGATCACGGTTTCGATGGCAGGCCGTCACCTCTTAACTGGCGGCCACTGCCGGGCCGCGTGCAGGACGCGCAACACGCGAACCAGGTCTTCTGTCAGGTCATAGACCAGAATGTAATTCCTATGCGCTACCAGCTCGCGGGTGCCGACAACGCGCCCAGGACGGCCTTGGCCCGGGTGATCTACCAGGCGAGCCGCCTTCTCTGAAAACAGCTCATCGAGGGCCAGCGCGGCGACCGGGTTGTCGACCTCGATATAGTCATAGATGACGTCGCGGTCTTGTATCGCCTCTGGGGTCCAGAACAATTTTATCATTCGGAGGTTTCTAGTCGGTGACGCGTGGCCACCCGCTTGGCCGCAAACCGGGCTTCCACCTCGGCCGCTGGAATCAGGTTGCCGGCATTAGCCGAATCCAGACCCATTTGCACCTGGCGACGGAACCATGCGTCATGCGCGGCCGCTTCCTGTTGCTGCTGCACGAACTCACGCATGAAGTCACGCAGGAGTTGCGCACCGCTGCGGTCGCGGGCCTTGGCGGCCGTGGAGAACTCCGTTTTCAGTGCTTCATCGACCCGAAAAGTAAAGGTAGCTTCGCGCATGTCATTCCCCTTCTTGTATTACAAGTAACGTGCAATATAACACATAGCGGCACGCTGAAACGCTCTTGTTTTGTCATGCTTCATAGCCCTCTCGCAACCGGCCGTTTTTGAGAGGTCATGACTTCTGGCCACGGACACCCACAGAATCAACCAGTTACCGCTATCAAAAATACCTCTTGAAATCGTTTTCTGGATTCATGGCCTATCCTATATCGTGAATTTTGAGAGGCTATCAGTTATGCAATCTACCAGATGGTCCACGCCTCTGATTAATATTACTCGTCCAGATACTGGGCGGGAAGGTCCCCCGCTGCGTTGCAGTCACTCGTAGCCGCAGGGCGAATGGCGGCAGTGGGTCGAGTGCCGTCCCTCGCCGCTGACGAAAGCGGTCATTCCCGCAGTGTACCGCGTCAAGGTCGGCAACCTGTGCGACACCGGTCATTCAACTGAGCCGACGCCTCCGGCGGCAATGGCTGAGTTGCTGTCCGAGAGGAACCGTCCGGGATGACTGCTCCACTTTGATACCTGCCGTTGAAGCCCTGACGGGGGTCGACCGGCGGCAATGGGTCGAGAGTTCGCATTCCTCAAAGCAGAAAGCAGGGCACCTCAACGTCTTCGATCTGCGCACAATGGCCCGCTCTACGGCAGAGCACCGGAAACGGTAAAACACACGGAAAATAGATAGAACATTATTGACGAATCATAAACTTAGATTTACAGAACTGCGTAGAACAAAATGAAAAAGTTCTCTATATATATAGAGAACGGCCAGCCAGGGGTTCTAATGAGAACTTTTTAAAAAGTTCTCTATATACTATATATAGAGATCACACAGCGCGGGTGATCTCCGTAGAACAAAGGCTCCGGGGACACCGCACGGCGCCGTACTGTTCGGCCATAAAAAACATGGGGAAGCCGGAATCGGCTACCTAACATCAGTCCACGGCCATGGGTGGAGCATCCATATCACCGGACGCCAGGACCATATTGAAAGGACCAACACGGCAGTCAACACGGTTATCAACGCCAATCACTACGGAGCGTAGGATATTGGGGAGTGTTGGCATCGGTGACTGGGGCATCATCTGGTATGGCTCAACAAGCGCAGACATCATATCGGCGGAGCACAGTCATCAAGTTCGTACCCTCACTAGACAGGCCGGCGACCTCCAACCAAGGTCAACGACAGAAATCAACGGCAGGGGCCTTTCCTTGCCCCGTAGCGACAGGAGAGCGTTCCGGCCACACTTCTCTTTCCCCTGCCATGCTCTCCAGAACCGTCAGGAAGCCGTATCCGCCATTACGCCGCATATCGGTGGTGCCATATTGCCGGTCAGTGACACCTGTTGTACGGTTAAGGCAGCGCCTGCTGCAGTGAGGTTGAGACTGGAAAAGAGATCTCGCCATTCCCTTGGGGCCAGGAGAAGAAACGATTGTATGGAACGCGGCACAGCCACCGCTATGGAGTCAATAGGCATGCGCATGGCCGGTGGATGCAGGATCTACGTTATACAGCACTTTCTGGAAGATTGGGTGCGATCTGATCCAGGTGACTTTTTCCTTACACCAGCGGTACATATCCCGCTACCCACCAGCCCACCGCACCCCATGCAAGGACCCAAGCCACGGCACCCAGTAAGCTCCACCATGCGAAGCGCGAGAAACCCATCTTGGCACTGCCTGCCACATAACCCTGCAGTTGCCGCAAGGGAACGATGAAGCGCCCCAGCATGACTGCCACTGGACCGTGCCGCTTGAAAAAACGAGCCGTCTTCTCCAGGCGCGGCGCGGTAATTCCAATCCATCGGCCCCAGCGCAGCGGGATAAGATGGCTGAACCGGCTGCCAAGGCCATAAGCCCCATAATTTCCCAGAGTAGCGGCGATAACGGTCGTCGGAATAAGCAGCCAGATGGAGAGTGCGCCATACCTGGCTAGAAAACCTGCTGCCACCAGTATGGATTCCCCAGGCATGAATATCACCCCAAAACTGTCGAGGAAGAGCGCCCCGGATATGACCCACAGCCCGTATCGATGGATGATGGGCAATGCCGTGTGAGTGGCCGAAAGCAGAAACGGCGGAATATTCACGGAATATCTCTTTTGATGGAATTCCATCATCGCGATCAGATCTGGTTTCCGTCCCCCTATTCCTGGCCCTCCGTATCCCCAGCCTATGACGGCACGGACGCGAGCATAGAGGGTGGAAAGCTTCCACCTCGTTATGGCAGAGGATGATGAGGGAGATCATTTATTGATAAACAAATACAATATTGCACCGACCGGAAGTGAACGTTCTCCCGCCCTCAGCCTGCGGCTGCCTCTCAAGAGAGCGAGAGCGGGGAGGACGTCCACAATATATCAATTTGTATGCTTATGTATATCGCAGTCGACAGTGGAATTACCCGCCAAAAATTATTAATGGCGTGATTATGGAGACGTGTTTCCCATGTGACGAAATACTGCACGGTCTGGGCCGCTGGCTGCGGGCAGCCCGCTACGTCAGATGTCTCGCCGGAATGGGTGCCACGGTAGCAGGGTGTGCAGTTTGAGTACCGGATTTTTCGGATTGTCCCCCAGGTCTTTGCCTCCTGCTTCCGGGGGGCCGATAGATGTTTTAATCGCATACCCCGCAGGCCCCGTCAATGGGCTGGGGGGCTGGCTGGGCTGGCGCCGCGCCAGCGCCGCAGCAGCCATTTCCTCAGTTCCTCGAGGATCAGCATGGCCCCCGCGAAGGGCAGCGTGAAAAGCCAGACCTCGGGGGCGAGGCCGTGGGTCTGGAAGATGCGGTTGCCCCAGGGGCTGTAGTTGATCAGGAGGATGAGCACGAACTCCACCGCGAGGCCGAGGAACAGGAGCCGGTTGGAGAAGAACCCGGGCGCGAAGAGCGGGTCGCGCGGGCTACGGCAGAGGAAGACGTTCACTCCCTGCATGACCACGATGGTCGTCAGACAGGCAGTGGTGGCCTGCAGGTACAGGGGATCGGTGGGCGCGAGGAACTGGCCGTAGTGCCAGCCGTTCCCGAGCGCGAAGAAAAAGGCCGCCAGGGAGGCGACGGCCTCGATGGATCCGAGGAAGAGGTAGTTCCTGGCGATCAGGGACCAAGTGAAGAGGTGCTCGTGGGGCTTGCGCGGCGGCAGCCGCATCACGTCGGAGGCAGGTTTTTCAGCCCCCAAGGCGAGGGCGGGCAAGGTGTCGGTGCCGAGATCGATGGCGAGGATCTGGATCACTGTGAGCGGCAGGGGGATCTTGAAGAGGGCGAAGGCTAGGTAGGGGATCAGTTCGGGGAACAGGTGGGTGACGATATAGCCGATGAACTTGCGGATATTCTCGTTGACGGCCCGCCCCTCCTCAATGGCGGCGACGATGCTGGCGAAGTTGTCGTCGAGCAGCACGATGTCCGCCGCCTCCCGCGCCACGTCGGTGCCGCCGATCCCCATGGCGATCCCCACGTCCGCCTGGCGCAGCGCCGGCGCGTCGTTGACCCCGTCCCCCGTCACGGCCACGACCCCGCCCTCCCGCTGCAGGGCCCTCACGATGCGCATCTTGTCGCCCGCCCCCACGCGGGCGAAGAGCACCTCGGAGCGCCCCAGGGCCAGTTGGAGCTGGCTGTCCGGCATGTGCTCCAGTTGGGTGCCGGTAATGATGCGCGGGGTGCCGGTGAGCAGCCCGATCTCCCGGGCGACGGCGAGCGCCGTGTGCGGATGGTCCCCTGTCACCATGATGACCCGGATCCCCGCCGCCCTGCACGAGGCCACCGCCGCCGGGACCTCGGGCCGCGGCGGGTCCTCCAGGCCCACCAGACCCAGGAGCACCAGGTTTTCCTCCAGGTGTCCGGGGTCGTAGGGCTCGGTGACCTCGCGATAGGCGAAGGCAAGCACCCGCAGGCCTTGCTCCGCCAACTCCTCCTGGGCCGCGGTGATGCGCGCCTTGCGCACCGGCCCCAAGGGGCGCAGGCCTGCCTCCGTCTGGATCCGCCGGCAGCGGGGGAGAATGGCCTCGGGGGCGCCCTTGCTGTAGAGCACGAGCCCTGTGGGGGTGCGGTGCAGGGTGGAAAGCATCCGGCGCTCGGAGTCGAAGGGGATCTCGTGGACCCGCTCATAGTCTGGGGCCTTCATGATTCCGTCGGCCATCGCCACCAGGGCGAGTTCCAGCGGGTCGCCCAGGAACTGGGCCCGACCACCCTGGGCGCCTTTCCTGAGGTTATGGCAGAGCAGGGCCACTTCCAAGAAGCGCTTTTGCATCGCCGGGGGGGATTTACGGGCGAGGGCGGCGGGCTCCAGGAAGGCGCCGGCGAGGAACAGGCGCTTGACCTGCATGCGGTTGAGGGTCAGGGTCCCGGTTTTGTCGGTGCAGATGACGCTGGCGGAGCCTAGCGTCTCCACCGAGGGCAGGTGGCGGATCAGCGCCTTGCGGGCGGCCATGCGCTGGGACCCCAGGGCGAGCGCCAGGGTCACGGTGGGTAGCAGCCCTTCCGGCACGTTGGCGACGATGACGCCGATGGCGAACATGAAGCTGACCCAGAAGGACAGGCCGATGAACTGCCCCAAAAAGAAGAAACCCGCGCCCAGGACAAGGGAGAACAGCGCGATGATGCGGCTCATGCGCGCGATCTCCTTCTGCAGCGGCGTGGCCCCCACGCGGATGCGCTGGGTGAGGCTCGCGATCTTGCCGAACTCGGTGTGCATCCCAGTGGCGAAGACCACCGCCTTGACCTGTCCCGATATCAGGGAAGTACCCGCCAGAAGGATGTTGCGGGCGAGGAGCAGAGAAGTCTCTCCGGTAGGTTCGGCGTCGCGCGAGCGAGGCAGCGACTCGCCGGTTACCGTGGCAGTGTCCACCCGCACCGAAAAGGCCTCGATCAGGCGGCAGTCGGCCGGGATCTCGTCGCCCCCGGCGAGGAAGATCAGGTCGCCGGGGACCAGATCCTCTGTGGGGATCTCACGGGTCTCGCCGCCGCGCTGCGCCTTCACGCGATGGGACAGGAGCCGCTGGAGGGCGGCCAAGGTCCGTTCCGCCCGGTACTCCTGCCAAAACGAGAAGAGGCCATTGACGAGGATCACCCCCACGATGGCGAGGCCCAGTGTCGCCCATCCCTGTCCGGGCTGACGCCACTGGGCGAAGAACGCGAGCCCGGCGGCCACCCATAGGATGACCGCGAAGAAGTGGCTGAACTGGCGGAGGAAGCGCAGGACGATGGAAGATCCTCCGAGCCGCTCGATGCGGTTGGGGCCAAAGCTGGCTAGACGGCGCCGGGTCTCCTCCGTGCTCAGGCCCTCCGGGCTGCTGTGCAGGCTGCGCAGGACCTCCTCGGGGTTTAGACTCTGGAGCTTTGTGTCTTCGCTCATGGTGGTGACCTCGAACCCCTGCGGGTAAAGTGGGCCTCCCTTAAGGGGCTCTGATTAAGCCCTTATGCGCCGTGAAGAGAGAATACCGTTTTTGAGGGTGGTTTGGGAGAGTTAGGCTTTGGGTATCGAGGGAGTGTTGCGACGAGCAGCACGCTCGTTGATCGAACAGGCCATAAAGACAGAGGTTGCCGTATTGCTGGAAGAGTTTGCCGCCGTGCACATGGTCACCGGAGATTTCCGCCTTGGCGTGGACAGATCAGCGGTACCCTCGCCAGTTATTCGATAACCCATCGCTCGATAGCCGCGCTGACGTTTATCCCACATCCGCAATAGTGCCGAGTGCCAGGCATCAATGAAGTCAAGGATGCGCACCTGGGTCTTGGTGGCATGCTCCCGGTGCAGCCGACCGGCATATTGCTGCAACGTGCCCTTCCACGGACCTTACAAGCCGACACGCAGATCACTCTGGGGAGCATTCTAACGGCGTGATTGAGAAGCTTTCGCGGCAGTTCTGTGCCTAACATTCACCGAACAGCGATACGACCAGAAATCACTTACGGCTGCGGCAAATCGACCATTACGAATCATTATGTTGGCGTGCAAAAACCCGTAGAACAAAATAAAGTTGTTCTCTATATATATAGAGAACTGGCCGCAATCGTTCTAATTAGAACTTTTTGAAAAGTTCTCTATATACTATATATAGAGATCACCGAGCCGCGTTGATCCCTGTAGAACAGTAATTAGAAGATGCCCATGTCATCACACGGGTATACCGGCCAGGGCTCCATCAAAGTCGCCTGATATGACAGCATAGGTTTTCTTCCGCTTATCTTGGTGATGGCTTGAGATGCCGTATTGGTGGAACTGTTGCATTTTTAGGCTGTTTTTAGTGTGGGATGGTGAATTCGGTGCACGCAGTGCGCGTATTGTCCAACGCCTTCGGATACCCTATGGAAGGAACGGGGGTGCGCCTGGATCAGCTGATTGAACTGAAGGAGAAGATTCCATGAACCCTCGTGTCTGTACGCATCCTGCCAATCACGCGGGTCTGGATTTCATCGTGGGGGCTCTGCACGGTCATCCCGATGCTTTACGGACCCTCATGGATCATGTGGGCTTCGACTATGATACGGATCGTCTTTTCAGTGTCGGCGACCTGGTGGATCGCGGCCCGAACAGTACCGGGGCGCTGGATCTGCTGGATGAACCCTGGTTTTATCCACCCATGGATTACCACATCGGCCAAATCGGCCAAACCCGCATCCTCTGCAATCCCTGAGGGTGTACCGATGAGGGAAATCATATGGGATTTTTATGGGTGAAAGTTTGAGGAATGATCACTGGAGGTAACTCCAATGCATGACGCAGGGGGGCGGCAAACTCACCAAGGCCGATTGCGGGAGTGCGGACAGCGGAGCCAAAGAAAGTATGTGATGAGGCGGCCTGATCAGCAGGAATCCTGGGTTTTCAGGCGCTGAGACGTAGAAAAAGGGACCGTATGGCATGATGTAGGCACGGTCATTCCCCCGGCGGGGCCGGATAACGGATTACGCGGCTTGCGGTGTCAGAACCTGATCATGCGGAGGGTGTCGCGGCTACTGTCAGCGCAGTGACGGGTTACCGAAGCGATGTTCCTGCACCCCATCAGCCGCAGAAGGCCCATGGAGGAGTTGCGCAAGATAGCCGTAGGTGCCAAAGAAAATCGACACTGCCAACATTGGTATCTACAATGCCACGATATAAACCTTGTACAAGGCGGATAACGATGCGAACTACAGTCACGCTTGATGATACTCTCACCCGTGAGACTGCTGTTAATTGGGGGAGGCATCTGCTGTTTGCAGTTTTCCGCTCACTTCCACGACGCTATGCCGGGTTACGGACAGATGTTGAATGAATGCGCCTAAGCCCATATGATTCAATCACTTTGGGCAAAGACACGCGCGCAGAATGCCGGTATACAGTCTTGGCATCCATTGGTGCTGCATGTCCTCGATGTTGCGGCGACTGCTGACGCAATTCTTCAAAGAGAACCAGAAAGCACGCGGAACCGGTTGGCGCAAACCTTGGGACTTGATTGGCGTAAGGCGCGCCCTTGGCTGCTTTTTCTGGTTTCCTGCCATGATCTCGGTAAAGCCTGCCCCGGCTTTCAGTGCAAGTGGCAAAACATCTCCGGGCTGGATGCTGGTCCCAGCCCCGACACCACAATCAACCATGCCTTTATCCCGGGGTTTTCTGACGCGAGCGGGGATGACCGCCACGCCGTAATGGCGGGCCATCTCCGCATAGGTGGGGTTGGCATCGGGTTCGTAGCGGCAGGTCTTGGCGATGCCCGATTTGAGGTTGTCGGGCACCAGGATCTCGGGCACCCCGCCGAAGAAGGTGAACGCCCTGACGTGGCTGCCGATCCAGTCCGGCAGGCTCTGGCTCCAGGTGGCTTCGACATAAGTGTAGGCCTATGCACCCAGGACCGCGACGAAGATCTGAGCCGCACGGAGCTCCCCCATGCCGGGATCCGTGACCGGCACGGTCATCCCCGCATAGTCGATGAAGCACTGCTCCCCCGGCCGGTGGTGTTGCCGCATGACCAGATCCTGGCGACCCAGCCAGGCGCGGTAGCAGTCACAGAACCACGAATACTGGAACCCGTCGGGTTCCCGCTCCTTGTATTCCTGCAGTGCTGCTTGATGACGTAAGACGCCTAACTTCTTGCGCCCCATGAGCCCGGAACGGGCGATCTCCCTGTCCCTATCACCTTGGCGCATCCGCACCAGGATTTGGCGAATCGTAAACATCTCAAACCTCCGATTACTCATGGTCACCCCCCAAAAGCTGGGAGAGTAACCGATCAAGGGAAGTTCAAGACCCTACTGAGGCACTAAGTGGGTGGCGCCATTACGCCGACCCTGAGTTGGCTCCTTTATGCCGACCCCGTTTTGGCGCCATATTGCCGACCCGTGACACCGGCCCCACGCAGCGGCCCCACGCAGCGGCCCACTCAGCGACGCGGCGGGTTCCCCGCGCGAGTGGTGGACGTGATCGGCTTCTACGTGTTGTCGCCGGATGCTCTGTAATGTACACTTTGATGTACATAATCTGACGGGAGCACATTCATGCCTGAAACCACCTTCACCGAATTACGCAACCACGCCAAGACCTGGTTC
>Ga0307375_10006000_pt1 | contig 11312 bp, 12 predicted proteins | sample TR1MG_FD_202531 | JGI IMG/M metagenome (GOLD analysis project Ga0307375, IMG submission 202531) | Soil microbial communities from Risofladan, Vaasa, Finland - TR-1 | ecosystem: Environmental > Terrestrial > Soil > Coastal area > Acid sulfate soil | place: Finland: Risofladan, Vaasa | collected...
GTAGTCCACCTGGTCAGAGAATCCCGCCTTTCCTGAAGCGTCAGCACCGCTCATTCCCCGAAGCTCGATCGACAGCCCGTCCGGCCGTATCAACCTGGCCCACGCGACAAGCAGTCTGCTTTGTCCAAAAGCTACCGAGTTGTCATAGCTTCCGATGAGCCTGCTACCTGCGGGTATCAGGAGCGTGGACCCCGAGATTGAGTCATACACATCGTGATTGACCTGGGCGATGATGGTTCCCGGATTATCGCTATTGATGCCTGAGACCATCGTGATCGGGATCACGGTTCCTGCCATCACCTCGTGTGTTCGACTAATCGGTGAGAGTGCGGCGTTGTTAAGGTAAGCTCCGAAGTCAGCAGCTTGCGCGGAAAGAAACTGCCTCTTTTCAGCCGCCTGGTTCTGTTTCTGGTAAGCGGTATCAGTGACCGATGGTCCCCTCTGCGTTGGGCCCCGTGCCGGTCGGGTTGATGAGGAGGGGGCATGAAGCGTATACAGGATCGCAGAGCGTGCAGCAGTGTTATTGTTGCCCGAACTGCCTCCGGCCGATTGTCCACCGCTTCCTGAAGGAAAAAGTACAAGCGGCTGGTATGGTCCAGATTGAAGACCGGCTTGTCCTGACTGTCCTTGCGCCAGCTGCACCGCTACACTTCGGGTAGGTTCAGTATAGGAATTGTATGCGGGAATCTTAACCCCGACCTGGTGCGCTGGCGCCTGAAGAGGGATCTGCAAGGTATCGGGGAGACTTTTTGCTACATGATGGAAATACGAGGAGACAGGGGCGGTGAGAACACCAGGGGGCTCTGCGGAGAACTCCTGGGCTACAGAGGCAGTTTGTGCTTTTCTCGGGTGATAACTTGAGTTTGCAAACCCGATCACCACCCCGATGAAGACGAGGGTTCCTGCTCCAAAGAGGATCAGAAGAAGCTTCGTGCGGCTAAACGGATTTCGTGCACCAAGGAGGTAGCGGCCCGGATCCTCTTTCGCGCCTGCCCCGCCGCTCGCGCCGGCATTCCCGGAATTGTTTTCCTCACTCATCGCTTTCTACCTGCCAGTCCTCAAGATCGTGATGACATTCCCGTCGTTCGCAGAAAGCACCAGTTCCGCGTGGCTGAGGACCGAGTCAACGATGTAGTAGGTGCCCTGCAGGTGATAGTTCACAATTGTCCGTGCGCCGTGGGCGTCCACCGAAAAGAGCACCGGAGCGTATGCGGCACGGTCTGCACTCGGGAAATCAATGTAGGTGCGCCTTCCATCGTTGAACACGTGCGAAGGCGCCCATGCGGGAAGATCAAGTGTGTGGGGAATGATCCTGTAGTTGAAATCAAGATTCGTAATCGTCCCGTAGGTGGGAATCCGGACCTCCTGGGCTCGTTGTGCCTGAGCCACAAGCCTAGCCTGCTCGAACGGATAGCGGAAACTCACCAGTGGCATATGGGTCCTCTGGAAGGAGTACACAGAAAACGTGTAGCTCCTTTTGTCGGTGGTGATAAGGAGGGTTGTCTGTTTTCCCGAGTATACCGGTTTCAGGAGCACGTGCTCGATCCGTTCTGCGCCGTTTCTACTGTAGCTTGTGGCAAGAATGAAATCAGCGGTATCACCTGAGGCAGGAGAGGATGTGAGGGTCTCACCGGGTTCAAGTGCAATATCGGTGAGCTCATAGGGGGCGGTGAAAAGCTCGTACACCTGGTTCCGGACGTAGTTATAGACGACCGCTCCGCCCTGGTAGTCCTCGCGTGTTGGGTGCACGACAAGCTCGCTATTCGCCTGCGCCACCTCCTCTCGCGCACCGTTTGTGGTTGCCTTCTTCTGCGGCGCCGATGATGCGGGCTCCCGCGGAATCACGAACTGGACGACTTTTACTTGCACCGGAAGCCCAGCCGTTGTGTTCGGGCTCTTCGTCTGACCGGTCCCCGCCACCTGCTGCGGCAGAGCACGGCTCTTGCCGTCAGGATAGGTGACCGAAGGCGCTCCCCCCTGCGGGAAAGAGACTGCAATCGGTGAGGGGGTTGCGCATGAGCACAAGGCGCCAACAAGGACAACGGTTGCACCCATGAGCTGCAAAAAACCTCTGTGAGCAGCAAAAGAACTCATTGTCCGCTCCTGATCTTTGTGATGAAGTAACTGGTGAAATACAATCCGAACGGATTCTTCTCCGCTTCCTGATCCGTTGAGGGCATCCTCTGTGCGTATGAAAAGGTTCCCGCCCACGGAGTGCTTGATTTCAGTTCCCCCTGGTCGCGGGTTTCCTCCACCCATTCGGCGCGCCAGGTGTGCTGGTCAATCTTCTGAAACAGCGTGAACCGGAGGTCAGTCGTCGCACCTTTTGCGCTTAAGCCGAACGGATTGGTCTTTGCGATGAAGGCGGTCACTTGCCGCTGCGCCGATAAGGTTGCGATCGAGTAAAGGTCAAGTAAGTTGTCCCGAAGCACCACAGGATCCGAGGATACAGAGCGCAGGTGTGAGACAAACCGGATGATGTAGTTGCGCACTACAGCGTCAGTCACCGTGAGCGGCGACGCCTGTATCACGCCCTTGAATGAGATCTCCCCACCTTTGAGCTCCACGACGTAGGGAACAAGCTTTGGTTTTTGCAGGTAGCTTCCGGCCCAGAAGATCACCAAAAACAGTGTTGTCATGGCGATGAGTGCCAGCGCCCGCCAGGTAGAAAGGAGGCGCAGGTTTTTGTCAAGCCTGAAGTCCCACTCCCGCTGCGCGCGGCGAAACTTTTCATGTTCGGTCTGCTCGGTTACTTTCTTTTTCCCAAACACGCTTTTTGCTCCTTCACTAATTCTTGTTGAGGAAGAACGAGGACTGGACTGCGGCCGCTGCAGGCTCCCTTCCGGGAGCCGGAACCGCTTTCTGGCTGATACCCGGTGCTCCCTGGCGGACTGTGATCTGAGGGCGATCGGGAGCTCGCCCTGACTCAAGCCCTGAAGCTGTGCTTCCCGAAGATCCTGAGATTGATCCTGTCGAGGCCTGTGTCGGGATGAACTGGGAGCCCACCGAGTAGGAGACATTTGGCGCCGACGTAGGGGGAGTCTGTTGCCGTGCGGGAGCCGAACCCGAAGAGCCAACGTTTGGTGAAGGTGCGCTTGAGCTTTGTGAGTTTCCAGAAGTTCGCGTTAGCCCGCGAAGTCCGCCGGCGATTCCGCCCACGATCATCCCCAGGCCCATGTTCTGGGCGTAGGTGGATGCGTTTAGCGCAGGGCTCCCTGTCAGAAGGCTTGTCGCAAGAGACGGTGCCTGGAGTGAGAGAAAGAGGAGAAGGGAGCATGCCCCAAGGAGCGCAAGCACATTCGGGAAAAGCACCGTCTGCCCGTCAGGGTGAAAGAAGTCCTGGTTTGAGGGCATCGAGATGAGGGTCCCCAGGATCCCGATTCCGAGGGTGATAATGAAGGTGATGATGCCGACTTTGATCGCCTGCCCGATCACCGCCCCAAAGGCGCGGGTCCCCAGGAACCTCACCGGTTTCCAGGCAATGAACGGGAGGATGATCATCGCAAAAAGAATCATCAGATGAAACTCGATCTGGGCGAGCGCCATCTGCACCGCAAGGATCACAAAGATAAGGTCAAACAGGAGCTCCACAAGAGTTCCCTCAAGTTCCATTCCCAGGGCCCGCATGTCAAAGACGCCTTTCAGGTTTGCGAGGATCCCGTTACCGGATCCTGTGACACTGTTGATCGCCCTGGTGTAGACCTTCACGATGTAGTTATCACCCCAGGTGACGATGTCCCCGGGTGAGTTTGCAAACTGCGACACGTTCACCTGCGGTGAGATGAGCCCGAGGATCTTCGTCAGTGACTGTGCGAAAAGCTCACTCCAGTAAGGGAAATTGCGGACGATGAGGACCATCGCTCCCATCATGAGAACCCGCTCGATGACCGCCCCGATATTGGCTGATTTGCCGAATGCAATCTCGATACCGAAAAACGCGATCTCGAGAGTCAAAAGCGCGTAAAGTAGATCGTTCACATAAGGGGATGCAGCGAGCATCGCAGCATCGATGTCAGTGAAGAAGAGGGTGAGAATATCATGAAGCATCAGGTGCCACCTCAAACAACTGCATCTGTCGCTCTTGTACTTCCCGCAGCCGATCTTCAACTTTCAGGATGAGCAGGCTCATCTGCGTGATCTCTTCTGCCAGAGCGCCCGACTGAGCACACCCCAGGTGCGAAAGCTCCTCGTGCGCGGCGTTCCATGCGAAGACGCGCGCGGTGTGCTGCGATTCGCAAAGGTGAGGAATCAGCCATTTCACGATGATCTTTTTGCCGCACACAAGCTCGAACCCTGACTGGAATCGGTCGTTAACTTCTGCCACGAATACGGTGACCTGATGCACCGCGCTTATCTTCACGGACTCGGCTGGCGTCATTGCACGCATCACTGCGCCGCCTGAAGCTTCGCGAGAAAGCTTGCATCGACTGAGCTTGCATCAGGTTCCTGCCTCTGGTAGGTCACAGGAGGGGAAGCAGGATCTGAGGCAAGGCCCTGATACCGGTCAGCCTGCGCGTCAAAGAGCGCCTGCTGCAGTTTCTGGTTTTGTTCCTGTACCGTGAGGTAATTCTGAAACGAGCCGAGAGCCATGTTGGTATCAGAGAGTTCATCCTGGATAAGCTGCAGCTGCTCGATCCTGTCCTGCGCAAGCTGGATGCTTCCTGGCTTCTGCTGCGCAGCGTTTGTCATGATTTTTGCCGCTTCCTGTTCCCGGTACTTCGTGTCTTGTATCAGGGAGTTCGTGGACAAAAGTGCCTGGTCTGCCGCATCAAAGGAGCGGGCAAGGTTTTGTGCCTGTAATGCCGCCTGCTGGTATCCTTTCTCCTGTGCAAGCCTCTGGATTCCCAGGATCTGCGCTGCGGTGGGAAGGTTCTGCACCGCGCTTGAGTAGGTGTTAATCGCCTGGGTCTCATAGCCCATCGCATCAAGTATTCCCTGCCAGTCCCCCTGTCCTAAGGATTGAAGCGTTTGAAGCTGGCCCTGGTAGATCTCCTGTGCGTACTGAAGCTCTGCCACAGCACTTGTTGCAGTCTTTATGGCGCTTTGCACCTGCTGCAACTGGTTTGACAGGAACACTGGATCGGTGATGGAGGTGACTGTCACTGTTGCCTGCGCGGATAAAGCGGCGGCCGATACTGCGAACACCAATGTGGTGAGTGCAGTGGTGCGGATGAGTTTTCTCATGACCTTAGCTCCTGAGGTTTTGTATCTACTGATACCGTGCGTGAGAGAAACGAAAGCTCCTCAAGCCCCAGATCAAAGCGGAAAAGCTGACTGCCTTTTTCCGAATGGTAGAGGTACTCACTTTTGGCTTGAGCCTTTGAGAGTGCATACACATGTGCTGAGGAAAGCCCGATGTCCTGGTAGAGGGCGATGTTCTCCGACTGGAACGCCTGCGCATTGGGAAGAAGGATCTTTGTCAGACATGCGTTGACGATGGTGCTGAAGATGGTCGAGTGCCGTGCATCAGCCATCTCCTGGGTCGCAAGTACCACATACACGTTTTTCTTCCGCAGCACCTTCAGCCACTCGCGCATCTTTGCCGCAAAGATCTCGTTGTCAAGGAAAAACCACGCCTCATCAAGGACAAGGAGAACTGGCTCCCCGAGAAATTGCTCCTCGAGCCTGCGGAATAGATACTGCAACACAAATTGCACGATGAACCTGTCGCGCCGCATGAGAGGCCCCATCTCAAAGGTGAGCCAATGGGTTTTCTCTATTCGCTCTTCTTCCCGGCTGAATAGATGCGCGTATTCACCTGTCACAAAGGGGGCAAGTGCGTCCCGCAGATCCTGGTCCTGAATCGAGTCACAGTAGGTCTGCCACCCTGCAACATGCGCGGGAAGGCTTGAAAGAGAGCTTGCCGCCGAGAACAGAGTCTGTTGGTCCCGCGGGGTGATCAGGATCCCTTTCATCGAAAGGTATTCAGCGACAAGCTGGCTTAAGAACGCCTGATCCTGTTTTGAGCCAAGGTGGGAGAAGGGGTTCAGGGTAAACCCCTCATCCTCTCCCACATCGATGTGGATCCCGCCTGCATTCACCGTCGGGTGATAGGCGGAGCGGTCCTTGTCAAAGAACACGACCCGGGCGCGAGGTGCCTTCAGCCACATCACCGACAGGAAGTTAAGAAGCGTACTTTTGCCGGCTCCCGTGGGACCGACAACCAGGGTGTGTCCGACATCCCCGACGTTGAGGTTCAGGTAAAACGGACGAAGCCCGGTCTTGCACAGTACGTGCGGTCCCTCATACCCGGTCACCTGCTTCAGGTGCTCGTTTACCTTCTCGCCGGTCCAGGAGGAGGTGAGCACAAACAGGTGCGCGAGGTTGCGGGTTGAAAGCATGGGCTTTCGCGGGTTTTGCTCAATGTTGCCGGCAAGGGTTCCGAAAAAAGCGCCCGCATTGTTAAGCCCTTCGGTCTTGAAGATGTATCCGTGATCGCTTGCGACTTTCTTCAGCCGATCGATACTGCGGTGCGCCAGGATGAGGCTGTCGCGTCTGACAACGATTGTGGCTGACGCATGGCCGTAACTCACCGAAGTTCGTGCAGTCTCGGCCAGTGCGTCACTTGCGTCCTGTGCCAGCGCCACGGCATCCGCATCAACCAATTCACTCTCCTCTTTCATCACCGCTTCGGTGAACATCGATTTCATGCCCTTGCGCTTTCGGTAGTGCTGCTCCTGGGCCCGCTTCAGTTCAGCTCGTGCTGCATCGGCTGAGGCAAACTCAAAACGCACCGAAAGGTCAAACGGTTCGTCGAGGGCAAAAAGACTCGCAAGAAGGGCCAGATTTGTTTCATGCGGAAAAAGGTGCGGAGAGGCGCAGAGGATCACCTCGTCGTTGTAAGTAAGTGCAGGCTCCGTGGTGAGTGTTCCGTCTGCAAGGTGCACATCAAGATAGGCAGGCGGCACCGGTGTTATTACCCGGTGATAGTCACCCGAAAGTGAACCGTGAAAGTAGGAAAGCTGCGCGTCACTGCCTGAAATCCTGACCTCTTCGTAAACGCTGCGAAGTTGGGCGAAAAAGTCATCGGTCACCGATTGAAACTCCCGCAGGTGATAATCGATGGTCTCCCGAGCTCTTTTCTCACCATCTGCCCTGCGGAACCGGAAGTTCTTCGGAGACTGAAGTTCTGCCGCAAGTGTGCGGCACACCGACAGATACACCTGTGTCGTATAAAACGGGGTCAAAAGCGCCCGTCGTTCTTCAAGCACCTGGGTAATCTGTGGAGTGCCTTTGTGATACGACGGGCGGTAGGAAACACTTTCATCGGTACTGTGATGCGCGGACAGATGCAGCGACCATCCGGAGTCTGATAGAGCCCGGAATGCATTGGCAAGTCGGGACAATCTCACCGAGAACGCATCATCATCCCGGAAGGAGAGGTCAGAGGGTGAAAGCATCGCGGTGCGAATAAGGACCGCATCCTTTGTCAGGCACACCCCGTCTGCAGCCTGGATCGCCCAGGGGAGCTGGTCGGCAAGGCGGCCTTTCAGGCTGAATGCGAAAGACTTGCTTTCTGAATCAGATCGATTCTTTGTCGCGGCTTCACTCATCTCGTCCTCACCTCTTTCAATCAAGCACGGTCGGTACCGACAACGCTGCAACCGCGATTTCGAAAATGTAGCGGTCCTGTTTTGCGATCACCCGAGCGCCTGCCAGTGCGATCGCGGTAACCGCAAGAAACCAGACCTGCCCCAGGGACACAACCATCGCAAGAGAAGTCACCGCAATAAGAAGCGCGAGCTGCCGGGGTAGCCCGAACACCATCGCAGGCCACAGGATCGACTGGTGCACCGGCGCGCTTGTCAGTGGATCCACACAGAACCTCTTGGGCTAGTCACGGTCGCAAGGTGACTCATCACCTGAGGGTGGATCGGTGTGACCGAAAGCGGGATATCAAACCCGGATCCAGATCCCGCGACGACCGAAAGTAACTTCGCGGCATTGAGTGCGATCCCCACACCGACCACGACCCACAGGAGTTTGCCCGCTCCCTGGCCGTGCGTGGCGGCAATTCCGAAGCCGCCTGCGACAATGAGGATCGTACCGATCACAAGCGCGGTCGGCCCCTGAAGATCAGCTTCAATCTGCTGCAGGGGGCCGTCCCAGGGCATGCTTCCCCCGGTGACTGTGGCTGCCATGAGAAGACTCACTGCAGGCGAGAAGAAAAGCAGGAAGGCTACAAGCGCGAAACGGCGCCCATAGGTACTCGAGTGATTCATGTTTGACTCCTTGTGATTGATGTGTGGTTGTACTGGATGATCTCTGTTACTTTGCGGATCGAGCGACCGCCTTCTGCGACCCGATCGACATGAACGACGCAGTGGAGTGTCCGGTCGATAAGGTCATAGGTGGGAGTGCCTGCAAGCACTTCCTGCAAGAGTGAATACAAGCGAAGCCGCACTTCGGCTGCAGAATCTGCGTGGATCGTGGAGACAGTCCCGGGGTGCGTGAGAATTGCTTTCAGGAGCTCAAGGGCCGCTTCCCCGTCGCGTACCTCCCCAACGACGATCCGGTCAGGCCGCATGCGCATCGCACGGATCACCGCTTCCCGCGTGGTAAAACTTGCGGGATCCCCGGTTGTAATCGAGACGGTGTTTTTTGAACCGCAATGGATCTCAGGGGTGTCCTCGATCATGACCACCCGGTCCTCATCGACCAGGTCAAGGAGAGCGTTTGCGATCGTCGTCTTCCCGGATCCGGTGTGACCGGAGACGATGATGTTTTGCCGTGCCGCGACTGCACGTGAAAGTTCAATCCCTTGAGATTCTGTGAGCGTTCCGCGTTCGACAAGCTCAGAGAGAGACAGTCTTTTCCTCGGAGGAAACCGGAACGTGAGACTCGGTGCATCGACAAGGGGAGGAATGAGTGCCGAAAGTCGGGCGCTGAAGAACTCTGGCACCCGCAGTTCAAGATAGGGTTTCTGTGCGTTGCACACCTGGTGATTAAGCCCTGCAAGGAGTCCGATGAGCCCCAGAAGCCGTTCTGACTCGATCCGAAGCGGAGCCTTTCGGATCTTGCCTCCACGCTCCACAAAGACCGAACCGTCGGGGTTTATCATGAGCTCGGTGGTCGACGGCTTCACAAGCGGCAGGAGCGGCGCAAGCTGAGACTTCACCGCATCCACCGTTGCTGCCTGGCGCGCTGATCCTGACAGAAGCGTTTGAGAGTTCACCGTGTGCCTCCGTGTCCGCCAGAGGTAGATGGTTTTCGAAGCTGTGTCTTGAGGGCTTCAAGTGCTGCTTCAGCCTCCGCGCGTGCTTCAGGACTTTCAACTTCAAGCCGGAGTTCCGTCTCATATTTGCGCACCGCGTGCTCCTTTTGCGCACGCAGTTCCGCAGCGGTTTGTTCGGCTCGGGTAACGCTCAGCTGATCAAGAAGCTGCGCGAAGATCCCTGGCTTCACGGTCCACGAGGGGAGGAGCGGTACCTGCAACCAGAACGGATCCTTCAAGGCTTTCAGTGAGACAAACGCAGCTATAAGCTCCTTCGCCCATGTTTCGGGACGCTCGGGTGATCGAGCTTCTGCCTCACGGCAAAGGCGCTGCAATGCTCCGGCCTCAATGCCCGTCTCGAGCAATCGCTTGTCGGCTCCCGATGCGGCGAAGGCGCTCTTGAGGGTTTTGAGGAGGAAGGTTTCAGGGTGAGAGAGATCTTTCTCTCTCCCTCTTGGTCTTAAAGAATTTATGATAGAAGAATTGTCGGAACTGGAGTTCCGACGTGGTATGAACTGGAGTTCCGACGTCGTAGGAACCCGAGTTCCGACGTTGGCAACAGGTTTTGCAGGTCCTCGGATGAAAGTTCCGACCTGCGCATTTTCGATTCCGATGTCTCCTCGGATCGAAGTTCCGACCTCCGATTCGCCGACCTGCTTGAGATTCGGTGTTCCACTCACGAGTCTTCGCATGCCCTCGTCATTGGGACGATACAGGGCGCGTTGCCTTCGGGGGTCTACGCGATGCATAAGGACGCCTTTTTCCACAAGGCGTTGCATCCTCTTGTACAATCCGCGGTTCGTCTGGATTCCCAGAACCGGTAGCTCTTCAACCACGTGACGATATGACAACCAGCCCCATTCTTTGCCGCCGATTGACAGCTTCATCATTCCGCCGCTGTAAAAGTCGATGAACCAGCGCACGAAAATCACGTCTCCGGGATCAAGCCCGAGGCGGACAATCTCACGCTGCGAATAGCCTTCAACCGTGTATTTCACAGTGTTGTTACCCTATGACCGCAAATCAGGTACGCAATCAGTCTCGCCGGATGACTCACGCTCTCCGCCAGTCATAAGGGCGTAGATCGCCTGCTCATTCAGCCGATACACAGTTCGCTTGCTTCCCGGGTCGTAGCAGCTCTCAAGAACTCTTGCGTCAGTGAGTTTTTTCATTCGCCGATATAGACTGTCGCGTGAGCTGAGGCCGAGAATGGGGAGCTCTTCACACACATTCTCGTATTCAAGAAGCGCCCATTCGCGCTCGGCCACACGGACTTTCTTCATGCCGACCGTGAACTGTTCATGAAACCACTGAAGGAGTACGACATCGTGCGCGTCCATCTTCCTTCGCAACAGTTCCCTCTGTGAGTAGCCCTCGATGGTGTACTTCATGTTTCACTTCCAATTCCGGCGTGTAGCCTGCGTACAACTTGTTTGCATCATCCTGCCAGAGTTCCGGATACCAATCCGTAAGAGTCACAAGCAGACTTTCGACTCGGCTCTCCGATACTCCGAGTTGTCGGGCAAGGCGGTAGTACGATATGTCGGGGTTCGTCCTAATTGTTCGCGTCGCCTTCATGCTGAGGCCCGTGTCCGTATTCCCGGAACACAGATGGGACCTTGAAAGTGCGGTTCTATCCGCCGTCAATTGTTCCGACCCTTGTCCACGGGTCGTTGGGGGCGTTTGCGTCCGTAGCGACCTCTGCGACGTCGCTCAGCTCGCATCGGTTGGGATTTTGCGGTAACGAAGCGTTCGATCTCAGAACTTGCAATATAGGAGGTACCTTCGACTTTCTTGAGCTTTCCAGCGCTGGTCCAGTGACGCAAAGTGTTGATTGGAACGCCAAGACATTCGGCCGCCTCGCGAAAGCTCAGAAGCAATTTCCTCGAAAGGACGTTCGCAACAGGTGGGTTCGTTTCATTTGGTGACTTCAACAATCTTCCTCCTTTGTCGCTATTCCCGCTTCCCGTCGGAGCTTCTCAACGGCAGCGTCGGCTAGCCAAACTTCCATGAACTTTCCCGCCAAAGCGGCCTGAGTGTTCAGCGACAATCAGAATTCCCGGGTAACGACAATTAGAATTCCCGGTTCTCCGAGGGG
>Ga0307375_10006002_pt1 | contig 11311 bp, 7 predicted proteins | sample TR1MG_FD_202531 | JGI IMG/M metagenome (GOLD analysis project Ga0307375, IMG submission 202531) | Soil microbial communities from Risofladan, Vaasa, Finland - TR-1 | ecosystem: Environmental > Terrestrial > Soil > Coastal area > Acid sulfate soil | place: Finland: Risofladan, Vaasa | collected...
ATATGGACGTCATCTCCCTTCATCAAGCTGGGTATAAAGGTGCTGTAGCCCCTTTAGGAACAGCCTTGACTGAAGATCAGATCTTGTTGGCCTGGAGGTTAAGTCCAGAGCCAATTCTCTGCTTTGATGGCGATGCAGCGGGCCTTAAAGCGGCAGCAAGAGCGGCTGAACGGGTCTTACCCTTTTTAAAGCCAGGGCATTCCCTACGATTTGCGATTCTTCCACAGGGAGAGGATCCGGATAGCTTGGTTCAAAAAGGCGGTATTTTTGAACAAGTTCTTAAAGAAGCAAATCCCCTTCTCGAAACGCTTTGGATGTTTTTAACTCAGGGAAAAACATTCAAAACACCGGAGCAAAAAGCAGCTCTACAAAAGCAATGCAGCGTCTGGAGTCAAGCCATCCAAAACGTAGATGTAAGAAAAAGTTATCAATATGCTTTTAAAGACCTTTTTTTCAAAAATATTATCGGAACAAAAGACTTTAAAAAGCCTATTTCTCCTTTAAAGATGGGGAATGTAAATTTTTTATTCATTCAAGAGCGTCTCCTTCTTGCAATTCTCATCAATCATCCCAACTTATTAGATGAGACAAGTGATGACCTTGCCTCTTTAGAATTAAAAGAGGTACGCTTCCATGAAATGAGAGATACCATATTGCGTTTTTATGCGGAGGGAGCTCTTAACGAGATAAATTTAAAGGATTATCTAATTCGCGAAGGATTTGAGAGCGAAGTGGATGCCATTTTATCTCCTCAAGTCCTTATCCATGGTGCTTTTGCAAAGCCACAAGCTTCTTTAGAAGAAGCAGGTAAAGGATGGAGAGAAATTTTTAATAGTATTCAGCGGACCTTGGGAAAAAACGACATTAAGGCTGCTCAAGATTTTTTAGCTGATGAAATGTCAACAGAAGCATGGCACAGATTAAAAATGTTGAAAAAAAGCACACTTGCTCAGGATTGAGTTGTATATTCAACACTAAATATGGTTTAGTGTTCGATGAATTTAGAGGATAGATCTAATGGCTAATATTGCAAATTCGACGGTTGAAACTCCTGGTTTCGAAGAAAAAGACATCAAAGAAGCATTAAGTGAAAAAGCTATTAAACAGCTTCTCGCTCAAGGTAAACAGCGTGGCTACATAACTTATGAAGAGCTCAATGAGGTTTTGCCTGAGGACAAATTAAGTTCCGAGCAAATTGAAGACATTATGTCTATGATCTCAGATATGGGCGTTAATGTTATTGAAGATGAAGAAACTGAACAGGATGAAAAACCTAAGCGCGCTCCTTTTGGTGAAGAAGGTGGAGCAGAAGCAGAAGAAGCGCCTGAGGCTAGTGAGGCTGGTCGAACTGACGATCCTGTACGCCTTTACTTAAGAGAAATGGGCAGTGTTGAACTTCTCTCTCGAGAAGGTGAAATTGAAATTGCCAAACGTATTGAAGCGGGACGAGAAATGATGATCGGGGCTATTTGTGAGAGTCCCTTGACCATTCGCGCGATTGTAACCTGGCGAGACGCACTCAATCAGGATCAAATGCTCTTGCGCGATATCATCGATATCGAATCCACCTATAGCCAAGGCCCTTCAGATGAAGAAGCGGCTTCTGAGGATTTCGAGGGTGAGCCTCTTTTAGTCGGAGCCCCTATCGTGGAAGATCCCCTAGAAGGTGAAGAAGGCTTTGGAGATGAGGAAGGTGGAGGTCTTTCCCTCTCAGCAATGGAGGACGCATTGCGTCCTCAAGTTGTTGAAACATTTGATCAAATCGCTAAAACCTATGCTCAACTCCGCAAACTTCAAGAACAACGCTTAAAGACGCTGCAAGAAGGAAAAGCCCCTTCGTCGTCTGTTGAAAAAAAGTATGAAGAACAACGTTCTAAACTTATTGAGCTCATGGAAGGCATCCATCTCAATGCACCCCGCATCGAACAATTGATGGAACAGCTTTACACACTCAATCGCAAACTTGTTGGCCTCGAAGGGCGTCTTTTGCGGCTTGCAGAATCTGCCGGCGTCAAACGTGAGAGCTTTCTTGAGCAATACTTCGGCAGTGAGCTGGACCCTGAGTGGTTTAACAAAATTGAAGGCCTTACTGCGAAGGGATGGTCAAAATTTTTAGATAAGCATATGGATGAATCTATCAATATTCGTCAAACAATTGCCGAGGTTTCTGGTGAATCAGGCCTACCTATTGCTGAATTTAGGCGTATTGTGAGCACCGTTCAAAAAGGAGAACGGGACTCCTCACGGGCAAAAAAAGAAATGATTGAAGCCAATCTACGCCTTGTTATTTCCATTGCTAAAAAATATACAAATCGTGGTCTACAATTCTTGGATTTGATTCAAGAAGGTAACATTGGCCTGATGAAGGCTGTTGATAAGTTCGAATACCGGCGTGGGTATAAGTTCTCAACTTACGCGACTTGGTGGATTCGTCAAGCCATTACAAGGTCGATTGCGGATCAAGCTCGAACAATTCGAATACCTGTGCATATGATTGAAACTATTAACAAATTGGTACGAACATCTCGTCAAATGCTCCATGAAATAGGACGTGAACCAACGCCTGAGGAGCTGGCAGAAAAGCTTAAAATGCCGCTTGATAAAGTCCGCAAGGTGATGAAAATCGCGAAAGAGCCTATTAGTCTTGAAACCCCCATTGGGGATGAAGAAGACGGTCATTTAGGTGACTTTATAGAAGACAAGAATGCTGTTGTGCCCGTGGATGCAGCTGTCCTCTCAAACTTAAGAGAAACGACAACACGCGTTCTCGCAAGCCTTACACCCCGTGAGGAACGAGTTTTGCGTATGCGCTTTGGTATTGGCATGAATACGGACCACACCTTGGAAGAGGTCGGTCAACAGTTTGCTGTAACTCGCGAGCGTATCCGCCAAATCGAAGCCAAAGCCTTACGGAAGCTCAAGCACCCAAGCCGCTCTCGGAAATTGCGAAGCTTTTTGGATACGTAGAAGGCAGGAACAATTAAATAAATTAGGCATGTGGCACATGTATTGCTAGCCCTCCCCGCCATCATTGCAAGGGCGGCAGCCCCCAGGCTACGCAGTGCGAAAGTAACCCCCATCCTTCTTATACCCGTTAGGAAAAATAAACTGACGAACCCCCAAGTGCGTCATCCCGGAATTTAAAAACCCTTCGCTACCCTTTTGGGGGGAGCGTTAGGGTTTTTTAATATCCGGGACCTAGAGAAAACTTTGTACCACAGAAAGTCCTGGGTCCCGGATATTAACAAAATCTAAGGCTTTCGCCTAAGATTTTTTAAATTCCGGGATGACGCCGTGCGGTTAGATTAATTTACTTAGTTGGTATTACTTTAAAGTTCATGAGGAGGCCTCATAGCGGCTGAAAAAATCCAGGTAATCACGCACAGAACACAAATTTCTATGAAACACCTTTACGATTGAAATCAATTGGTAATAAATTTTACCTAATATAGAAAAATAAAAATTTACCTTGAATAAATAAAATCAGTACCCATTTATTATTTATTGAAATACAGTTTTAATGGTGGTACGATGAAAACGAAATATCTTTATATTTTTTCAGCCTTTGCTTTATTAAGTTTTTCCTCAAATTTAGGACTTTGCATGTCCGAAGAGGGAAGTGAAGAAAAATTTTCAATTTCAAATGTTGTTACGCGAGCTGAGGGAATAAGGCATAAAATTGGTCCAAACGATCATCATGAAATAAATGAATACCTTGCAAAACACCTCCTCAAACATTTGGGCAATAAATTAAAGGAAAGAGAATCAACAGAAACTCCCGATCATTATGCCATCTATATTTCTGAATTTAATATTCTTCAAGAACAATATGAAAAACAACTTGAAGAAAGAGATGTTCATCTTAGATATACATTATGGTTATCCCTACAAGTCGCGATGTCTTTAACAGATCAAGAAAAGCGTAGATGTGCATACGACAATCATTTAGGGAATATTATAAATGAGACCTTGCTTTCTCAAAAACATAGTAGGCCCAATTGGCAAAATAGCTATGATGTTCTTGGAGAAAGCACCAGCTTGTCTAAGCTTATCGGTCAGATTGCTTCATATGGTCCATTTCCCTTTCCTCTAATTGGCCAAGATAGCTTTACAAAAGAAGACTACATTGAATTTTATTCAAAGGAAATCTTAGGATATAGTCTTAAAGCAGGAGATCTAAAACTTCATGGACAACTTTTTTCAACCCCTATTCAAGCAACACTTCATGATTTGATCCACCTTTATGAACATGTTGCACCTACTAACTCTTCGTCTTTCTATTCGGTTTATGCGACAGCATACCCTGCTCATCAAAGATTAGCAGGAGCGGTTACTTCTCTTTTATCCTCAGAATCTGCAGTTCTTACACCGATTGAAAAAAAGAAATTGGCAACAGTTGTTTTTCATGGACTCCATGAAGTGGATACATCAATCGTCGCCAGAGGTGGAGGATGGCGTAAACGTGATGCAATGCTCTGTCTGCTTGAACATTGTGAAACGCATATTAAAGAAATTTTCCCAGATAGCAAAAATAGCTTAAAAGATTTTGAAATAAACAGAAACAACTGGCATTACAAAAATGAAAAGCCTGAAGAAGTTAGAAGGAAATTTGACAGTCAATCCTATCCTTATCTTAAGCAATTTTATCGGGATATCCCCTTTTCTCTCATTCAAGATGGGCTGCTCACGCAAGAAGACTGTCGCAAAGATGGGGAACCTTATTTAGGAATCCATTACGAAGTGACCCCCATACGCGAAAAGTTCCTTGAAATGGTTCATTGGGTTCAAGAAGAGTTGAAAGAGGGCGGTCGTTTGTACCCCTATTTTAAACCTGAGGACATCTAAAAACCAGCAACGAAACTTGGGCTCCATGAACAATTTTTTTAAACCGTATCTTCCGTTAGTATCATTTGAAATTTTGTTTACGGAGCCTAATCTTCAATGGCCACCGATTTGCTACCTAAATAATTTTCGCAACTTTTAAAGACAACCTATGGGGCGAGTGATGGGAATTGAACCCACGACCTCCAGTACCACAAACTGGCGCTCTAACCAATTGAGCTACACCCGCCATAAATAAGTATGTTTCATCTAGGCGAAAATTAATCCTTTCGTCAAGTCTTGGATTATTTTTGTGGAGACTATTTTCTTCTGGAAATTAAAAACGTTTCGTCATAAAGTAGCGACCAGATACAAAATGAGAAAGATATCATGCAAACAGTTTTACTTGTAATTCACTTACTGATCACAATTGCTATGATTGGTGTGATTCTCATTCAACGGAGTGAGGGAGGTATGGGACTCGGTGGAGGAACCATGGGCGGCTTGATGACAACCCGTGGATCGGCAAACCTTTTAACCCATACAACGGCGATCTTGGCGGCATGCTTTTTGGCAACAAGCCTTGCTCTTGCTATTTTAGCGAGCCATCAAAATCGGCCTTCTATTATTTTAGATCAACCCACACAAAACCAGCCGGTCAGTCCTCAAGGTCGATAAAGTTACTTTCAGGATTAGCATTGGCGCAGTCTCAATATTGGATTGGGGCAATCTAGTTTATTAAACGATAGAGTATAGAAGAAACAAATATGGCGCGTTTTATTTTTGTAACTGGTGGCGTTGTTTCCTCCTTAGGAAAAGGAATAGCGTCTGCTTCTTTAGGGGCCCTTCTCCAAGCGAGAGGCTATAAGGTTCTTCTCCGCAAATTAGAACCTTATATTAATGTTGACCCCGGCACCATGAATCCGTTTCAGCATGGGGAAGTTTTCGTCACAGAAGACGGTGCGGAAACAGACCTTGACCTTGGTCATTATGAACGGTTTACAGGTGTGAATACAACGCGCTTTGATGCCGTTTCTACAGGACGAATCTATTCAGATGTCATAGCAAATGAACGCAGAGGGGATTACTTAGGAGCAACCGTTCAAGTTATTCCGCACATTACTGATGCTATTAAAGGTGCTATTTTAAAAAATGCTGAGGAAGTCGATTTTGTGATATGTGAAATCGGAGGAACCGTAGGTGATATCGAAGGCCTGCCCTTCCTCGAAGCCATTCGTCAGTTGCGGAATGATTTAGGATACCGTAACTCCCTTTTTATTCATTTAACGCTGGTTCCTTACATTCCTACAGCCGGTGAACTTAAGACCAAACCTACCCAGCATTCCGTTCAAGAACTACAAAGCAAAGGAATTCAACCCGACATTCTTCTGTGCCGCAGTGACAGAACAATTGGTGTTGAGGAAAGGCGTAAGTTAGCTCTTTTCTGCAACGTCAAACCCGAGTGTGTCATTGAAGGTTTGGATGTTTCAACAATTTATCAAGTGCCCATCAGTTACCATGAGCAAGGCTTAGACGGTGAGGTCTGCAAACATTTTGGACTGGAGGCAAAAACAGCACCTGATCTTGCGATTTGGAAACGAATTGTTGAAACAATTACACGCCCCGAAGGCGATGTAACAATTGGTGTTGTTGGAAAATATACAGGCTTACTGGATGCTTATAAATCCTTACATCAGTCGCTTGTTCATGGCGGCATCGCCAACAAAGTTAACGTCAACATTGAATGGATTGATGCAGATCTATTGGAAAATGGCAACAAGGCAACTTTGATGGAAAGGCTTTCTCATCTTCATGGTATTCTGGTACCAGGAGGTTTTGGAGAACGGGGATCTCTTGGTAAAATTGCTGCGATTCAGTATGCAAGAGAGCATAAAATTCCTTTCTTCGGTATTTGTTTTGGTCTACAAATGGCTGTTCTTGAGGCTTTGCGAAATATTGGCGAACATTCAAACGCCAACTCTACTGAATTTGGCCCGACTTCAATGCCAGCCATTGCGTTGATGACAGAGTGGCTCAAAGGAGACATTGTTCAAAAATATTTTCCTGGAGGAGATCTCGGAGGAACCATGCGTTTAGGAACCTATGAGTGTCATTTAGCTCCCGACTCAAAAGTTAGCGAAATTTATAATAACTCTATCATTACTGAACGTCACCGCCACCGGTATGAAGTAAACACAAATTACCTTAAAGAACTTGAAAGGTGTGGTCTTTACATTGTAGCAACCACGGCGGATGGGCTTTTGCCTGAAATCGCAGAACGCAAAGATCATCCCTGGTTTATAGCTGTTCAATTTCATCCCGAGTTTAAATCACGGCCTTTTAAGCCTCATCCTTTATTCACAGCCTTCATTGAAGCAGCTGTTCACCAAAACCGTCTTATTTAAATAGGAAATCTCATGACCCACCGCGTAAGAATTGGCTCTCTTGAAATAGGTAATGATTTACCCTTTACCTTGATTGCAGGGCCATGTGTCCTTGAAAGTCGTGAACACGCTCTTGAAATGTCCCATGCCCTTGTTGAGCTCACAAATAAATTAGGGATTGGGCTCATTTACAAAACGTCTTTCGATAAAGCTAATAGAACAAGTCTGCAGGGCGTGCGTGGCCTAGGTCTAAAAGAGGCTCTGCCCATTTTTGCAGAAGTCCGGGAGAAATGGGGATGCCCTATCCTTACCGATGTACATGAGCCCTCTCAATGCGCTATCATTGCTGAAGTCGTTGATGTGCTCCAAATTCCCGCCTTTTTATGTCGACAAACCGATCTTCTTCTAGCCGCTGGAAAAACCGGGAAAGCTCTTAATGTTAAAAAAGGCCAGTTCCTCGCTCCCTGGGATATGAAGAATGTGGTGAAGAAAATTGAGGAAACCGGGAATAAAAACATCATGGTGTGTGAACGAGGAGTTTCTTTTGGTTACAATACACTCGTATCTGACATGCGGGCTCTCCCAATTCTTGCCCAGCTGGGTTATCCAGTTGTCTTTGATGCCACCCATTCTGTCCAGCAACCGGGAGGTCAAGGAACATCTTCTGGAGGCCAAAGAGAATTTGTAGCCGTACTTGCGCGTTCAGCTATTTCCTTAGGCGTTGCTGCTGTTTTCATGGAAACCCATCAAGACCCAGATAACGCCCCCAGTGATGGTCCCAACATGGTTAAACTCAAAGATATGCCAGCACTTTTAGAAACACTCCTTGCCTTTGACAGACTCGCCAAATCCAATCCCCTTTCCATAGCATCATAAACGAGGTCCCTATGAGCATTATTGTCGATATCCTAGCCCGTGAAATTTTAGATTCTCGAGGAAATCCTACAGTTGAGGTAGATGTTGAGCTTGAAAGCGGAGCCCGGGGCAGAGCTGCAGTCCCTTCTGGCGCCTCGACTGGCAAACACGAAGCTGTTGAAAAACGAGATGGTGATAAGGAACGGTATAATGGGAAGGGCGTTCTTGATGCTGTCCAAGCCGTTAATGATGAAATTTACGAATCTCTTTGCGGCGAAGACGCACAAGAGCAGCTCCTTATTGATCAACAGCTTATTGATCTTGATGGAACTGAAGACAAGAGTCGGCTGGGCGCTAACGCACTTTTAGGAGTAAGTTTAGCCGTTGCTCGCGCTGCAGCTGCAGATGAGGGAATCCCGCTCTATCGATATATTGGGGGCCTATATGCACATGTTCTCCCCATTCCTCTTATGAACATCATCAATGGCGGAGCACATGCCGATAACCCCATTGATTTTCAAGAATTTATGATTGTGCCCGTGGGAGCCCCTAACTTTAAAGAATCCCTCCGTTGGGGTGCGGAAGTTTTTCATGCTCTGAAACACAATCTTTCTGAAGCAGGATTTAACACAAACGTAGGAGATGAGGGCGGTTTTGCCCCTGCCCTCCCCTCAACACGCTCAGCTCTAGATTTTATTATGAAATCCATTGAGACTGCAGGGTATAAACCTGGAGAAGACATTGTATTAGCGCTCGATGTAGCCGCCAACGAATTTTATCGTGCCGGACGTTATCATCTTAGCGGTGAGAATAAAATCTTAGATGCCGACGAGCTTGTCGCATTCTATCAAGAACTCGTAGAGGCCTACCCCATTCATTCCATCGAAGACGGAATGGCCGAAGATGATTGGAATGGCTGGAAAACTCTAACAGATGCCTTAGGTGAGCGCATTCAGATTGTTGGAGATGACCTCTTCGTTACAAATCCGTTACGTCTTGCAGAAGGCATTGAAAAGGGAGTTGCTAACAGTATTCTTATTAAAGTGAATCAAATCGGTACCTTAACGGAAACGATCCAAACAATCGACCTTGCTCATCGCTCAGGTTACACAACGATAATTTCTCACAGATCGGGCGAGACAGAAGATTCCATTATTGCAGACTTAGCGGTTGCCTTGAATTGTGGCCAAATTAAGACCGGCTCTCTCTCAAGATCGGATCGATTGGCAAAATATAATCAATTGCTGCGAATTGAAGAAGCTTTGGGACCACAGGCAGTATTTGGGATTTAGATGAAACTAGGGGTTACGTATGCTCATGAAAAACTCTTTCTGACGAAAAGACCTTCTCTTTTCATAAATCTATCCAATTCGATACTCTATGCTCTTTGCAAAGACGGACCGTCGAATCATCATCCCGAGGAGCTTCAGCAATCCAAACGCAAAGTATCTTTAAGGGTGCTAGGTATACATTTTTTATTACTAGCTTGTTTCTATTGTCAGGGAGCGCTTGCTCAAAAAGCTCTCCCTTCCATTGGACAAGAAAAAATGCAAGGTATAACCTCATCCCTCGACAAATTTATCATTAATTTTTCAAAGACAAAAACCCCACCTAGCTGCGTTGTCGCGATCGTCGGCCCGAATGACGTTTATTTTCTCAAAGCTTATGGTATACGCAAACTTGGGCAGCCCGAGCGCTTAACAGAAAAGACTCTCTTTCAATTAGGCTCGGTTTCAAAACCGCTAACAGCAACTCTGGTCGGAATTCTCCAAACCCAGCAAAAGTTATCCATTCAAAATCCCGTTACAAATTATCTCAAAGATTTTAAGCTTCAAGGTCAAGAACAACCCTTGCTTATTAAACATCTTTTAAGCCACACCAGCGGTGTTCCGCGTAAAGGTTTCAATGCGCTGGTTGAATCCTTTACGGAACGATCTAAAATTTTTGAAAAGGCTCAACACACTGAACTTGCTGCCCAACCTGGCCAACATTTTGATTATCACAACGTCATGTTTGCACTGACAGAAGATGTATTGGAAGCTGCCATGCACCAGCCGCTTGAAAAACTTTTACAAAACAATCTCTTTAAACCCTTAAATATGCCGATTGCCTGCGTAGGGTTTCAACCTCTCAAAGAATCTAGCAATAGCGCTTTTCCCCATGTTAAGAATGCAAAGGGCAAGATATTACCGCGTAAAAAATATTCTCAAGCCTACTATGCCATTGCACCAGCGGGTGGCATCAATGCTTCCATGGAAGACCTTATCCCCTTTCTTCAGGCTCACCTTGGAGGATTTCCTGACGTAATGGGTACTGAAACGTTAAATCTATTACATGCCTCTCAAATTGAGGAAGATCATCCCCCTGGATGGCTTAAAGAAGAGACAAAGCACGTTGGAAAAACAGGATATGCTTTGGGCTGGCGTTGGATGGATTATGCAGGCCAACGTGTTCTATTTCACGGGGGTTGGGTAGGTGGTTTTCATAATATGGTTGCATTTTTGCCAGAACATAAGGTCGGCATTATTATTTTGCACAATGCTGAAACGAGACTTTCCTTAAAGGCAGCTTTAAAGTTTTTAGATCTTTATTTAAAGGCTTCTTAATACTTTTTCCTACGTCTTTTTGGTAAATCACGTGCAATAAAGTGAGATACGCGGGGGGGATCCTTGCCTTCATGAAATGAGCCAGCTTGTCCTATAATCTGATGATCTGAAATGGATATTCTCTCGTGCTGCCTCAAATGTTCCAGCCAAGATTCAATCATGAAACATTCAATAAATTTTTTTCGATCTTCAATATCTTGGAATAGATTCCAAAAAAAAGCTCCGTCACGCAAACGAATGCGTCTTAAGCTTTTCATTACACATGAAAAATCATCGATTTGATCACGATTTACGAAATATTCGACAGTGACCATAACAGGACCTTCATCGTATCGAGGAGCATCTTCAACAACAGGAGCTGGAGAGCGGCCTGAAGGTGTCTGATCAAAAATTAATTTCTGTCCAGAAGTGAAAGCATAGGTTAGAAAATTTGCAATAATTAAGCCGATCGATGAGATGAGGAGTGAAATTGAAATCGTTAAGTGAGAAGCTATCCCACCCCATACAACGCTTCCCAGTGCCATTCCTCCAAAAAAGATAGCTAAAAACACGGATATGGCACGTGCTCGGACCCAAGAAGGAACAACCTGTTGGATAAGAGTTGTCAATGTTGCTAACACAGCTATCCAAGACACACCCCCCAGA
>Ga0307375_10006004_pt1 | contig 11310 bp, 11 predicted proteins | sample TR1MG_FD_202531 | JGI IMG/M metagenome (GOLD analysis project Ga0307375, IMG submission 202531) | Soil microbial communities from Risofladan, Vaasa, Finland - TR-1 | ecosystem: Environmental > Terrestrial > Soil > Coastal area > Acid sulfate soil | place: Finland: Risofladan, Vaasa | collected...
TGAACAGCACTATCAACATAAGATTTAGTAGCCAATTGGTTGGTTTCTGTAGGACTTACTCCTGAAACTTTACCAGTAAATGCTCTGGCGCCAGTAGCCAACATGTATTGACTGTGATCATCATCACTATTGCCTGTTAAATTATGATGGTGTAATGTTCCAAAAGTAATTTCTCCAGAAACATCCATGGCTCCATTAATATCTATGTTGGTTGCAGTAAGATCTATTTCATCAGTAGCGGTGAATTGCACCTGTGCGCCTGAACCAGCAGCGGCAAATGTTATATTTCCATTAACAGATTCATTTGTAAAATTCACATGTTTAGTTGAGTGATCAGAAGGAACTGTAAATTCAATACCGCCTTCTGCAATAGCATTTACTTCGTTTTCTGATTGAAATACAATATCACCAGTGCTAGTTGTTTTTATTTTCAAATCCTGACCTGGATCTGTACTAAAAGTCATAGTACCTGAATCGTCTTGAAGTACTAGTTTGTTATTTACATACAAAGATCCAGCATCAATATAAGCATCGTGCACATAAAGATTTCTGATTTTTTGGTCAGAACTTCCAATATCGCGCGCGGAAACAACCCCACTTGCGCCAGTCATTTCTGGAAGTAAGTGTCCGGCTAATTCTCTAGTTCCATCGGCTAATAAATATTTACCCAATTCGGCATTTCCACCGGAAAAGTCAAGATCACCCCATGCGGTAGTGCCATCACCAACTTTAAAATAACCATCTGATTGAACTCCAACTTCACCAGAAGCCAGTGTTGGATTTTCTGAAACCCAATTTGCAGCGCTGTCAAATCTGTTTAATATTTGAGCATCTAATCTCATTTATGTTCTCCTCTAAATTTTTAGTATGAAGCAGCGTTTCCACCATAAACTTCTGTGTATTCGTAAGTAATATTAACGTCCTTAGCAGATCCATCTAATGGTGTAACATTTCCATAAGCTCTAGAAAAACCATCCGATCTTTTAGACCAAACATCTACGTTTTCTATAACATCTAATTCAAAAACCACTTCATAGACACCCGTACTAACTTCTAAATAACCTATGTAATTGTGGTCTGCTGTTGTGTATATTTGTATCGTACAATCATCTGTTGAACCGCCAGAAATATAAAATTTAGCCATTAGTTTTCCTCCTATTATGCACTTCCGCTATATGTTGGTAGTTCTGGCCACACTATCCCACTTCCTGTTGGATAGTCTTGTGGTATGTCTCTTAATGCTTGTCTGTATACTGTCCATGTTGCTTTTTCTGGATCATCTAAAGGACTGTCTACTAATATAGCCCAATCTGATGAGTCTAAAAGCTGGTCTCTTCGCGCGCGAACTTCAAGCCACGCGTTATCTTCAATCTCTTGTGCAGTATATTGTGGATCTGTAACATTTCCAGAAACAGTTGTCCACAAAAGGTATTCCTGCCAATGCCTATTTCCAGTATCATTAGGGATACTTGCCCCTGTTCCTGTGTCTTGTACTCCGTTATCTATATATTTATATTTAGCCATATTTTATCTCCTTTATAATTCTGCATCAGCAGCCCATTCAAATGTCATACCTCTGATTACTGAAGCTACTGAAGATGACGCATTAACCCTAAAACCACGATCACCTGGACTTGCAATAGTAGTACTTTGACCAATTCCAGACCCGTATATATAACATTTACCTGCAGTTCCAGCAGAGTCATATGTAGTAATAGTTGGAGTAGCTCTCATTATAGTCATGAACTTTGGATATATATACATACCATATGTAGAACTGTTAAGAGCTGTAATAATACTACCCTCTTCATTTATGGAAGAAGCTTGACCAGGATAAGTCTCATAACGATATGATTTTTGAAAGTATCTTTGACACATTGCTAATTCTTGAGTAATTGATTTATTTTCAAAAGCAGTTGCAGAGCTACCTTCTTCGAGTTGAACTCCAACTATACGTGTTTGACCATCTGTGGTACTGATTGCGTTTGTTTGATTACTGGTACATAATTTAAGACCTGAGTTCCATGAATCAGCAGTAGTTTGGAAATCTGTACCCCCCATCCAACACCAATCAATGGATAGACCAATACCATTAATGTAATCCCAAGTACCTGATGAACCATCATGCATTTCAAAAGGTATTTCTATAAACTGCCAAGTAGCGGAACTATCTATAGTATATTCCTTAACCAATGTTAAACCATTATCACTATTTCTAAATGCTATACAGTAAGTTCCTGGAAAATAAGAAAGCACCCAAAATGATAAGGTACAAGTTTTGCCCATTAGTGATTGAATATCATAACCTTCAACCTTATACCTATAGAGACAATAATCAGTTGCGGTTATCGAGGAATCGGCGGTAGTAACATTCATTCGTAATGAATAAGGAAAATATACCCCTGCTTGGGCCGGGGATGGGGCACCAGTTGATCTATAGGAAGAAATAGCACCAGCACCACCTACATATTGTCTAAATCGATCAGCAGTAAAATCAGAAGAAGCAGTGAAGGTGCCTAAATCTACACCTCTCTGCCATACATTCATGCCTCCATTTATAATTTTATTTTTAAAAGGTCCGGTAGTTCCTAAATTTGATATACTTAATTTTGCCATTTATATCTCCTATTATAATTCTGCATCAGCGGTCCAGTTTCCTAGTGTTATACGGGAAGAGTTTACAGTCAATCCAGATGGATACAGAACAGTAGTAAACTGTGTGGTTGCCGCCCGACCAGTGGTTATATTGCAAGCATGCCAAGCAGAAGCATCATAATATGCCCATTGGCCAGCAGCACCGCCAGACGGATCACAATAATATTGCATAGTTGGTGCCACTCTTTTTCTAGTCACAAAATATATCGCTCCATATATAGCTGCAGCAGATATGGCAGTTCCATTGTATATACCGCCTTGAACACTATTAGCAGGAGCTACTTCTAGAGGAAAACTTTTCTCATAATATCTTTGACACATTTCTGTCTCTTGAGTAATTGATCTGCTCTCAAATTGAGTAGTATTAGGACCAATTTCAAATTGAACTCCAGTAAGTTTAAAGTTATTATCAGTAGAATCACAACCATTTACTTGATTACTGGTTCCAAGATAAATTCCTGACTGCCAAGTATCGGCAGTGGTTTGAAATGTTGTACCAGTTGCTATAGTAAAATATAACATCAAACCCATACCATTAGCATAATTCCATGTTCCAGAAGACCCATCATGCATATCAAGTGTAATGGTTTTCTTCTCCCATGTTACTGTAGTATCAACAGTATACTCAACAACATAAGATCTGTCAGTACCATTATATAAAGAAATACAATAAATTCCTGTCTTGGTTGCCTTTACCCAAAATGATATAGTTATAGTTTTCCCCATCAAATCCCTAATATTATATCCCTCTATTCTCTGAACAACATAAGTGTGTTCACTTGCAGCCAATGAAGCATCAATAGTAGTACAATCAACCATTAAATTATTCTCCAACAAAGTACCACATTCGGAAAGGGTGGGGGCATCTGCTGATTGATATATTGTATGTACCATATCCCCATTTTTACCATACATCCATCTATCGAGTGTATAGTCAGAGTTTGCGGGTGCAACAAAGGTTGTGCCCCTCTGAGCAATATCCATGTTACCATTGATAATTTTATTTTTGAATCCAGCCAGACCCCCAACAGATGTTTGATAAGAATCTACCATTGTATCAAAATTATCTTGTGATAAGTTATACGGCGCAACTATATAAAATTCTATTATATCTGTATCTTGTAAAGCAGAACCGAAAGTTATTGTATAAGAATTTGTTTCTTCATATTCAGTTGTATCTGAAGCTGAAGTTACTTTCTCCGCTTTTTGTCCATTTACGAAGACTAATAAAGTATTATTACCCATAACATAAGCGTTGGTTAATGTAAAAACAGTATTACTGGAACCGTCGCTTCCTGACTGTTTTTCATATCCTTTTACTAAATTGTTTATGTTAGTATATAAACTTGATAAATTAGTCATATTTTATCCTTTAACCTATTAACATACCAGTAAAAATAGTATATGTAGCACCAACGTCTACAACTTTTGTGCCATTTGAAACTACCACAGTTAAATATGCAACATCATCAGCATCCATAACTATTAATTTAGACCAATTGTTTAGTATGTTAGCTGTAGTATAAACGAGTCCTTGTGGATTTAACTGATGTGGATAATAAGTATTATTAGATGTTACTAATCTGAAACTTAACATTGTATGTGCTGCAGCAAGTCCAGTTAAATAATAATCAACATTAAAAAGATATCTTCCAGTAACTGGAGCAGTGAATGTACCATTAGAAAAGTTATTGCCATAATCATACCATTCTGTCCAAAACGCTCCTGTAATATCAAATGCTGTACCATCTCCTGTTACATTAGATTGTATTGTATTTACATATGCTTCAAAATGAGGCTGACTTGGATTAGTCATTTCTCCATTATCACTTACAATTATAGGTGTTGTTTGGGCATTCTTAGCGCCGCCATCACCACGGATAAGAGCGTTATCAGTCAGATCTGATGGTGCATAGACATTTCCAGAACCTACTGCGGTTTGGTCATCTTCGGTGAACCATCCTGTTACAAGTATATAAATACCAGTCCAAGTTATATTATATGCCATGTATTCAACAACTTGCGCTGTATCACAAGGTATTGTAAGTTCACCCTCATTATATTGATTGGCAACTTGGGTGGTTATACTACCTACATTATAACCATATGTGTTTCCATTCTTTCTTAGTTGAACTGATATATTAACTGAGTCGTCTATAACCACTAATTTAAATTTAATTGCAGTAGCATTAGAAGGAACAATGGATGAACAATCAAGATCCCTCCAAGTACCATCTGTAGTAAGGTCACCTACTTCAAAATCCCAAGCAGAGGGATCACCACGATCAACATAGTGCTGATAATCAAATGTGGTAGCAGAAACCCCCACAACAGTCTCATCGTTGGCTGTGAACCATCCCTGAACTACTATAACAATAGAATTACATCCTGATGATGCACTATACTCAATTACTTGGGATGTATCACATGGTATAATAAGTGTGGATTCAATAGCTACATTTGCAACTTGGGTTCTAACAACCATTGGGGCAATAGTATTACTATTCCCATTCTTTCTAAATCTGATATATGATTCTACACCATCATCAGTAATAAGAATTCTAAGTATAACTGCTGTAGCATTACTTGGTGTAATAGATGATAAATCTAAATCATACCAAGCAGCATCAAGAGTCAAATCCGCTTGTGTAAAATCATAAGCAGAAGGATCACCACGATCTACATAGTTATTGTAATTAAATGTGGTAGTCATATCAGCGTTAATTGCATTGTTTATCTCACTTACTATTTCCCACCCGCGCGCGGAATCTGTATAAACCAACGTACCAGCAGCTCCAATAACATCCACTACTAACGGCTCAGAGCTACCTTCAATATTACTCCCGCTTCCAGATATTGTTATATCATGAGCTAAAGCAGCGTCGTAAAAATCACAAAAGCCTACGGTATCTCCTTCGCTCGGGGAAGAAGGTAGGCTTAAAACAACATCATTATTAGATGCATTTATAAGATAACCATTACCACTTTCTGCAGTTGTAGAACCACTTATAACAGTCCAGGTAAGACCACCACCGCCGCCAGTTCCACCACTTACAGTAGCCCATTCGGCTCCTGAGTCTGTTGATTTAAGATATTTACCTATATCATAAGACGAAGGAGTATCAGTAAGCTCTAATAGAGTATCTGGCTTTGCGTCGATTCTGGCGCTAAGCGTGCCTGAAAGAGTGTCACCTTCTGATTGTAGATAAAAATCACTATCATGTACTTGTATTCCACTAAGTCTAGTTCGTGCCATATTAAAGCTCCACTAAACGGAATGCATCATCAACATATTCAACATAAGTTTTATGATATGTCCAATCACCGCAATTAATATATTTAAAATTATTTTCTTCTTTTATCTTTGGGAAATGAGTATGCCCAACTATTACGTAATGATAATCAGTCCTATACTTATTTGCCAATTCTTTCTCCACGTTTAGTACCAAGTCATTATAATATTTCTTATTTATTTTTACTGATACTGAGTAATACAATTCTCTAAAAAACCATTTGGCATTTACGCCTATTCTTTCCAAAGCCCAATGGATTGGAAATAAAATCTTTGCTAACCAAGAATATTTTCTTATGAGATTATCAAACTCGTCGCCATGTGTAATCATAGCTTTTTTATCACCAATATTAGCAACATATTCATAACAAATTTCTTTTTCTGGAAAAATACTTTCCAGTTCTATAATAGATGGATCATGGTTCCCTTTAACTATTACAACGTTAGATAATTCATTGATTCTGTTTATTATGGTACTGTCTTTTAACACTATTTTAGACAAATCATCTTCCCACACATCTATCAAATCTCCAGTTATAAAAATTTCATCATAATCTTTATATAGTAAGTTTAAAACTTCTGCGTGCGACTTAAATAAGGGACTTCCCAAATGTAAATCTGATAGGAACAATATTTTCATATCAATCTCCTTTATTATTTTCCTTTAGTCCACACAATATCAAATTTTTCACACTCAAGAAAATCATCTGGTAATATAATTTTATGAATAATAGTCGGTCTAACGGGATAACCATAACAAAAATCTATAAGTTCCGTACAATAAAATCTTTCTGGACTATCTGTATCAAAATCGAAATCATATTCAACTTTCTTTTCTAATTGTTCATAAGCATTTTTAACTGCTGCTTCAACTTTAGATTCATCTTTAAATCTTAACACCACAACATTATCACATCTTAAAAAAGTTAATATGTCTTCTTTACCCATGCCCCCACCTATAACATGGATGATATGATTATCCCCCACGTAAATAGCTGCGTGTGTAAAATAACCAGGTATCATTAAACCGCTTATATAATGATCATATCTTCTTAAAAGAACATCACCTGGTTTTATAACATCTATAATTTCTCTTTGATCTGTTCCTTTAATTTTATATGCATTATGTCCAAGCAATATAAAAAAGGGATATTTAAAAACCTGTATATCACCAAACCAAGCTATTACTTTAGATTTAATTTCATAAAACATTTTTATACCTCCTTACACACTTTTATCTCTATGCAGACATAGGATACAAGCCACACCTACTATCTCTTCTGTACCATTGTGGTCTCCAGGCTCAAGCGTCATTTTTAATCTCATACCCTGCCCCATCTGATCTGTATCTGATGAATTCAATGCTATAAATCCACTTGACAATAATGGTACTTGACTAACAAACTCAGCCAATGTAACCTCAACAGTGAACATGTTATATCTTCCATCTCCTGAATAGGCTGGAGTGATGTTTTCATATACTTTGGTTGTAGAATTCCAATCAGCATTCCAATAAGCTAATGGCGCCTCCCCCAAATCATTGTCCGGCATGTAAACCAAACCATCAAATGGATCTGTTATATCAGAAGTTATATCTATTGTACCTGCGCCGGGCGCTGCAGGAACTACTAGATAACCACCGTATAGATTATAATTAGTACCAGAACCAGCTTCTACAGAAGTAACTCTTGGAACCATTTGTAAGGTAAGCTTATCAAAATGACAATTCTTCCAAGTTATGTAACCTTCATGGAGCCAAGTTTCATTTTCTACTATATTAAAATCAATATATTTTGACATGTCTTCAGTACCACTTGCAGTATTGAATTCAAAAGTTAAAGGTTCTCCATGGTATACATTTGTGATACTAGAAGTATCATCGCCGGCGCCGGTCCAAGAAATTGCTAATCCCATCTTCCTAGAAGTTTGGTGAAATCTTAATTTACCAGATCTATCTCTCCACTCATCCACAAGATTAACATCTGAAAATTGACCTAAACAAAATTTAATAGCTTCTGCTGTATCCAAATCGATTGTACCATCATTAACTGTGAAAGTACCATCAGCTATCATTTCCACTAAATTATTGGACTTAGCTATCTCTGTGGGTGAGAAATAGTCTGATAATGTCTCTATACCAGAAGCAGTTACCCCAAAACTCAATAAATCTTCTATTTCAACATCATTAGCTGTAGTATTTGTTATTATTACACTCATACATCATACCTCCAAGCTGTTTCTATCCTACACACAGTATTAGTAACGCCAGATCCTATTTTTTTAACATACACTTGTATTTTATCATATGGTTGTATAGTAATATCTAACTCATTATTAATATATAATCTTGTAGTTCCATTATAATAAAATTCATACACTATCTCTTCGTTTATTCTTATCTCAAAACCAGCATTGTTTTCCCCAGAATAACTTCTACAGAAAATACCAATTATCGCTGCTTGTCTTCCTGCCATATAAACATCGTCTGAATATTCCAGATCTCCTAATAATGGTAAATATATACCTTTTGCAGATCCTTTTCTTGCAAACTCAAATGTGTGTTTGGCTGTAGATAACCACACATTTCTGGTACCATCATAATTATATATAATTCCAGAAGTTTGATCTATCCATACTTTATCATTAGTAGCGGGTTGTGTATCATATGTAACTTGCGCTTTCTTATGCTCATAAAAAATACCTTTACCCATTTAGATTACCTCCGTATCAAATTCAAATACTAATAAAACTAAAATAGCATCATTTATCATTGTATCAGCAGCATTTGTAGCGTCTCTATATATTCTAAAAGTTATCATACTGTTTCTTTTTAATGGGTTGTTAGAATCATTATATGGTATAGTCATCTCCGCATATATAAAAGTATCTGCCGCTACATCAGCAGGTAAAGATTTATCAACGGTTAAAGTAGTAGTAGTTTTAGATGCGGCATTTTCTAAATCTGCATAAATCTGATAATCTAGCGCCCATCTACAAACTTTAGTACCTGTTTGAGAATAATCATTAAAGAAATATACTTTTACTCTGCCGTCAGTTCCATGTTTCCAATTAGTTGGAATTTCAAAAGCATCATACATAGATTCTTCTGTTGTGTCATCAAATCCTAGGCCTGTTATTGGATTGCCTGATGCAGTAGTTTTTAGTGGATAATTAGTAACACCTTCGGTCAAATCTCCAGCATTAAATCTTATTTTAAATGAATCAGGGGGAGTGAATTTCTCTATATCAGCTGTTTGGGCCGAAGTAGAAAAATCTAAAGTTAATTGACCGAAATCTAAATACCTATGGTATTTATCAGCATCATTCAAATCAAGCTGTATTGATGGTGATATTGCCCATTCTCTACCTAAACCCTCAGTTTTAGGTCTATCCCAATGTTTAACTGTGGCAGAACTAGCACCATATCCTGTATCAGAACTACCAAAAACTTCCAAATTCCACATCATAGCTGATACAAAACCAAAATTAAATAAGTTTTGTCCATTTACATTATCATTATTAATTATTCCACAGGCTGCTAAATTTATACCATATGTATATCTTTTATTTACAGCGTCAGCTCCGCGAACAGCCCAATCACTTTTAGACTCATATCCACCAGTGGTTGTAAATGCTGTTGTATTAATTGGAAAACTTTCTAATAAACACCAATCATTTTCTGTTAAATTAGACGTTCCGGAAGTAGTATTATATGTACTATTAGGATAACTTGGATCATTATCTGTTCCTAAAATATGATTCAAATTCCACGCATTAACAAAACATAAATTAGCATTGGTTTTACCGTGAACATAATCTACTCTTTCATTAAACTCTGCTCTAGTTCTTCCATAATCATATCCACACTCATCCATGAAGATACCGTCTACATCTAAAGTGTTCCAATCATCTACCTTACTTTTAAAATCCACTAAACTCTGATCAGCAGTTACATAACCAAATATCAAGGCTCTTTGATTTAATACTTTGATTCTTGGTATGATAATTTGTGTATTAGTATAATCCCCATGACCAGAATCTTGAACACCGTCGCCAAATATTAAATAATTATATTTAGCCATGTCTTGCGCCACATTTTCATTATTCCAAGCATTAGTTCCATAATTAAATGAGTTTAACCAACCATAATAAATTAACAAATCAAATGGGCTTGGATAAGTCCAATTCTTTATATATTGAGTATACCAACCATTCTTTCCTAATGCTGTTATTATATTATTAATATCATCAGCCTGGTTTTGTAGAATACCATCCTCCCCTAATATTGGTGTAAAACCTTCTATATACAAAGGATTGTCTGAAGCATTATATAACTCTCTACTATGAATTAAAACCTGCATAGGTATATATGAACCAGACATAGAAGTATAAGAATCTTCAACTATTGCTTCTGTGCTTACATAATGCGATACATCACCATCTATTTGTGTGAACTCTTGTTGCGTCAGAGATGTAGAATGGTTAGCTACTACATCGTCTAATATATCTTTGTCGGCGGGTGTCAAATCATCATCAAAAAATATCTTCAAATAATTTGGAGCGGTGAAAGATGTATATTGATACTCAGCACTGCTTATATCAGAATTTAATATCTCTACTGTTAATGTATCCATATAAACAGTTTCTTTTGTATAATTATAAAAAACCATTATGTAATCCTCCAAAATTCCATCTTACACTCTTTTATATAAGAAGTAGACCCCGCATTAGAAGATCTGTAATCTAAATCTATAATATGAGTTCCACTAACTAAAACATCATAATAATAAAAACCAGTTACAGGCTGCCAATATAAGACATCAACATAAGGAGAAGCTTGATACAAAAATATTTGATCTGTGTCATCCACTTGAATTTGAGCATGAAATTCTGTATTAGCTTTACTATGTCGCCATTGATATGTCCAACCAATCCTATAACTTCCTGTAGGAAGACCGGATGCTGTCAAACTCATCTTTTCTATCCAATTTATGCTATTAGTAGAAGATTCTGCACTATCTTCTACATAATGAAACTGTATCAAACTACTTACAACACCACCAGAAGCTGTTGGTGGGGGAATGGAACCATCCATAATGCCCAAAACATATTGTCTAGTAGTTAAATCAGTGTCACTTTCTGGATCAACACCCGAAACAGTAGCGGTAAATCCTCTATAACCGTCAGTGCGAATATATTGAATGTGGTCATCATCATCTTTACCGGTTAAATAACCGTGGTCAGTGATCATCTGGGAAACAAGATCTCCAGAAGCAGTAGTAAGTTTATTTTCTGTAGCTAAAACATCAGCTTCATTAAAAATACCCATTAACTTCTCCTCTTCTCACTAGTAAAGATTAAAG
>Ga0307375_10006006_pt1 | contig 11307 bp, 10 predicted proteins | sample TR1MG_FD_202531 | JGI IMG/M metagenome (GOLD analysis project Ga0307375, IMG submission 202531) | Soil microbial communities from Risofladan, Vaasa, Finland - TR-1 | ecosystem: Environmental > Terrestrial > Soil > Coastal area > Acid sulfate soil | place: Finland: Risofladan, Vaasa | collected...
ACCGTTGCGGGGGCAGCACAGGCATCGCACCTGTTTCCCGTTTAACTTACCTGCAAGCAGGCAAGCACCTCAAAGCAGGCGGCATTCTAGCACGATCATTTTGAAATCAGATAGACGATTGCTCGTTGTGAATCGAACCATGAGCAGAATGCACAAATCAACTTCCATAGTGACAATGGCATGCCAAGCTGTGATTTGTTTAGATGTAAGATATTTTGTCAGAATGTGTTGACAGAACGACTAGCTGCCATTAATCACTAAGATCAAGCTGGTTACCTAAAACTCGATAACGTTTGCTGGTTTTGAGGGAGTGCATTGTCAACTTTAGGTATTGGCAGAGCTGAACTTCATGGTATCTAGACGTGAAGCAGCCAGTCGCCACTGACAGGTGATACACGGCCGAGCTTCATTTTGTCAATGTGCCACAAGCAGGCAGGTGATCTGTCAGAATTTCATGAATAAAATGACCTACTTCATAAGCAATAAATAAATCCATATATTCAAATGTCTCATCATATTTTCTGCAAACATCACGCAGGTGAGTATGTAGGTTCTATAGGCAAGACCGATATCACCCAGGGCCAATAAAAAGTCATCTGGGACAATATCCCCAAAACTGCTCTGTAGAGATGCATAGTCAGAGAGACGCCAAGTTAGCAATCCATCCTGCAACTCAACACAAAGACCGGCAAGCAGTATCTACTTCCGTTTGAGGTCGCATTTAAATACGCTTGTCGGGTGAAAATTGCCGTTCGCGCAAAATATTGTAATTCACCGAATGGCTTTTGGTATATTGCATGAAATCTCACAGCGCCGGGTGACCCCTAACTGCTGCGAAGATATAACCCGCAACCCCGACAAGGTGACCCGAATGCGTATCAGCCCGAAACAATTCCTGCAAGGCCTGCTGTTGCTGGCCCCGATCACGCTGCTTGCCCTGGCTTCATGCGGCGGAGGCGGCGGCACGACGGCGGCGGTCGCGCCATCGACTGCGCCTATCGTCAGTACACCGGTAGCCGGTTGCGCCGCGATCAACCTCAACTGGTCCGCCGTGGCAGGCGCTACCGGCTATAATGTATACGAGACCGCTTCAGGGGTGACCACCACCAAAACATCAGCAACTACCTCCTATACCGATACAGGCCTAGTGGCTGGTTCAACCTACTCTTACCAGGTTACAGCTACCAATACCGGCGGCGAAAGCCCCAAATCAACTCCCGCAGTAAGTGCGACAACAAAACCCACTTGTACCGTAATGGGGGGCAGCATACAAGATAACACCCTGAGTCTCAGCAATGCAGTGAGTACGCTGGCGGGGACAGCTGGAAAGCAGGGTAGTTCGAATGGAACGGGTGCGGCAGCACAATTCAGCGCACCTGCCGGCATCGCCACTGACGGTACTTATCTCTATGTTGCAGATTATGGCAATAAAGTTATTCGCAAGATCGCCATCTCCACCGGAGAGGTGACCACGATTTCAACAACCGGCTTGAATGGCCCCAAGGGCATCACCACAGATGGTAGCAATCTCTATGTCGCCGACACCAAGAGCGGCACAATTTTCGCAATAAACGCTTCAGGCGTACAGTCTACGGTTTCTTCCGGATTTAGTGTGCCGGCTGCCATCACTTTCGATGGGAAGAATCTTTACGTTGCCAATACTGGCAATAACAATATCGTGCAGTTAGCGACTAGTGGCGCATCGAGCAGCGTACTTCCAACTACTGTGCTGGCACCTCAAGGTATTACTTCCGATGGGACGAATTTATATGTCACTAGTGGCAGTTATATTGCTCAGATAACTACGGGCGGAACATCAACCGTACTCGCGACTGTTAGTGGCTCGAATGTTCCGCAAGGCATCACCACCGACGGGACGAATCTCTATGTTTCGAATACCACAGATCATACTATTCTTATGGTGCCGAAAACAAGCGTGTCACCTACAACATTATTAGTAGCAGGATCTGCGGGAAATCCTGGTTCAGCCGATGGAACCGGGAGCGCTGCGCAGTTTAGAAATCCTAACGGTATCACCACCGACGGCACGAATCTGTATATCGTCGATACCGGCAATGACACCATCCGCAAGATCCAGTAATCCGGCCGCTCAGGCATGACACTCGCCCCCCAGCAACGGGGGAGTTGTTTTTGCCCGCAACGCTGGCCTGATGTGTGCAAGCACCAATCGCCGCATTCCTGCCGTTTGTCCGGCTTACCTCTCCACTGGTCAGCTGCGGCTGGATATTATCGAATCAACATCTTAGTATCCGCATCATCGCTAATCAAGGGGCGCGCAATGGGCAATGCAAAGGGTTTTACCCTCATCGAACTGATGATCACGGTGGTGATCATCGGGATACTGACCATGATTGCGATTCCGCAATACGGGCAGTACGTGATCCGCGGCAACCGTTCTGCCGCCGAGGCGTTCATGATGGATGTGGCCAACCGCGAGAAGCAGTATTTGCTGGATGCCCGTTCTTATGCGCCCGACCTGCCGACCTTGTCGGTGACCGAGCCGACCGACGTGTCAAAATATTACACCGTCACGATCAGCGCCCCCGCTACGGCAATCCCCCCTGCTTTTACGATTACCGCGACCCCGATTGTAGGCAGCAAGCAGGCCAGCGACGGAACGCTGTCGCTGGATGATATTGGCAATAAATGCTGGAGCGCCAACGGCGCTTGTCCAAATCACTGGTAGCCAATCAACATGAAGTCTTTTCCCCATCCTGATTCAGGCCCATCCGCCTCCGGCTTCACCCTGATCGAGATGCTGGTGGTGCTGGTCGTGGTTGGCATACTGACAACGATCGCGCTGCCCAACTTCAAGTCGCTGATGCAGAGCCAGCGGGTGAAAAATGCCAGCTACGAGTTGTATTCCGGCATCAGCCTGACCCGCAGCGAGGCGGTCAAACGCAACAACTTTGCCACCCTGGCGATTGTAACGAACGCAAAAAGCGAACCCGGCTGGACTGTTTCGGCGATGTCAGCGAGCGGTGTCGTGCCGATCCACACACAGACCTACATCAGCGGCGTTGCCATGGCCATTACCGGTCTTGCTTCGCCGGCGCAAATTGTCTACAGCGGCAATGGAAGAACCACATCCGCGGCTGCCGCCAAGTTTCAGATCGATGCTTCCGGGGTCACGAAGCCGACCCCTTTCGTGCGCTGCATTACGATCGAGCTGGGCGGAATGCCGCGCATACGCCAGGGAGCATGTACATGACTCGCCATCCCCATCACGGTTTTAGCCTGATCGAGGTGCTGGTCACCATCGTGATCTTGGTGATCGGTTTATTGGGTCTGGCCGGGTTGCAAACCCATGCGCTTACCTCGCAAATGGAATCCTATCAGCGCTCGCAAGCACTGGAGTTGGTGCAGGACATGGCAGCCCGGATCAAAGACAATTGGATCAATGCCGCAAACTATGTGACATCAACTCCCCTCGGCACAGGCTACGGCACTTGTACCGCCACCGGGGCGGGTGTCGCGGCAGACCAGTGCGAATGGAGCAATGAACTGCTGGGTGCCGCCGAAACCGACAGCTCGGCAAAAAATGTCGGCGCCATGATCGGCGCGCGCGGCTGCGTCTATCAGCTAACGGCGGCCGCAAGCGGCATACCCGGACAATATCTCGTCGCGGTGGCATGGCAGGGCTTGAACCCCACCGCCGCCCCGGCGGTCAATTGCGGTCAAGGCAGTTATGGAAGCAATGATGCGCTGCGCCGCGTGATTACCTTACCCCTTACCATCGCAGTATTGAAATGAAACCCTCAATCCAGCCATTCATCAGTTCCCGCGCGCCGCGCCGCCGCATAACCGGGCTATCATTCCAGGTCGGCCTGTCGCTGATCGAGTTGATGGTTTCGATCACCATCGGCTTGTTCATCCTAGTCGCGCTGTCTTCGATGTTCATCAGCCAGTCCAGGACACGTATCGAGCTGGACAAATCCAATCGCATGATCAATAACGGCCGCTATGCGCTGCAGTTGCTGTCTGACGACATGAGGGAGGCAGGTTTTTACGGGGAATACATCCCTGCTTCCGGTGTCGCTCCCGCAACACTCCCGGATCCTTGCTCCACTTCCACTGCCAGCATGGCGGCCGCACTGCTACTGCCCATCCAGGGCTATGATGCGGCTACGCCAACGACATCCGCTACATTCTCTGCAGCATGCGCGGCTATCGCAACCGCCAATGCTGTTACCTTGAAGCCAGGCAGTGACATCGTGGTGGTCCGTCGCACCAGCACCGCGACACCGATTGTTCAATCGGTTGGATTGTCGGGCGTATATTATCTCCAGGCTTCGCTTTGCCAGTATGATTCGGTACCTTTCAAGATAGACACCAACCCCGCAAACCTTACGCTGCGGCAACTAAATTGCACACCAACCAGCACCACGCCTTATGCGAATTTGCGTCAATTCATGGTGGACATTTATTTTGTGTCGACCGACGACAAGGTGACTGCCGGTGTGGGTGATGGCATCCCCACACTCAAGGAAATTCAGATCGACCCGAATACCCAGCAGTTTGTTGTCACGCCATTGGTCGAGGGGATCGAATACATGCAGTTTGAATATGGCCTGGATACCTCTGGCGATGGCATAGCAGACAGTTATGTAACCAATCCCGCGAATACCGACTGGCCGAATGTCGTCGCGGTGAAAATTCATCTATTGGCGAGGAATACCGAAAGCACCAGGGGCTATACCGACAGCAAGACCTATTCGCTCGGACCGGCTGGTAACTTTACACCGACAGGGGCTGATCTCAGCTATAAGCGCCATGCCTACACCCAATATGTCCGCCTGGTTAACCCGGCAGGCCGGAGGGAAGTGCAATGACCACTCCGACCATGACAGGGAAAGTGTTCAAGCCACAGCGGGGCAGCACGTTGCTGGTGGCGCTCATTATGCTGGTGCTGCTGACCCTTGTTGCGGTGTCAGCCATCAACAGCTCGTCAACCGGCGTCCAGATGGTGGCTAATGCCCAATTTCGAGAGGAAGCCACTGCGGCTGCGCAGCAGGCAATCGATAACGTGATCAGCAACACCAGTTTCCAGACCGCTGCTCCCTTGCCGCAAAATATCGACGTCAATAATGACGGGGTTGCGGATTACACCGTAACGTTCGCTCCTGCACCGACCTGTCTTTCGGCCACGCCGGTAGTTGCCGGTGCGCCGGGTGTTCCAGCTGTTTGCGCCAGCTCCATCGGCACGGTCTGCTATTGGACGCTATGGGATGTCAGGGCCGTGGTCAGCGATCCCAAAACAGGCGCCAGCATTGCCCTGCATCAGGGTATCAGGACAGTTGCCGGTTTGAATGCGGCGGTAGCATCGTGCGGAATATAACTTTTTACCGGAGGTTGTCATGAGCATATTAAAATATATTTCACCGGTTGCGGTATGCCTGGCCATTGTCTTGTCGGCTCCATTGGGGCACGCGGCAGACATCGATATTTATGCCCGGCCGCCGTCGACTACCTCCGATCCTTCCCTGAATCCCAATGTGTTAATCGTGGTCGATAACAGCGCCAATTGGGCTGCTGCGAACCAGCAATGGCCGGGCGGCATCAAGCAGGGCCAGGCCGAACTCGACGCGATTCGCAACGTCATCGGTCAGTTGGGCGCGAATGTCAACGTCGGATTGATGATGTTCACCGCGGGAAGCGGCTCGAATCATGATGGCAGCTATGTACGCTTTGCCATCCGGCCCATGAATGCGACCAACAAATCGGCGCTTTCCGAATTGATCGGTTACCCATCGGGCTGCACGAACGGTCCCAATAGTCTCAATGGCACGCCGGATTGCATTTACCAGAATTTCAACGGTTCTGAAAAGATAAACTCGGCCTCGACCGACTACAGTGCGGCAATGCTGGACGTATTCAAATATTTTGGCGGTTATACCTGGCCTGCACATTCGCAGGATGGCGTGGCCGGCGCCAATGTCAATTCCACCCAGTTCGGCACATTGCGTTACGCCGGCAATCCCGACCCGAGTTCCGACCCGGGGGCATACCTCGACTCAAGTGGGAATGTGTGCACAGCCGGTTCAACTGATCCCTATTGTGTAAATAAAACTGAGTACAATACCCCGCTAAACTCTCTCAACAGTTGCTCCAAGAACTATATTATATTCATCGGCAACGGGTTCCCGTCGCAGGATTCACCCTCGACCCTGCTCGGCCCGCCCAGCCTGCTGCCGACAACCGGGGTGGGCGGCGATGTGACCCAATTGCCGTTGGCCAATCTGGCCGCCTCCACTACCACTCAAACGAACATGTTGGCGACCCCGGCGTGCGGCACCTACCAGGGGGACGGCACACAGAGTGGAAGTCTCGCCGCCTGTAATGCAAAAGCCGGCGGACCCGTCACGATCGCGACCGGCTCCCCGACGGTATTCACAATGGCAAGCAACGGATTTGTTGCCGGAGACCCGGTAACGTTTGCCAGCACCGGCACACTACCCACCGGCTTGGCAACCCTGACCACCTATTATGTGATTTCAACAGGACTTAATTCAACCCAGTTCGAGGTATCGACGACGCCGGGAGGGGCTGCTTTAAATACGTCCGGATCGCAATCCGGTACGCAATCCGTCAGCAATTTTGCTGCTCTGTATCCGGGATATGCCAGCTACTCCTGCACGTCCGCCGATACCTGCAGCTCCGGTTCGACCACCACGTCAACCACCAATCTGGGCACCTCCGCGTGCATACAATTTGCGAGTCAATCTGATTGTCAGGAAGCACTTCCGTCCATGTTCCCGGGATACTCCAGTTATTCCTGCAGCGCGGGAACCGCTTGTTCTACCCAATCTTCCAATCCAACAAATCCGATTGCTGCAGCCACTGCTTGCATCAATAATAATTTGACCAACACATCAAATTGCAACGCCTATGGCGCAAGCAACTATGGCAGCGGTAGTACACTCAATCCGTACTATAGCGGCTTTACCTGCACCAAACTCTCGACCAGCTGCTCCCAGGGTGGTAATTACAATCAGTGGCGAATCGACGCTACGACCCAAACAGAAACGGGGCAAAGCTACGCGATGTATGGCACCAATACCTCGACAGCGACAAACACTTCATATAGCCAAAACATCTATGGCACCTACACCATCACTGCGGCGACGCCCGACGGGACATTCTCCGCTCCGGTTTCTCCGTATATCAATAATTTTGACGAATGGGCAAGATTTCTCTATCAGACCGATGTGAGTCCCGCCACCGGCAAGCAGAACATCAATACTTTCACGATCGATGTGTTCAATGCCCAGCAGGACCTGCACGAAACCCAACTGCTGATCAGCGCGGCACAAGCGGGTGGGGGCAAGTATTTTCAGGCAAAAAGTGAAACCGCGATAACCAACTCGCTGCTCCAGATCTTCTCGGAGATCCAGTCGGTGAACAGCGTGTTCGCCTCCTCCAGCCTGCCGGTCAGCGTGAATACCCAGGGCACCTACCTCAACCAGGTCTTCATGGGGATGTTCCGTCCCGACGGATCTGCTGCACCGCGCTGGCCCGGCAATCTGAAGCAATATCAGTTCAAGCTGTTTAATGGCGTGTTAAAGCTTGCGGACAAAAATGGCAACGATGCGATCAGCACCACCACAGGGTTTGTGCAGCCCTGCGCCACCAGCTTCTGGTCAACGGATACCGGCCAATACTGGAATTATGGCGGTGCAGTGGCAGTGGGTGATTGTTCCGCAACAAGTTCTGCCTTCCCTACAGCCGGTTCGGCTTCGACCTATTCGGATGCACCGGATGGCGAAGTGGTGGAAAAGGGCGGCGCCGCGCAGCGCTTGAGAGGGGTCTATTCCTCGGGCAGCACACTGGTTTCCAGCTCGATGAACTATCAGCTGTGCTCCAGCGGTCAAACCCCAGCGACCGCACAGTGCCGCATGCTGTTCACTTGCGATGGAACTTCAACAACTTCTTGTACCGCTTTGACGTCTTTTGATCCGTCCAACTCGACCATCAATGCAACGACGTTGAATCTGCCCAGTACGGCAACCACGACCGATGTCGATAACCTGATCTGGTGGACCCGGGGACAGGATGTCGACAATGAAAATCAAAATCTCGATGCAAACCTGAACCCAATCATCAACGAAATGCGGCCTTCGGCCCATGGAGGAGTGGTGCACTCTCGACCCGCCGTGATCGATTATGGCAGTACCTATGGTACGGTTGCATTCTACGGTGATGACCAGGGCATATTCCATGCGGTGGATGGGAATCAGGGAGACACTGATGGCATTGAACTGTGGAGCTTTATCGCACCCGAGTTTTATCCAAAATTGAATCGTCAGCGTACCGATTCCCCCCTTATCGCCTACCCGGGAGTTAGCGGATCGCCCCCCCCAACACCCAAAGATTACTTCTTTGATGGAGGTACCGGGGTTTATCAGAACGCGGCTGCAGGGAAAGTCTGGATCTATCCCAGCATGCGCCGCGGCGGACGGGCAATTTACGCCTTTGATGTCAGCAACCCAACAAATCCTGTGCTCAAATGGCGCAAAGGTTGTTTTACCAGTGACACGACCAATGACACGGTTTGCTCACCCGATCCGAATTTTCCCACGGCTTGGACAGGTATCGGCCAAACCTGGTCCACCCCTGCTGTCGCCTATCTCAACGGCTATGTGGACGCGAGCAATAACCCCAAACCGGTCCTGATCTTTGGCGGCGGTTACGACCAATGCGAGGATACCGACAGCCAGTCGCGCTGCACCAGCACGCCACGCAAAGGTGCGAATATCTGGTTCGTGGATGCGGATACCGGTAATATTCTTCGTATCTATCCGACCAGTTACAGTGTTGCAGGAGATGTGTCGCTGTTGAAGGATAGCAATGGTAACGTGACTTATGTCTATGCCACCGATACCGGAGGGAATGTGTATCGAATCAATGTCGGCACGGTCGATACCACTGGAACCGTGTTCACCTCATGGGCCAGCAACTCGGCAGCAAGCAATATCCTGCTTGCCAGCCTGAGTGAAACCTATCAGGCGCGCAAGTTCCTCTATGGCCCGTCGATTGTTCCAACTGCAAATTTCAACGCGGTTCTGGTTGGTTCCGGCGATCGTGAACATCCTCTGGTGACCGATTATTCCTGTAATAGTTATTCAACAACACTGGGAGCTTATGTAACCAACCAGTTTTATATGTTGATGGATAACCCCGCCAATGGCTATCCCAGCCCAGCGCTGACTCCAAGTAATTTGGTCGATGTGACCAGCGGTACAACGACCAGTACAACCACGTATGGGGTTACGACCATTACCAATTCGGTCGGGCCGGCGTCCTCAACTTATGGTTGGAAGTTCAACTATGGACAATGCGAGCAAACCGTCAATGAGGCACTGACTATCGGTGGGGTAACGTACTTCGGTACCAACACGCCTTCTTCCGGGGGCACATCCTGTACGGCGAATCTGGGAACAGCCAACGGATATTCAGTGGACTATCTGACCGGAAACCCGAATGGGGGTATACGATACGGTGTTTATGTCGGGGGTGGTATGCCACCGTCGCCAGTGGCGGGAGTCGTTTCGATCAGCGGCGTCAAGTATCCGTTCTGCATTGGCTGCATTGACACGACCGCAGCGAATTCATCGGCCTTGCAAGGCACCAAAGTAACGATCAATCCCTCCGCCAGCAGATTTAGGGCTTATTGGTATAGAGAGGGTGATTGATCTGACTGCGATTCAAGCGAGCATACCCCCACTATGACGGAGGAGTCATGATTGACTGGTGCTTTCCAATTTTTAGGATGCCGCAACTACTGCCTATTTCATTTTGAATATGAGTAACAAAAGCCATTGCCGAGGATTTACGCTGACCGAATTCATCGTGATTATGGTTGTTCTGGCCATTTTGGCTGCCGAAGCCATACCAAGAATGATGGATAGCGGAGGAGTCGCAGCCAGGACATATGCCGACCAACTTGTTGCAGCCTTTCAATTTTCCCAAACGGCAGCGCAGCAACTGGATGTGACTACATCCGTGAATATCTCCGGTGCCGGCTTTTCCGTCACGCAAAATGGCAGTGTTGTCCAGACAGCCAATGGCCCTTACCAAACTACCTTGGCCAACGGTGTTGGCATATCGCCCACTGGCAGTATTACCTATGGTGCAAACGGATTGCCCAATTCATCGGTCAGTTTCAATGTTGCGGGATCGGGATCCACGTTCAGTGTTATCGTCGAATCAACGGGCTTTACCCATGAATAAATGCAATCAGACAGGCTTCACGCTTGTTGAGATCGTGGTCAGTATAGTCGTGTTTGCCATTCTCGCAGGCGGACTTGTTCTGTCCATGTCTGATCTTTACAAAGGTAGTAGCGAGGAACTTTCTACGGCCTCGGCTGAAAATGTCGCCAGAAGTGCTTTGGATCAAATCTTCTCGGGCACCTACCCCCCGACAAATAGCCAATATACGGTCGGCAATTACACCGTAACCATTGCGACTTCCACCAACACCTCTACGACCTGCACGGCGACATGCACACATGTCAAGGCGACTGTGAGCTGCCCGACCTGCACGCCCATCTCACTCTCCGGGGATGATTACAATGTCATTTAGCAACCGCAAGGAGCACGGCTGGACTTTGATCGAGCTGATAATAGTAATTATGCTGATTGGCATTCTCTCAGCAGTCGGCAGCAATTTGATTGTTCCGATGATTCAAGGTTACCTGATCAACTCAGTCTCAGAACAAGCACTGTCGGCACCAGAGTCCGCCATTTGGCAGATTCGCCGAGACTATGCAACCACCAAAACAAATGGAGCCACGCTTACAAACTGCGTGCTCTCTCTTAATACAATCAGTGGTCAAGTCCAATATGGTTGGTCCCAACCTAGCCTGACCAGGAACAATGCGCTGCTATTGAGTCAGGTTGCTGCTCCCACTTGTCCGTTCAGCCTGTCCGTGACTGGCGGGAAAACCTTATTGAACCTTGCTTTTTTCTATACCGGGACGAATGGGGCAGCCCAGATACCGGTGAATATTGCTTTATCTTCCTTTGAGTGATGGCATGAAAGCACCCCGATCTCAATCCGGTTTTTTCCTGATCATCGTTGTCGTGATCTTGATGATCTTGGCCGCGATACTGATTCCATCCATGGTTGCGCTGATCGGAACTTCAACTTCTGTACTGACAATGAATCATGCTGGAAACGTGGCTTTTGCCGCCTCAGAAAGCGGTCTCAAATATGGGGTCGCCCAACTGGAAAGCAACTACACGTCGAATCCGCCTACGCAACCTGGCTCATCCTCGCCCCTCGTT
>Ga0307375_10006009_pt1 | contig 11306 bp, 6 predicted proteins | sample TR1MG_FD_202531 | JGI IMG/M metagenome (GOLD analysis project Ga0307375, IMG submission 202531) | Soil microbial communities from Risofladan, Vaasa, Finland - TR-1 | ecosystem: Environmental > Terrestrial > Soil > Coastal area > Acid sulfate soil | place: Finland: Risofladan, Vaasa | collected...
AAGCAAGGCAAGGGATGTGGCACGTACAGCGGTCCAGCTGGGAGTGTTGGAGCGAGCCCATTCTCTCTACGAACACCTTGGACACCCAACCTCACCTCGATACAGTTTTCACATAGAAGTAGCTATAGCCTCAGCTTTGGAACAGATCCTGACAAGTGGAGGATCCTCCAATGCTCGAAAAACGGTCGGTGAAGGGACAGAGTTTTTCAGTGACCATTTTCCCCATTCATCGAATGCCTCATGTGTTCTCTCGTTTCATGTAGGTGACAATGCGAATCATTGAATAAGAATCTGGGTCAGAATCGGAAGTAGATGCATGGTGAGCCGTGGTTGTTGATAGTTCTGGACGAGATACGTTCATTTCGTCTTGAACATGTCGCTGTTGGACGTTTTGCATTGTTATACTGGTTACAACTCCATCTTACATCTTCTAGTGTCCCTTGACGTCCTGTTACATGCAATTGAAGGCCTGTGGGTAGAACCTGGTTTTGCTCTCCGTCCTCGACTGCCTCCTCCAGACTCCATTCCCTTCTAATCCATCTTGGCTAACTCCCCGCGTTGATCTTTCTTACATATTCCGACAGTTCGCAGATTGGCTGCAGGTGAGAGGCAGATCAACCGTCTGCAACTTCGCAGAAAACTCACTTCTTTGTTTCAATCGTTCATCAATATGCCTGTTGCTGTTGCATGCATATGGTCTTACATGGTTTGTTCTAATATGTATCCTCTCCAGTTGAGAAGAGTCGAGATATTCCGTGATTTCAACGCGTCTCTCGTCTCCTGTCCTTCGTGTACGACAGGTCAGTTGTATGTGTCTGCAGAAAATGTACGAAATGAAGTGCAGAAAGAGGATTCGGGTGAATTGTGGGTGTTTGAGGGGGGTCTCTTCAACGTATTCCGCTCCAGTGGGCGATTGTGGTGCCGCGCGCGGAGCGTTTCGGCTGCATTCGCCATTGGACCGGCGCCGAGTACACGACCGAATCATCCGCCTCTGCCCTCTCCCCGCTCCCTCTCCATTTGGTCCTCTCTCCCCTCGTTGTGCAGTGCTTGTTGGCCTTTGTTGCCTCACCGCCGTCTTTTCCTTTCGTTCGGGTTCTTCTGTGCCCGTAATCCCTCGCTCTTTGTGTCGCGTTACCTCCAAGACTTCTTCGCCTCTCTATCGAACATGCTTCGTGTTACTGTTCCCTCTGCTACGGTGATTCCTAGTAGTGATCAACTGTTCGATGATGCTGTGTCGGATTTGATGATCGAGTCGCCACCGTTCGCCGGAGTGGACGCCCTCAAGTCCTCTGGTGTGGATCCTCTCATTTTGAAGTCCCCTGACTCTGAACTTGCGCATATCGACAAGAAGGGCCTCCTGTTGGACGATAAAGAGCCTCTGGAAACTGGAGATGAACAAGCGAAGGTCGAAGTGAAGGTAAAGGAGCCAGAAACGGCGAAGTTGGTAGACGTCAAGACCGGAGAGGATGTAGTCTCCGCCGCCCTCGCCAAACTCGACAACACGCCCCTGCCCGTCAAGAATCAAGTCACTTTCAGGAAGGCGTACATGGTACTCGCCCTACTCATCACCCTCAGAATCTTCAACCTCGGATTCCTACCAAACGGCGCCTTCAGCCAATCCTTCCCCTACCTGCCTCTCGACTACGCCGCTCCTCACCTCACCTCCGTCGCCGTAGACGTATCCGACGCCCCATACATTGCTCAATTCCAAGACAATCCCATCACCTCACCAAAGGCATTGGTACGCCCTGCACAAAGGCGTCAAACACGAACCGAAATGTTGCGCGCCGTTTGTCCACCACACAAGCGACTCTCTCCATTTCTCTCCACTCTCTCTCTCACCCATCCCGATCTCCCGCTCTCTTCCGTTTCTCTCCATTCTCTCCGCGCTGACCCTCCGTTTCTCTCCCCTCTCTCCGGCGTTTGTGTGTATGTGTGTGCATACACACACACACTCTCTCTCTCTCTCCACCAAGGTCGCCGTTGGACATGATCTATGGGTGAACACCATCAGAGGATTCGTTCTAATGTTCTTCGACTTCTTCGAGTTGCACCGACTGGCCATCTCCCAAGTGACCCTGGAAGCTCTGCTGTTGTCCTTCCTCCTTCATCCTCTTTGCGAGTACGTTCCCCCATCCACCAGTCAGCCTTTGTTCTTTGTGAAGCGTTTGCTCTTTGTGAAGTGTTTGAAGAGATTTGTCGTGTGTGAATGCATGTTCTGACGCTGCCTGTTGCGCTCTTCGGTGCCGCTGCCTCTGTGCTCGGACCTTGTCTTCGCTTGCTGTACCCCTTCTGTGCCCTTGGACTGTTCTCCCTTGCCTTGTCTGGACTTTCCTGCTCCTCGTTGTTGATTCTGCAGGTGGCTTGATGAGCGAATTCATCGCGAGTTTTACAGTCGCCGCGAGCACAAGAACATTCGTCAGCTGCCGAATTGGGCCACCAATATTGGCAAGAAGGGCGTGAAGTACTTCCGTTACATGATCATTGCGATGTCAGTGTGGCCCTTCTCAGATCCGTTGAGTCGCGAGGCGAATCTGGTGCTCATCTTCTGCACGGTGTGGATGTCTGTGGTGAAGCGTTTCCTGAAGAACTTTGTGAATGCTTTGCACATTCGTCCTGCGCTGAGACCGCCGAGCTCAACGTACCCGAGAGGACTCTACTTTGGAGGCTTCCCAAGCGGACACGTCTCGCAGGGCTTCGTCGCCATTATCGTCGTCCACCACGTCTGGGGACTCTCAAACCTCATGGGCGTGGCGCTCATCATACAAACGCTCTTCACTTGCATGTGGGTTCTCGCTGCAAACAGGCACTACTTCTCTCAGATCGTAGCTGGACTCGCTCTAGGTGCAGTCTACGGATTCGCCGCTGTCGCTTGGATTCAACGCATACACGGACCAAACACCTTCCACGCGACAAAGGGACACGGTTGGAGTCTACTGGGATGGTAACAATGGAGAGGACTGTGACGGCGCTATGGACAGGTGTACGAGCCCGAAACTGAGCGCAACCGAGGCAAACATCTCTCATCTTCATCTACAGTACGTCATCTTCAATCCTCCTTCTTCTTCATCTCGAAAGTCATGTACATTATGTATTCATCATCCTGTTCAATCACCTTTACACAAAGATGGACGCGAAGCCCGGGATGTTGGGGAAGATGTTTCATGAGGGGGGGTTCAGCTATCGTAAGTCTCGAAATCATCTATCGTCTTGCTCTATATACGAGTCACTATCGATCTGAGTGTGCGGCGGTGATCTCTGTGATGAGAGATTGGTCCACGAAGATGCTGTTTGAGAGTTGAAGCGTCTGTAGCGTTCTTGGCAGTTTGCGTACTCCGTCGTTTGTGAACAGGGTACCTTTGACGATGAGCGTTTCGAGGAGCGGGGGCCAATCAGAAGCAGAGGGGTCTCCCAGATCGTTGCAACCTCGTTCCGCGCTGAAGACCCGGAGACCTCTCGGCAGATATTGTACATCTTCGTCCTCCAGCTGAATGTACGCGATTCTGATGTCACACATGGTGTTTGGAAGCATGTGGATGATGGCAGAGGAGATGTGGCGGCTAAATGGGATGCAGAGGCGAGTCAAAAACGGAGGCAGCTTCATATCCCAATTTGTCCTGTTCCAAGGCCTCCATGATAGGACTTTGGAGAATATGGAAGAAGATGACGATGTGTTTGAATTGAAAGTAGAAGAGGAAGTAGCAGGTGGACGAATGAAGTTTCGATCGGAAGCGAAAGGCGATTCCATCGTCAGGTCGGTAATGAGGTGTGGTATGTACATCAGTGCAGTAGATGCATTTCTTGCAACATAATCAGACGAGTGGATGTATTGAGAGTTCAGCTCTCCGAGCTTGAGGCTTTTCAATTTGAGTGGCCACGGGTAGAGATCTCCCTGGATCTTGTGAGGGGAGCCCACTGAGAAGTACACCAAGTCCTTGGGAAGCGCAGGTACGCATTCATCGGTGAGATTGGAGGCGTTGACTTCGAGAGCGGTGAGAGAATCGGGCAAATCCAAAACGTCCTTGTCCTGCAGGCTGGGTACGCACGAATACAGCGTAAGCTTCGTCAATCTCATGGACTTCAAGAGTGGTATGTGTTTCGAGGGAAATGAGGACAACCCAAGAGTGTGAAGGTTTGGGAGTTGGACGTTGATCTCCTTCCAAAGTTTGTCCAGCAGCCGCCGAGACCATTCGCTCTTCGTCACTGTAGATACGACAACCGGCGCTGGCTTTAGTAGATCTCCAACGACGTCACTTCCGATGCAGACAGAAGTGAGGTTTCGTGGAAGAATGGGAAACTGGAAATTTGCAGGGTCGTTCTCTATCGGCGCAAACGAGGCAGGGTAAAGTGAAGGATCAGCAATGGATGATGAAGTACGCCGAGGATCGAATTCTGGAATATTGTCGAGAGAGAAGGAGGATGCTGTGAAGCGAACAAGACCAGGAGGAAGAAGATGAAGTGAAGGAAAGACGTTGGCGTGCCACGTCGATTCTTGCTGCAATTTGATGTAAAGATCGGTGAGGGATTGTTGTGGCAAGTGTGCAGCGTCGGTATCGAGTACTGCAGTGGCATTTTGAGAGAGAGTCATTGGAATCCAGGGCAACTGACCACCTTGCGTACTCAGCGTGCCTGGTGGCACCGTCAATGCCATCAAACGAAGTGTTTTCAATCCGGGAGGCATATACGCGATACAATCGGATGGAAGTGTGCAGCGGCAGGGGAAATGAGTCGTTGGGGAGGAAAGATGCTCTGCGAGATCCTCGAAGTCCGCTGGCATCACCTGTAGATCCGTGAGAGACATAGGAAGCCTCATAATCCATTGCCTCTCCCATGACAAATCGACTTTCATGAGAAAGAGCAGCTTGAGCGTCAATAGAGAGCGAGGGAGACGAGAAAGACTTTCGCCGTCGATGGCAGGATTTCCAATCAGTTCTAGGCTCGTCAATTGCGGTGGAAACTGTGGATGCTCAAGGGTTGGGTTAGAAGAATAAATGGGGCGTATAGACAGCGCCTCTAGTGAGCCTAGATTCGAGAATCCAGAGAGATCGGGCATGTTCCAGTGAATTGGCAGTCGTCTTGACGATTGGAGCTTGAGCGCGATGAGATCCGGTGGAAACCCAGTAAATGTCGTCTCACTTGGAACGAATGATTCAGAATTGCCAGTAAAGTACAAGAGATTGCGAGGAAGGAACGAGGGATCCGAAAGACGGCGATTTGAGCCAAGTTCGAGCGTTTCGAGTCCAGGCGGGAGGTGCGCCAGTCCAGAATGACTAATCGAGTTGTTCAGAGGCAAAGCTAGGCGAGTCAAGGTGAGAGGCAGGGAGGGAAGGTGGTGGTCATCGAGACAGTCGACGAAACCGAGTTCGAGGTCGACGAGGCCATTTGGGAGCTGTGCAAGGTTCTCGGCGGCTGGTCGAAGAAGAGGAAGTATAACCTTTGGATGTGGAGGGTAAAGATGAAGTCGACACAGACCAGAGAGCTGAGGGAGAAGACAACGAGGCCATTGAAGCAGAGGAACGGATTCAAGACCAGCAGCCATGGGCAAAACACAAAAGTTCTTCCAGCCGCCTTGTGCACCTAAACGCTGCCGAATCAACAAGCTTCCAGTAATCCAAAGAGACAGGACTTCAAAAAGATCCAGGTAGTCGACCAGAACAACCCACACATCGGACGGAAGAGCGAGAACTTCACGGGGAGAGAACGACGTCAGCAGCAGGTGTGGGAGGTTTGTGCACAGGGTCTTCAACCTCGAAAAACAGTGCATTACAAGTATATGGTCCTCTTTACGAGACGTACGTTTGGATTGAGACATGAAGGAGAGGGTAATTGAGGTGGCAGTGATTGACAAGGTGCATGATCGCCCTGCCCGAAACACATCGGGGCATTTTCACTTGCACAGTCACAATGATTTCAACCAGTGTCAGGATCGAAGGAGAGAATCTCTCGATCTGACGACGACTGGTTGCGACGAAAACGTGAGATTATACCAAACAGGTTAATGCTACCATACATTCAACAATAGTGGGAGAGATGTGGGTTGGGAGGATCTCTTCCACGGGCGGCGCAGCATCTCTTCTCCACCTTTCGTGCGTCTCTTTCGTTGCTCTGCGTCTCTATGTTAAACGCTGTTGACGTGATGTACGTTGAGGAGTTCCATGCCAGTGTGAAGTGTTTGCTCTGTGGCCTTGCAAAGTTTGAACCTGAACTCTTGGTTTGTCGATCCAATGACTCTACACGACTCGTAGAAGCTGTGGAACTTCTGAGCGATTTGGAACATGTGGGCAGAGAGGGTGTGGGGCATGAGAGTGACTTCAACGGCTCGGACGATGTCAGGGAATTGAAGAAGTTTGAGTGCAAGTTCCCTCTCCTTGTTCGTTACTGCCTTCACATCCTCCTCTGTCATTTCCAATGTATCGTCGCCTGCCAATTCAGGAACAGTTACGCCTTGTTCTTCTGCGCGTCGGTACAACGTATGGATGCGAGCGTAGGCATAGATGATGTAGAAGCTCGTGTTTCCCTTGAAGGACAGCATTGAGTGGAAGGCGAAGATGTAGTTCTGAGTTCTCGTCTGACTCAGCTCGAAATACTTGATAGCATTGAAGGCGACGAAAGGAGCATTCTCCTCGGCCAACGCAATCGATGCTGGAGAGGCATGAACCGTGAACTTCGAAGTTTGTCCAATTTTGTGCGAAATTTCGCTCGAAAGTTCCGAATCAGGATACGCTGAAGACGAGGTTGTTGCCCCGTTGTTGTTGATGAGTCCAAATCTTGATGGTTCAGCAAGTTTCTCCTCTAATGATAAGGGCTCAGCTTCTTGGTCCTCTCGGTCGCTTCTGACGAGTGATCGGGCGGCGATGAGCGCAGATCTTGTTTCCACGATGGCGTCGTCTAATAGCTGTCTTAGCTTCCTTGGTGTTCCATCTCTAGAGCTTAGTTTGAGTCCATTCGAACCTTGTACGACGCCAAAGTGCACGTGTTCCACTCTCGTCTTGGTGGGGTCGTACCATCCAGCCTTCCTTCCCACTTCAAATACCTGCTCAAAGTGTTGATTTTGTGTAAAGTCTACTACATAGAGTAGTTCATCGAACTTTCCGCCCAATAGACGATGTCTCAAGCACGCCAAGTCGGTCGTACCGTAGAGCCAAGTTTTGTCCGACTTCTCCACGATCAGCGGCGCCTTCCAGCTTTCTAGTTGACATACGAGTGCTCCTTCACTTTCAGTGAGTAGATGTTTGTCCTTGAGTTCCTGGATGGTATCTGGAATGAACTTGCCATAGAACGATTCTCCCTTCTCCGGAATGGTCACGTTGAGGTCTCTGTACACTTCGTCGAATCCTTTTCTGCTTGCTACGCAAATCTTGTGGTATACGCGCATGACATGAGGGTCAGGAGGTGAAGGTGACGAGTCGAGCTTTTGGATCTCTTTGACGCAGCGCACGATGCTTTCTCCCAGTTGCGGATCAGTCTTTTGAACGATCTTGGCCTCAGCATACAAGTCAGAGAGTTCAGATGGCGTTGGAAGTGAATCGGTGAGAGAACCGTCTTCGGAAGCCCAGGCTCTGGTTCTCATCGCCTGTGCGATCACTAGTCCCATTGGCGTTCCATAATCGCCCACGTGTGAAACAGTCTCTACATCGTTTCCTTGATATCGCAGTACTCGAGCCAAACAGTCGCCAATGAGGATGCTACGGAGGTGTCCAACGTGAAACTCTTTCGACATGTTCGGTGAGCCGTGGTCGATGATCACTCGTCGTGGATTTCCACGCCTCACCGCCTTCAACTTATGAGATAGGGAATGTGTGCTTTGATGGGCCAACCAAGAGTTACTAAACGTGAAGGAGACGAAACCTTGACCAGTCGCCGAGATTTCCTTCAAGGGCTTCCTACACTCAGAGGCGCTCGCATTCATGGCATCCGATAACATCTTCGCCACATCCTGGGGCTTGCGCTTCAACTTATGAGACAACTGGAACGCAATACTCGTACGATAATCACCAATCGGGGAAACACCAATCGCGAACATCTTCTCCATCAGCTCGACTTCGGGAAACAGCTGTTTGCATGAATCAGCCAAAAGGTTCTCCAACAATTGTTCTACAGTATAGGGGGTAAGCTAAATACGAGAAAGGAGGCGTTAGAAGACAGAGGTGAGGGGAAACAAGGGCGGCTGACAGCTGAACTGAAGATCAGCGAATTCCAAGAAAGAAGCACACGCAAGAGGGGAGACATACGAAGTATTGCCTTTTAAAAGACCTGTTCAAGACATTTACATCGTAGGAAGAGGACACAAGGCTAGAAGAGGGGGGAGAGCGGCGATTGAAGGTTCCGCGCGAAAGACGACCACTTCGCGGACCAGTCGAGGGCAAAACACTCTCCTTTGGGGGCGAATGAAGAGCACGAGCAATCGTTCGTCCAAAGGATAGCATGAGGCAGAGGGTTGACTCAAGTAGGAGGCCAGAAGCGAGTGATACCTTTAGTAGAGTCTCGGACACCCTTCCAGTCCTTCCTGTACCTCTGACATCCGCGCATTCCCCCAGTCTTTCCTTCTCCGTGGAAGTATAATTCTGAAAGTGTGGTGTATGGACTCTCTCATCGATCTTACAAGGTCACTCCCGGCCGAAGTTTGGGCCCAAGTTTTGGAATGCCTTGATGTGCTATCTATTCATGATTGGCGTACTCTCATGCTCGTTTCTACATTCTGGCGCAATGTAGTAAGTCGTCAAGTGCGGAATATCTACATCTTTCACTCATGGAAGACAAAAACCAAGAGTTCAAGTTTCCCAGCGGCGGTTTGCGCGAATCTTCGCTCCATTCGAATGCTGCCACCTCTGCCTCTGAACCACTCGAGTTCCCCGTATGTCTTGGATATGAATTGGATAGCGAGCGTGGTACCACTGTTCGACTTGATGAAGCTGGAGGAAGTTGTCATTGTCGGCTGTGAGCGTGTGATTGATCTCGATCTGTTTCTTTCCCGGGCTAAAGCTTTCCCCAACATGCGGAGATTGGATATATCAGGTGTAGGCGATTGGGAGTGGCCAAGTTGTGTGATGACTGCGCTTGGAAGTTGGTCTTCCCTTCGTTCCCTTTCATTCGCCTCTTCGGGCGACGATGGTCCTGCAAATCGTGTAATCTCTTCTTTAAGTGAACAGAAACCGAAAAATGAATGGTTGCTGAAGTTAGATGGTGTTGAAACGCTAAAGATCGACTCCGTGCTTCGACTTCGAAACCTCTCCCTCCCGAACTTGACGAGCCTGTCGCTCTGTTTTCCCGCCCCTGGGCATTTGTCCCTCGATGGAAGGACGTTTTCCACCCTCTTCTCTGCATTTCAACACCTACAAACACTGGACATTTCAGAATCTGGAGTTGGGACTCTTGGACTGCCCAGTGGCGCGGCTTCCTATTTCCCGACACTATCATCTCTCAAGTGGAAGAATGCTAAGGTTCCGATCATGCTGGACTTCATTCTCAGACTGCCATCTCTGGAACATCTCGTTACAACCGGGAGTCATCTCGTTCCCCCACCCGTTCGTTCTTCTTCTTCATCATCTTCTTCTTCTGCTCATATCCTCTCTCCTCATGTTCACGATCACAGTCGATCCTATGTGTCACAGCACTCGAATGACGAGCTCCCCATGTGCAAGTCTCTTCTTCACTGGACTCTCTCTCCCTATGGCCAAGACTTTAGCTTCGCCGTCCTTCAACTGGTTCCTAATTTGGTGCATTTGCACGTCATGATGGGGTATCTGAACCCACTGCGCGTAGAAAAGCTGTCGCACTTCTTGAACAGTCATCCCTCTCTTTCTCGATTTGGATTCACCCACGACTTCCTCTTCTCAGATGAAAAGCTTGCACCTTGCATTTCGAGAGTGTCCTTTGGAAATCGGCTCACATGGATCGACTTCTCAGCATCGGCACTGAAGGGCGGGTGTCTGGCTCTCTACTCGACCTTCACGCCTCACCTTTCCTCGCTAATCCTGCGCGACTGCCGCCACTTTGAAGCCTTCCACTTCAAGCACCTCTTGGTCTGGAAGAACCTCGTTCAGTTGGATCTCGCAGGAACGCAGGCCTTGCGAACCACGGACCTCTCCGACGTCATCGCCAAACTCTCTACCCTCACCGACCTCAACATATCTCATATCAAAAGCATCTGGACTGCACATTTGAGGTTATTGGAGCCATTAAGAGACCTCTCAAGGCTCGCCCACGTGCTTCACGATCGAGGCGGAGAGTTCGCCTCCTTCCACCTTGTGAAGGGCCTGTGGCCGAAACTGCACATCCTGGTCTTAGAAATTACTTCTCCGCGCAATTGCTCCATCTTGGCAGATGTATTCGGCCCACTCGTCAAAGTCGTCCACGAGGGAATGCCCACTTGCCACTCCACCGATTCGTGATGGGGCACCTTGCGCCCTTCACCTCATCCCTTTCTGCTGTACCAATGTAACCAAACGTTGCATTTCTGCAACTCTTATGTGATCCAATCCAAATGGCTCACTCGACGAGAGGAAACGTCCAAGACGCGTGCGGCGATTTGCCACGGTTTGAATTTCCCATCTGGATGGACCTGCAATTCTACGCTTTTTCAAAAGCGAGAGCGTCGGCGTGGCCTGCTTCCGCCCGCTGCACCTTTTCGGCCGCAGTCCTCAGTTCACCACACGCGCCCTTCCCAAGTTCAAGTCCTATTCTGGATCCTTGCTACTTGGAGAAGTGGATTTGGTTGCGAGCGCCTCGATTCTACTCGTTACAGGTCTTGTATTGGAGGCTTCCAGGCGGACGCGAACGTACTGGTCTCCTGTGGCTCCCCGTACGTGTTTGTTGCCGCCGTTGATTCTCAAGTTCGGTAGATTATGGTACTAACACATGCATGCGTAGGTCTTGTTTGGTGTTTGTGTACACTATAGCCTCAAAATTGGTCGGTGAAGCTGCGATTGAGCGATTGCCGTCCAACAGCGACGCTGGGCGCCTCTCGTTTTGGCATCTGTGGGTCGATTCGATACTGTTGAGCAGTTCTCTATTGATTGTGGAAGGTAAAACTACACGAGGTTTGCGATTTGGGTCTTCTGCCACGAACTGCCGTCGACTCAATCACTTGGAACGCTTGTTTTGGGCTTGGATCGGATCTGTTTCGTGCTGTTTAGTTGGATTGCTGATTGTACATCATGTCTACAGTGGATACCTTGTACGTATGAGAGGAATGGTGCACGTCTTGGGCCAGAAACTCGCGGATCAGCAGGACTTGCCGTTTTCCTCTTCCGCGTTCCTCAAACACCCCCAGATCACCACACCTGCCGACCACTCTTTGTCCACCA
>Ga0307375_10006010_pt1 | contig 11303 bp, 9 predicted proteins | sample TR1MG_FD_202531 | JGI IMG/M metagenome (GOLD analysis project Ga0307375, IMG submission 202531) | Soil microbial communities from Risofladan, Vaasa, Finland - TR-1 | ecosystem: Environmental > Terrestrial > Soil > Coastal area > Acid sulfate soil | place: Finland: Risofladan, Vaasa | collected...
AGGATGTCTCAAATAAGCTATGAAAAATCGCTCATCCTTAGCTTTGCTGAGGCTACCCGTAAGGTGATTTGCTCCGGTGCAATTCCAATGCAGGCTTCCTTAATGCCAGCTATATTTGGTGATAACGAGGAACAAGACATCAGGGTGCAAGAGTTGCAGCGGCTATTTTATCAGGTATGTGACCAATGGGGTGTAGTAGGATCGGCCCAGCAGCCGTTTATAAAATTGAGACCAGTACAAAAATCTGCAGTTTTTTCTGCAGTGGCTATCTTGGGAGTTGTGGATGGATCGTCTCCATTAACACGAAGTTTTCTGGATAAGGGTGATATGATTTACCTCCTTGGCGAGCCCGCTACTTCACTTGCCGGAAGCGAGTTGGAAACTTGCCTAGGCCATTCCAATGCCAGCTACATTCCCTATTTCGATATCCATCGGGAGTTCCGTTTGCAAAAGGCGTTGCTACAGCTTTACCGGTTAGGTATTCTTAATTCGGCACACAGCGTTGGGCGGGGTGGCATTTTCACCTCTCTCGTGGAGTGCGGCCATTTGCATAGCCTTGGCTTCGATATTACAACCGATTCAGAAATTGAAACAAACATCTTCCTTTTTGGCGAGTCCCCAGGAATGGCCGTGGTTACAGTGCCTTCTACCAGAGAAGTTCAGTTTATTGATTTTATGGTAGCCCAGCAACAGAGCTTTAGAACCCTTGGCCATGTTACTAAGGCAGAGGTTCGCGTTGACGATATCTCTTGTGGATTTATCAACGATTTACAAAAGCTTTACGTGTAGCTATGCCTGTTAACTAAAAATTACCCAAATTTGCATGCTATTATCAAGCAAACCGTATGCGGTTGTGGTACCATTTTGATTGCCAGTGGGAAAGGTTCTCTATCGATTCCTAGGTGGTGAAAAGTAGTAGTATTGTCGAAAATTGTTACATTTATTATGGCTGATAAAGAAAAGGTGGTGGGCATGTTTAACAATATTGCCCCTACTTACGATTTTTTAAATCACTTTCTCTCACTCAATATTGATAAAGTTTGGCGCCGCAAAATAGTGAGGCTATTGCGCCCTCATGCGCCACAGCGAATTTTAGATGTTGCATCTGGCACCGGTGATTTGGCAATTGCCCTGTCTAAGTTGCATCCAGCTGGCATTGTTGGGGTCGATATTTCGGAGGGTATGCTCGAGGTGGGCCGCGTAAAGGTTGCCAAGAAGAAGCTGAGTCAAACCATCTCATTGCTGTATGGCGATTCTGAAAACCTTCCTTTTCCCAACGGCTCTTTCGATGCTGTGGCGGTATCGTTTGGCGTTCGAAACTTTTCCCACCTCGATATCGGGTTACAGGAGATGCAACGGGTATTAAAGGTAAACGGAATTGTTGCCATTCTTGAATTTTCCATGCCCCGACACTTTCCGGTAAAGCAGTTTTACAAGTTTTACTTTCTTAAAATACTTCCACTATTTGGAAAAATATTTTCAGGAAACAGTGAGGCCTACGAGTATCTGCCTGACTCGGTGATGAAATTTCCCGATGGGGAGCAATTTCTGGAACGGCTGAGAGATGCTGGGTTTAGTAGTGTAAGCGAAAAAAGGCTGAGCTTTGGGATTGCTACCATATACACGGGCATTAAGGAGGAAAAGAAGAAGCGACAATAATTGAGCTACCCCTCCGTTTCTTTGAAGCTGGGTGTATAAACCTTGGAATAAATGAGTATAACCAGCAGCTATATTGGCTGATTGTAAAATTTAGCATTTGTAATATTGAATAGGTTGAAATCTCTTCTATTTGTTCTGGTTGCTGCAGCTTTGCTTTTGCCGGCAAAACAGGTTTTTGCCCAAGTTCAAAAAAAACCGTTCACCCAGCTCGATTATGACTACGGGAAGCCACTTCACTTCGGTTTCTCCCTAGGCTTTAACATTATGGACTTCACAGTCAAAAACAATGGGAAACCGCAGGTTTTAGCTCCCGGCGATACCACTATTTTGTGGAGTGATGTAAGCGACCAAGTTCCAGGTTTCAACGTCAACATAATTATGGATTACCGGTTGAACCAATCCTTTAGCCTGCGCTTTCTTCCGGGTTTATCGTTTGGTCAACGCGATTTGAACTTCTTCGATAAAACGGGAAATGTGCAAACCACCATGAAGTTGGAATCTTCCTTTATCGAATTCCCTTTTTTGCTGAAGTACAAGGCAAAGCGGTCTGGAGATATAAGGCCTTACCTTATTGCTGGCATTAATCCTCGCTTTGATGTAGCTGCCTTTAAAAAGTTGAACAATAAGGAGGGGATATATGTAAGGCTTAATGAATACGACCTTTACTACGAGTATGGTGCCGGCCTTGACTTTTACCTTAACTACTTTAAGTTTTCCATTGAGATGAAGTATTCGGCAGGATTGCTAAACGTTCTTTCTCCTGACTTGGTGGAGGGAGGCGAAGGCTACGTGAAATCAATCGACCAAATTAAGTCACAAATTTTTGTAATTTCCTTTCATTTCGAATAGTTACCATGCCAGTTGAGCTATCGCTTTCATTAAGTCCAAAACAGGCTTCTGAAGAGCAATTTTTTAAACCACTAGTTGCCGAAAAGTTGAGCATTTCGCAGAAGGAAATTTCGGCAATTCGCATTATACGTAAGTCTATTGACGCTAGGGGACGGCAGGTAAAAGTTAACTTGGGATTGCTTGTATTCATTAATGAAGATGACACCTACAATGCTGAGGATGCCGTTAAGCTTTGCAACGTAAGTTTGGCAGAACCCGTAGTGGTTGTGGGTTCTGGTCCTGCTGGGCTTTTTGCTGCGCTGCGCTTGATTGAGCTCGGTCTCAAGCCTATCGTAATTGAGAGAGGAAAGGATGTAAGTGCTCGAAAGCGCGATATTGCCACCATTAACCGCGACCAAGGTGTTAATCCCGATTCAAACTATGCCTTTGGGGAAGGTGGTGCCGGGACCTTTTCCGATGGCAAGCTATATACCCGCTCGAAAAAGCGAGGCGATGTGGCTCATATCCTTAAAATATTTCACCAGTTTGGTGCCCAGGACAGCATCCTTTATGAGGCACACCCACATATTGGGACCAATGTATTGCCAAGAGTGGTTACGGCCATAACTAAGGCCATTGTTGAGGCTGGGGGTGAGGTGCATTTCAACAAGCGTGTTGACGATATTTTGCTAATTGGGAATAGCATTGGTGGGGTGGCTTGTGGCGGAGAAACTTTTAAAGCGAAGGCCGTTGTACTGGCAACAGGGCATTCTGCAAGAGATATTTACAACCTGCTATACAAAAAGGGTATTACAATTGAGGCTAAGCCATTTGCAATGGGAGTTCGAGTTGAGCATCCTCAAGCACTCATCGACTCAATTCAATATCATATTCCTTCCAGGGGTGAATATCTTCCCGCAGCCTCCTATTCATTGGTCCATCAAGCAGATGAAAGAGGGGTTTACTCCTTTTGCATGTGCCCTGGAGGATTTATTGTTCCAGCGGCCTCCTCGCCAGGTGAGGTGGTTGTGAATGGCATGTCGCCCAGTGAAAGAAATTCTCCTTTTGCAAACTCTGGTATTGCTGTTGAAATTCGGTTGGATGATCTGCGTTCATACCAGAGCTATGGCGATTTGGCCGGGTTAACCATGCAATCGAGATTGGAGAAAAAGGCCTTCGAGCATGGGGGTGGAGGTCAGAAAGCTCCTGCTCAACGTCTAACCGATTTTGTATCTGGGCGTTTTTCCAGCCAGCTACCTGATTGTTCTTACCACCCAGGCCTCAATTCCAGCGAAATGCACGAGTGGCTCCCTCAGCCAATAAGCAAAAGGTTGAGAGAGGCATTCAAGGCTTTCGACACAAAAATGCGTGGATTTTTAACCAACGAGGCAGTTATTCTAGGGGTGGAGTCCAGAACATCATCACCCATTCGTATTCCTCGTAACGAGCAAACGCTTATGCATATTAAGGTTGAAGGTCTGTTTCCATGCGGTGAAGGGGCAGGTTATGCTGGAGGTATTACCTCCTCGGCCTTGGATGGGCAAGCAAGTGCTGATGCGGTGGCCAATTGGCTTAGCCATTAGCAATTCTTCGCTTAAATTCGGACAGCGCAATGGCCGTAGCGGTGGCTACGTTAAGCGATTCAGCTCCAAAATTTCCAGCCATAAAGGATGGTATAGTAATATTTCGGTCAATAATGCTTGCCACCTCAGGCGAAATACCATTCCCCTCGTTTCCCATTACCAGCACTCCTGTAGTGCTTAGCGATGCTTGGTAAATATTCTCTCCTCCCAAAAAGGTGCCATAAATTTTCATTCCGCTATTTTTTGCTTCATTTAAAAATAGCGGAAGATTTTTGTAGTGAATTCTGACCTTTGCAATAGCCCCCATGCTGGATTGTATAACCTTACTGTTGTAGCAATCCACCGTTCCTGTTGAGCAAATAAGGTCTTCAATGCCAAACCATAAGCAAAGCCGAATAATGGTGCCTAGGTTTCCAGGGTCCTGAAGGTCGTCGATGGCAACAATTAATTTTTGCTGCATAGAATCCAGGTTGGACTTATGCTGTGGAAGATGGAAAACACCCAGTGCGGGAGAGGGTGTGGAAAGCCCTGAAATTTTTTTCATTTCACTCGATGAAATCTTAAAAACTTGGGCTGGCGAAGAATTCATCAGCGAAGGGGCTATGTCCTCAAACGTATAAATTTCTTTGGCCACAAGTCCAGCCTTGAGTAGCTCCAAAATGAGTTTCTCCCCTTCGGCAATGAACAACCCCTCTTCAACCCTATGTTTCTTTTGGCGAAGTGCAGTAAGCTTTGTAATTTGATGTTTTGTAAGCACCATTTTAAAGTCTATTATTTAGTATACTTGTGGCGGTGTTATGCTTAACCTCGAGTCAAGATAATTTCACCAACCCAAAATGTTGAATTGTTAGGATACCTAATCATCATTGTGCAAAATTATGAAATACCTTTGGGCTTTAGCTGTTACAGACGAATGAATTGATGATTTTAACCATTGAGTGTTCCATAACAGCTATTATGCGGTAACATTTTCAAAAATTATTTTTCTACTTTAGGCTAAATTTTTTTTATGCTGCATACCCTCCGAAATAAGTTCATCTTTTTTACTCTAATTATAATTGTTGCATATTCATGCTCCAATACAAAGTATGTTCCTGAAGGAAAGTATCTTCTCAATGCGAGTGAGATTAAAGTAGATGGCAAAGGGGTTAGCCCTGATGAGATTGTGTCGTATGTGAAGCAGAAGCCAAACAAGCGTATTTTCTTTGTTCGCTTCCACCTGGGCCTCTACGATCTCTCTTCCCCTTCGAGAAACAATGGCATTAGCGGATGGCTGAAGCGTATTGGGGAGGAGCCGGTTATTTACGACAGCTATCTTCATACCAAAAGCATGGAACAGGTGGGCCTATTTCTCAACAGCAAGGGTTACTACAACTATTTGCTGCACGATACTCTGATATACTCTCATAAAAAAACTGTGAAAGAGGTTTTTAACATAACCCTTGGTAAGCCGTATACCATTGATGATGTAGCATTAAGCATACCCGATTCGGTGGTATATAAGCTGGTGCTTTCCGATACCATTAATAAAAAACTTGTTAAGGGAATTCCTTTTGACAAGGATATTTTGGAAGATGAACGAGATAGAATCACCTCAATGTTACGTAACCACGGCTATTATAAGTTCAATAAAAATTTTATCACCTATACTGCCGATACCTCCTTGGGAAATAAGAAGGTTGCATTAACCATGAAAATAAGCAACTTCCCAGTTAAAACAGCCGATGGAAAAATAATTCGAGTACCCCACCAAAAATATAGGATTAGCCAAGTCAATATCTTGACCGATTATGACGGTGTTAAGGCAATAACCGATTCTACCTACATGAATGGATACGATACCATACCTTATAAGGGGTTGAATATTCTTAACCGGAAAATATTTAAACTTAAGCCCAGCACCATTTATAGGGCCGATTACATCATGCCTGATAGCCTTTTCAGTGAACGGGACGTTAACAATACCTACAACAACTTCTCCTCCTTGCGGCTGTTTCGAAATATCACCTTTCAATTTGAGGAAAAGCCAAAGGATAAAAAAGAAAACAAACCTTCATCGGAAGACCTTTTTGAGGATGTCGTTGTTGGGGAAAGCATCGACAACCACATTGATACCACCGGAAAGGTAGAGCCTAAGCTAACCTGCAATGTGCTTCTGCTTCCAGTTAGTCAACAAAGTTATACGCTGGAGTTGGAAGGAACAAACTCATCTGGCGATTACGGAATTGCAGGCAACCTTGGCTATCAGCATAAAAATCTATTCAAGGGGGCGGAGTCTTTTGAAGCAAAATTTAAGGAGGCCGTGGAAGTTCTTAAACAGACAGCTTCCAATACCTTTGGCACATCCGTTGAAACGGGCGTGTATACCACGCTTAATATTCCTCGTTTTTTAATGCCTTTTCATATTGACGATGCTAGGGCAACTTACAACCCCAAAACTCAGTTCTCTCTTTCTTACAATTTTCAGCGTCGCCCCGATTATACGAGAACCATTGTAAACTATACGTTTGGTTACAAGTGGAATCAGACTAAGAATATTACCATGGTGGTGAATCCCATCGATGTCAACATCGTCAATTTGCCAGTGGTTTCTGCCAGTTTTCTGGCTCAGCTGAATGACGATTTCTTGCGAAATAGCTATCAAAATCACTTGGTTGCTGGGGCCTCTTATTCATTTATTTACTCTAAGAACGAGAAGAACCGTCCCGGTAATTCTCACTACTTTAGAGTAAATGCCGATATGGCGGGGAACTTGCTAAGTATGTTCAGTCAAATATTCAGCGAACCTAAGCTTGATGGTTCTTACCGGGTTTTGGGAACCCAATATGCACAGTATATACGGGGTGAGGTTACCTACGTTTACCATCAAGTGTTGAACGAGGCAAACACCTTTGTCTATCGGGCCTATGCTGGAATTGGGGTTCCGTATGGCAACTCCAAGGTCTTACCTCTTGAACGACAATTTTTTGCAGGGGGTGCAAACAGCAATCGAGGTTGGCAGGTTCGCTCCCTTGGGCCGGGCTCCTATCATTCCGACTCCACCACGACTTACCCCAGCGTTTCCTCCGATATGAAGTTGGAGGCTAATTTCGAGTACCGATTTAAGCTTATCTGGAAAATGGAGGGCGCCTACTTTATCGATGCGGGGAATATATGGGCTATTGATGCAGAAGATACACGTCCCGGTGCCCAATTTGACATAAAGCGTTTCTATAAGGAGATTGCCATTGGAACTGGCCTTGGGATACGCTTTAATTTTGGCTTTTTTATCTTTAGAATCGATGCTGGCATCAAGGCCTACGACCCTTCGTTACCGCTTGCCAATCGGTGGGTTCTTGGCACCCAACCACTTACTTTTAATGATGTGGTATTCCATTTTGGCATTAACTATCCGTTCTAATCTGCTACAAATTAGCTTATTTTAAAATCACCTAGATAAATTAATTGCGTACATTTGGGTTTAATCAATCCCTGATTTGCCATGATGTACACTAAAATTGTTGAATTATTGGGCGATAAAGCGAATTATCTGCTCAATCATAATTGTAAAACAATTGACAAGAGTGCTCTGCACCAGCCAGGGCCAGATTTTGTCGATAGAGTAGTGGCTCTAAGCAATCGATCCCCGCAAGTAATGCGTAACCTTCAGCAGCTATACAGCCATGGACGCTTAGGCGGTAGCGGGTATCTTTCAATTCTCCCAGTTGACCAGGGGATTGAGCATACCGCTGGTGCCTCTTTTGCACCAAACCCCATTTACTTCGATCCCGAAAATATTGTGAAACTGGCCGTTGAAGGAGGTGCTAATGCTGTGGCTTCTACGTTTGGTGTTTTAGCCGCTTGCTCCCGCAAATATGCCCACAAGATTCCTTTTATTGTGAAGTTGAACCATAATGAGCTGCTTACCTACCCCAACAAGTATGACCAAATTATGTTTGGATCGGTGGATGAGGCTTGGAATTTGGGAGCAACTGCGGTTGGTGCTACCATCTACTTCGGCTCAGAGGAATCCAATAGGCAGCTGGTAGAGGTTGCTGAGGCATTTGAACGGGCGCATGAGCTTGGTATGGCAACCGTTCTTTGGTGTTACCTGCGGAACAATGCGTTTAAAAAGGATGGGGTCGACTACCATGTTGCTGCCGATCTTACTAGTCAGGCCAACCATCTGGGAGTGACTATTCAGGCCGATATCATTAAGCAAAAGCTCCCCGAAAACAATGGTGGGTTTAAGGCAATTGGCTTTGGGAAGACTTCCGATAAGGTTTACTCTCAGCTCACAACCGATCACCCCATCGACCTAACGCGGTACCAGGTGGCTGGCTGCTATATGGGACGGTCGGGGTTGATCAATTCTGGTGGTGCTTCTTCAGGTGATTCTGACTTGGCCGAAGCAGTTGCTACCGCGGTAATAAATAAGAGGGCAGGAGGAATGGGCTTAATTTCCGGCCGAAAAGCCTTTCAGAAGCCAATGCCTGATGGTATCCGTTTGCTCAACGCAATTCAGGACGTATATCTGGCAAAGGAAATCACCATAGCCTAGTGTTATAGAATCAAAAAGGACGAAGGTTGGCACAACGGCCAACCTTGCGTTCTTTCTTTGTTAGGTACCCCTTTTCCTATATAATGTTAAACCCATCTTAACCATATTCGCATGGGGTTTTGGAGGAGCTTTTCAAAGGAGTGGTTCTCCTTTTCACGTAGCGAACGCCAAGGGGTATTGATGCTGCTAGCACTAGTTGGAGCAGTTGCGTTGATTGTTCGTCTCTATCCCGAGCGTAAGGTGTCAAAGATCGATCCCGGCCTTTCAGAGTTGGCAGCGCAACTAAACCAGCGTCTTCAGGATGATTCCAACGAAAGAAGTTATGGATGGAAGCCTTTGCCATCCTCCACATCTAAGCAAAGCTTAGCATTGGAGATGAATAACTTCGATCCCAACTTTATTTCCTCAGAGGAGCTGGATCAAATGGGGCTGCCCGAACGGTTTTCCAAAAGTTTATTGGCCTACAGAAACCATGGTGGAAAATTTCGTTACAGGGAGGATGTAGAAAAGCTATATGGGCTAACAGCGGAGCTTTACGGGAGCATTGAGCCCTATATTTCCTTGCCAAATAAGGATGAAACAACATCGCCCAATGCAAATCTCAGCTACCATGACAGCCTAGCTAGAAGGGCTGGATTAGTGGTAGAACTAAATTCTGCCGATTCGGCCTCGCTGGTTGCTTTAAAGGGAATTGGCCCCGTTACGGCCAAGCGTATTTTACTATATCGTAAGCGATTAGGCGGTTTCTATTCCGTCAGCCAGCTTGCCGATATTTACGGCGTCAAACAGGAAACAATAGAGCAGCTTAAAGGTGTTCTTGTTTTAGATACCTCACTTATTACCCGTTTCGAGTTAAATAGCGTTCCGGTCGATACGCTGGCGTCTCATCCATACGTCACCCTCTACCAGGCGCGTGCCATCGAGTATTATAGGCTTAAGGTGGGAACAATTCATGGCATGCAGGAGCTGGTTCAAAACCGAATACTTCCTGCCGATGTTGCGCAAAAGATCTACCCCTACATTAAGTTCTGATAGCATCGAGATTGTTGGTTGAAATTATTTGCCAAAAATTTTGCAGTATCTCAATTTAATCATACTTTTGCGCTTCAATTAATAATAAAGCATTGCTATGATCATTATTCCAATAAAAGAGGGAGAAAATATTGAACGGGCTCTCAAAAAATTTAAAAGAAAATTTGAGAAGACCGGAACTATTAAGGAACTTCGGCGTAGGCAGTTCTTCACAAAACCATCCATCAAAAGACGTGAAGAAGTAAAAAAAGCCATCTACATTCAGAAGCTTCAGCAAGCTGAAGAATAGACGGTTGCGAAGCGGCCTAGAATAGTTGGTTTTTATTTGGTTTTTCCTGTAAAACCGAGTATCTTGTAGCAACTATGATTAGGCTGTTCACTCAATATTTGCAATCGGAACGTCGCTTTTCACCAAACACGGTGAAGGCGTACGTGGATGATATAGAACAGTTTGTTACCTTTATGGGTAAAGAGCTGGAATCCTTTGACCCATCTTGCGTTGACCATAAACAGGTGCGTAGGTGGGTTGTCTTTTTATTAGAGCAGAAGCTGGCCGCGAGGTCTGTGGCCCGCAAGGTATCTACTTTGCGCCATTTTTACCGCTTCTTAATGAGGGAAGGTCTAGTCTTCGCAAATCCGGTAAAACATCTTACGGCACCGAAGCTTCAGAAGAAGTTGCCCGTATTTCTCGACGAAGAAACAATCGCTAAGTTGCTTGATTCCTATCTCACCATTAACGAGAACTTTCCGTCGATTAGGCAGAAAGCCATGGTGGAGACCCTCTACACTACAGGCATGAGAAGAGGAGAGTTGGTGGCGCTTACGCTGGGACAAATTGATTTTGCACAGCAGCAGCTGCGCGTGGTGGGCAAGGGTGATAAGGAGCGAATAATTCCGGTACCTCCACATTTACTGGACCTTCTGGATCGTTATTTGGTAGCCAGAAGCGAGGTGGTTGTGGGATCGGATAATAATCTAGTTTTTGTTACCAACGAGGGTAAACCAATTTACCCTAAGCTTGTTTATAACGAAGTACACGCAGCGTTAACTCTTGTTAGCACAATGTCAAAGTTGAGTCCCCATGTATTGCGCCATTCGTTTGCCACTCATCTGCTCAACCGAGGTGCCGATTTAAATGGCATAAAAGAGCTGCTTGGACACGCTAACCTTGGCGCAACTCAAGTTTATACTCACACATCGTTCAAGAAGTTAAAAGTCATCTATAATCAGGCTCACCCCAGAGCCTAAAATAAAAAATAAAGGAGGATTTACTATGAACGTAAAGATTCAATCCATCAAGTTTGATGCAGACAAACGGCTTATCGATTTTCTGAACAAAAAGTTGGAGAAGTTACCGCGCTACTACGAAGGCATCCTTGGGGCTGAAGTTTTCCTTCGGGTTGAAAAAATCCAGGAGTTGGATAATAAGGTGGTAGAGATCCGGTTAGATATTCCAGGTAACGACCTTTTTGCCTCAAAGCAGGCAAAATCTTTTGAGGAAGCTACCGACCTTTGCCTTGATGCACTTAAGAAGCAAGTGACCAAACACAAGGAAAAACATCGTGGTGTTTAATTATTTTTGAAAAAATAGCAACCTTATTTTGCTAAAAAGGCAAAAAGTTATACATTTGCCAACCGATTTTTACAGGTAAGTTATGCCT
>Ga0307375_10006012_pt1 | contig 11302 bp, 8 predicted proteins | sample TR1MG_FD_202531 | JGI IMG/M metagenome (GOLD analysis project Ga0307375, IMG submission 202531) | Soil microbial communities from Risofladan, Vaasa, Finland - TR-1 | ecosystem: Environmental > Terrestrial > Soil > Coastal area > Acid sulfate soil | place: Finland: Risofladan, Vaasa | collected...
TGATGGAAAAAGTGGCCAACCTCGGCGCATTGGGTGAAGTGGTCAAGGTAAAAAACGGATTCGCCCGCAATTTTCTGATACCGCAAGGCAAGGCAAAGCGCGCGACGGCAAACAATATGGCCGAGTTTGAAGTGCGTCGTGCCGAGCTCGAAGCCGCCGACAAGGCCAAGCTCGCCGAATCGCAAACACGCGGCGAGAAACTGGCGGGATTGACCGTGCAGATCGTGCAAAAGGCCGGCGTGGACGGCAAGCTGTTCGGTTCGGTCACCAACGCCGATATTGTGTCCGCGCTCGCTGCGCAGGGCTTCGAAATCGAGAAGTCACAGGTGCGCATGCCTGAAGGCCACCTGAAGCAGATTGGTGATCATCCTGTCGACATCGCGCTGCATACCGATGTGGTGGTGGGGATCACGGTTTCGGTGCTCGGCGAACAGTAATCCGTCCCGGCATTAACGCAACACAAAAAGGACTGGCAACAGTCCTTTTTTGTTTTCAGGTTTTGCCCGTTAGCAGGGTAAAATGACTTTTGCTCAACAGCTATCGTGATTTAATTCCATGCAAAACAATTCCGGCGCGGACGCGCAACTCGACCAGATCAAATTGCCCCCGCATTCGGTGGAAGCCGAACAGTCGGTTCTGGGCGGATTGTTGCTGGAAGCGGGCGCGCTGGACAAGATCACCGACCTGGTGAACGCCGACGATTTTTATCGCCAGGAGCACCGTTTGATCTTCCGCCAGATCTTGCGTCTGAGCGAGCAGGCAAAGCCGGTTGACGTGATCACCGTGGCCGAAGCGCTGGAGATTGCAGGTGAGCTGGACAAGGTCGGCGGTCTGCCTTATCTGGGTGGACTGGCACAGAACGTTCCGTCTGCAGCCAACATACGCCGCTATGGCGAAATCGTGCGCGAGCGTTCCATCATGCGCAAGCTGGCGGAAGTCGGCAGCGATATCGCCAGCAGCGCCTACAACCCGACCGGACGGGATGCAGCGCAATTGCTCGACGAGGCGGAAAGAAAGGTATTCGAGATCGCCGAGGCCGGATCGAAAGGCAAGCAGGGATTCGTTGCCATGCCGCCATTGCTGACAGAGGTGGTGGAGCGCATCGAGACGCTTTATGGGCGCGACAATCCCAGCGACATCACCGGAACCGCAACCGGATTTACTGATCTGGACCGAATGACTTCAGGTTTGCAGCCCGGTGACCTGGTTATTGTTGCCGGCCGTCCGAGCATGGGCAAGACCGCGCTTGCGATCAATATTGCGGAGAATGTGGCAATGGACAGCAAGCTGCCGGTGGCGATCTTCAGCATGGAAATGGGCGCGACTCAGCTGGCGATGCGTATGCTCGGTTCGGTTGGCAAACTCAACCAGCAGGATTTGCGCACCGGGCGTTTGCAGGACGACGACTGGGGCCGGCTGACCCATGCGCTGGGCAAATTGAATGACGCTCCGATCCATATCGACGAAAGCGCCGCGCTGTCTGCACTGGATCTGCGCGCCAGGTCGCGGCGACTGCACCGTCAAAGCAACGGACTCGGCCTGATCGTGGTTGATTACCTGCAATTGATGAGTTCCAACGCAGGCAAGGCCAGCGAAAACCGCGCCACGGAAATCTCGGAAATCTCGCGCTCCTTGAAGGCACTGGCGAAAGAATTGCAGGTGCCGGTGATTGCGCTGTCGCAGTTGAACCGCAGCCTGGAACAGCGTCCCAACAAGCGGCCGGTGATGTCCGATCTGCGCGAGTCCGGCGCGATCGAACAGGATGCCGACCTGATCCTGTTCATCTACCGCGATGAAGTCTACAACAGCGACTCGCAGGACAAAGGCAAAGCCGAGATCATCATCGGCAAACAGCGTAACGGGCCGATCGGGATGGTGGCGCTCGCTTTCCGGGGTGAATACACGCGCTTCGACAATCTGGCGCCCGGTAGTTATTGATTTGTATCCTGCGGTTGATAAACCAGCCCGGCGTTTGATCATGATTTTCCTTCACCAAATTATCCGCGCGCGCCCCCGATTGGCATCTGCAGTTGCCGCAGGGTTGCTCATCGAATTGGTGATCCCGCCTCACTGGAACCCGGTTACACGGGTATTGATAGGCTGGAATACCACCGTGTGGTCTTATCTTTGTTTGATGGGCTACTTGATGTCACGCGCCAACCACGACAAAGTGCGGCTGATTGCAGTGCAAGAGGACAAGGGGGCGATTGCGATTCTTGCCATCATGTCGACTGCCGCCATCGTGAGTCTGGTTGCGGTTGTTCTTGAACTTTCTTCGGTCAAAGAATTGGCCTTCAATGGCCGCATGGTTCACTATGCATATACCGGCATTACGGTAATCGGCTCATGGTGTCTTGTCGCTACGCTGTATACATTTCACTACGCGCGTATCTACTACAGGTCTCCTGTCGAACAACGCGCGCTGCGCTTTCCGGACAACGAAACAACACCGAATTACTGGGATTTTCTATACTTTGCATTCACGATCGCGGTCGCTGCCCAGACTTCAGATGTTTCGGTCATGACACGTCCGATGCGCAAGACAGTACTCGCGCAATCAGTACTCAGCTTTTTTTTCAATGTTGCCATCATTGGCTTGACGATCAATATTGCAGCCAGCCTGGTTGGATCATGAGCAGGCCGGTTCAGGGAGATTTCCCTGCCCATACAAACCGGGCATCAATTTTATCCTATTGATTTATTCCCGCAATGGCACGCCGCGACCATTACCACGTGTATGTGATCGAACTGTCGAAAGACGTTCTCTACAAAAGCCGTTTCAAGAAAGCCAACCCTGATTACGTTACCGGCAAACCGTGCGTATACGTCGGGATGACGGGACTGGATCCCGATGTGCGTTTCGATAAACACAAGGCGGGTATCCAGGCCAACCGTTATGTGAAGGAATTCGGCTTGCGCTTGTTACCCAAGCTTTATGAATTTTATAACCCGATGCCTTATGACGGCGCACGTGACATGGAAGTTGAGTTGGGGATAGCGCTGCGTGAAGCCGGGTATGGTGTCTGGCAGGCGTGATTTTGTTTGGAGAAAAATAGGCTTTCGGATACAATGCCGACCCTGCAATAGGCGCGTAGCTCAGCTGGTTAGAGCACTTGGTCGACATCCAAGGGGTCGTTGGTTCGAGTCCAATCGTGCCTACCAAACAAGTCAAGGGGTTAGGCCAAAAGCCTGACTCCTTTTTCTTTTCCTGTAGTCAAAAACGTACCACTTTCCGGTACGACTTTAACTAAAACTGCTGGTTTACGATCTACCCATTGAGCTAGATGCTCACTGGATAGGTGCGCATACTTCTGCACCATCACCGGCGATGCCCATCCGCCCAACTCCTGTAACGCATGCAGCGGAGTGCCTTCTTGAATGTGCCAGCTTGCCCACGTGTGCCTGAGGTCATGCCAGCGGAAATTCTCAATGCCTACCCGCTTTAAAGCCTTGTGCCATGCCTTGGTGTTCACCTGATGTACTGGTTTACTCCTGAAGCTGAACACATTGACCTGGTGCTTGCCGATCTGCTTGCGTAACACTGCAACCGCTACGCTCGACAATGGAACGGAAATCGCCTTACGGGCCTTTGCTTGGTCTGGGTGTATCCATGCCGTCCTGCGCACTAAATCCACCTGCGACCATTGCAGCCCCGTAACATTGGCACGTCTCAAACCTGTTTCCAGACTAAAACGCGCCATGTCGGCTAGATGCGTAGGTAATTCGGCAATCAGCCTGTCAGCCTCATTCCGCGTCAACCAGCGCACCCGTTTGCTCGGTTCCGGCAGCATACGCACCATCGGAACACGATCAATCCATTCCCATTCGTTGCAAGCTTTCCTGAGGATGATCCGAACCACTTCCTGTACGCGATTAACCGTCGAGTTTTTAACGCCCTCGGCTTGTTTCGCTACAGAAATCCGGTCCAGCAAATCCCGCTTGATAACCTGCAACTCGACGCCGTTCAGGTACTTGTCCAGCCAGCGCAAATGATAAATATCGCTGACCTGCGAGGCTTTGTGCTGCGTCTCGCGCAAATACCGTACTACGGCTTCGTTCCACGTATAGATCGGCTTGACGCCCAGCCTTTCCTGCTCCCATAAGGTAGACCTCAGTTTGGCTTCGTACTCTTCCGCCTGGATACGGTTGGAAGTGCCAGAGCTTTGCTGTATTCGGCTTCCCTTGAGGGTGAAACGAACCCACCAGACTGATGAGTCCTTACGCTTGTAGAGTGACATAGTGATTTCTCCTGTGTGTCACCTTCCAGCGTTCGCCACTGAGGAGCATAGAGCGAGCGGAGGTATGACACAAGGTCTTCCTTGATGAATGCCCAGCACTTGCCGGGCTTGGCTGCGGGAATCTCGCCTGCACGGGCCTTAGCCTGTACGGTAACGGGATGCATTTTGAGGAACGCGGCGGCTTGTTCAAGATCAAGCGTCTCCATGATGCCCGTCCCAATGAGTACGGTACCCATAGGAAGCTTCCCTGAGGGCCTTCGTCTGCGTCGTGACAGTCACGGCATAGGCGGAGGCCTTCAGGTGCCCTAAGAGCGAATACAAGTGCGTTTTGATGATTTTTCTCCTAATTAAAAATTGATCCAATGAAGCGGTGTCCAATGTGCGCGGGTTTCGCGCAAAAGGAAAGAACGCGCCCTATTAGGTAGCACCCTATTAGGCAGCGACCTATTAGGAAGCGACCTATAGGGGGATATCTGGGTTGGGATATTGGCCATGTTTTCTCCTTGTGAAGTTGTGTCAATGCAATGGGGCCTAATGTGCGCGGGTTTTGAAAGAAAGCAAAGTGACCCCCTCAATGGAAGGGTGTCCATTGAGACCCCCTCCAATGGAACGCTTTTGACGAAAATATTCCTTTGCAAGCCATTGCCATTGGAACGATATCCAATGGAGGGGGCGACTCTATAGCCCATATCATGAGTTCGAAGTTGACCTGAACACGCCACGAGGTCTGGGTAGTTGAATTGATAAGATTGCTGGTTATGCATTGCTCTTCCTTGGTTGTTGAACGGAGGAGACAGGATGCACTAGTTTTGCAAGAGGGGGAAAGGCCAGTAACAGTAACCGTTACTGTTACAGTACTGTGAGAGGGCAGAAAAAAAGATAAATATATTTTGTTACGGTAACTGTACCGATACAGCAATTTCATACAGTAACGGTAACAGTACAGCGCTGTTACCGTTACCGTTACTGCCCGTACAAAATTCAGCTGCCGTGAACTTGATTATGGGTTGGTTTGTATGGCGTTGATGAACGGTCAACGTCGTCGCTGTTCAAGGTAAGCGGATTTTATATTTCCGTTCAACATGTTACATATGCATAAATATTATTATATATGCATTGACTGTCAGTAAATATGTATATATAGTTCAAAAATCGCATAATAAATTCGAACTTTATAAAAAATGGAACATTTCTCCGTTGTTTTGGGACTTTGTCGATCTGCATTGCAAGCTTCTAATCCGGCGATACGTGGGCATGTTCAGCGCCTAATTCGAGAATTGGACAAAGACCAACAACACGACCAAGTTGAAGCTTTAAAAAAGCTATTAGAACCATCTGAACGCCAAGCGGAGATGGCACCGAGTCGTGTTGTATTGTCCCGTGCTTCGCTTTTCGGGGAGATGCTTACCCCTAGTGTTCCTGCACCAGTTGATAAGGAAACGGGTGCGCCATTGGCCGAAATCATTCATCCTCAAACTGGAGTTACTCAACCACCGATATTCAATCCAACTCTTTCATCTGGCATAAACACGCTTCTCGATGAGTGGCGTCATGTTGATGAATTAAGAGCAATCGGAGTGCGACCTGCATTGGCAACAATGCTCTTTGGTGTACCTGGTACAGGGAAGACGATGCTTGCTCACCATATTGCAGAACAGTTAGAACTTCCACTAATAGTTGCAAGATTAGACGGGTTGATTTCATCGTTCCTAGGCACAACAGCACGCAATATTTCTAACCTGTTTTCATTTGCAAATCGATACAAGTGTGTACTCCTCCTTGACGAATTCGATGCTGTTGCAAAACTCAGGGATGACCCACATGAATTGGGCGAAATAAAACGTGTTGTGAACACACTTCTGCAATGTATAGATAGCCGCTCAAAAGTTGGCTTTACGATTGCAATTACGAATCACGAGTCATTGCTTGATCCGGCGATATGGAGACGCTTTGATATTCGGATTGAGGTTCCAAAGCCTGATGCTCTCACTCGAATTGAGATGCTGCGCCGGCATGTAGATATCACCATACTAGATGAGACTTACATAAGGTTTTTGGCGTGGATAACTGAAGGGGAGAGTGGATCAGACGTGGAAAAACTTGCAGATTTTTTGAAGAGACAAAAAGCTATTCAAAAAGAGAGCTTTGATTTTATTGCGTCAGTAAAAAATTATGTGCAAATGAGTGCTTATGAAGGAAATTCACGTAATAGATCATTGATAAATCAAAATCAGGAAAAACTTGCACGCGCTTTAGCCCAAGATCAAACGATACCGTTCAATCAAGACCAATTAGCAACATTATTTGGGTGTACACAGCCAACTATCAGCCGTTGGCTAAAAATTAAAGATACTGACGGAGCTAAATAATGGCGAATAATCCTATTCAAATTGTCCTGAATGCGCAAAATTACGTTCGGCGTTCAGAAACTAATCCAGGCGGTGCGATCAAAGATTTTTACGCTGGACGAAACGAAGATTTTGAAAGGCATCGCGATTCATTGACTGCGCAACTTAAGGAGCTGCAGCGGGCATTTTCTGGAAGCCAGTCCGATGATGCGTTTTATGCCAGAGTTGATTTGCAATCGGATGCATGGGCAAAAAGCCACAGACCAATTAAAAAGGTTTTTCCAAGTAGGAATGAATTCTACATTGGCGGGGCTGAACTTGGGTCAATGATTGTTGAGCTAACACCAAAAGATATTCCTCGAATTGCAGCTGTGGTTGCTTCAGCAGAAATTGTAGTAAAGCAAGTTGAAAAAAAGGGAAAACTAATCAAGAAGCCAACTCAAGCTCGTAGCGAAGTTGGTGCAATTAGTTCGATTCGTGGTTATTCCGCACCAGATCGTAGGAAGTTTTCTGCCGAACAAGCTATGCGTTGGTTAGCTGATCCTCGTACAGGTGGTGCTTATTATGTAGAGACATTCATTTCTTGGAATTCAATTGAGGAAAGAGCCTCTGATGTTTCAAAGGCTCGCGGAGCTAAAGCACTTGAAAAATTCGAATCTGATTTGGATAAACTGAATATATCCTTTGAAGTGTCAAAGGCGTTGGATGATTGGCTAAACGCACCAATTTATATCATTAGGATTAATTCCGAAATCGCTGATGATCAGGAGCGCGCAATTGTCGCTCATACTATGTTGCTTGAATTTCTTGATAACCAGCCTGTGGTTAAGTCTGTACTATTACCCCCAGTTTTACAAGCAGCTAGTGTTGGTGGTAATTCGGCAGGAATGCCTGTAGTGGAACCACCTATCAAAGACAAGTCTTATCCCATAGTTGGAATTATTGACACTGGAGTATGCAAGTTACCTGCACTCACAGCATGGAGTGCTGGCGCATTAGACTTCATTAACGATGACGCACAAGATGTTTCTCACGGCACATTTATCGCAGGGTTAGTTTGCGCGGGAGATGTTGTAAATAATGATCCAATATTTTTAGAATCAAAATGCCGCTATTTTGATTTAGGTTTGCACCCAACCCCCAATGGGTCATATGGAAATTATTATCCTCAAGGATTCTCTGATTTTCTTCACCAATTGGATGCTGAGATTCCCGCTGCAAAGGAATTGGGCGTACGAATATTTAATATGAGCCTTGCTGTTACTACCCCTGTTGTAGACGATGGCTATAGCCTATTTGCGAATATCCTAGACAAAATTGCTGACAAGCATGATGTATTGTTTGTTTTACCAGCAGGGAATCTTGATTCGGGCCTTGAGCGAGACGAGTGGCCATTAGATGCTGTGGAAGCTGCTTCTATGCTTGTCGCGTATCCTTTTGTCGGACAAGATCGTTTATTTCAACCAGCAGATAGTGTGAGATCAATTGTAGTCGGGGCATTGAATCCTAAAACGACCAAAGGAAGATTTTTGCCATCAAGGTACAGTCGTCGTGGGCCAGGCCCTTCACTTGGCTCTAAGCCAGATGTGGCTCATGTAGGGGGAAGGCTAGAATCTAACAGTGGGCTGTATTCACTGTCGCCTACAGGACAGGCATTACAAAGTTGTGGAACCAGTTATTCTGCTCCATTAGTTGCGAAGACAGTTGCAGCATTAGATCATGCTATTGAAGGTGGCATTACGCGTGAAGCCCTAACTGCACTAGTTATTCATCATGCTGAAATGCCATCCGGACTTGATGATCCAGTTTTGCATCCGATTATTCATCACTATGTGGGTGCTGGAATTCCTCGCCGTGCATTAGATACATTGCTTGTGGAGGATCACGAAATTACGCTGGTTTTTAATGGAGTTTTAACAGATGGACATGAACTAAGATTCCAGTTTGCTTGGCCTGCAGGGCTTGTAAATGAAAAAGGTGGTTGCTCAGGGGTTGTTCGGTTAACGTTGGTATATCGACCTCCAACAAATCGCAAGTTTGGTGGTGAATTTGTACGGATCAATCTCGATGCATATCTTCGTCAGGAAGAAATCAATCAGACCACCGGTGTTATAAGCTTCAAAGGACGTCTAAAAGGAGATGGTTCAAAGGTATATGAAAAGGAGTTGATTAAACATGGAGCCAAGTGGTGGCCCGTGAAAAGACTGAATGGTAATTTTCGCGCCGTCGGAAAGTCATCACAGTGGCGTCTTGTGATTGATCCTTTGGCTCGAAGTGAATTTGCAATCCCTGAAGGAGGGATTCCATTTTCGGCAATATTGACGATTGCTGATCAGGACAAGGAAGCGCCAATATTTAACCAAATGCGACTGCAGCTTCAGAGTGACGGCGCAACGGTATCTGACATCCGGTCTGCACTCCGTTCGCGCGTACGTTAATTGTCTTCAAGCTTGAGAGAATAGAGTATTCTCGCATTCCAGATTACTGTGACCAGACTACAGTTATCATATCTACGTCAACCACTCATTGAAAGTTTGCGATGGTAGATTTCAAGAAACGCCTATCAGGAAAAAAAGTAATCTCTCCGACTGATCCTGTCGCCTTATACGACACATTGGATCGTGCCCATGACAAGGGTCCTTTGCGTCCCGCACAGCATGCAGTTCTGACTGAGTGGTTTTCATCACGTCGTGATCAGCGCGATGTGATTGTTAAGTTGCACACTGGTCAGGGTAAAACGCTAATTGGTCTGTTGATGCTCCAGTCCCGCCTAAACGACGGCAAAGGACCCGTGGTTTACCTTTGCCCAAATAACTTCTTAATTGCGCAAACTTGCGAGCAAGCTAGGCAGTTTGGTATCAAAACTTGCATCGCCGAACCAGACTTGCCCGAAGATTTTCACAACGGGAAGGCTATTCTCGTCACATCTGTTCAAAAGTTGTTCAACGGCCTGACGAAATTTGGCATCAATCGTGATTCGATTGATGTGGGGACATTGCTAATGGATGATGCTCATGCTTGCTCCGACTCGATTCGGGATCAATGTCGCATTCGCATTCCCAAAGAAGATCCGGCATACCAAGCAATAGTCACACTTTTTGGGGTGGATCTAGAGCATCAAGGTGTCGGTACTTTTGCTGATATTCAGAATGACAAGCGTGACGCAATATTGTCAGTACCTTATTGGGCATGGATGGATCGTGAATCTGAAATAGCACGGATATTGTCGGCAGCTACTGACAGAAAACCCGTGAAATTTGCATGGCCTGTTTTGAAAAACAACCTGGCAAACTGCCAGTGTGTGGTTTCAGGAGTGGCATTGGAAATTGAGCCATACATTCCGCCTTTGTCAGCGTATGGCTCTTATTGGAAAGCACCACACCGCATTTTCATGTCTGCCACAGTGACCGACGATGCTTTCCTGATCAAAGGATTACAGCTGTCGCCAGACACCATTACAAATCCGTTGACGTATAGCAAAGAGAGTTGGTCAGGTGAGAAGATGATCTTGTTGCCCTCATTGATCGATTCCGAGCTTGATCAAAATGCCATTGTTGAATGGTTAGGAGTACCCACACCTACCAGAAACTCTGGTGTAGTTGCTCTCGTATCGAGTTTTCCCAACGCTCGTATTTGGGAAGGATATGGGGCAGTCGTCGCAAAAACAGAGACGGTGGAAAGCATCATTGATAGGTTGCGTCGGCGCGAGTTTGAAAGGGCTGTTGTGTTGGCCAATCGGTATGATGGCATTGACTTGCCAGATGATGCGTGTCGTATTCTAGTTATCGATGGCAAGCCATATTCAGAAAGCCTGATAGATTTATATCAGGAAGATTGCCGTCCTGATAGCGAAGTAACTTTGATGCGAACAATTCGCACTATTGAACAAGGATTGGGACGAAGTGTTCGGGGCGAAAAAGACTACTCTGCAATAATCATTATTGGCGGAGACATTACGCGCTTGCTTCGTGAAAATCGCTCACGCAAGCATCTGTCGTCTCAATTGGCAAAACAAATTGAAATCGGTTTACAGTTGGCGGAGATGGCAGATGAAGAAATTAAGGAAGGAAAACAACCGATACTTGCGTTGCAAGGCTTAGTCAACCAATGCCTTGGCCGAGACACAGGCTGGAAAGCTTTTTATTCTGAGCAAATGTCTGAGGTCAAACCCTCCATGCCAAATGATCGAATACTTAGGTCATATGTGGCAGAACTTAATGCAGAAATCACCTATACCAAAGGTGACTATCAAGGTGCGGTGACTCAGCTGCAAGGCTCGCTAGATAATGGTCTGATCGACAAGATAGATGTAGGGTGGTATTTACAAGTTATGGCTCGTTACCAGTATCGATTCAATAGAAACGAATCGGTGCGTCTGCAACTTGCAGCACACACTTCAAACCATCTTTTGTTGTTACCCGCTGCGGGGGTGACTATTACTAAGCTTACTTTAGTGAGTCAAGGTCGAATGGAGCGAATTATTGCGTGGATAACGAAATTCGAAAATTACCAACAGCTTGACGCCACGTTATCGGACATTCTTGGGCGGCTTAATTTCGGTGTAAAAGCAGATCGGTTCGAAGAGGCTCTCTATAGTGGACCCCGATTTTCAGACAATAAATTAAGGTGGTAACCTGCTGCAATTGAGGAGCAGGTGATGAGTGAGTCGAAGCGCAAGAATTTTACGGATGAATTCAAGGCCAAGGTCGCACTTGA
>Ga0307375_10006013_pt1 | contig 11301 bp, 8 predicted proteins | sample TR1MG_FD_202531 | JGI IMG/M metagenome (GOLD analysis project Ga0307375, IMG submission 202531) | Soil microbial communities from Risofladan, Vaasa, Finland - TR-1 | ecosystem: Environmental > Terrestrial > Soil > Coastal area > Acid sulfate soil | place: Finland: Risofladan, Vaasa | collected...
AGATACCCCAGCCTTGTCTGAACCTCCTGCAATAAGGGAATTAAATTCTTCCTGTCCTTCTTGTAATGGCTGAAAATATCAGCTATTGTTCGGTCAGTTTTCTCTTCTGTTCCAATTTCCATCGGAATTCCTTCTACGGCATCAGGACAATCCTTTAAGTTGTTTAGCAAATCCGGGCAAAAAGGCTCCTATTCCAGTCGTTTCCCGGGGACCAATTATTACCTCCCATTCAAGATTTAAAGCATCCTCAAGCTCGTATTTAATTCTGGCCGCTTTCCCTGGGATAACTAGCTTCCTATGTTTAACCTTATCCTCAATGCAACATTTCTTGATGAATGCTCCTACGGAATCGCCGCTAAACTTACCTGCTGCCCAGGCAGTGAGGACACCAAGTCCTTCCGCATCCTTAACACAAATATAGGCGGGAACCTTGGTAGCCTCAACAGCCGATGAGACAAGGAAGTAGGTCAAAGCCCAGTTTGAAGTGACAAGGACCGGGGAAGATTCATCAGGTTCTCCCACTTCGTAATACTTCTCTTCTACTGCCATAGGAAAACGGGGGTCAGTATAGATGTTAAGCCGTTGAACTAGAAGAGGAAGCAGAGAATATTGGTCGAAATCAGAAAGGACAATAATACCAGCCCATTTAGGTATAAACGCCGAGGCCACTAGTATTTCTTTCAGCCCATCTTTGGCCATGAAGCAAGGAAAGGCAATAGTAGGATAACCAAGCGTCCTGAAACCATGCTTTAGCGCTGCTCTTCTGATAAAAGTTTGGTCTCTTATTGCTTCCAGCAAATTTTTAGAACCGGGGTCTAAGACCAGTTCCTCAATCCCAGCATCTTTTAATTTTGTAGCTAGAGAAACCAGTTCCTCAATACTCTTCCCACGAATGCCAACGGGGGTAAGGTTAGTCTTAATCTTCGGGATGGCTTCGTCAATGTTCTCTTTCGTTATGGGGTAAAGAAGTGGATGTCTATCCGCACACATATCCCGTGCCGCAAATAAGGTGTCCATATCTTCTGAGATTAAGACAATGCCCAGGTCTGTTGAATCATAAACTTTGTTCACCAAAGCCAAAAACTTGTTCTTATCTCCCGATTCAAAATAAAGTGACAAAAGGTCAGCTTTTAAATTTACGCCAACCCAAGGAAATTGCAATTCTCTTATCTTCCTTATCCTCTCCCCGATTTTGGCATCGTCCTCTCTATCTGAGATGAGGAGGGCAATGCCTGGTGAATGGATAAATGTTTTCTCGTGCCGGTATATCACTTCTTCGTTCCCGATTTTAACAGCGTTCTCCCCAGAGCCTATAGTAACAAGCTTTATGGGCGGCGCCAGAGCATCCAGTAGCTTGGCTTTCACCTCTTCAGAGAGGTAAGGGCATTTATCCACGGTAGCTCCGCCCGACGCTAGCTTCATAGCAAAGGCAAAACAAGTAGGGAAGCCACAGTCCTTACACGGTCTCCTTCCCGGGAGCATCTTTACAATCTGAGAACCTGAAATCGGCATAACGAACCTCCTCCTTCGTTTAACTCTAAATCCTAAGCTCCAATCTCTGTCCCTGATTTAATCAGGGATCTCAGGGACTAAACAATCTCCAAATTCAAATTCCAAAAAGCTCAAAACGGCTCGAATCTTGGATTTCGGTCATTTGAATTTGGCACTTGGAATTTCGTATTTTCTCCTCTTACGTTGGAAGCTCTACTTTCCCTTCTATCCAAGGATGTCCTACCTTTTCTAAGAATTCCAAGAGTTCATCCACGTTTTTAACGTCTTCCTCTGTGGCTATTTTTTCGTAGAGCCCTTTCTCTTCCAAGGCATCCATATATCTCTCCTTTAACTCCTTGGGCATCCACACTATCCTGGCCAGACCACCATCCGCCTGGATGAACTTGGGAGACCGCAGTTGTTCCAATCCGGTTCCCAATCTTCCTTCTACTTGTTTCCCTCCGGAAGTTTCCCCAGCCATGTGGGAAAATGTCTCTCCAATTGCAGTTTCACCCTTGAACTCTCGGTGTACTACACCGAAGGCATCCACCTCAGGAATGTAATATACAATTGCTTCAAAACAGCCACAGGACGTATGGGGGTGCTCAAATGCACTGTAGAGATAAACTCTATCGTAGTTCCCCAGGGACTTTTCAGCTTCCACCTTATTCGCTCCTGAATATTCACCCCTTATGGGATCTATAAGCTCCCCTTTTGGTATGGCGAAAATGGGCCCATCAGGGTCAATCTTGGCAGCAGCTCGGCCGTCAAACCAGTTTATCGCTCCACAGTTGGCAATCCTATTGGGAGTTATGATAGACACATGGGTTGGGGCGAAGCTCTGACATAGCACACAGCCGTAAAAGGTATCCACATCCTCATCATTCAAGGTCCTTGCCCGTTCATCCCTGGCAGCATAAACTTCCAAAGCGTGGGGAATAAGCTCCATTATCTTTTTTTCATCGGTGATAATAGTGACCTGGATTTTCTCGATGATGGGCATCTCTGATGTATAGAGCAGGATATAAATTTCTCCCAGCTCCCGTAGGGAATTAAAGCCCTTTTTATAACAGTCTTTACTTATCCTCATCCATACATCCTGCCTCTGATTCATGTGATACCAGCCCTCAATCATATTGGTGAACATATGAATTCTTCTCTCGATGATTGCTTCGGCGTCCTTGTCCAATTCCTCTCCAGCAACATCTACCAGAATGGCAATAGGATAGGTACCACCGCCTTTCTCTTCATCGTAAGGCTCCAAATCACCTATGTCTGGGCCGATAATCTCTACTTTCTCATTCTCTATTTCCTCAGGACTCTTGACTGTTGCTAATTCAAACTTATGTGTTGTTTTCGGCCCACCGAACTCGATGTACAGGTTTTCCTGTCTTATCACCTCGCCTTCATACTGAGGTCCTATATCTGCATGAAATTCGCCTTCCATTTTCCCTAATTTCCTTTCTTTAAATCAGCTATCAGGCTTTCTAAGAACTCCTGCCACTTCGCATCCTTCTTAAAATTAGGGAGCGAGTAGTTGGCATGGGGAAAGTAATGCTTACACAGTGTCATAGTCTTCAAATGAGGTGCGAAGTGTTTGAGTGTAGAAAGGCTCTGGTTACCAAGGTCTGACCTAATACCAAAGAAAATAACCAGGTCATGATTTCCTTCCTTCCTGACACCCCGCCATTCAGGGTCTTTAAGAGCATTTACTATCTCGACGGTATCGTAAACGAAATCTGGTTGTACTCCCAACTCCACGATCTTCCCCTTAGTCTGAGCTGTCGCACATATGGGAATATCAGCCACTTTAGCTATGTCCAGGGCATATTCCATAAGGATTTTGCCATCATCCGTAGATGCTAGCAAGAGTGGACCAACTACAAGAAGTGGCCTCTTGGCCTTCTTAATCAGATTGCCATACTCCTCGGGGTCTTCGATGAGCTTGGCCGATTTGATTCCCGTTAAGACATTTACTCTGTGACGTGGTATTACTGCACTCATTTTCTCCTCCTTTTAATGGATCACTGCATCCACAGGAACCTTAGTGGGATAGGTGCCAATGAGAGTAGGCAATCCAACGGGCTCCCTGGGCTGCCAGCCAATTTCCTGTAGATAAGCCCGCACTTCTTTTTTATAGACCAGCGGAATATCGGCATCCCTGCGGACAAAGAGGTGAATATCTTCAGGAAGGCCGGCTCCTATATACTTCTTATACAGGGAAATATAGTGGTTCAGTTTTATCGCTCTTCCTTGAGGAGTATCGTTTCTTCTTATGCAAAGCTTGGCTATCATAGGCATGGCTTTCTCCTTGGTCTCACATACATAGGCCAGATGCTCAGGTGCTGGCTCCACAGTATCCACAATCTCCCTCTTCCTGGCATCCATAACCTTCCAGTCGTCCTCTTCTTTCCTGGAGAGGTATAGCCTTCTATATTTGGAGGAGTGAGGTCCCAAAACAACAGGAACACCCAACCTGTTAAACCCTGTGCCAATGGAAGCTGCTTTCTGGGACATTGCCCCCCAGGCTACGCCGCAGGCGCCCACCCGGTTAAGGACATAATCGGCCATGACCTCGTAGTTGCCTCTCAAGGGAAGGGCGGCAAAGATATTGGCGATTTTTATTGCTGCTCCAGAGATGTGGGCATTGGAAACACATGAGCCAATGTTTATTACCCCTCCAGCATCGAAGTTGGGAGAGTATTTTTCATAAACTGTCAAACCATCCTTGTCCTTTTTCATTCCGGCGACCATGGCAGCACAACCTGTGAGAACCACGATATACTTTCTCCTGGCAAATTCATCCACCATATCGGCAATATCCTCTATATTGGGGTAATTAGAACAGCCTACTAAAGCAATAACTCCCGGGATTGTGCCCAAGGTTATAGGCGCACCAACGTTCCTTATCTCGGTATCCATGACAGGACCGCGTCCAGCCCTGCATTTCCAGGTCTCCATGCTCGCTGCTATCTGCATTATCTTAAAGATAGGAACCTTGTTAGGGCACTCTTGCTCACATTTGCCGCAGCCAATACAAAGGTTGAACTGTTTCCTTATCAGATCAAATTTTTCTTTGGCGACTTCGGTTATACCATCGCCAATACTAAAGAGGTTGGGACACACCTGTTCACATATGCCACAATTAGTGCACTTCTTAGCCAACTCTATGGCTTCTTCCTCTGCTAACCATCCTTTCTTTCTCCGGGGAGCTATCGCCATGGCGACTCTAACCGCCACCTCGGCCGCCTTGGGGGAGTCCAGAATAGCGAACTGTTCCTTATTATCCACCACTCGCCTTACTATCTCATCTGTATCCATTTCTGTGGCATCCTCAAGTCCATACATAGCCTTGTCCAGGCAGGCGATCATTGCTGACCCCACCTTGGCTGCTTCCTGAGGCGTATCTGTTCTGATGCACTGCTCATCAGTCATTATCACATCGGCAATGCCTGCCCTCGTGAAGAAAAGCCCCCGGGAAAGAGGACCAACTATTTTGGCTCTGTCCGAATACCTGGTTGTTTCCAGTGCAGTGCAGCACAGGCCGCAGACCTCTACCTGGTCTTCAAGGTTGTGTTCCCTTAGGTAGTCAATTACTACCGTTGAAGTAGCGGGGTTATGCCCTGATACCAGGATCACGGGCTTACTCTTATCTATTGCTCCCCATCCCATGTCAACAAGGGGTGTCTCAGCAACAGAGGCGGGGAAATCGAATCCCACTATCTGTGCGATATCAGCTATCTCCATACCTACATGGTCCAGCATGCTGGCATGCAGGGCCTTGGATTCATAGTCCAGAGCACTCCCCTCTTGCCCCGTATGGCAAGAATCAAGAAGATGAGCAATCTCTTTGAAGACATACTCTAGAGCTATTTGTAGATCTCCCAGGGTCTCGGGCTTCAGACCCACAACTGTCCTTATGTTTGGTGCTTCAAGATCAATAAACGTTCCCAGATTTATCTTCTTATCCGGACCATGCCTTTCAATCAAGAACTCCAGAATGTGCCCGCCGTGAGCAGCATGAGCCGAGCATCCCATCAAGCAGGCGAGAAGTACAAACCTGGCTTGTTGGGTAGCTATATCAATACCACAGGCGCCTCTTCTTCCCTCGGTGAGGTCACACTTACCATAGGTACAGAAGCAACACAAATCACAGAATGGCGCGTAAAAAGGCGCATACGTTTTCAATAACCTCATGTCCCACTGTCTGAGGTCTGGAATTTCCGGCATCGGAGTGGGACCTATTGGCTCCCAGGGAATCTCAGCCTTAATACGCTCGTAAATCTCCTCTAATTTCTTTGATAGCTTTTTCCCCGCTACTGCCATTTTTACTTCACCTCGATTGTTTCCTTTACCAAACTCAAGGTCTCGGGATGCCTTAAGACAAGGATATTCGCTCCAGCCAGGAGAAGCGATAGCGCTGTTATTCCTTCCCAGAGCAATCCTTGCTTCTTATTTTCCTTGGCATGTTTTGCCGTCCAGCACTCCGTCCCAAGATTGGCAATAATCGGCATCATGGTCATGCTGTCTTTGGTGATAATGCCAATCTGTTTCACTCGCTCTATCAGAGAGAAACTATATTCCAGGCCATAGCCCAATGCAGAAGACAGGGGGTCGATTACGATTCTGTCTGTGGGAAAGAATTTGCCAAGTTTCACGTTTAGCTCCTTTAGCAAATTGATGTCCAGAGGACTTAGAGCGCTAGCATTGTGTCCGTGGTCTAAGAGCGCCTTCCCTACCTTCTCATAGTTTTCCTTTTGAACCGGTCCTATAAGGAGATTCATGCCATCGCAAGCCTCGGCGACTTTGGGCAGGACCTCGGCATCTTTCTTATCATCCCCGGAGCCATAAATAATTAGGGGAATGTTTATAGCCTCGGCCACCCTTTTTGCCATGGCTGCTGCCCCGTCCGCAGAACTATCTTTCACTGCCGGATCGGTGCTTACAAGACGAAGAAACACTGCATCTGCGCCAAGTTCCTGGCATTTCTTAGCCCATTTTACTGAGTCGCCTAGCACACCTTTGAAAGGCTGAATGAGGTGTTCCGGCCAATCCTGAGGTTCCATATCAAGGACTTCCAGGGCATACTTTACGGGATTAGCGTTTGAGCCCTGGTCAAAGAAATGAAGGGGGAGGATATTCTCCCCCCCAATCTTCAAGCTCTTCCTTCCTTTTCCAACAGTTACCTCTCTAACTACCCCAGTATATGCTTCAACTGGTGCTTTATATTCCATATCTTTCCCCTCCTTAACTTTCCAGCCAGGCATCGGAGTACAAGGTCTCTCCCATGAGAACCTTAGCTGTCTTAACATACTCGAGTTCTCTTTGAGGTAGGACGGAGAGATCTATATCCTCCCCGTCCATGGTCTTATGAATAAGCTCGACAATTTCCGGTATCTCTCTCCTAGTCAAGCGCATAAGTTCCTTATCCAAAGGGTCAGCGATAGCAGAATAAAGCTTATTCTTCTCCAGCATAACCAGACAGGTGCGGTTCAGAAGCGGCCTGAGTTCACCGGGCACTCCGTTAGATACATTGGAAAGCCCCACTGTGGATTTAACTCCGGGCAAAACATCCTCAAGTATCTTCATAAATTCCAAGCAGGCTACAGCTAGCCTCTGCCCCTCACCAGCGGTACTCACGGGGAGAATTATGGGGTCAACCCAGATGTCTTCGTTGGGAATTCCCAATTCATTGGCATAGGTCACCGTGTCGATAATACTCTCTACCTTGGACTCAACATCGGGAGGCATCCCCTTATCCGTCATCACCGAAATCACCACATCGCAGTTATATTTTCGGGCTAACGGAAGCATTTGTTCTTTGGAGTCAGCCTTCCCTGAAGCAGAGTTGAGCAAAGGTCTTTTCTGGCAAGCTTTTAGACCTGCCTCCATAGCTACAGGATTCATAGTATCTATGGATAAAGGTAAATCGGCAACTTCTTGAACAGTGCTGACAAGCCACTGTATATTTTCTTCAGGGTCTTTCTTCATAGGGCCAACATTCAAATCAATGTAATCGGCCCCAGCTTCAGCTTGGGCTTTAGCTAAATCCTGGATTACTTTGGCGTCTCTTTCCCTTATCGCTGTGGAAACTGCCTGAGCTATTACATGTATGTTTTCACCTATGATAACCGTATCGAACACCTCCGGTTTATCAGTGCAGTATCCTGAGTAAACCAACGCACTATAGCAAGGAAAAGATCGCCTTGTCAAAAATTCCTTCCTCCAGAGAAAAGAATAGGCGATAATCAACGCTAATGTCGCCGCTTTGCTATAATTTTTACGAATGTTGGGGAGCAGATAGACAGCAAAATTCTGGCAATTGCCTCAGACTCCCGACTGGTTAGGACAGCAAGCTTAAATGGCCAAGGATTATTATGGGATTTTAGGCCTACCAAGAAACGCCTCGGATTCCGAAATCAAGAAGGCCTATCGGAAACTGGCCATGCAATATCACCCCGATCGTAATCCCGGGAAAGAAAAATGGGCTAATGAGAAATTCAAGGAGATAAACGAGGCTTACGGAGTTCTTGGTGACCCTCAAAAAAGAAAGCAGTACGACCAATTTGGCACTGTAGGCGAAATAGGCGACGTCTTTAGCAGTCCTTTCACCCGAACCACTTTCGAGGAAATGATGAAGGACTTCGGCGGAGCTGGCTTGAGATTTGATTTCCTTGACGACATATTTGGCGATTTCTTGAACGATAGAGGCTCTTCTTTCTCCTTTAGAAGCTTCAGTGGCAGGCCTGCCAGAGTGAGATTTCAAATCTGGCTGGGGCAAGAAATCAACCTGGGTAAAATATTTGGCCAGGTTCGAAGAACTCAGGATGTTCGCTATGAGCTCGCAATTAGCCAGCAAGAGGCTTTGCAGGAGGTGAGGAAGATATTAAAAAGAAGAGGGAAAAGGCTGGAGGTAAAGATTCCCGCCGGGGTGAGGACGGGCAGCGTGGTGAGATTGAGGAATGCTCGCCAGATAAGCGATGGCTCGCCCGGCGACATCTTGATTAAAGTTATAGTAAAATAAGCCCAGGCTTGTACAGGAGCAAGAACAAAGGACGATGTACTGAGCTACACTTTTGTTGATGGTGTATTTGGAATACTACACTCAAAACGCATCAGGAATCTCGAGAAATTTCACAGTCATTTACACAAACATCGCTGGTTTCACTCAAATTTAACTCCCGCGGAGTAGGTAGGGGCTAGGGAGAGCCTGTCCTACTCAATTGGAACGTGGATTTTACACACTCCATACATTTATGATAGCATTGAGGATTACATCGGTGCATCTACCTTTGAAGAGCTTTGCATCAAATGTCTATCCCACAAAACTATCTAAGATAAAGAGCCTCACGTTATGCCTTTGAATCTAGATTGGAAACCACGTCGAGTATTCTACGGGTGGTGGGTTGTTGGCGCATGTTTCCTGATTGCGCTATACGGGGGTGGAGTTGTTTTCTATGGGTTCACTGCCATCTTTGAACCTCTAGCGGCCGAATTTGGTTGGAGCTATGCGCAGATTTCACTTGCCGCTTCGCTACGTGGACTGGAGGCAGGCCTTTTTGCCCCGTTGGTGGGAGTGCTTGTTGACCGGTGGGGGCCAAGAAAATTGCTACTCAGCGGAACAATCTTTACCAGCCTGGGTTTGATGCTTCTCAGCCGTACCAGTTCCCTGGGCACGTTCTATGGAGCCTTCGTGGTAGTGGCTATAGGCATGAGCACGTGTAGCAGCACAGTGTTGATGACGGCGGTTGCCAACTGGTTTCGCAGGAAAATAGGCATAGCCACAGGGATTATGATTTGTGGCTATGGATTTAGCGGCCTGCTAGTTCCGATCATGGTTAATCTTATTGATAAATATGAGTGGCGGACGACGATAGCCATTCTTGCTATAGGTATGCTGGCTATATGCCTGCCCATGTCTCTCTTAGTCCGACACAAGCCCGAACAATATGGCTATCAGCCCGATGGGTCAGTCAATGAGAATGTGAAATCGGATGACTGTCCACTTCCAGCCGAATCTACTGAAGTAAATATTAAAGCGAGGCAGGCTATAAAGAGCCGCATCTTCTGGCACATCACTCTAGCACTATTGTATCAGGCAGCACTAACAAGTACCATTACTGCACATGTAATGCCTTATCTCAGCAGCATCAGCATCACCAGGGCAAAGTCCGGCCTTATAGCCATGGCTATCCCGTTGGTAAGCATTGGCGGCCGCATTGGTCTGGGCTGGCTTGGAGATAGAATTGACAAGAGGCGACTAATGGCTGGTGCTTTTGCAATGATGTGTGTGGGTTTATTATGTTTCGGGTTTGCCTCCCCTGAAGCCAACTGGTTATTTATTCCTTTCCTCATCCTTTACGGTATTGGCTATGGAGGCAACAATACGTTGAGGGCGTCTGTGATAAGTGAATTCTTTGGTAGAAGGAATTTCGGAGCCATACACGGCCTCGTGATAGGAATAATGATGCTAGGAAGCATAGCTGGCCCACCCCTAGCCGGCTGGGTATTTGATAAGTGGCATAGTTACCAGCCGATATGGTTTGTGTTTGCTGGCCTTGCAATCGCCGCTCTAGTATCGGCGGCAACCACTCCCCCGGTCAGCACTACAGTTCAATCGGTTCACAGGACGTAACCCTAAAATGTGGCCGCCCAATCTATTGGGTCGGATCCGTAGGCAACCAAGCCCGATAAATCAAGCTATTATTAAATTTAAGTAAGCCTTTACAAGCTTGCTCAGAAGCACCACATAAATAAGAGCTAAGATTGCCAAGTAACTTATGAAGGTCGGTAAGTCCCGCCTCGACTCCATTTCTCGTCCCACATAAACCTCGGATGTCATAGAGGCAAAATTAACAACCTGCTGCATTGTACACCCGTTTGTCTCAGTCAATGCATAACGAGAAATCAAACAAAATAATTTTTTGCTCAATCTTCACAAATTACCTTTGATTGTGGTATATTTACTACAGCAAAGTTATCAACGTCTCACAAATATGTTGCACGGCATTTGAGTCAGGTGCCTCAATAGAGATTACCAGGAGAACGAGCATGCCATACGGATATATCGGCAAGATTTTGCGAGTTAATCTCTCCTCGGAGAGCTTAACTATTGAGGCACCTCCAGAGAATTTCTACCGCCAATATTTTGGCGGCGAGAGCTTTGTAGGATACTTTTTGCTCAATGAACTCCAGCGGGGTGTGGATCCCCTTAGTCCAAACAATAAGCTCACCTTTGCCGCGGGTCCGTTGACAGGAGTGCCAGTGGGCGGCTGTGGCCGCCATAGCGTGGGTGGCAAGTCACCCCTTACAGGGGGATTTGGCGAAGCTGAGGCAGGAGGCTACTGGGGAGCCGAACTCAAAATGGCTGGCTTCGATGCCATAATTGTGGAGGGTAAGGCAGAAAAGCCTGTCTACCTTTTCATCCGAGATGGAGAAGCTAAGATTAAGGACGCTCGCCACCTCTGGGGGCTAAAGACTTTAGAGTGCCAGAATGCCATCCATAAGGAGCTAGGTGACCCGGGAATAAAGGTAGCTCAAATTGGACCTGCGGGAGAGAACCAGGTTCGCTTCGCCTGCGTGGTGAATGATTTAGATGCTTTTGCTGGCAGAACCGGTATGGGGGCGGTTATGGGTTCCAAGAACCTGAAAGCAGTGGCTTGCCGAGGTCACCAGCGTCTTTCTCTGGCCGACTCACAGGCCGTGTCCGATATCGCCCGGTGGATCAGGAACAACGCCCCAATAAACAATAAGAGAATGCGGGACCTGGGCACAGCCTCGGTTGTTATACCTTTGAACCAGCATGGAGGT
>Ga0307375_10006015_pt1 | contig 11301 bp, 8 predicted proteins | sample TR1MG_FD_202531 | JGI IMG/M metagenome (GOLD analysis project Ga0307375, IMG submission 202531) | Soil microbial communities from Risofladan, Vaasa, Finland - TR-1 | ecosystem: Environmental > Terrestrial > Soil > Coastal area > Acid sulfate soil | place: Finland: Risofladan, Vaasa | collected...
TCTCTTGGGACGCCGCTCGCACGAAGGGACTTCCCGACGCCTGCTTCGTTTTCGTAGTAGGCGGCCGTATCGATGTGCCTGTAGCCGATCTCGATCGCCGAGGCAACCGACTCCTCAACTTCACGGCCGGGCTCGGTGAGAAAGACGCCAAATCCTACCCAGGGCATTTTCACGCCGTTGTTCAATTCGACAACCGACTCCAGGTTCATGCGTGCTCCTTTTCCATATCCCGGTCGGGTCCGGAACCCGTCCGAGTAGGGTCATCGTAGCGATGAAGCGTGTGTGCGGTCAAGCCGATCGTCCGGGCATCTTGGCATTCGCGGGATTTTTCTATATGTTATTATATATATGAAATTTAGCGAACTACCACTTTCAGAAGAAGTCTCCCTCGGCGTAAAAGACGCCGGATTTACCGACTGTACGGACGTGCAGGAACTCACACTTACCTACACGCTCCAGGGCCGAGACGTCTGCGTGCAGTCGCAGACCGGCACTGGCAAAACCGCTGCATACCTTCTTTCAGTTTTCCAGCTCATGACACACAGGGACGATCTGGCTGGACGAATGACGATGATCATTGCGCCTACGCGGGAGCTTGCCGTTCAAATCGAGCAGGAAGCCCTGTTGCTCGGAAAACATGTGCCGTTGCGAATCGGATGTTTCTACGGCGGAGTCGGGTACGCCGACCAGGAACAGAAACTTGCCGCCGGCGTTGATGTGGCCATCGGAACACCCGGAAGACTCATCGACTTCAATCAGTCGGGCAAGCTCGACTTTTCGAAGGTAGGTATTGTCATAATTGACGAGGCGGACCGCCTGTTTGACATGGGATTCTATCCCGATATTCGCAAAATGCTCAAAAGAATGCCTCCCCGAGAACAACGCATCTCCATGCTTTTCAGTGCGACTCTGAGCACACGCGCCCGGAACATAGCGTGGGAACATATGAACAACCCCGCGGAGGTTGAGATCCACCCCGAACAGGTCACGGTAAAGGGAATAACGCAGGCCCTCTATCACGTCGCCCGCGATGAGAAGTTCCGGTTGCTGCTCGGATTGCTCGGGAAGTTCCAGCCTGAAAATGCGATTATATTCACGAATACCAAAAGAGCCGCCGAAGAAATTTCCCGACGCCTGGAACTCAACGGTCATGAGAGCACCTTCATTATGGGTGACTTGCCTCAACGCAAGAGACTTCGGGTAATCGAAGGGATCAAGGCCGGGACAGTCAAGCTGCTGGTCGCTACAGACGTGGCGGCACGGGGCCTTCACATTGACGATCTGGATATGGTCATCAATTATGATCTGCCGGAGGACAGAGAAAGCTACGTGCACCGCATAGGCCGGACCGCACGTGCCGGAAAGACCGGCAGGGCAATCTCGCTGGCCGACGAACGCTTTGTTTTCGGTTTGGAGGCGATCGAGGAGTTCATCGGATATCCGATTCCGGTGGAGCGGGTGACCGACGAATTGATCGTTCAGGACGCCAGTGCAGGCAAGCGTATATCCATCGGACGGGACTCTGAAATGAGCGGTCCTCGGGGCCGCGGTACGAGACGAAATGGGCCCGGTCGGCAGTCCGAACACGGCGGGCCACGGAGTCGTCGTCCCTATCGCAGCGAGCCTGAGGGGCAGTTCTCCGGTGGCGGTCAGCGGCAGATGCGGGACGACAGGCCGCGGCCCGAAAAGGCAGCGAAACCTGCAGGGGAGGGGAAATCGGACCTGCCCAAGCGAACCGAATCGCCGGATGTGGCGCGCTCACGTCCTGACAAGCGCACTACTGTCGAAGAGCGCCTCGACTACTACCGCAAGAAGTACGGGGAGGAGTTCTCGGTCGGGAAGCCTGCACGGGAAAAAGTCCCCGCAGTGACCCACAAACCTCGAGAGCGACGGCCCGATGACAAGCAACCGGGTCACAAACAAGCGCCGGTCGGCAAGAAAAACAGAACAGTACCTGCCGGAGACAGGGTCTCACGGACACCTGAGCGCAGCGAAGTTGCCGATCCGCAACCTGCTTCTACGGAAAAATCCCGGAAATCCGCCGGGCAGCCTGCCGCAGGAAGCCTGGGAATTCTCGGCAGGATACGGCGTCTGTTCGGACGCGCCGAATCGTAACGATATTCCGTCCCCGGACGCGCCGGATGCGGCTCTTGACACTGCCCGGCTGGTTCTTTAAGTTGTATGGTCTAAGCTCAGTACGATCCGTGCCTTGTGCACGTATATAAGACGAGTGCAGTCTGATCAAAATGACGTGCAGATGCCATAATGGTAAGGAGTAGGTGAATGGCACGAAACACGAAGGCCAAAGGAAAGCTTGTGAGGCGCTTTGGCGTGAACATCTTCGGAAATGAAAAATTTGACCGGCTCTTGAAGAAGAAGCCTCGGGGTCCCGGTGAGCCCAAGAAAGGGCGTGTCCGCCAGACCGAATACGGTCGGCAGCTGTTCGAAAAACAGAAGCTGAAGTTCGCATATGGTTTGTCCGAGCGTCAGTTTGCGAACCTTTTCTTCAAAGCAAAACAGATCAAAGGTATCACCGGTTTGAACATGCTCATCCTTCTCGAGCGTCGATTGGACAATGTCGTCTATCGCATCGGGATGGCATCCAGCAGATCACAGGCTCGCCAACTCGTGAGCCACGGACACGTGCTTCTGAACGGCAGAAAGGTGACTATTCCTTCGGCATTGGTACGCGTGAACGACACCGTCACTGCGAAAGAGAAGAAAAGCACGAGAGACCTTGTTCGTCGCCTCGTTGCCGATAACGGGTCGCGCCCGATTCCGCCCTGGCTGAACGTTTCAAAAGACGAATTGACCGGGACGATCGTCGCGTTGCCGACGCGGGAAATGATCCCGACAATTGCAGACGAACAGCAGGTCGTAGAGTACTACGCCAAGCAGTAGACATTTTCATCCCTCGGAAAACCCTCGAAACCCGTTCGGTCTCGAGGTTTTTTTTGTTTGCGGTTGCCCCGTTGTCAAAAAACGAATGCATTCGCCGATTGTTGCTGAAAGGACCCGAACGACGGTAATTTCAATCCATGGAAAAATATCAACTTGGTAGTTCAGACATGGCAGTGAGTCCCGTTGGTCTTGGGTGCTGGCAGTTTTCCGGCGGCAAAGGAATAATCGGCGGTTTCTGGCAGGGGCTGGAACCTGAGGTAGAACGGGACATCGTAAAGACAAGTGTCGACGGCGGGATAAACTGGTTCGACACAGCCGAGGCGTACGGTTGGGGCAGGTCGGAAGAGGCCCTCCGTAGTGCATTGAAATCAGTTGGCGTGACCCCGAACATCGAGTCGACTCCGGACCCCCGCTATGTGGCAACGAAATGGTTTCCTTTCTTTCGGTTTGCCTCGTCAATGCGGAGGACGATCGCCGCGCGCCGCGCAAAGCTTGGAGAGTATCCAATCGATCTCTACCAGATCCACGCACCGGCGAGTTTTTCCCGTATGCCGGTACAGATGGCCGTTCTTGCGAAGCTCATCGATGAGGGACAGATTCGGCGGGCCGGTGTGAGCAATTTTTCGGCGTCGCAAATGGAGCAGGCATACAGGGAGCTCAAGAAGCAAGGGCACACGCTCGTTTCAAATCAGGTGCGGTACAGCCTTCTGGACAGGCGAATTGAACGCAACGGTGTGCTCGATACGGCTGCCCGGCTTGGTATGACCATTATCGCCTATTCGCCGCTCGAGCAGGGCATTCTCACCGGAAAATTTCACGATGATCCGGAAATCGTCAAGCGTCGTCCGGGGCCACGGAAGTACATGAAGACTTTCAAACCGGAGGGTCTCGACCGCTCGCGACCGCTCATTGAGCTTCTCAAGCGCGTTGGTTCCGGCCACGGTGTATCGGCAGCCCAGGTCGCGCTGCGGTGGGTCGTTCAATTCCACGGCGAGCGCGTCGTTGCCATTCCCGGCGCATCCTCCCAATCTCAAGCTGCGCAGAACGCCGGGACTTTGAGTTTCACCTTGACCAGGGAGGAACTTGACAGGATTGATTCGGCATCGCGGGCGTTGTAGCAGATTCCGGCGCTATCTATTTCAGTGCCTCGAGCACCTTCAGTGAGTGCCGCACGTTGCCGAAAGGCGCGGAGACCTGGACGCCCTGCACCCGGCCGCGCAGCAACCTGACGGCGTCCCGCGCGATGGAAATCCCTTCCTCCAGGGCACGCTCTTTCGAGTCGGCGGCACGCATTCGTGACATGATTTCTTCCGGCACGGAAGCACCGGGGACTTCGTTATTCATAAACTCGGCGTTTCGCAGGCTTACCAGCGGCCAGACGCCGGCCACAATCGGTATCGGACTTCCCCCGATTCGGGTGAGGAACCTTTCGAGAATTTCCAGATCGAACACCGGCTGCGTGATCGCGAACTCCGCGCCGGCTTCTACCTTCTGATGGAAGCGCTCGATCTCACGTTCGAGTTCGATAGCGCCCGGATCGAGTCCGACGCCGATATGAAATGATGTCGGAGCGCCGATGGGGTTTCCCGCAAGATCGTACCCCTGATTCAACGTATGAACCATGCGGGTCAGGCCGATCGAGTCGACATCAAACACTGCCGTCGCGTCCGGATAGTCACCCATCTTCGGCGGGTCGCCGGTGACGATGAGCAGATTTCTGATGCCCAGCGCCTGCAGACCGAGCATATCCGACATCATTCCGAGCAGATTCCGGTCCCTGCAGCTGTAGTGCAGAACCGGCTCGATCCCCGCTTCACTCCTGATAAGGACGCTCAGATGCTGCGCACCCATCCGCGAAAGAGCGCGAGGGCCGTCGGGGACATTCACTGCACATACGCCATTCTCCCGGAGGGTCTTTGCCGCTGCAATGACTTTGGACGGGTCACAGCCCCGTGGCGGCGTAATCTCCACTGACGTGACGAACGCTCCCTCCGATAGTCGCGCCGCTAACTCGGACTTCTCCTCTCGAGGCACCGGCCGGATGACGACACCGGCCACCTCCCGCGGCGGATGAATCTGCGGGTGTGTCTGTGGCTGAATCGCGGCGATGAAGTTACGCATTCCCCGGATGTACTCCGGCGTAGTTCCGCAGCATCCGCCGACTATTCGGGCGCCGGCCTGAATGAAGCGACGGGCGTAGGCGGCCATGTATTCCTTGGACGCGAGGTAGATATTGCGCCCTTCGACCATTCGTGGAACACCGGCGTTCGGCATCACCGAAAGCGGTTTTTCCGAAATCTGTATTATCCTTTCCATTGCTCCGAGCATGGCAGGCGGTCCGACGCTGCAGTTGAGTCCGATCACATCCACGTCAATGCCGTCCAGCCCCGAAGCAATCTGTTCGGCGGTGGTCCCGTAGACGGTGTTCCCATCGTCGTGGACGGTCATGGAAGCGATGATCGGAAAATCCCCGATGCTGCGGATCGCAGCCACTCCTTTGGAAATCTCGTGAAGATCGGAAAAAGTCTCCAGTATGAACAGATCTGCCCCGCCGGATGCGAGTGCTTCTGCCTGTTCGCGAAACGAATCGAAGGCATCCTGTTCGCTCAACGGGCCGAAGGGCTCGAGACGGACGCCGAGCGGACCGATAGAACCTGCGACAAGCACGTCGCTGCCGGCGGCTGCTCGCGCGATCCTCGCTCCAGCCTCGTTAATGGCAACGAGTTGTTCGCCGTAACCGTGATTGCGCAGCTTGAAGCGGTTTGCGCCGAAAGTGTTTGTTTCGATGCATTTTGCTCCGGCGGCGACGTATTCCTCGTGAATGCTCTTCACGATGTCGGGGCTCGAAATATTGAGCTCGTCGTAACACCGATTGATGAACACTCCGCGGGAGTAGAGCATTGTGCCCATGGCCCCGTCGAAAAGGAGAATCGATCGGGCGATGCGGTCCTGGAATTCCTGCCTTGTCACTGTATATCTCCGAATGCGGCGTCAATCTTGGCATAGAATGGAGCTAATTGCAAGAAAATCAGTTTCCTGCCGATAAAGAAAGAAGTATGATATTGCGTGAAGGGATTCGAAACGGGGAAGAAGCATGCGAAAAATGCCCGTCTTCTGCACGGATGCGCAGGTAAACGAGCGGATACTCAATATCTGTGAACGATTTCAGAACTACTTTTCTCCGGTTTTTTTCGACGACGCTGGGAAAGCGTTGGAGTATTTGAAGTACGAACTGCCGGAGATAAACGTGGTAAACTTTTCGGACGGGCGTCTGGATACCACGCGCGTACTTGAATCGATAAAGGCAGATCCGTGGCTGCATTATGGGGGAATCATAGGGATACACCTGCGCAAAGACCGGAAGGTCGTTGCAGAGCAGATGCCTGATTCGAACATAATAAGTCTTATTCCGCGTGGTGAATTTGTGTCGAGCTTCTACCGCGTTCTGAAGATTCTCATACAGAATCGACAAATACTATTTCAACGGGATCTTCAAAACTACCTGCTGCAGACCATATCCGGCTCCTTTGTCATGGACAATGATCCGTTCAATGTCCGAACCTACGCGAACCTGGTGACGAACTATCTGTACAATATGAATCACATCAACCAGGATCGGAAGGAACGGCTCCATGTCAGCCTTTTCGAACTGCTCATGAACGCGGTTGAACACGGCAACTGCCACATCAGTTATGAGGAAAAGACGCGATGGCTCGAAAAACATGACACTATTCTCGATCTCATACGCGAAAAATGCCGTGACCCCGAAGTTCGTGCAAAACGCGTGTTCTTTTCCTACCGGATCACTCCGGAGCGTTCCTATTATACAATCCGGGACGAAGGGGAGGGGTTCAACTGGCGGGAACAGATCGAGGCTCTCGAAACCGGCGTAAACCTCAGTCTCCACGGCCATGGGATCCGGATGACGCAGCACTACGTGGATAACCTTCGCTACAATTCAAAGGGCAACGAAGTTTCGTTCGAGCTCGATCATCGACATCGCGAAGCTAACGTTGTTCCCGGAGTTTTTGCAGATCAGGAAGAAGTTATAGTCCAGGCGGGCGACGTGGTATTTCGAGAGCAAGAGGAATCCAACTTTCTGTACTATATTGTGTCGGGCCGATTCAATATCTATTCTTCAAATAAGCTGGTATCGACTCTCTCCCCGGATGACATATTCCTCGGCGAGATGTCGTTTCTGCTGAACAACCGGCGTTCAGCGACCGTCGTTTCGCAGGGAAGCGGCACCCTGATCAAGATTTCGAAGAATGACTTCGTAACGGTCATCAAGGAGAACCCTCACTACGGGATCTTCCTTGCCCGGCTTCTCGCGCAACGGCTTTCTCGTCTGAACGCCCATGTTGCGGCGCTTCAGAAATCGGTGGACCTGCCGTTGGAGGTCGAAGCCCGAATCTGACGCCCGGCGCGACCGGCTGCTGTGTTCATTCGGCCGACTGCAGCTTCGCCTGGTCGCTTCGCAGTTACTCGCTTACGCGCAGCGCCGCTGTGTAGCCAATTCTTTTCACCATGCCGACGAGCTTGTCGATGGTCTCCGGATCGCCGTTGTACTCCAGTTGAATCGTGCTCGTGCCACGATCGACGAAAATTTCGGAGACGCCTCCGAGTCGTTTTCCATAGTGCTCAATTGCAATCGAGCAGGACGTGCAGGTGCCCCCCTCGAGATCCAAAACGGCCTTTTTCCGCTCGGCTGTATCATTCATGTGAGTAAGATACTCAGGAATACCGGAATGGGGAAGAGCATACCCCGGGGGTGCGATCGCGACCTTGACACGATCGGCGCCCGCAGGTCAATGTAGCCCAACTACTGTTTCGAAACTTGTTGATGACGCTGCGCCATCTCGTTGCAAAACAATAAGATGCATGAACGTTTCTGCGAGACACTCAAATGGGTGAAACCGCGGTCGTAATTCGTTATCTTCCAGGATATAGAGCGGAATCCAGGCACAAGGTTCGACGCGGCAACAGGAGATGACGTGATATCGGTTCAAAATGTGAGTCTTTCCTTCAGCACACGAGTGCTTTTCAAAGACGTATCGTTGAAGTTTACCCCGGGCAATTGTTACGGTGTGATCGGCGCGAACGGCGCCGGCAAGTCGACCTTTCTGAAAATTCTTTCCGGCGAGCTCGAATCGGATGCGGGGGAGGTGATTGTCGGAACGGGCGAGCGAATCGCCATGCTCCGTCAGGATCAGGCTGCGTTCGATGCGTTTTCCGTTATTCATACCGTGATCATGGGGTTTCCCAGGCTCTACGAAGTGATGACGCAGCGGGATGCGATATATGCGAAAGAGGATTTCACCGAGGAGGATGGAATTCGTGCCTCCCATCTCGAAGCGGATTTCGCCGAGCTCAATGGGTGGGAGGCGGAAAACGAGTCGGCAGCTCTTCTGTCGGGCCTCGGCGTCCCGGAACATCTGCACGGACTGCTCATGCAGGAACTCGAGCCCGCGTTCAAGGTCCGCGTCCTGCTTGCTCAGGCGCTTTTCGGGGATCCCGATATCCTGCTTCTAGATGAACCGACAAACAATCTCGACATTGAATCGATATCCTGGCTGGAGGACTTTCTCTATCGCTTTCGCAATACGGTGATAGTCGTCTCTCACGATCGCCATTTTCTCAACCGTGTATGTACCCACGTTGCAGATATCGATTACGGTCAGATTCGATTGTACGTCGGCAACTACGATTTCTGGTATCAGGCGAGTCAACTCGGGGCCAAACAGCGCCGCGACGACAAGAAACGTGCCGAAGACCGGGCAACGGAACTCCGGGATTTCATTCAGCGGTTTGCGTCGAACGCCGCAAAGTCCCGCCAGGCGACATCGCGTAAGAAGGAGCTCGAAAAGCTCAGCCTCGATGAATTGCCCTCGTCATCCCGAAGGTTTCCCTACGTAAATTTCAAGCCGGAGCGCGATTGCGGACGAAATGTCCTTGAGATTGACGACCTGAGCGGTGCAATTGAAGGGGAGCAAGTTGTACGCGGTTTCTCGCTTACCGTCAACCGTGGCGACAAGATAGTGTTTGTGGGACCGCAGACGCTTGCAAAATCGGTCGTTTTTCAGATACTTGCCGGCGAGCTGGATCCGACAGGCGGGCGCTACGAATGGGGGCAAACCATCTCGACCGCCTATTTTCCGAAGGATAGCTCGCGGTACTTCGAACAGGATATATCGATTCTCGACTGGCTGAGGCAGTATTCCGCGGATCAGGACGAAACCTACGTCCGGGGATTCCTCGGTAGGATGCTCTTCTCCGGTGATGAGTCACTGAAGAGCACCCGCGTACTGTCGGGCGGCGAAAAGGTGCGTTGCATGATTGCCAGGCTCATGCTTTCCGGTGCGAACGCTCTTATCCTCGACGAGCCAACGAATCACCTCGATCTCGAGTCAATAAGCGCCTTGAACAACGCCCTCATTGAGTTCCCGGGTGTCGTCCTGTTTGATTCCCACGATCACCAGTTTGTTGATAGTATAGCAAACAGGGTAGTCGAACTCGCCCCCGGGGGGACAATCGACCGGCTGATGCGGTTCGATGATTATCTTCAGGACGAGGGGGTGCGTGAATTGCGGGATTCGCTCTATCACGAACACCTCCGGATGAGTCTATGAACCTACGGGAACCGGCAATTCTGATTGTCGACGACGATGAGCTGACGGCCGAACTATATCAGGCCCACCTCCAGGACGCCGGATTTGAACGCCTCATCCTTTGCGCCGATTCCCGCGACGTGATGAAGATTACCGGTGAGAACCCGGTTTCCACCGTTCTTCTCGATCTGAACATGCCCCACATTTCCGGTCAGGAACTGCTCGATCGGATCCGTGCCGAGTACCCCGATATTTCGATCATCGTGCTTACAAGCGAAGACCGGGTGGAGACTGCAGTCGCGTGCATGAAGAAGGGCGCTTTCGACTACATCGCGAAGCCGGTGGAACCGAACCGTCTGATAAACGCCGTTCGGCTCGCGGCCACGATTCGCGAATTGCGCGACGAAGTTTCGGTGCTCTCCACCAGTTCGGCAAGACTCCGCGACCCGGATGCGTTCCGGCGCATTATCACGGCAAGCCGCAGCATGCTGCAGGTACTGCGTTACGTCGAAGCGGTTTCCACCAGTCCAAAGGCGGTGCTCATAACGGGCGAGAGTGGAACGGGGAAGGAGCTGATTGCGCAGGCGATTCACAGCGTCTCGGGTCGGAAAGGAGAGTTCGTGGCCGTGAACGTATCCGGTCTGGACGATACGATGTTCTCGGACACGCTCTTCGGTCATATCCGCGGAGCCTACACCGGGGCCGACTCGGCCCGGCGTGGTCTCATCGACCGTGCCGCTGACGGTACCCTTTTCCTGGACGAAATCGGAGACTTGCCCACCGGAGCGCAGGTGAAGCTGCTTCGGCTGCTTCAGGAAAACGAGTTCTACCCACTCGGTTCCGATCGGCCCGAACGGGCCCGCGTGCGTATCCTTGCCGCCACAAACGCGGATCTCGCGGCGAAGCAGAACGAGGGGACCTTTCGCAAGGATCTCTACTTCCGATTGATGTCACACCGCGTTCACCTTCCCCCGCTTCGAGACAGACCGGAAGATATCCAACCCCTGGTCCGGGCGTTTCTCGGCGAAGCCGCCGGCAGTATGGGAAAGCGTGTTCCGGCGGCGCCGCCGGAACTGCATACGCTATTGTCCACGTATCACTTTCCCGGTAATGTTCGAGAGCTCCAGGCCATGATATTCGACGCGGTCAGCCGTCACGAGGGCGGGGTCCTGTCGCTTGCGCACTTCAACACATATATCGAGAACCAGCGGAAGCTTCTTGGGTCGCGACCCTTCGTGTCGGTCGTCTCGGAAAGTGGGTCTTTTCCGGCCGCGAAGATTGAACCGGAGCTTTCCGACCAGGCAGGTCTACCGGCGGCCGGGGACGGCCTCGACAGGGTTTTCAGCTATACGGGTCCATTTCCGTCGCTCGCCGAAGTGGAAGATTACTTTGTAGCGCAGGCCCTGGAAAAAGCGCACGGCAATCAGTCAATTGCCGCGCGAATGCTCGGTGTTTCACAATCAACCCTCAGTCGAAGACAGCACAAAAGCCGCGTCGGCAATGAAGGTCACGACGCCGAATAGCGAAAGCCGGGCTCGACACTATGCTTGGCGCATGGCACGGGCTATGCATAATGCATTGCATGAATTATGCATGACGGTGCTCACCAGCACTCCGCTTCTTCGAATCCGTTAATTCCTTACAGATAAAATACATATATCCTCATCGTTCCGATTGGCCCGTCTCTTGCTTCTATCGTGGCAGGGACCCGGAGCAGAAGTAAGTACAGCATGCGGAAACCGGTGTAAGGAATCGATGTAAGAAGAAAGGTAAGAACACAAGTAAAAACACA
>Ga0307375_10006016_pt1 | contig 11300 bp, 14 predicted proteins | sample TR1MG_FD_202531 | JGI IMG/M metagenome (GOLD analysis project Ga0307375, IMG submission 202531) | Soil microbial communities from Risofladan, Vaasa, Finland - TR-1 | ecosystem: Environmental > Terrestrial > Soil > Coastal area > Acid sulfate soil | place: Finland: Risofladan, Vaasa | collected...
GCTTCTTGGAAGTTATAGAATAAAATAGACCTACCTTTTTATATTGACAGAATGTAAACTATAGAGGATAATGTAAAGAAAAGAGGAGGAGCAGAAATTGGATAGTAAAAATGTACTTGCAGTGATTGTTGGAGTTATCGCTTTAGGAATGGTAATTACCTCAGCTTACTTTTTAATTGACGAATATAGCTCGAACGGTGGTAGTACCAACGGAACACAATCTGTACCTGAGCAAGAAGCTATAACAGTCGCCGAGCAGGATTATCTCTCCACCTTGACAGACCACACCGAAACAATGGGTGATGCCTTCACAAATCTAGGAATACTATTTGAAAGCCCACAGTATTTTGATGATGACTGGATACTGTATACAGCTGTCGAGCTAGTAATAATCCAGTTAGTATACGAGGAGGTACTCGAAATATCACCTCCAAGCTCTTTAACAAATATTCATTCTAAATTCATCGAAGCTATGGCTCACTACAACACGTCGACTTACTTAATCATACAAGGAATCGATTATCTTAATCCTTCCTTGATAGAACAAGCCACGACTGAAATGGATATAGGCACCCAGCTTGTGTATGAAACAACACAACTAATAGAAGCATTTTACGCATCCCACTAGCTTTAACCGGCCTGGGCTCTTCTTTTAATTGACTAAATGTAAAATGGGGTGCGATACTTAAACCCAGCCGATGAACGGGAGAAAACCACCAACCATGAGCGAGCCGGAAGACACGAGAAAACCAGAAGAACAGAGCGAGCCAGAAAACTATAGAAAACCACGAAGTAGGAGCGAGCCGATATTTCAGAGAAAACCAGGGAGCAAGAGCGAGCCAATCAAAGAGAGAAAACCAAACCAAGAGAGCGAGCCATGCTCAATGAGAAACCCATCGAAGAGGAGCGAGCCGTATGTCAGGAGAAAACCATTAAGCAAGAGCGAGCCATATGAAAAGAGAAAACCATGAACCAAGAGCGAGCCGATGTAATAGAGAAAACCGTGTTATAAGAGCGAGCCATGCTAGACGAGAAAACCAGGTAAAGTGAGCGAGCCAGGGCCCAGACTTTAACCGGTCTGGGCCCTTGTTTTTATTGACAGAAATATTAGGTGGAATGGAGATTTAGGGGTAAAATTAAGGGAATAGGAGGTAAGAGCAATGCCAAGCATCAAAGATATGCTGCCAGTACCCCCATGGGAAGGTCCGCCTATCCCTAGGATACTGATGAGAAAGATTGAAGAGGCTATGCCATCTGGGAATCCGGGAGAGGTAAAGACACAGATAGTTGGGGAAGAAGCAGGTACCACAGAAGTTGAGAGGTTTCACGGAATAGAATATGGCACCGAGAAAGTTGAATTAGATATAGTTGATTCAATCTCTGATCCTATGACTTTAAGAGAAATGGCTCTTGATGGCAAATTAAAGGATGGTCTTTACGAGGGCGGGGACGATTTTGTCTATAGGGTAACTGGAGAAAAAGTAGAGTTGTTGTCCCAGTACAGGGCTAAATACAATTATGAAACCAACGAATATGAATATACTATTAAAACTCAACCTGAGGCATTGGCCACTACTCCTATATTTCATGGCTCTGTAGCGGATGAGTTAAATCTTCATGATTTAACAGTGGAGAAGAGTGGACAGAACTTTGCTGGTGTAGGCGGTAATGAGTTCAGGGGTATCTATTTCACTACTATCCCTAGCGATGCCAAGGGCTATACTCGTCTGTCTAAGGGTAAAGGAACACTAATAGAAGCCAGAATAGCACCAGACGCTAATGTGATTGAATATAAAGAAGCTATGAGGCGAATCAAGGTTATTGAAGAGAAAGGGCTTACCTACGTGGCTGATACGGAGCCGCTTTTAGCTCAGGGGGTTGATGTAGTTCTTAAATATAAAAAAGGCGGGGAGATTGGTGAGGTCATTGTTATTAATCCTGAAGTGCTACTGGATCCAACCTTCCGAAAGCCAGTTATAGGCAAGCCCATCCCCTCTAAAAAATAACCCCTAGGGCCCAGACTTTAACCGGTCGGGGCCCTTAATTTTTTGTTGTAAATGACAGTATAGACATCCTGCCTACGCAGCAGGTACTCAGGAATCCTCTCGAACTTCCTAACAACGTAGTTGTGTAGCTTTATATTGACAAAGCGTAAATTGTGATAGATAATGAGAGTGAGCCGTCTAGTAAGAGAAAACCACCAGCTAAGAGCGAGCCACAAACAGGGAGAAAACCAGCAGATTGGAGCGAGCCATTAATGATGAGAAAACCACTATTCTAGAGCGCGAGCCACGAACAGTGAGAAAACCATCGATAGGGAGCGAGCCATGAAAGCCGAGAAAACCAGGGGTCGAGAGCGAGCCGAGAGTTCCGAGAAAACCAGTAGTCAAGAGCGAGCCGATGAACCGGAGAAAACCAAATAATGAGAGCGAGCCACAATCGCTGAGAAAACCAAAGAAGAAGAGCGAGCCAGAATCCGAGAGAAAACCAAGGAAAATGAGCGAGCCGGATTATGCGAGAAAACCATTAAGCCAGAGCGAGCCGATGACCGTGAGAAAACCAACAGCTACGAGCGAGCCGTTGTATAGGAGAAAACCAGAAGGCACGAGCGAGCCATAGGTGAGGAGAAAACCACAAGTGGAGAGCGAGCCGGAAAGACGGAGAAAACCAGAGAAAACGAGCGAGCCATGAGGGATGAGAAAACCAAAGGATATGAGCGAGCCAAAAGGGACGAGAAAACCAGGATTAATGAGCGAGCCAGAAGCTAGGAGAAAACCAAGAATCAGGAGCGAGCCGTGGACTCTGAGAAAACCAGGAATCTTGAGCGAGCCGATATTAGTGAGAAAACCAGAGAAACGGAGCGAGCCGACGGTAACGAGAAAACCAAGAACGCTGAGCGAGCCAAAAGACGAGTGAAAACCAGAAGAACAGAGCGAGCCAAAGAAGCCTAGAAAACCATCAAGCTTGAGCGAGCCATAATCAGGGAGAAAACCACAAAAGAAGAGCGAGCCATGCTACCCGAGAAAACCGTAAGAGGGGAGCGAGCCACAAGCAGCGAGAAAACCAGCAGATTGGAGCGAGCCATAATGAGAGAGAAAACCAGAGATCCTGAGCGAGCCACTGTACAAGAGAAAACCACCGTGCAGGAGCGAGCCGAGGAACCAGAGAAAACCAGTGGGCAAGAGCGAGCCATCAGAAGCGAGAAAACCATGATAGCTGAGCGAGCCATAAGGAGGGAGAAAACCATATTGGCTGAGCGAGCCAAGTATGACGAGAAAACCACTGATGTAGAGCGAGCCGCCGAGTAAGAGAAAACCATCAAGAGTGAGCGAGCCAGGGCCCAGACTTTAACCGGTCTGGGTCCTTAATTTTTTGTTGTAAATGACAGTATAGACATCCTGCCTACGTAGCAGGTACTCAGGAATCATCACCCCAAAAGCCCCAAACCCCAACCGGTCTGGGCCCTGGCTTTTTTTTATTTTTTATTTTCAAAGCTGCCATATCAAAGCTCATTGATATAGTAAACATTAGGATTGACATCGCTAAAAATAGGGCTATTGACAGTGTGTAAAAGAGCATTTACTATGAGTAAACGAGGTGAGTGATGGCACAAACAAAAGTAGCCACAACACAGCAAAAGGCGGTAGTGAAGTGGAAGGATGAACGAATCACAGTCACCTTTGATGATGTTAAAAAACTCATCTGCCCCTACGCCAGCAACCAAGAAGCCAACGTTTTTCTCAAAATTTGCCAGTCACTCAATTTAAACCCGTTCGCTAACGAGATCTACTTAATTAAATACTCGGAGAAGGACAAGGCAGCCATGGTCATTGCCATAGACTCTTATCTAAAATCGGCAGAGTCCAACAAAAACTTCGATGGACATGAGGCTGGCATCGTCCTGAGAGACAGCGGCGGTAAGCTGGAATTCAGGGAGGGCGCCTTAACCTTGCCGGATGAGGCGGAGAAGCTAGTGGGAGGCTGGGCCAGGATCTTTAGGAAAGATAGGGAGAAGCCATTTTACATGGCCGTCAACAAAGCCGAGTGTCTGAGGTATACCCGAGATGGACACCTGACCAAGTTCTGGACTGTAGAGAAACAGCCGTCAATGCTCCGCAAGACGGCGCTAAAACGCGCACTGGTGGAGGCGTTCCCCTCTCTCTTTGCCGGCACCATGTCCACCGCCGAGGTCGCCGAAGAACCAGAAGCCGAATACCACGAGGTACCAGAGGGTCAGTTGCCTCCAGCCTACGAGAACGAGGTTGGATATGACTGGAAGAAATGGTGGGCTAGGCAAAAGGAAAAGGGGCTCGATGAAGAAAATGTCCACAACATACTTGGTATCTCAAGCTTAAAAGAGGACTGGCTGGAGCAAGGAAAGACCCTAGAAGAGGCCGAGGATATTATCAATCACAAACTAGCACAGCAAGGTGCTAAAACTGCCGATGAGGTAGCCGGGAAAGGCTTTACCATCGACTTTACATGGTTACAGGAAAGCCTTAAGGCGCTCAAGTGGACAATCGAGACTATGAAGAGTTTTGCGGTAGTCAAATACAAGGTTGACGGCAAGGGGGCATTAACTCAGGTGCTGGGGAGACTCACTAGGGAGCAGACCGAGGATTTTGTTAGTGAAATAAACAAGAAAGTGGAGAAGCAGAAACCTTTGTTTTAGGAGTAAGGTCAAGGCATTGAATAAGAACGTACTACAACGCATCGCTAGTCTCCAATTGCAAGGTAAAGACGGCTACAAAGACGACTTAGCCAAGTTAATCTCTAATGATGCTGAAACACTAAAGGAATGGTCAGCACCAATGACTAAGACAGAGCGCAAAGACCGTAACAATGCCATCTTTGACCACTGGCTGGCCGGAGAGACGACAACCGGAATCGCTAAAAAGTTATATCTTACCCAACCACTAGTTACAGAGGTCATTAACAATATAAGTGCTTCTAGGCTTGAGACAAGTAATATTTCTGAAACTCCCCCAGTCTATAATGTCTGGAATTATAACTCTTGTGACAAAAGATTTGGGCAAAAACATCCGGGACAAATACCAGGTCAAGCAGTGCTAAATTTTCTTCTTTGGTTAACCGAGCCTTTTGATGTGGTGGTAGACCCTATGGCTGGGGGTGGCACAACGATTGATGTCTGCCGTTATCTTCTGCGGCGGTATCATTGCTTCGATATAGACCCACGGCGGCAAGATATTAAACAATGGGACATAAGCAATGGATACCCTCGATTCCCTCAGAAGCCAAACTTAATAATCCTTGACCCCCCATACTGGCGATTAAAGAGAGAGGAATACTCAAAAGATGGTGCTGCGATAACCTCATACCAAGATTGGCTCTCATTCATGAAGAAACTAGCCAAGGATTCCTTCAAAAGTCTTAAGCCTGGGGGTCACGTTGCCTTATTCGTTGAGTCCTTCTTAGACGAAAGAGATAGCGGCAAATTCCTGTTTCTCAACAGAGATTGCCTTGAAATCTTCGAGGCTGCACGCTTTGAGGGTGTTCAAGAAATCGCATTAAATATGCCATCACAGATAAAGTCATTCCGCGATGTGACATACGCTAAGAAAAGACGAATTTTGCTGGACCTAAAACGAGAGGTATTTGTATTTAGAAAATGAGCCCCCCAAGGGAAATAACCGGTAAGAGACCAACCAACTACAGCAGGTGGCATCGTGCCAAGTTGCCTGAAAATTGCTATATGACTGATGGTGATTGGTTCGAGCAAAGGTTGGTAAACGGAGAAATGTTTACCATTGCCTTTATCGAAACTATACAAATTCCGCCTCAATTCGTCCAGCAGGCGCAACAGACATTCTATCTATGGTCTAGTAAGGAAGCCTTGATGAAATCAATAAACAGTCAAGTGGACTTTCCCTGCTTTGTGGTTCGCCACACTGCGGACTGCAAAATATTCTGTGTCTCTCAAATAAATAGCAATGGTCAGGAGACGGAGGCCATTATTATGTTCGAAGAGGAATACAAACAATGGTTGGTTAGCTTAAAAATACCGAGTCGAGGGAGCGAGCCAATCAAGATGAGAAAACCACAGGAGGCGAAAGAGCCATGGAGATGAAAGAGAAGATAAACTTACTTGCTAAAGATAAGATAGATGAAGCAATATCCAGCCTAACCCCCCGCGAGCAGAGGATACTTCAAAGATTCGGTTTGTTAGATGGAAAAAGAAAATCCTTAAAAAAGGTTGGCGAAGAATTCAATATATCTGCAGAACGTGTTCGACAGATTGAAGCAAAGGCGTTTAGAAAACTACGTGACCCTTCCCATTCCGAAAAACTCCGCGTCCTTTTGCCCGATATAGAAGAAATAGCCATTCCATATCAAATAATTTTGAGAGCAACATTTCGTTTATATGAGCGAGCCGACGTTGAAGAGAAAACCACGTAGCTTGAGCGAGCCGCCCAGTAGTAGAAAACCAGCATCAATGAGCGAGCCAGAGAAAGAGAGAAACCCAGAAATCGCGAGCGAGCCGCTGGAAGAGAGATGAAACCACCATTAAATACAATATCAGTGGATGACTTCCAAACGCCGCCAATAGCTCTTAGTCCTTTGTTACCGTATCTTAAAAAGGATTGGACAATATGGGAATGTGCTGAAGGTGTCGGTTATTTAACTCAAGCTTTGAGGGATTATGGATATAAGGTTATAGGAACAGACATATCAAAAGGGCAAGACTTTCTAATGTACGAGCCTGATGATAATTATGATTGTATATTAACTAACCCACCATACTCCCTGAAGCAAGAGTTTTTAGAAAGAGCGTATCTATTAGACAAACCTTTTGCCTTTATATTACCGCTTACCACCTTTGAGACAAGAAAGAGGCAGGATCTATTTAGAATTGGTGGTTTAGAAGTTATTTTTTTTGATAAGCGAATAAACTTCCAAACCCCAGATGGTAAAGGAAGCGGGTCGTGGTTTGCTACAGCTTGGTTTACAAATGGTCTGGGCATTGGTAGGCAATTAACTTTTACTAGGCTAAAGGCCGGAATGCTGGAGAAAAACATCAAGTAGGAGCGAGTCAGGGCCCAGACTTCAACCAGTCTGGGTTCTTTATATTGACAGAATGGAAACTGGGGTGGATAATGGGGGAAGAAAGGAAGGAAATGAATAAAGAAGAAAAAGAAGAAAGAGAAATGTCCGATAAAGCTGCTGATGAAGTTGTAAGGGCTTTGGATATGGATAGTCCAGCACACTTTGATAGAGCTATGAAACAATTAACTCAAGAGACTGAGGACTTTCCCAAAGATGCCAAAATAGAACCTATAGACCAAGACAAGTTCTCCTGTGATGATATATGTAAAGAATGTAAGTGGGGAGAAGACAAAGACAATTGCCCTAATGAAGATGTGAGGCAAGCGAACACTTGTTGGTACTGCTACTATATGGAAAAAAAGGAGAAACAAAAATAAAGAATTAAAAAGAAAATAGATGTTATCTTGTGCCTAGAGGGCCCAGACTTTAACCGGTCTGGGCCCTTGTTTTTTATATTTGAATTAGGAGATTTGCTCCCTATTCTTTCTTCGCTCGCGGCAGCGTAATCTTAAAAACACTGCCTTTTCCCAGATAGCTCCTTAAAGAGATCTCCCCGCCACCTTCGGTAACAATCTTTTTACATATGGAAAGCCCCAAGCCTGAACCGCTTGTAGAGGTAGGGGAACCGGGTACTTTATAAAAGCGCTCGAACACCTTATCGACGTGCTCCGGGGATATTCCAATACCTGTGTCGCTTATGATAAAAAGAATGTTTTGACCTTCGCTTCCCGCAGTAATGGAGACTGAACCGTTGTGAGCTACGTTCTTAGACGCATTGTCCAAAAGGTTGCTGATCAGGCGTAGCAACAGCCGCCGTTCAATGTCTACAAAAAGCCCCTTCTCCAACCGGGTAAACAAATTAACGCCCTTCTCCTCAAACAAAGGCCGAAAGGCCTCCTCCGCCTCGTCGACGACGGCGGAGAGATCCACCATACTCTTTGAGGTGGTCATATTCCCCTCGTCGGCCTTGGCCAGAAATAAAAGGTCATTTACCAGCATTTCCATGGCGTAAATACGGGCGGAAATAAAACTTAAATTCTCCTGGTATTCCTTAATGCTCCTCCTATCGCTTAGAGCATAAGTTACCGAGGTCTTAATTGAGGCCAGCGGCGTTTTCAATTCATGGGCGGCATCAGAAAAAAACCTTCTTCGAGAACTGATTGAATTCTCTAGTCTATCGGCCATGCGGTTAAAAGTGCGTGCCAGGCTGCCGATTTCATCCCTGGAATGGAATTTTACCCGCTGACTCGAGTTCTTTTCGCTGATGCTCTCAGCAGCTATGGCTATTTCCCGTATGGGTGCTACTGTTTTTCTGGAAACGAACCAACCAAAGAAAATGGCCAGGGCAAGGATAACAGGCAATAAATAAATTGATTGGTGCAAAGTGCGGTCGGCGGCTTCCAGGGCCTGAACCCCCTTGTAGCCAACCGAGGCTACCAGCAAGGCATCGCTATGTCCAGGCACCCGTAGAAAGTAGAAGGCACGCTCTGACCGTATATTATCTGGTCCCAGGTCAAAGGTCTGTGGAAAATCATCTCGGTACAGCGTTACCAGGCCAGTGCCGTCGTCACCGGTGAGGGTGTATTCGATAAGAAGCCCGTTGTCATCGACGATGCCCTTGTCAATGACGCTGTTAAAGGCCGTGTAATTGCTCAAAACCCGCTTAGCTTGGAGGTAGTCAGGCACGAGCGTTGTTGCCTTGTCTGGGGACACGCCGTTAAGGTAGCCGGGCCCGATTTCCAGTGTACGTTGAATGCTGTCACAAGCTTGGCTGGTATTGGTGAAATTGAGTAAAGCCACAAATGAGACTACGAGGAGCAACACAGAGATCACATAAACCACAGGAAGCTTGAATGACAGGCTTCTGAAGTAATCACCTATCCTTAATGACATAACCTAAGCCTTTCACCGTCTTGATAACTGCCTCTTTATCCTCGGGGCATAGTTTTTTCCTTACACGGCTGATTAGCACTTCGACTACGTTTGAAAAAGCGCCGGACTCCGAGTCCCAGATGTGCTCTTCGATCATCTGCCTGGTGACAATGCCGTTTTTATTGTAAATAAGATATTCAAGTATAGTGTATTCCTTGGCGGTCAGTCCGATCTCCCTGCCGTTGTATATAACTTTCTTCATGGCGGTATCTACCAGAACCTGCCCCGCCTTGATATTTGACGAACTCTCATTCTTATCCCTTCTGATTAAGGCACGGATACGAGCGTATAGCTCGGGGTAGCTGAAAGGTTTTACCAGATAGTCGTCGGCGCCTAAGTCAAGACCCCGGACCCTGTCGTCCTCCCTGTATCTGGCAGTCAGTATTAATATCGGGGTTTTGATATTATTGGCCCGTATGCTCTGGCATAGGGAAAAGCCGTCTTTCTTGGGAAGCATAATGTCCAGGATAATGACATCATAGGAGTAGGCCAGCGCCATCTCTTCGCCTTCCTGTCCGTCGGCCACCCAGTCAACGACATAGCCGTTTTTAATCAGGCCTGTTTTCACTGTCCATACCAGGTTTTCATCGTCCTCAACAAACAGAATTCTCATGCTTTCCAGATTAACCCAACAAGCTAAAAAAGTAAATACTGTTCAGGTTGTGTTCAGAATGTTATGCTATATTAACATTAATACGGTTAAAAGGAGGATGTAATGCAAAAAATCGGAAACAAATTGGCTCCTGTCCTTGTTTCATTGGTGCTGGTGTTAAGTGGAATAGTCTTCGCTCCAATACAAGTTTCAGCTGAGGACAACGTCAAGGACGGCGATTTCTTCTTTGGCGACTCCATATATGTTGGTAATATTTTCGATTTGACAGGCGTTGATAGGGACAGTTTTAAAGATGGAATCGCTGTTAGCTCCTATAAAGAAAGTAAGAATGAAGTAGATGGATTGAAGGCCAGCCATGATTTCGATTCCGACATAGTCGTTGGCTATGCGAATATTAATGGTGCTGAGATTGTTCTGCTAAACGGCCCTGACTCAATAACAGAACTACTTTTTTGGCAGAATAAGGTCGATCAGCATCAACTCTATGCTAAGACCCTGGGGGTCTGGAACAGCATTGATGGAGCTACCAGACTCGAGGTCAGCCTTCTCCAGTTTCTTGCGCCGGCGTCAGATTTAGATGGTGGCTTCCAAACCCTATCTCTCATATATATGTCCCATGAGTACAGATCACCCAGCTCAGGTTATCCGGCAGCTGTCGCAAGGGTCTACGGGTACTTAGATCCGGATACCATGCAGTTCATAAGCGCATACGATTGTTGTTACCCACAAAATGGGACTTACAACCTTAAAAGTTGGTACTCGACGGCTGCTAACTATGGCTCCTCCATCTATGCCGGTTGCGACGGACATTGGACTCGTTTGTGGTTCAATTATTACCATGGGGCATGGGTTACCATTAACAATTATGGCGCCGCAAATCATGGTGGCTACTAAGTACCCACACTGATTTTGTTAATCTTGTGTTCAGATTGGTGTGCTAGATTGACTATATCTAGGCAAAGAAAACTTCTGGATTATGAGACAACACCCAGTATTTTTAAAGTACAGGCGCGAATGGCTGCACCAGGTAACGGGTTATTCAATGGGGTACCTGTGCAGGGTGGCCAAACATAAGGTGCCGCTCAGCCAACCCTTCGTCGAAAGATGCTGTTTTAAACTAGGGCGAAAACCGAAAGAACTTTTTATTAAGGGCGACAGTTTCAGGTGAAGTGGAACTGACCTTGGGAGTTAAGAGATAATAAAATATTATCTTGTTCCTAGAAGGGCCCAAACTTTATAGGGTATCAATAGTGTATCAATAGGATATAGATAGGATATAGATATTATAAGGGGCCCAACTTTCACCGGTCTGGGCCCTTAACTTTATATTGACAGAATATTAATTGGGGTGGATAATGGGGGAAAAATAAATGTCAAGTCTATCAACAAAAGAAAGATTATGAGATGAATAAAGAGGAAAAACAATCTGTATTGACACCGATGTCAGCTACTATCTCAAAATATGTTGTAAAATTGGGCGACGAGGTTAAATCCGGCGATACGGTAGTTGTCATAGAGGCAATGAAGATGGAAATAGACATACCCTCGCCGATAGATGGCAAGGTAGAGGAAATTAACTTTAAAAACGGTGAACATGTTGCTATAAATGATGTTTTAGCCACCATTAGTTTGAAGATCTAGTAATTTTTTAGATAACTAAATAGAAATACCTAGCGATAAATGATTAACG
>Ga0307375_10006020_pt1 | contig 11296 bp, 5 predicted proteins | sample TR1MG_FD_202531 | JGI IMG/M metagenome (GOLD analysis project Ga0307375, IMG submission 202531) | Soil microbial communities from Risofladan, Vaasa, Finland - TR-1 | ecosystem: Environmental > Terrestrial > Soil > Coastal area > Acid sulfate soil | place: Finland: Risofladan, Vaasa | collected...
CGCGATGAACAGTGGTCGTTCGAAGGCGGCTTAGCGGTCCGATGTCCGGTCTCGCATGCACAGCGGCCACACGCAATCGACAGACCGACGTCGCCTTTGGCCAAAATGAAGACGGTCTGGAAGTCGGCCTTAGCAGTCATGGACAGTGGTCGCTTAATATGACTGCTATGTGCTGGGGAGCGGTCGTAATCGGCACTATTGCAAGCCTACGCTATTCAAATTTCCCCAACCTCTTCGATAAACTCCGCAAGCTCTGCTGTCACACTTCTATCAGATTTCCATTCCGCGACTGGCCTGAATAGGGCAAGAAGATGTGCTTCATTTGAGAGGTTCTCAAGCTTCGATTCAATTCCGCTGGGTGTGGACATGTGGTGGGACGCCCACTTTGTGAAGGCGAGAATCCACATGGAGATAAACAACGATGTATCCCACTTATTCCAGTTTAGCGTACTGGCAAGAGGTTGCTGTATGTCCCGCCGGATGCTGCCGAGTACCCGCTGAAGTGCATCTATGACTGCTTTCTGCTGACTAAGGCCGCTGCGACTGAACAAGTAGGCGGCGACCTCAACGACGCGACCTTCGGCGTTTCTCTTGAATATACCAACGCGATCCTTCAACGTGTCTTCGAGGGACGTGACCAGCTCTTTAGTCCATACGCGACACAGGTCGTCTGCTACAACGCGTGCGTCAGCCAGCAGTGGCTCTACAACATCCTGAAAAATCCATGGCTCGCACCAGGCCAAACTTCGCATATGCCCTCGCAGGGAATCTACCAGCAGATTAGCGTCCTCGGCGGTGATTTTCTGCGGCAAAATATTGTGAAGGGACTCGACCAGCTCCTGGAAAATCGTCGCCATGTCTTGATAACCGGCGAGATGGTTGGTCATCCATCCAAGCGTTTTAATTCTCTCACGATAGTTGAATGACGACGTATATTGGACAACGTCATGCACTCCGTTTTGCTTCCTAAGTTGGGATTCCAGGGCGTTCAGCCCCATCCACTTTAGTAGTCCATTGGTACTCTGAATCAGCTTATCCCTCTGCGCGTCGCGAAGTCCGAACTCTGCGCCCAAGGCAATCTCACTTACTATTTGGCTCAATAACGAGAGCATGACGGTATTTGTTTGGCGCCCATCCGGCAGAATCGTCGACGCCTGAGCTTCGGTTATAGAGATTAAGGCATCTGGATTGTGCGCCCATAGAATTTTTACGGCAAAGTACTCAGGCCATGTCAGGGCGACATATTTCACAGGATGAAAGAAATGATGCGGCAAGTAGGGCTTTGTCAGGAGCGCATCGAGGGATTCCTGGAAAAAAGAGCTGGCAACCACCGCTATGGGTGCGTCGACCTCCTCGGCATGTACTCGACCGAATGAGTTGCTCAAAAACTGCGCCAGAAAATTCAAAAATGCTGTCTCTGTAGAAAGTTCGGCGGTGTCAAGCATGTCACCTACAGGGCTGTTTGCCAGAACCTCTCCGAGCACCTCCCATTTCGCCATGAATTTACTGAAATCGCTTACCTGCTCACCCAAGCAACCGCCGAGGCCAGGAACGTCTTTTAATGCAAGTGATTCCTCATTTAGCAGGCCCAATTCCCTCATTCGCTGTTTCAGTGATTCTCCTTTGTGTCCGCAAAGCGACTGCTCTCCCGTCCATGCAGCTAGAACATCACCTGCGTGGCTATTGTGGAGAAACGCTAAGGGTTCGTAACGCTTGCGAGGTGCGTTGCTAGTCGATTTCGAATCAAAAATCATTTGCACCTTTGAACCGCCAGCCTCATCTTCGGATGAACCTTCAGTTGCCTGCTTTAGAAGCCCAGACACGTACTTGAGCACTCTTAGCAGGATATCGGCAGGAATTGGAGTAATCAGGAGCGGATAGTTCTCATTGGATTTTTGAATCGAGTTAGACAGATTAAATCCGGATACCGGCAGTCCGTCTTTGCCAACTATCAGGATATATCGGTCATGAAGCGCGCCATCCTTCAAGCCGTATACTCGCAGTTTCACGCCTTTCAACAGCGGCCTGAGCCGTTCGCACGCTGCCAATAGGTTATTGACTCGGTTCGTGACCGGGGGTGGAGTTTCTCGTGCCCACCAATTTTTCAAATGCCGCAGCGCTAGAGTGCACCAGGATTCTGGTTTAGGGGGCTTGGGCAACGTTGTAAAAACGATATAGTCGCCCTTATCCCCCGCGTTCGGAACAATCAGTCCGACCCCAGCGTCTTCAAAGTATGGGTCGAAAATCAGGACTTGATGATTCTGGTGCATAACCAGCTGGTGCTTTATCCATTCTACGAACTCTAATCGTCCAAGGCCATCGCCATCACTTAAACGGTCAAAAAAACGTCCTTCCGAACGGGGTGGGTGTAGCGTGGCAAGAAGTGACCTGACTTCACGGTTAGTCGGGACCCATTGGTCGGCTTGTCGCCCCCCGGCATGGGTTGAAAACCCCATTTGCCCCTGGTTGATTGCTTGGGCCGCCTTCAACCGTTGCGATGCAGAGGCCGACTTGGTAACCCTCTCTAGCCAGTCCATCTGAACTGAACCACCTCCATTGCCCAACAGGTGACCATTGATGGTCACTTCCCGGATGTAGCCTATCCCCCACCTGCAGCACAGAGTCCCGGAATGTTTTTCCTCCTTCCGCGATCCGTATATTTCAATTTCGTGGCCATCAGCAATCGGACGTATTTGCACAGGCACATCAAACTCGCATTCGATTTCTCCACCCTCAGGACACTCGACGGTCGCCAAGCTCGCGTATATGAGTTTGCTGTCGTTGGTGATGCACAAACGAATATGGAAAATGTTGTAATGCGGGAGTTGCGTTGGATTAAACCTTACGGAAAAGCGTCCAGGTACGGCTTGCCAACCTCCGGTCAGGAGCTCACGTTCGCTATCGTCCAGCGTCGGAAAAACCAATAGCTCCAGATCGCCGATTCTGTCTATATCTCTCCCCGCAAAGTCCATGCCGGTGTCGAAATTCATCTGGTCAACGATGAATGTTGCCAAAGCGTCTTCAAAGTTATCTCCGACGCGAAACAACGAAAGCTTGTCAGTTTGAGACACAGAAGCACTAAATGCCCCGGCACCACCGTGAGGGCTTGATGGTACGTTTCGACCTGGCGCATCTCGATTTAGAAGGTAGGCGACGGGACGATAGACAACGGGTACTCCAACCGCTGTCGTTCCAACCCTCGCAGCCAGATGCGATGGCAACGTTAATTTCAGTTCATTGCTAACGTGCGTTAAATTGTGACCATCGCTGAGCCGCCTAAGCAGCACAGCGGTATCAGAGTTCTTAAGGTACAGGCTGAGTCGAATGACCTGTGCATGATGCATCCCAACCTGCTGAAACTGGTCGTCATCCGTGGCGTACCAAGTATTGCTTGAGTAATTGTAGGGAAGCAGGCGTCCATACAAAAACCGATTCTCTATCCCGTCTTCGTGTCTTATCCGCAGTACCCACAGCTGTAGTGCACAATCGCGGCCCGCGTTCGAAAAAAGTCGTTCCAGCCTTCCATCGCCGAGAAGGTCGTTTAATGAAGTCGCCATTTACCTATCCTACAGTACAAACACGCTTTAGATGTGACCGTTACGACCGCTCCTCAGCACATAGTAGCCATATAAAGCGACCACTGTCCATGACTGTTGTGGTCGATGAAAAGACCAGCGCTCAACTAACAGTTACTCGGCCTTTGCGGTCACAGGTCAGTTTGGTTGAACTTCCGATCTGGGCCCTAAAGCAGGCACTAGACTATTAGCACTCAGAAGGCTGACGTGCACGATGCAACATGCGCAGTACAGCATCGGATACCCAAATTCGAATAACACCTCGTTGCGCGACTAGGCGATAATACCAACAGAAATGCGAGCGATGCGGTCAGCGGTCTGGACGGGCTTGGGCGAGAGCAACACTCCAGCGAATCCTTGCCAGTGTAATACCGAGGACAGGGACGGCTATCCGCGGGCTTCTTGCCAAAATTCGATCGGCTTATCACAAGAAGAGAGCGGACGTGCCATATGATTGTAGAGGCCAACTGGGGCAATTTCCGAGCAAAATTCAACGGGCGAGAGCAGAAGGCTTTCGAATGGTTGTGCTCGTTGCTCTTCTACAAGGCGCACGACCATCCGACCGGCGCGCTGAGGTACTTCAATCAACCAGGTGTCGAAGCTGAACCCGTGATCGTCGGGGCCGACGTGATCGGATTTCAAGCGAAGTTCATTGATACCGGACTCTCAAGTTATACGGCAAAACTCATCGGAGCCATAGACACTGCAAAGGCTCAACACCCGATGCTCACGCAACTCTACTTCTATGTGAATGTCGACTTCGGAATGAGCAAGAAGCCCGGGGTCAAAGATCCGCCGTACAAGACCAAGATCGAAGAGCATGCCAAAGCGAAAGGAGTCGCGATAACGTGGAGGACGGCGAGCTTCTTCGAGACGCCATTCGTCTGCGAGACGAACGCCAACATTGCGAGCTACTTCTTTACGCTCGGCACTAGTGTCATCGACTTTGTCCAAGAGATATCGCGGCACACAGCGGCAGTCCTCGAGCCCATCCGCTCGGCGATTGTAGTCGAAGGGAAGACCATCAAGATAGATAGACGGGCGCTCGTTGCGCTCCTGAAAGACACACTGACGAAGTCATCGCTGGTGATCGTCAGCGGAGAAGCTGGTGTTGGAAAAACGGCAGTCATCAAAGACCTCTACGATGAGGTAAAGGACAAGACTCCGTTCTTCGTGTTCAAAGCGACAGAGTTCAACGTCCCGCATGTCAACCAGCTCTTCAAAGACTACGGTGCGTTCACCTTCTCGGACTTTGTTCGTGAACATGAAGAGTTCGCCGAGAAATACGTCGTCATCGATTCGGCAGAGAAGCTGACCGATCTCGTTCGGCCGGAAGTGTTTCAAGAATTTTTATCGACGCTCCTCAGCGGCGGATGGAAGATTCTCTTCACGACTCGCTTGAGCTATCTTGACGATCTCAAGTACGCATTCATCGAGCTCTATAACGCCCCGTTCGAACCGCTCAACATCCCGGGGCTAACTCAGGATGAGCTAGTCGAGCTCTCCGTAGCGAACGAGTTTTCGTTGCCTGAGAACGAGCGGCTGCGTAAGTTCCTCCAGAATCCGTTCTACCTAAACGAATATCTGCGCATCGACGCGAAGGGCAACCAAAATACAAGTTTCGTGGAATTTCGAGAGTCCATTTGGAACCGTCAGATCGCGCACTCTTCGTACCAGAAAGACAATATTCACCGAAAACGTGAAGAATGCTTTCTTGAAATCGCCTGCAAGCGAGCTGCATCGGGTCACTTCTTTGTAACGGTCGAGGGACAAAGCGAGGCGCTTCGACAGCTTGAAACCGACGAGATCATCAAGTTCGATTCAAACGCGGGAGGCTACTTCATCACCCATGACATTTATGAGGAGTGGGCGCTTGAGCGAACGATCGAGCGGTCGTTCCGTGGCATGTCGGACTACGAGCTCTTTTACCAAGAGATCGGCGACGCTTTGGCGAACCGCCGATCGTTTCGAAGCTGGCTCTCTGAAAAGCTCGGCGCCAACGATGGCGATGCGGAGAGACTCATTGAAGCCACGGTAAGTAATGACGCGATACCGGGCCACTGGAGAGACGAAGCCGTCGTTGCCGCCCTACTTTCTAACTATTCCGGTACGTTCATCCAGTATTTCGAGAAGAAACTACTGGAACCGCCGCCAAGGGTTGTTGAACAAGGTCAGTCCTCCTCCGGCGTCTCCACCTTTTCGGATCGTTTCGTATACGAAAAGAGCCTGCTCCTCCGAATTCTTTTCCTGATCCGCATTGCGTGCAAAGACGTGGACCAAGCGCTATTGAGCGCATTGGAGAAACTACAAGACGCGCAGATTGGCTTTTCGTCCATCATGACGAAACCCAAGGGGTCCGGCTGGGCCAGCGTTATCGATTTCCTGAATCGCAACAAGGCGAAGATTGGACTGCACTATATGCACTTCGTCCTACCCATGCTCGACGACTGGAATCGCTACACCAAAAAGGGCGAGACCACGAAGGCGGCGACCGAGATCGCGTTGTACTACCTCGACGATCTCACGAAGGATGGCGAGTTCCCGTATAGCTCGAGGAGCGAGGTGGGAGAACAGCTCATCCGAGTCATTCTCGCCGGTTCCGGGGAAGTGAAGGAACAGCTCGGGGAGATATTCAGAGGCGTGATCGCGCGCAAGGAAGTCTCACACCGCAGTCGCTACCACGAACTCGTTACGACCGCACTGTCGTCGATCGATAAGAGCGCTATCGTCGCCGCGAGTCTACCGAGGGAAATTATCGGCCTCGCGAGTGTCTTTTGGCCCTACACGCCGCCCAAGCGAGACGGCTGGGGTTCCGACTATCGGAACGACATCGAGCAATACTTCGATCTGGCTCCTGACCACCACGACTTCTATCCCGCGAGCGCGTTTCAGACGCCGATATTCAGTTTGCTACAGGTGGCGCCGATGGAAACGGTGAACTTCATTGTCGCATTCACCAATAGGTCAATCGAGTATTTTGCCGAGACTGACTTGGGACAACGCGAAGTCGAGGAAGTCGAAGTGTACCTGACGCCTTCTGAACGACCACTGAAGCAATACATATCGCATAGACTCTGGATGATGTATCGCGGCGGGCAGGCGGCACCGACGCTCCTCGAATCGATCCACATGGCACTAGAAAAGTGGCTCCTCGCAGCTGCCAAGCAGGCTTCAGCGGAAGTGATCGAGAGCTGGTGCCTGCATCTCATTAAAAGCTCTCGCTCCGCTTCGATCACGGCGGTCGTTGCGAGTGTCGCGCTAGCCGAGTCCTCGAAACTATTCAACGTCGCGCTGGTGCTTTTTCGAACCAAAGATTTCTTTTTCTTTGAACTTGCGCGCATGCAGTTCGACATGACCTCACGGAGCCTATATTCGATCGGTCATGATCCTACCGGGCTCTTCTTGAACGAGCGGCTTCGAACCTGCGACGATGCGCACCGTCGATGGTCGCTCGAAAACCTCGCCTTGCAGTATCAATTGTTCCGAAGCGGCACCGAGGACGAAGAGTTGGCCAAGCGTCGGCAAGAGGCTGTATGGGCGATACTGGACGAACATTATGCGCGGTTGCCCGACCAAGCTGTCGAGACGGATGGCGACAAGTCCTGGCGGCTATGCCTCGCACGTATGGATCGTCGAAAGATGAATATCTCGTCCGAGACGAAGGATGATGGCATTCTCCTGACCTTCAATCCAGAGATCGATCCAGACCTCCGGAAGCACAGCGAGAAATTTCAAGAGAGATACGAGGAAGAGATGCAATATATCCCGCTCAAGCTCTGGGCGAGCTATCGATGGGAGGGGGAAGGGGATAAGTATTCGAAATATGCGCAGTACGAAAGCGACTACAAACGGGTCGTGGCCGACACTAAGGCTGTTTGCGAAGGATTGGAGACCGATGAAACAGAGGATAAGCGCTTTAGGATGTTCTATCACGCCATACCTCCAGTTGCATGCGCTGTCCTCATGCGCGACTTTGTAGACAAACTCGACCCAGCGGAGCGGGAGTTTTGCAGGGACGTCCTGCTGGGCTACGCGTCGCTGCCGCTTAGAGGCCCCTACGAGTATCAGATCGGAGACGGTCTCGACGCCGCCATCAATGCGCTGCCGCTACTAATTCAGCCCTTCCCAGAGTATCGAGACGATGTCAAGGGCACGCTACTACTCACGCTCTTGGACCGCAACCCAGTGGGGATGAATCAACGCTTCGCCGATCATGCCGTATCAGCCATCCTCAACACACTTTGGAAGACAAATCCGCAAGACGCAAACGCCCTATTCCTTGGGTACCTACACCTCCAACCCGTATACGAGAAGCTCTGCGAGACGATCTTACGCGAGAACAGAAAGAAGGGAACTTACGGGTTCCATCATTTCACGGCGATTCAGCGCTTCGCGGCGGAATACGAGCAAGAAATCGCTCAAGTCCTTCGCAACGAGCTCACGCCTGACAAATTACCGCCACCTGCAGACGCGAACGTCGACGCACTCGTCACTGCATTTTCGCTTCTCCCATTGGGAACCAAGGAGCTGCACCATAAGGCATTTGTGATCGAATTAACGTCGATGATGGCGAAGAGCGTAAAACGCTCAAGTCGGCACGATGAGGAGCAAGTCGACTACAGCACTCGTCACCGTTTCCTTCAGAAGTTCGCGCACTACGTGCTCAGTGCGGACAGAGCCGATATCCATGCGTACGTTCAACCGCTCGTCACCAACTTCAAGACTATTGATTACACCGAGGACATCTTTCAGGAGTTCGTGAGCGCAGAAGATAAGCTCAACAAGTACGAGGTGTTCTGGGAGGTTTGGGAGCTATTCTATCCGTGCATCCACGCACTTTGTCAGCGAAGAGCATATTTCCATTCGTCGAGCACCTTACACAATTACCTGCTCGCATGGCCGTATTGGAGGAGGGGCGCTAAGGAATGGCATTCGCTCAAGGACCGCGAAAAGAGATTCTTTCAACGAGTCGCTCGCGATATTGGCAGTCATCCCGCAGTTCTGTACTCATTGGCGAAACTGATCAACGAAATTGGCTCAGGGTTTGCTTCGGAGGGAATATTTTGGGTGAGCGAAATTCTCGAACGCGGTGTCAATCTTGCAGACGAAAAGCTGGAGACAAACACGATCTATTACTTAGAAAACCTTGTGCGCGGCTTCGTTCTCCGTAATCGTCACAAGGTGCGAACGACGCCTCAGATCAAAGCGGCAATTCTGGCCATTCTCAACTTCCTAATCGAGCAAGGTTCAGTCACAGCCTATCTCGTTCGTGAAGACGTGCTCTAACCACAAGCAACATCCTGAATATGGAGTTTCCAAGATGAGATGTGATAGCTGCGACAAAAAATTGATTAAGGTTGATCGCCGAACCGAGTTGGCTGAGCTAGACGAAGACGCCACGGATGGTCAGATGGCGGATTATTTTGCCGCAGAACTATCAGGAGACTATGGCGCATGGGGCATTGGGATTGTTGAGTATCGCTGTCCAAGCTGCCAAAGAGCGTTTCAATTCATAACGGATGAACTGGCGAGCTACGATCCTCTGATTGTCAGTTGGCACGAGAAAGCTAAAGAGGGCGACTTCTTTTCAAGATTTGTCTTCGAATACTTAGCGTTTGTTGCCTTACTGCAAAACAAGCTGTTCATTGGGGCTGGTAGCGATAGAAGAACGATACAGGCTCTTAAACGGGACAGGGCTCGCGAGGAGGCCTACGTCGCGGCCATTGGAGAGTACGAGCCCTTGCGTAGGCTTTGGCAAGATGTAATGGCTGAACTCGGGCGGGCTCCTCTTCATAACAGTTCACGCGATTTGGATAATCCAGAAATAGATGTATGGTGGAATAACACTGGTTTTGAGCCCAAGAAGGACGACAAATCCCCCCAAGGGGTCGTTAGATCATTGTCAGATTGGGCGAATATGGTCGAATTTTGGCATAGCGTTCGAAATAACCTATTTCATGGGGGAAAGGACCCAACCATTCGGCGAGACTGCTTCCTTGTTGAACATGCATATCGAACCTTGGCGTCATTTATGGAAAATGAAATCAGCCAGATGTAGCTGGACGAAGTAGGCTAACAGGCTTCGCGTATTAGATATGACAGCACAATATATAGTGCGCCTGGACGACAGTACATGAGAGCGTTTTTGTGCCGTCTGCTTCTCTGCGCACAGCGGACATTCTAGCGCTCCATTGGAAACTTCCGCTTAGGCCGATGAGGAGACGATCAGGGTGCTCAGTCTGAACTTCAGCATCGTGTCGGGTGCGGCACGTCGCGCTGCATCACGATCAACTTCTGCTATATAAACCAAAGCAATGGTTCAAATCACGACATTGATCAGACACATTCATATGGTATTTTGCAGTTGAAATTGCTGGTTGGTTTGGCATCGTAACAGGTGGTAGTTTTGCGATTGGAATCCGTGGAGAGTTTGGAATTGGAATAGGTGGTCAAATTCATTGGAATACGCAGTTAAGTGAGAATTCCTTGTCTTTGCTGGATTAAACCGCTCAATTCCGAAATGGGTAATAGCTAATGGATAATGAGTAATACCCTTCGTAAAAAAAGAATTCAGAGTCCGCAAGCTGGCTCTGTTGCCTCTTCCCTGGCCTTCCCGACTGCAAAAATCGTTTGTCCAATTGAAAAAAGTATGCAGAATGGACACATCGAGATTGAATTACCTGCCGCAATGGTGGTGGGGATAAAAGAAAACATGTAGAGGAGCAGCAATGATAAACAAAATGAATACAAAATTAATCGCGGTGGCTGTTCTGGCTACCAGCATAGGGACTCTGGTTCTATTGAATCACAAGGATGGTTCCGCCCCATCTTTCGCCTTGGTTGGAAATCAAAAAGTTGCGTTTAAGGCACCAGCAAGTGAATGTGGTTCTGCCGCTGATGTGTGGATGTGCCTCGTTTCTAAACGAGCTGCAATTCATCAAAAGGAATGGAATGCTTCGCACCCTGCTGCAGCTCGCAAGCAAGTGGCTGATGAGTTTCTTGACCAGTTCTCATGGACTGACAAGGTGGCCGCAAAATGAGCCACCTTATCTCGAATCTAGCCTTGTTGATGGCTGCGGTATCTGCTGCATATCTACTTTTTAAGGCTATCCAATCGATCAGCTCTAAAAAACCTCACCAGAAGAATCGCGGCCTACCAGCTTTCAATGTTGATGGTACACCGATGATGGGAGCGTTCGACATGAACGGTAATCCATATGGCATTGCTTCCAGCATTATCAACGACAATGAAAAATGAACCACTTATCTCGAACCTAGCCGTGTTAATGGCTGCGGTGTCCGCCCAGGATGAACCTTGATAATTATTAGCTTCCTGCCCTTTTTCCTGGCCTCTTTGGTCCTCGATGCAAAGCGCGATCCTTGTTAATTTTCTGATCAACCATATTGAATTTTTTCTCGGTAGTTCCATGTGCGGATGCAGACTCAATTTTTTCCGGAGTCGGTTGACCGCTATAAGTTTCTGCATCAAGAGGAGATTCTCCGCGCAATACTTTAGCTGGCGCACTGTAATCCAGAGCCACACCGTATGAATCGAATGCGGTAGAAACGAAAGGTTGTTTTCTCTCGCTCTTTTTTGGGTCGACATCCACTTCACTTGAAGGCGTATTCGGAGTAAGTGAGCTGTGACCGCCAAGATTATTGCCGTCCAATCCGGCGGCATTTTCGTCTCCACCAAGCGTGGCGGCGATTGCTCCGGTGGC
>Ga0307375_10006021_pt1 | contig 11296 bp, 8 predicted proteins | sample TR1MG_FD_202531 | JGI IMG/M metagenome (GOLD analysis project Ga0307375, IMG submission 202531) | Soil microbial communities from Risofladan, Vaasa, Finland - TR-1 | ecosystem: Environmental > Terrestrial > Soil > Coastal area > Acid sulfate soil | place: Finland: Risofladan, Vaasa | collected...
GTGCCAAACTGGTACATTGGGGCGCATCGGATGGCCTGGTGGAATCGCTTCGGATTCCACCAACCGCTGCCCTTGTATTTCGATGCCTTGACCTGGGTGCTTCAAACATGGTGGCAAACGCATGAACAACCGCAAAAACAGATTTGAGCGTCTCATCACGGCAGGCGCGATGCTGCTGGCTCTGGTCACACTGGGCGGCTGCGCCAGCGTGCCGCAGTATGCGACGCAGACCACCTATCGCCCCCCGGTGACGGCCGCCGGTCAGGCCTGCGTGAGCAGTTGCCACGCCAAGCTGCAGCAGTGTCAGAACCACTGTGCCGCAGCGCGCGAATCCTGCGTCAGCTCGATCGAACCGATCGCCAAGAAGGCGTTCGAAGACGATTTGCTGCGCTATGAAGCGGCGCGCAAGCAATACGAGTCGGATCGGCAGACCTACGAGCTGAACCAGGCGTTCCGAAGCGGGTGGGGCGGGGGTTATCCCTTCTATTCCCCCCGCTATGGCTGGGTCATGGGGCCGGGCTGGTACGGTCCCGGTTGGTTCGGTACGAATGACGATGCGCCGACGCCCCCGGTCGCCCCCAGCCTCAAGGCCGAGCGCGCACGCCTGATTCACGAGCGTTGCGACAGCGTATCGTGCCCCTGCCAGAACGAGTTCGACCAGTGTTATGTCGGCTGTGGCGGTCAGGTGGAAAAATCCGTGGTCTGTATCGCGAACTGCGGCGACAAGGACCCGCGCCCCCAAATGTCGCCGGTCGGTCATGAGAATGCCAGTCAGACCCTGACGCCGCTGACCCCCGCTGCACATTGATACAGGGCCAGATTGCATTCATGTATGTCCCCGAACACTTCAAGGAAACCGACCCGGATCGCATCGCCGAACTGATCACGGCGAACCCGTTCGGGCAGTTGGTGACCGTCGAGGCGGGCATGCCCTGCGTCAGTCACCTGCCGTTCCTGTTCGAGCGTATGGACGGTACGGCGGGCCGATTGCGCGGGCATATGGCGCGGGCCAATCCGCAGTGGCAGCACCTGGCGGAGGGCGGGCCGGTGCTGGTCGTCTTTCAGGGGCCACATGCCTATATCTCGCCGGCCTGGTACGAATCCCCCGGCGTGCCGACCTGGAACTATGCGGCGGTACACCTGCGGGGCACGGCCCGGATCATCGAGGATGACCACGAACTGGCCGCACTGGTCGCGCAGCAGATCGCGGTGCATGAAGCCGCACGGGCAGAACCCTGGACGCTGGACATGCCCGAAGAACGGCTGATTCAGTTGCGCACAATGATTGTCGGGTTCGAAATTCACATCACGGATGTTCAGGCGATGTTCAAATTCAATCAGAACCGCAGCGAAGCGGATCGGCAGGGCGTGATCGCCGAACTCGGATCATCGACGGATTCGCTGGCACAGGCGGTCGCCCGAATCATGGCGGACGAGTTGACCCCGGATAAATTGGTCCGTGAAAAACTGACCCCGGACGGGCGCTGATGGGAGGGTACATCCTCAAACGCCTGCTGCTGATGATTCCGACCCTGTTCGGGATTCTGGCGATCTCGTTTGCGGTGATCCAGTTTGTGCCCGGCGGGCCGGTCGAGCAGCTGGTCGCCCAGCTCAAAGGCGGTGGGGCCGGCGGGGCAGCGAGCGAATCGGGCGGGGCCTTGAGCGGCGGGCTCTATCGCGGCGATCATGGTCTGGAAGGGGCGCAACTGGCCCAGCTCAAGGCCTTCTACGGGTTCGACAAACCCGTCTGGCAGCGGTTCGGCGAGATGGTCGGCCACTATCTCACCTTCAATCTCGGCCAGTCGTATTTCTATCAGCGTTCGGTCACCGATCTGATTCTGGAAAAACTGCCCGTCTCCATCAGCATCGGCCTGTGGACGTTCTTTCTCACCTATCTCGTCTCGATACCGCTGGGCATCGCCAAGGCGGTGCGGGATGGCAGCCCCTTCGATTCGGTGACCAGCACGGTCATTCTGATCGGCTATGCCATTCCCGGCTTCGTGCTGGGGCTGGTGCTGATCGTGCTGTTCGGCGGCGGCAGTTTTCTGCACTGGTTTCCGCTGCGCGGCCTGACTTCCGACAATTTCGCGCAGCTTTCCTGGTTCGGGAAACTCACGGATTATCTCTGGCATCTGGTGTTGCCGATCACGGCGATGGTGGTCGGCAACTTCGCCGTGATGACCATGCTCACCAAGAACAGCTTTCTGGAGGAAATCCGTAAGCAGTACGTGCTGACAGCGCGCGCCAAGGGTTTGTCCGAACGGCGCATCCTCTACGGGCATGTGTTCCGCAATGCCCTGATCCCGATCGTCACCGGCTTCCCCTCGGCCTTTCTGGGCGCGTTTTTCACCGGTAGCCTGCTGATCGAGACCATCTTCTCGCTCGACGGGCTGGGCCTGCTGTCGTACAACGCGGTGATCCAGCGTGACTATCCCGTGGTGCTGGGCACCCTGTATGTGTTCACCCTGATCGGACTGATCGGCAAGCTGCTCTCCGATCTCGCCTATGTCTGGGTCGATCCGCGCATCAGCTTCCAGGCCGTGAATTCGTGATCGTCGCCGAGCCCACGGACGCCCTCCACCCCGATCCGGTGCCCGAACGATCGGTACAAACACCCGGTCGCCGTGCCTGGGCGCGATTCCGGCGGCACGGGCGCGGGTACTACAGCCTCTGGATTTTCTCCATCCTGTTCGTGCTCAGCATGGGCGCCGAGCTGATCGCCAACAACCGCCCGCTGCTCATCGAGTATCGGGGGCAGATGTATTTCCCGCTCTGGCACGCCTATCCGGAAACCACTTTCGGCGGCGATTTTCAGACCAATGCCGATTACACCGACCCCTACGTGATCGGCAAGATTCGCGAACATGGCTGGCTATGGCGCACGCCGATCCCGTTTTCCTACGACACCATCGACTACTACAATCCCGCGCCGAATCCGGCCGCACCCAATGCCCGGCACTGGCTGGGCACGGACGACCGCGGGCGCGACGTGGCCGCGCGGCTTATCTACGGCTTCCGGATTTCCGTGCTGTTCGCCTTCGCGCTTACGGCCATCGGCATGGTGGTCGGAATGCTGGCGGGCGCCGTGCAGGGCTATCTGGGCGGCAAGGTCGATCTCACGATGCAGCGCTTTATCGAAGTCTGGGGCTCGCTGCCGGAACTGTACCTGCTGATCATCTTCTCCTCGATCTTCGCGCCGTCCATCGGCCTGCTGCTGATCCTGCTGTCCCTGTTCGGCTGGATCGGCCTGTCGGATTACGTGCGGGCGGAATTCCTCAAGGGCCGCAACCTCGAATACGTGCGCGCCGCCCGTGCCCTAGGCGTTTCCGGCCCGCGCATCATGTTCCGCCACCTCATGCCCAATGCGCTGACCCCGGTGATCACCTTTCTGCCCTTCCGCGTATCCGGCGCCATCCTCGCGCTCACCAGCCTCGATTTTCTCGGCCTGGGCGTTCCGCCGAGCACACCCTCGCTGGGCGAATTGCTGTCCCAGGGCAAAAACAATGTCGATGCCTGGTGGCTGTCGCTCACCACCTTCGGTGTACTGGTTGGGACGTTGATGTTGTTGATCTTTATTGGGGAAGCGGTGCGGGCGGCGTTTGATACGCGGCAGAAGTAGCGGGGAAACAGAGTGGGTTGGGGTATTCCCACCCGTAGATTGGAGTTTATTCCACACTACAACTGGGCTACTAGGCCAAGGCTTAATACTTAGAATCAGGGGCGCATAATTTTTACTCTGCCCCCAATTATGAGGACCCAACTACTGAGATCAGGAGCGAGCCTCTTGCGGCGCGTCCACTACAGCGACTGGTTGGGCGGCAGCATAATGCTGAACATTCTCTAAGAATTCGCGCATCGCATTTTCCTGCTTTTGAAGCCCATCTTCGAGAACTTGCCTATACGCCGCTACATTGATTGGAAGGTCTAGCTCATGCCTCATCGCTACTACCGTAGGCACCAATAGCCTTGTCAACTTGCCCATTTCGACAACGCACCCTTGCATGTAACTGAGCTGTGCAGGATAGAAAAGCGCCGCAAGCTGATCGTGTTGTTGTGTCGTATCCGTGATTCGTTGTTCCTCGTATTTGAAGTTACCGTTGATGACGTCCCATCGACGTTGATCCGCTGAGCCATCAAGATTGTGTTGTTTTATGAGATCGAGCATTTGGTCCCGCTCTTTTTCAAAATTCACGATCTGATCCTTTAAGGAAGCCAACTGTTGCTTCTGTATTGTGAGAGGAATACGTTTTGCAAAGAGCCGAAGGTACACCGCCCCCAATTCAGAAGTGAAAGTCGCAATGGCTCTTGCAGTCTCTTCCTGAGCGACGACGTGAACTCTTGCAATCGCTGGTGATTTCTCAATGTAAGTCTCGGTGATCTTTTCATTAGGTATGTCGAGGTTCGAGAAGCGGCCCACACTCATGTGTCCGGCAGATATGGCCTCTACTGCTGCTAGATAAATATCTTTCCTTAGTGAAAGATCGCGTTCTCGATCCCTGATCTCTCGATCGTGAGCGAGCTGTTTCCGTTGGCGCCGATCAGTTGCGCGATTTGCCAATGCAACCCCGCCTAACGAGAAAAATGCGCCTACAACAACACCCCAGAAGGTAGCGGGAATTTTCTCGATGAGAGCTAAAAGTTCCATAAAAGGATTCATTCCTATGACCTCATCGATCCCAGTGGAAATAGAAAGGCTTTGTGGGCGGGCGCAACGCACCTTCTGTTTAACTGCCCGCCCGATACGATATTTGGGGTCAGAGTAAAATTACCCTGATCAAGGATATCCATACCTGCAAACTCCCAGCTGGCTGAGCATCCCAGTATTCACTGGCAAACTCAATAGCCTAGCTAGATTATTTGGCGCGCCTCGTCCGGGGGGGGGCTGATTGTTCCCACTAAGGGATCATGCGATATTCCCGTACTCTGCTGGCCTGTGATGTTGCTGGTGGCGACAAGACCCGTGCCTTGAAGCGCGGGCATAACGAATAAATACACAAGGAAATCCATCATGTTCAAGCTTCCCGCACCGATCGCTCGGTGGCGCTTTTTCCGTCGTGCGGCCGTGGTCGCGCTGGTGCTGGCGATCCCGTCCCTGCAAGGCTGCTATTTATCTTCCGATACAAGTACCGATGCCTGCATGACCTACTGGGTGTCGCCCACAGGGAGCGATGCCGGGGGGGATGGGAGTGCCGGTCAGCCTTTTGCCTCTATCGAGAAGGCGCAGTTGGCCGTCCGGGATAGCTCATTGCGGGGGCAGTGCAAGATCGCCGTGAATATTGAAGGCGGTGTGTACCACCTCAAGGCGCCGCTGGTTTTTGATGCCCGGGACTCTGGCGCCTTGGGGGATGAGGTCGTTTACCAGGCCGCGCCCAATAGTGTGTTGCCCGTGGTTTTGTCCGGCGGGCTGGATGTCAGCGGATTTCAATGTTCGGGTGGGCGCTGCGTGGCGCAGGTTCCGGATCTGCCTTCCGGCATCATGCCGCGTCAGTTCTATGTGGACGATCATCGAGCCACGCGTGCCCGCTCGAATACGGGCACGGCCATCAATCCCGATTACGGCCGGGTGTCGGACGGCTATCAGCCGGTGCACAGCGTGCCGACGCTCACGCATCCCGAACTCGTGGAAGCCGTGACAACGACGCAGTGGAAGATGATGCGTTGCCCGGCTACGGGCGTGTCATCCGGCACCCTGGTGATGGCTCAGCCGTGCTGGGACAACGCCAACACCTTCCCGTCGCCGTGGAACTTCTATCAGCTCAGCTGGCTGGAGAACGCGCCGGAGTTTCTGACCGATCCGAACATGTGGTATCTGGATCCGTACACGAAGACCATCACCTATCTGATGGCATCCAGTACGCCGCCGCAGACGGCCACGCTGCCAGTTCTGGAGTCGTTGCTGCAAATCAAGGGTACGCCGTCTGCGCCGGTCGGGAACCTTCAGTTCAGAAACCTCGTGTTTGCCTATGCGACCTGGCTGCTGCCGAATTCCAGCAATGGTTATGTGGCGGATCAGAGCGGTAATCTGCTGATTGGCAGCGGCTATCAACCCAACGTGATCGGGCATCAGCAGGTGACGTATTCCACGCCCGGCAATATCAGCCTGCAGTATGCGCATCACATCGCCTTTGTCGGCAATACCTTCAAGCATCTGGGCGGCGTGGCCTTGTCGCTCGGCACCGGCAGCCAGAACAATTCGATTTTGAACAATCATTTCACGGATATTTCGTCGTCTGCGCTGCAGGTCGGCGGCATTTCGGACCGGGATATGCGCCCGGATGCCGCCGGGACGAATAGCGGCAATCTGGTTCAGAATAATGTGATCACCCGTACCGGCCAGGATTACTGGGATACCGCCGGCATCTATGTCGGGTTCACCAAGAACACCACCATTGCCCACAATTCGATCAGCCATGTGCCCTGGAGCGGGCTGGCCATCGGCTGGGGTTGGGGGTTGCTCGACAAGGACGGCTTCCCCGGCCTGCCCGGCGCCACGCCCAATATGTGGGGCACCCATTCGACCCCGACGATTACCAGCAACAACCAGATCGTCGCCAATCGATTCAGCAATTTCCTCGAGAAACTGTGGGATGGCGGGGCCATCTACACCAACGGTGCGCAGGGTCCGGATTTTGCCAACGGCTTGCTGATTCAGGGCAATGTCGCCGAGGCGAAACGCGCCGGTGCGGGCAGCAATATTTTCTATACCGACGGCGGTTCGCAGTTCATCACCCTGACGCAGAACGTGACGCTGAACGACCCGACGGGCACGCTGGATTTCGGTGCCTGCGGCTATCCCACCTCGTTTGAGGGTTCAAGCTTTACCCAGGACCTGTGCTTGCTGAACTGGTTGCCGTACGGCGCGGACATGGGCGGATGCGTGCCCGTGGGCGATTTGAAGTTCACCAATAATTACTTCAACGATCCGACGACCTTTTACGCCATTTGTCACAACCAATACGTCCCGCCGAACCCGGTCAATGTGTCCATTTCGAATATCGGGATCACCTCTGCCGCCGATGTGCCCAGCTATATCCTTCAGGATGCCGGGCCCCAGTAGTGGTTTTCTTGGCTCAGCCCGTGCCGATGCGTTGAGGCTCCTGAGTTTCCGGTGCGTTCGGCCACACCGGCTCGAGCGGGGGTAGTCCTTGGGCGGCACGGGCGCGACTGCATTTCTCGTCCGGCTGGCCGTTCGCGTCCCAGGGTTCCAGCTCTCGGCAGGGCGTGGGCCGGTCGGGGTAGATGGTGCAACTGACGGAATCGCCGATGGTGCCATCGAGCGCGACGCAGCGCAGAGGGGCTGCGAGGGTGCCTTTCATGGCCAGTCGATGCGGGTTGATCTGTTCGGTGAGTTCGGGCGGTACGCGTCCGTCGAGAAAAGGCACCGACTCGGCCCAATAGAAAGACACGCGGAAATAGGCGCAGCACGCACCACAACGTTGACAAGGATTGCCCACGAACGCCTCGATATTTTGTTAAACAGGATCAGGAAAAGCACGCCGGAGAACCCGGAAGCGGAGCGGATTCTAGTGCCCTTCGGCCAAAAAACAAATCGTTTTCAATCTGGCGGTTTTCAGGTGTATTGAAGACCGGTGGAACCCGTTCAGGATTTCGAGAAATAATGGGCTTGCAGGCAATGATTCAGGACATAAATACAGGGCATAAATAGGGGATGGACCACGGTTTCTGGTCTGGCCCTCTTTCTCGCTTCATCTCTGGCTCTATGACGAAATGTACCCATCGGCATGGCTCGCGTTATGCTGGCGTGAAGCGGCAAATCCGGGGTCGGGCGTTTTACCGGGTCCCGTTGTGCCATAACAATCGATGGATGATTACCTTTGCCAAGGAGCGTCGGTTATGACCATTACACTCACCCTGGTGGGGCTTATTCTGGGTATGGCCTACGGAGGCTTTTCCGGCTCGATCGCTGGCGCGTTGCTGGGTTTTCTGTTCGGGCGGGTCAGCCGGCTGGGGGATCAGGTCAAGGCGCTGATCGCGGATCAGACGCTGTTGCGCGCGGAGTTGCGGCGCGTCTCATTGCCTTTGGCATCCTCTGTGGCATCCCCAGCGGAAGTGTCGCCCGCCGCCGATGCTTCAACCACGATGCAGCAGGCAGCGCACGCGGGGACCGGGTCATCCCCCGAGGCGGTCGATGTGCCCGAGGCGCACACGCCTTGGCTGCGCCCGAACGATACGGGCGGGGTCGTGCCGCCGTCTTCCCTGGCCGAATCTGTATCTGAATTCGGGCCTGAATCTGCGCCGGAACCCGGCCCGGTCATGGCCCATGCCATGGCGCAGTCTGCCGAGGCGGTCACGAAGACAGCCCCGACGACAGCCACGGAATCCGGCCCCGTCTGGGGCTCGCCTGCCGCTGCCGAACCCGATGGCTTGTCCCGGACGTTGTCGGCCGCGTATCGCTTTCTCACCGAAGGCAATGTGGTCGCCAAGATCGGCGTGATCGTGCTGTTTTTCGGACTGGCGTTCCTGCTGAAATATGCGGCCGATCAGGCGTTGTTCCCGCTGGGGCTCCGTTTGACCCTGGTGGGGTTGGGCGGTGCGGTGCTGCTGGGTATCGGTTGGCGGTTGCGTGCACGCCATACCGGCTATGCGCTGGTGCTGCAGGGTGGCGGGATCGGCGTGCTGTATCTGACGCTGTTTGCTGCCTTCCGTTTGTTCGCGCTCCTGCCGGCCGGGCTCACGTTTCCCCTGATGTTGGCGGTCGTATTGCTCGCGGCCTGGCTGGCGGTGGTTCAGGATGCGCGCAGCTTGGCCGTTCTGGGGATCGTGGGCGGCTTTCTCGCGCCGATTCTCACGGGCAGCGATAGCGGGCGACATGTGGAGCTGTTCACGTTTTATCTGTTGCTGGATGTGGGCATCGTGCTGGTGGCCTGGTTCAAGGCCTGGCGGGAACTGAATCTGCTTGGGTTCCTGTTTACCTTCGTGATCGGCACGGTGTGGGGCGTTCTGAAATATCGCCCCGAGCTGTTCGCCACGACGGAACCGTTCCTGATCGGGTTTTTCCTGATTTTCCTGGTGACGGCGATCCTGTTCGCGCGGCGTCAGCTGGCAGCGCATCGGGATTATGTGCAGTCGAGCCTTGTTTTCGGGCCGCCGTTGGTCGGTTTCGGTCTACAGGCTGCCTTGGTGCAGAACTTCGAATACGGTCTGGCCTGGAGCGCCTTTGTGCTGGGCGTGGGGTATCTGTTGCTTATGGCCGGGTTGCGCCGACAATTCGGCGCGGATTACCGTCTGCTGACCGATGCGTTTCTGGTGCTGGGCATCGGCTTTGTGTCGCTGGCGGTGCCGTTTGCCTTCGATGGTCAATGGACGAGCACGACCTGGGCGCTGGAAGGCGCGGCGATGCTCTGGATCGGCCTGCGGCAGGGCAAGACCCTGCCGGTGGTCTTCGGACTGTTGTTGCAGTTGGGGGCGGGGGTGGCATTCGGCGGCGATCTGCCTGCGCGGAATCCGGCCCTGCCATTGCTGGACGGCATGTTCCTGAGCGCCTCGCTGATTGCCCTAGCTGGTCTGGCCAGCGCCTATCTGCTGCGTGCGTATCGGGGCAGTCTGGCGCTGCTGGCCTGGGGGCTGTGCTGGTGGTTCGGGGTGGGATTTTATGAATTGGCGGAGAGCCGGCTCGATTTTGTGCAGCCGTTCATGCTCTGGCTGGGCTATGCCAGCTTGACGTTGCTGGTGGCCGATATCCTGCGGCTGCGCGTTCGAGATTGGTCGGTGCTGGAATACATTCCCGCGTTGCAAATGGGCTTTATGGTGCTGTTGGCCATGACTGCGCTGATGGCCAGTCCCTATCCGTTCTACGATGGCGGTTGGCTGGTCTGGCCGCTCGCCTTCCTCGTGGCCTTTGGCCTGCTGGGCTGGCACGAGCGGCGGGACGAACCGGTCGCGATGCGCGAGGGGGTGCATGGTGTCGGCCTCGGGCTGTTCGCGGTGTTGATGGCGGCTCAGATTGCCTGGTCGCTGTATTGGGTATTGTTCGGCCTGAATCTTGATCTGAGTTTCGATGTGCATGCACTCGTGAGGGGCATCGCGGCCCCCGGCGCCTGGCAAACCCTCAGCTGGGGCTTGGTCCCCGCCCTGATGCTGGTCTGGCTGGGGATGGCAAGGCATTGGCCGTTCGGTACGCGATTCGATCATGCGGCGACCTATCGGGGTTGGGTCGCGAGCGGGCTGGTGGCGTATCTGTTGCTTTGGCTGGTCGTCGTTAATGGCGTCCGGATTTTCGACCTGTCTCTGGGGCAGGGGTGGTCCGCACCGGGGCACATGGGCTATCTGCCGTTGATCAATGGCGTGGATCTCGTGACGGGGTTCGCCCTCTGGTCCGTGTTCCACCATGGCCGGACCCACGGCGATTATTTGCCGGAAGGGCCGATTAGACGGGGCCTGAAGTGGGCGATGGCTGCGGTGGCCTTCCTGTGGTTGAACGCGATACTGGCTCGGGGTTTGAGCGCCTTTACGGGGTTGACGCTGAATCCTGCGGCCTTCGCCCATTCTTCGCTGGCGCAAACCACCTATTCGATGACCTGGGCCTTGCTGGGCCTGGTGCTGATTGTGCTGGCAAGCCGCTGGCAGCGGCGCAAACTCTGGCTGGTGGCGGCCGGTTTGCTGGGCGTCGTGGTGCTCAAACTGTTTCTGGTGGATCTGTCGGGCAGCGAGACATTGGCGCGAATCATCTCGTTCGTGGGCGTCGGGGTGTTGTTGCTGCTGGCGGGCTATGTGGCACCGATTCCGGCTCGGGCAACGCCAGATGATGCGTTGACAGAATCGGACGAGTCCGAGCCGCACCCAACTGCCCCTATCGAGCGCGATGGCGGGGCGTGATTCCGCTCTGAACAGAGCGCGTTAACCGGCGCAACAGGACAGCATCGAGACATCTTTCGAGAAGGTTTGGGCGGCCAGTTTTATCCCTTCGACCATCGTGAGATAGGGGAAGAGCTGGTCGGCCAGTTCCTGCACGGTCATGCGGGCGCGGATCGCCAGCGCGGCGGTTTGAATCAGTTCACCTGCTTCTCCGGCCACGGCCTGCACACCCAGCAAACGTCCGGTTTTTGCATCTGCGACGAGTTTGATGAATCCCTGGGTTTCGAAGTTGGCCAGCGCGCGGGGCACGTTGTCCAAGGTGAGCGTTCGGCTATCGGTGTCGATGCCTTGGGCTTGGGCTTGGGCTTCGGTTAGGCCGACAGTCGCGATCTGCGGATCGCTGAAGACGACCGAAGGCATGGTGGTGAGGTCGAGTGTCGCTTCGCCGCCGGTCATGTTGATGGCCGCGCGGGTACCGCCT
>Ga0307375_10006022_pt1 | contig 11294 bp, 9 predicted proteins | sample TR1MG_FD_202531 | JGI IMG/M metagenome (GOLD analysis project Ga0307375, IMG submission 202531) | Soil microbial communities from Risofladan, Vaasa, Finland - TR-1 | ecosystem: Environmental > Terrestrial > Soil > Coastal area > Acid sulfate soil | place: Finland: Risofladan, Vaasa | collected...
GGCCACATCGATTCGTGGGATGTGGGCGAGGGCGCCATGGACGATGCGGGCGGCGCGTTCGCCGCCTGGGAGGCGGTGCGTCTGATGAAGGAGTTGGGGCTCAAGCCGCGCCGCACCGTGCGTGTGGTGATGTGGGTGAACGAGGAGAATGGCGGTCGCGGCGGGCGCGCGTATCACGACCAGCATCTGGCCGAACTGCCCCGGCACCAGGCGGCCATGGAGTCGGACAACGGCGTGTTCCGGCCCACGGGGTTCCGCTTTCAGGGCACACCGGCCGGGCTCGCGATTGCACAGCAGATCGGATCGCTGCTCCAGTCCATCGGCGCGGGCAAGGTCGAGGCGGGCGACGGGGAAGCCGACGTCGGCCCGATCATCCGCGCCGGAGTGCCCGGATTCGCGCTCAACGTGGATGACTCGCAGTATTTCTGGTACCACCACACCGACGCCGACATGATGACGATGATCAGTCCCGACGACTTCCGCCGGTGCATCGCGACGATGGCCGTGATGGCGTATGTGCTCGCGGATATGCCGGAGCGGTTGCCGCAGGCAATCGCTCCGTAGGACGGTAGGACGGTAAGACGGTAGGACCGAATGACTGCCCAACTACGAACGCCGTGCCGTCCTACGGTCCTACGGTCCTACGGTCCTACAATTTGATTTGCGCCTCACACTTCACGCTCCACCGGAGCTCCATTCGAATGAAGATCCTGACGTTCCTCCTCGCCGCCGCTCTGCTCCCAACCACCGCCCCCGCCCAGCACTGCGCTCCCGACAACGCCGGCCTCGTCCTGCCCAAGGGGTTCTGCGCCACGCTGTTCGCCGATAGCGTGGCCGGCGCGCGGCACATCGCGGTGGCGGCCAACGGCGACGTCTTCATTGCCGGTCGCGGCGGACGGGGCTTCGCGCGCGCGATCACCGCGCTGCGCGACACCAACCACGACGGCGTGGCCGACGTGCGCGCGCAGTGGGGCGAGTTCGCGTCGAGCGAGGTCCGCCTGTTCGACGGCTACCTGTACGCCGAGAACGGCACCGGCGTGGTGCGGTACCGCATGACGCCAGGGCAGCTCGAGCCGGCGGGCCCCGCCGACACGATCGTCAAGGATCTGCCGGGGGGCGGCAACCATCCGCTCAAGACGTTCGTGATCGACAAGAAGGGCGTCATGTACGTGAACGTCGGCACCGCCACCAACGCCTGCCAGTCGCAGGACCGGCAGAAGGGCGTGCCCGGCGTCGATCCCTGCGTGGAGCGCGAGACGCGCGGCGGCATCTGGAAGTTCGATGCGCGCAAGCTGGACCAGACGCAGGCCATGGGCGAGCACTACGCGATCGGCATTCGCAATTCGGTGGGCATGGACCTGAACCCGGCCGACAATTCGTTGTGGGTCATGCAGCATGGCCGCGACCAGCTCAACCTGTGGCCGGAATACACCGATCTGGCGAGCGCCGAGTCGCCGGCCGAAGAGCTGATTCACGTGAAGGAAGGCGGAGACTACGGCTGGCCCTACTGCTACTACGACGTTCCGAAGCGGGCGATGCTGCTGGCGCCGGAGTACGGCGGCCATGACGACCGGCAGGGCCGGTGCGCGAGCGTGCGCGGGCCGGTGGCCACATTCCCCGCGCACTGGGCCCCCAACGGGCTCCTGTTCTACCACGGCGGCAACTTCCCGGCGCGGTATCACGCCGGCGTGTTCATCGCGTTCCACGGATCGTGGAACCGCGCGCCCGAGCCGCAGGCCGGCTACCGCGTGGTGTTCCAGCCGTTGCGCGGCGACCGTCCGGGCGGCGGGTACGAGACGTTCGCCGGCGGCTTCTTCGAGGGCGGCAAGTTCACGGCCATCGGTGGCCGGCCCACCGGGCTGGCCGAGGGGCCCGACGGCGCGGTGTACATCGCCGACGACCAGCACGGCCGCGTCTGGCGCGTGGAGTACGTGGGCGGCCGCTAGCGCGGCGCGTCACGCCCCGGCAACGATCGCGCGCGGTTTCGGGGCCACGGTGACGGTCCCGGGCCGCGCGAGGTATGTTCCATGAGAGAGCGGGCGTGCCCACTGCCGCCCGCATTTCCACCCGAGCGTTCCCTATGACGCAGAATCCACTCCAGCGCCTGCACGACGCGGGCCAATCCATCTGGCTCGACTTCATCGAGCGCGCGATGCTCCACAACGGCGATCTGACCCGCCGCATCCGTGACGACGCGCTCACGGGGATGACGTCCAACCCGACGATCTTCGAGAAGGCGCTGGCCGAGGGCGACGCCTACGACGCGCAGATCCGCGATGCCGAGGGCAACCTGTCGGCCCAGCAACTGTTCGAGCTGCTCGCCACCACCGACGTGCGCGACGCGTGCGACGCCTACGCCGGCATCCACCGCTCCACCAAGGGCGGCGACGGATACGTGTCCATCGAGGTGTCGCCGGGCGCTGCCAACGACGCCGCGGCCACGATCGAGGAGGCGCGGCGCCTCTGGACGACCGTCGGCCGCCCCAACGTGATGATCAAGGTGCCGGGCACCGTCGAGGGCGCCAGGGCCGTGCGCCAGCTCATCAGCGAGGGCATCAACGTCAACATCACCCTGCTGTTCGCCATCGCGGCGCACGATCGGGTGATCGACGCCTACATGGCGGGTCTCGAAGACCGGCTCGCCGCCGGCCGGCCGATCGACACACTCGCGTCGGTGGCCAGCTTCTTCGTGAGCCGCGTGGACACCGAAGTGGACAAGCGGCTCGCCGCCCGCGGGCCGTCGGCCGCGGCGCTCGCCGGCAAGGCGGCCGTGGCCAATGCCAAGCTGGCATATGCGCTGTTCGCGGAGCGGTTCAACACCGACCGGTGGCGCCGGCTGGCCGCCAAGGGCGGGCGGCTGCAGCGCCCGCTGTGGGCGAGCACGAGCACCAAGAACCCGGCGTATCGCGACGTGATGTACGTCGAGGACCTCATCGGTCCCGACACCGTGAATACGATGCCGCCGGGCACCATCGATGCCTTCCGCGACCACGGCCGGGTGGCGCGCACCGTGGACGCCGGACTGGATCGGGCGCGCCAGGACATCGCCGCCCTCGAGGCGGCCGGCGTGTCCATCGACCAGGTGACCGAGCAACTGCTCGTTGAGGGTCTGGCGAGTTTCCAGAAATCATATGACTCGCTGATCGCCGGGCTCGCCGCCAAGTCGGGGCGGCTCGGCCGCTCGCTGGCCGCACGCTGAGGGCCGCCGCCTCGTGACGCCTTTCTCGAAGAACCGCCCCCGGGACCCGAACGGGTTCCGCAGCACCAAGATCGTCTGCACGCTGGGGCCCGCGACGGCCTCCACCGACGCCATCCGCGGACTCGTGGAGGCCGGCATGAACGTGGCCCGTATCAACTTCTCCCACGGGACGCACGACCAGCACGCCGAGACCATCGCCCGCGTGCGCGCGGTGGCCGACGAGATGGGCAAGCCCATCGCCATCCTCGGCGATTTGCAGGGACCGCGCATCCGCATCGGCGACCTGGCCCAGCCGTTCGAACTGGCCGAGGGCTCCGAGATCGTGCTTGCCCCGGAAGACGAGGCCCACGGCGCCGAGATCCCCGTCACGTACAAGCGGCTGGCCGACGACGTGACCGACGGCGACCGCGTACTCATCAACGACGGATTGCTCGAACTGGTGGTGCTCGCCGTCCACGGCCGGCGCGTGTCGGCGCGCGTGTTGCACGGTGGGCAGTTGAAGAGCCACAAGGGCATGAACCTGCCGGGCGTGCAGGTGTCGGCGCCGTCCATCACCGAAAAGGATCGCGAGGACGTCGTGTTCGCCGTCGCGCAGGGGCTGGAATACGTGGCGCAGAGCTTCGTGCGGCGAGCCGAGGACATCGCCGAGCTGCGCGCGCTCCTGCCGCGCGACATGCTGATCATCGCCAAGATCGAGAAAGACTCGGCGCTCGAGAACATCGAGAGCATCGTGCGCGAATCCGATGGCGTGATGGTGGCCCGCGGCGATCTGGGCGTGGAGTTGCCGTTCGAGGAGGTGCCGTTCGCCCAGAAGCGCATCATCGCCCTCGCCAACAAGCTCGGCCGGCCGGTGATCACCGCCACGCAGATGCTCGAGTCCATGATCACGCACCCCCGGCCCACACGCGCCGAGGCCAGCGACGTCGCCAACGCCATTCTCGACGGGACGGACGCCGTGATGCTGTCCGCCGAGACGGCGGCCGGCGAATTTCCGCGGCTGGCCGTCGAGGCGATGAGCCGCATCATTCGCGAGATCGAATGGCAGCGCGGCGCGCAGCCGCGCGAGGCCTGGCGCGAGCCGGGCGGCACCGTGTCCAACGAATTCGCGATCGCGGCCGCCAGCGCCGCCGCCGTGAGCATGCTCGGCGCGCCGGTGCTCATCGTGTTCACCAAGAGCGGCTTCAGCGCCCGCATCGTCACGTCGCAGCGGCCCGGCGTTCCGGTGCTCGTGCTCACCGACACGCCACGCACGTACCGCCAGCTGGCGCTCGTCTGGGGCGTGATCCCCGAACTGGTGCCGCACTGCAGCACCTACGAGGCGATGGTCAGCCTCGCCCTCGACGTCGTCCGCCGCCGCGACCTGGCCCAGGCCGGCGACCGCGTGGTCGTCACCGCCGGCGTGCCCTTCGACGTGCCCGGCACCACCAACACGCTCAAGGTGGAGACGGTGTGAAGCTCACCTTCCTCGGGACCGGCACGAGCTTTGGCGTGCCCCAGCTGGGTTGCCACTGCCAGGTGTGCCGCTCGGCGGACCCGCGGGACAAGCGAACGCGCGTGGGCGCCGTGGTCGAGGGTCGGGGCGGCACGCGGCTCCTGCTCGACACACCTCCCGAACTGCGGCTCCAGCTCATCGCCGCCGGCATCGACCGGGTGGACGCCGTGCTGTTCACGCACGACCACGCCGACCACACGCACGGCATCGACGACATCCGGGCCGTGTCCGTGCGCCGCGATGGCCCGCTGCCGTTCTACGGGTCCGAGGCGACCATGGCCAGCCTCCGCGCCAAGTTCGGCTATGTGTTCGACGAGACCGTGCGCCCGCTGCCCGGCACGTCCAAACCCGAGGGCCGCGCCCTCGTGTTTCAGCACGGAGTACCGTTCACCGTGGGTGGCATGGACGTGCTGCCGTTCGCCGTGCCGCATGGGCGTCTGACCGTCACCGGCTTCCGCATCGGCGATCTCGCCTACATCACCGACGCCAAGACCATTCCCGACCACGTACTGGACCTGCTCGCCGGGTCCCGGGTGCTCGTGGTCAACGCGCTCTTCCGCACCGAACATCCCACCCACCTCAGCATCCCCGAGGCCATCCGGGTGGCCGAGCGCGTGGGCGCCGAGCGCACGTACCTCACGCATCTCACGCACGACAACTTCCACGCCGATCTCGAAGCCGAACTGCCGCGCGGCATCGTGCCGGCGTTCGATGGGCTCACCGTGAGGATCGACCGACCATGACCGTCCGCATCGACTACACCAACATGCTCGCCGGCGCCGTGTCGGGGGGCATTCCCACCGACGCCTGGGCCGACGCGCAGCGCGAATTCGGCGCCACCCACGCGGCCGTCAAGAAGCTCCGCGCCACCGGCGTACTCGGCTTTCTCGATCTGCCGCGCGACAAGGCGTTGCACGACCAGTCGCGCGATTTCGCCAAGCGTGTCCGCGGCACGGTCGACGACGTCGTGCTGCTCGGCATCGGCGGCTCGGCGCTCGGCCCGCTGGCCCTGCACGCCGCCCTCAACGCCCGCGACTGGAACACGCTCACCAAGAAGGAACGCCGGGGCCGGCCGCGCTTCCACGTGCTCGACAACGTGGACCCCGGCACCATCGCCCATCTCATGGCGCGCCTCGATCTCGACCGCGCCCTGTTCGTGGTGATCTCCAAGTCGGGCGGCACCGCCGAGACCATGGCCCAGTACCTGATCGTCCGCGGCGCGCTCAACGAACGGTTCGGCGCCCAGGCGCGCGAACACCTGGTGTTCGTCACCGATCCCGAGAAGGGGGCGCTCCGCGACATCGCCCGCGCCGAAGGCGTGGCCGCGCTCGACATCCCGCCCAACGTGGGCGGACGGTTCAGCGTGCTCACGCCCGTGGGCGTGCTGCCCGCGGCGCTGCTCGGCATCAAGACCAGCGCCCTGCTCGCCGGCGCCGCCGACATGGAGAAGCGCTGCCGCACCGCCACGCTGCGCGAGAATCCAGGCGCCGTGTTCGGCGTACTGCAGTGGCTGGCCGACACGCGCGCTGGCCGCGGCATTCATGTGCTCATGCCGTACTCCGATCCCCTCAGCAACATCGCCGGGTGGTTCGTGCAGCTGTGGGCCGAGAGTCTGGGCAAGCATCGAATGCCCGACGATGCCGGCACCGGCCCCACGCCGCTCGCCTCGCACGGCGCCACCGACCAGCACAGCCAGGTGCAGCTGTTCATGGAAGGCACGCCCAACAAGACGGTGAGCTTCGTGCAGGTGGGCGAGCACCCGGTGGACGTGGCCATTCCCAAGCTCCACCAGGACGTGCCCGAACTCGCCTATCTGGGCGGCCATCATCTGGGTGAGTTGCTGGACATCGAGCGGCGGGCTACCGCCGGCGCACTGGCCCGCCGCGGACGGCCCAACCTCACCATCCATCTCGATCACGCCGACGAGTGGCACGTGGGCGCGCTGATGGTGCTGCTCGAGGTGGCGACCATCTACGCCGGCCACCTGTATGGCGTGAACGCGCTCAACCAGCCGGGCGTGGAACTGGGCAAGCAGTTCACGTACGCCATGCTCGGCCGGGCCGACGCGGGGGCCGCCCGACAGGAGTGGGAGGCGCTCCCCAAGCCCGATCCCGACGCTTCGGTGTAAGGGACGGCTTGTCTCGCCCGCGATATTGGGCGAACTTGAACGGACAGACTGACTTCCGGGCCCCGGAGGCGTGAGGGCGTCTGTGCGGGCCGGTCATGAGGAATCCATGTCCGACATTTTCGAGACTCTGAACGGCCTGTTCGGCGCCGCGGTATCGGTGACGCATGGCCGCGTGAAGGTGAATGACGCCCACCCGCTCGCCGGCCCGGCCATGGACACGCTGGTCCGGGCCGCCGTATTCGGTGGCGAGGCGGAGCGGCTCCACGCCCGCTGGATGCTCTGGGAGCTGGGCCAGGCGGTCGGCGTGCGTCCGGCGTCCATCCAGGACCTGTACGTGGCCCGCGGCCGCGGCGAGGTGCACGGGTTCACGGTGCCCGCCATCAACGTGCGCGGCATGGCGTACGACACGGCGCGATCCATCTTCCGGACCGCCGTCCGCATGAATGCCGGAGCGTTCCTGCTCGAGATCGCCCGTTCCGAGATCGCATATACCGACCAGCGGCCGGCCGAGTACGTGGCGGTGATGCTGGCGGCGGCCCTGCGCGAAGGGTTCCGCGGCCCCGTGTTCATCCAGGGCGACCATTTCCAGGTGAACGCCAAGAAGTACGCGGCCGACGCCGCCGCCGAGGTGGGGGGCGTCAAGCAGCTCGCCGACGAAGCCATCCATGCCGGGTTCTACAACATCGACATCGACACGTCCACGCTGGTGGACATCGCCAAGCCCACGCTCGACGAGCAGCAGCGGCTGAATTACGAGGTGGGCGCGGACATCCTCAAGACGGTGCGGGCCGCCGAGCCGGCCGGGGTCACGATCTCCGTGGGCGGTGAGATCGGCGAGGTGGGCACCGCCAACAGCACGGTGGAGGAGCTGCGGGCCTACATGGACGGCCTCAACCGCACGATTCCGGCGGGCATGGTGGGCGTGTCGAAGATCAGCGTGCAGTCGGGCACGTCGCACGGGGGCATCGTGCTCGCCGACGGGTCGATCGCCGACGTGAAGCTCGATCTGGATACGCTGGAGCGGCTCTCCAAGGTGGCGCGCGAGGAGTACGGACTGTCGGGCGCCGTGCAGCACGGGGCGTCGACGCTGCCCGACAGCGCGTTCCACCATTTCCCGAAGCGGGAGACGGCGGAGATCCACCTCGCCACGAACTTCCAGAACATGCTCTTCGATCATCTCCCGGCGGCGTTGCGCGGCGAGATCTACGCCTGGCTCGACACCAACGCCAAGGGCGAGCGCAAGGCCACCGATACCGACGAGCAGTTCTATTACAAAACTCGAAAAAAGGCCCTGGGGCCGTTCAAGCGACAGCTGTGGGACCTGCCCGACGACGTGAAGGCGACGCTCGCGGCGGCCTACGATGGCAAGTTCGGATTCCTGTTCGAACAACTGGCCATCGGCGGCACCGCCGCCCAGGTCGCCGCGTACGTCAAGCCGCCCGCCCACCACCGCCCGCTGCCCGATGGCGAGACGGTGGCCATGGCGGCGGCGCCCGATGACCCCGACGCCGGCGAGTGAGCCGGCGGCGGTCCCTTTCATGCAGGGAGGCACAGATGACTGACCAATCGCGCAGCGACGACCGGCCCATCGTGATCGAGAAATCCGGGTTCGGCGCCGTATCCTTTCTCGCCGGCCTGGCCATCGGCGCCGGGGTGGCGCTGCTGTTCGCGCCGCAGTCGGGCGAGGCCACCCGGCGCGACATCCTCCGCCAGGGGCGCCGCGCCCGGCTGCGCGCCCGCGAGTTCGCCGAAGACATGCGCGACAAGGCCGAGGAGACGTACGACGGCGCGCGAGCCCGGGTCGAGGACGGCCTCGACTCGGCGCGCTCCGCCGTTCGCCGCAACAAGCGCAAGGTCACGCGCGCCGTGGGCAGTGGGCGCGCCGCGGCGCACGAGGCGCGCGAGAACCTGGAGCGCCGGCTGGCCGCCGCCAAGTCGGCGTACGAGGCCGGGGTCGAGTCGCCCGACGCTGACGGCGACGAGTAACCGCGCTTGCCCATCAACCGCCCACCGTCGTCCGAAGCATGACCTGGCGGCCACGCGTCTCCGGATGGCGGTGGGCGGTGCGCGACTACGTCGGGCGCGTCTGGGATAATTCGTACGAGGACAACGTCCTGTTCCTCGCCAGCGGCATCTCGTTCGACATCCTGCTCGCGTCCGTCCCGTTCGTGATCACGCTCGTGTCCGGAGTGACCATCGCCCTCGACCTGTCGCCGGCCTCCTCCAGCGCCGAGATCAACGACGTGGTCGACCGCATGCTCCCCCCGCACAGCGACGCGCTGGGCCTGCCCGTCCACCGCATCCTCGGCGATGCGCTGCATGCCCATCATTCCCTTGGGCTCTGGAGCGCACTCATCTTCATCCTGCTCTCGACGCGCCTGTTTGCGTCGCTGCGCACCGTGCTCGGCGACGTGTTCGACGTCGAGGATACGCGCGGCATCATCGCCGGCAAACTGTTCGACGTCCGCATGACGCTGCTCGCGACCGCGCTGTTCGTGGCCAATACCATGCTGTCGGCGTACCTCACGATCGCCCGGTCGCGCGGCATCGAGATCCTCCGTGACATCGGGTTGCGCAAGGACATCATGGGGCCGCTCGAATACCTCCTGGGCCGCCTCGTCGCGTTCGGATTCCTGGCCGTGATGTTCTTCGCCATCTACCGTTACCTGCCCGCGCGCCGCATCCGCTGGCAGAGCGCCCTGGTGGCGTCGCTGTTCACCAGTATGCTGTTCGAACTGGCCAAGCACATGTTTTCCGTCGTCATCACCCACGTGGACGCGGAGTCCGTCTACACGGGCACGGTAGCCGCGATCGTGATCGTGGTCGTCTGGGTATACTATTCGGCCATCGTCTTCATCCTCGGTGGCGAAGTGGGACAGGTGTACGAACTGCGGCGCACCCGGCGTCTGCAGCGCGAAGTCTTCAGCGACTGATTCCGGACCGCCCGTCATGACGCCTATCGATCTGCGCAGCGACACCGTCACCAAACCCTCCGACCAGATGCGCCGCGCCATGGCATCCGCCGAGGTGGGCGACGACGAACGCGACGGCGACCCCACGACGCTCCGTCTCGAACGCCGCGTGGCCGAGCGCCTCGGCAAGGAGCGGGCGCTGTTCTTTCCCAGCGGCGTGATGGCCAATCAGGCCGCCGTGAACCTGCACACGCGCCCCGGCACCGAGATCATCCTCGACCAGGATGCGCACATCATCCAGTGGGAGATGGCGGGCGCCGCAGCGCTGAGCGGAGCGCAGATCCGCCCCGTGGCCCCGGCCGGACCCGTGGCCACCGCCGAAGACATGCGTCGCGTGGTGCGCCCCAAAGCGCCGCACATGACCCGCCCCAGCCTCGTCTGCGTGGAGAACACGCACAATGGCGCGGGCGGCACGATCGTGCCGCTCAGCGAGATGCGCGCCATCCGCGCCTTTGCCACCGACCTCGGCGTCCCCGTGCATCTCGACGGCGCTCGCCTGTGGAACGCCTCCGTGGCCTCCGGCGTCCCGCTCGAAGACTTCGCCGCCAACGCCGACACGGTCATGGTCGCCTTCTCCAAGGGCCTGGGCGCTCCCATCGGCGCCGCCGTCGCCACCTCCGCCGCCGCGGCCGAGGAGCTGTGGAGCATCCGCAAGCGGTTCGGCGGGGCCATGCGGCAGTCGGGCATCATCGCCGCCGGCGCCCTGTTCGGGCTCGAGAACAACGTGGCGCGCCTGGCCGAGGACCATGCCAACGCGCGCGCGTTCGCCGAGATCGTCGACGGTGCGGGGGGCGCCACGATCGTGCCGCCCGACACCAACAACGTCATGGTGGACCTGCCCGACGGACGCCCGGCCGGCTCCGTGGTCAAGGCCTGCGCCGAGCAGGGCGTGCTCCTCTCGGCGTGGTCGGCGTCCCGTATCCGGGCGGTGACCCATATGGACGTGTCGGCCGAGCAGGTGACAAGGGCCGCCGAGGTGTTGGCCAAGGCGCTCGTCTCGGTCTGATCGGGTCCGATACCAGGGAATTCCCGGGTTGAGGGGGCTTCCACTACCGGCTAACTTCCATTCGTTCCAGGCCCCGGAGGGCACGAGCCTTCTAACTCCGTCAGGGCCCCGAAGGCAGCAGCGGCATGAGGTGTCTTGCGTCGCTTCGTCAGGCCTGGGACACTGCGCGGGCGGTCGATCTCCCATTCGGGAGATGCCGCCCGCGCGTTGTTTCCCGCCGCCGGTCGTCCGTCACTTTCGATGCCGCTCATGGGCTGTAGATTGGGACACGCAGCCTCTCCGCCCTTTCTCCTGTCCGACTGTCTGACTGCCCGACTGCCCGACTGCCCGACTGCCCGACTGCCCGACTCACAACCCCACCCGTGTCCATCGCCCTCGCCCGCAAATACCGCCCCAAGTCCTTTGCCGATGTCGCCGTGCAGTCGCACGTCGCCAATACGCTCAAAGGGGCGATCGCGCGCGGACGTGTGGCCCACGGGTATCTGCTGTGCGGCCCT
>Ga0307375_10006026_pt1 | contig 11284 bp, 5 predicted proteins | sample TR1MG_FD_202531 | JGI IMG/M metagenome (GOLD analysis project Ga0307375, IMG submission 202531) | Soil microbial communities from Risofladan, Vaasa, Finland - TR-1 | ecosystem: Environmental > Terrestrial > Soil > Coastal area > Acid sulfate soil | place: Finland: Risofladan, Vaasa | collected...
TATGTTAGAGCCTCGATCTTGGTCAGTCTCCAACGGAGTCGTTCGAGGAACTGTCGCCATATGCACAGATTGGATCAATGGTGGAGCCACTTGTCTTGGGATAACATGAATTTTTTGCTTTACAATGTACAATGGGGACACCCAAGCGTGGGTCTGTGACCGGAGACGACTAGAGGAGCGCGATTGGTGTACGGATCCGCACGTTCAGACTCCCGATGGGATGCATTCAACCCTCGTAGTCCTCGTCCTCGTCACCTCCATATTTGATAGCTCTCTTCCTTAGTTTTTTTGAAGACGTCGTCTTGGGTGTCTTGCTATGACCATTCTGCGAAATCGATGCACTCTTGGTTGGAGTCTTGATGCGATGTTCGTGAGGAGTACTTCCATTGATTCCACGCGCAGTAATTTGCAGATGCTGATGTTGTTGCGGGCTTGAATGCGTAGGCATGGTCGTTTCGGAGGCAAGACCGGCAGTCGCTCTCCTTCTCGATGTTCTCGTCCTTTCAGTCTTCGTGTGGCCGTGGTCATCCTCTTGTGCTTTGAACGCGGCCTTCAAGTTCTTGTAGATGCGTTTGCAAGCCTCAGGCCTCTTGTGGTTGCTTCCAGAGTCTTGTAGGAAACCTTCAAAGTTTGGATTGATCTTGTGGATGTACTCCTGAATGTTGGTGTAGACGACCGAGGATGGTATGGGAGTGGATTGCGTTTCTGTAGGCATGTAGTTTCTGCATCTCTCGGAGTCGAGGGCGTAGAAGCTTCGAAGGAAGAGCTTGAGCATGAGCAAATGCCAGGCGATGATGGCGTCCTGGACATCCGCTTCCGGGGGACACAAGGTTGTTGGGTTCTGTAGATAGATTTCGGTGTGATAGAACAGCTTGAGTCGGTTCAAAGACGACAGGCCGAGGTGAGAGACGGAAACGTTGCATTGGTAGACGGCGTAGAGGGCCTCCTCCACCGTCGCGAATGGGAGTTGTGCGATGAGCAGCGTCAAGTACGTGATAAACAGGGCGTCGAACCCAGAAGAGCCCTTTTTCTCGGAATGTGACTCGAACAGGCCGAACGCAGCGGCCAAGAAGTTGTTGCGCGCCACTCGACCTAATTCCGCGAAAAGCAAGTACATACGACCAAGATTGCTGTGATACGTTACCACGCCACCCTCGGAAACCGGACGAATCGCTTTGGGAGTACGATAGATCGTGCGCTGGAACTGGAAGCTCAACTGAATGCCAACGGCGATGCGATTCAACACTCGCGCCATGTCCAACGTAGACAAACACCGATGCGCAAATTCTCCCAGCACATCATCAGTTTCAAGGGCAACAAGTGTAGGCACACAGTGGGCAGGATGAGTAAGACCCATCTTCAGTATGTGCTCCAACAGCGTAAGCGCCGCATTTCGGATCGCAATCGACTTATCCAAACCAAGTGTCAACACACGTTTCATGTAAAGCTCCACGATGGTGCTAGAAAGACCCATATCAGCAGAATGGTGAGAAGAGGAAGAGGAAGAGGATCGCTTCGAATCATCGCCAAGATCGTTTGGTCGACCAGTGTCAAGATCGGACTCGCCTTCATACTCACCATCATCATCCATCACATTATCCAGACTATCTTGTTCATGATGTTCATTCGGGCCAAGAGAATCGCTTCCAAATTCGAAATCCACTCCGTTGCTTGCACTGCTTCTTCTTCGTCTTGTGGATCTTCTGTTGGCTCCACCTGATGATAATGGTGCTGGTGCGTGAGAATCCGATGCAGAGGTGCTTTTTCTCCGCTGGAAAGAGGAAGAGGTGGTGGTGGTGGCGGAGGAGGCGCGACGATTGGTTGTTGACATTTGAGCTGCTTCAAACTTCATTCTCTCTGCTTCTTCTGAGAGGAATTCATAGATTGTTTTGAGAGCCTGTGCCTTGAGTTGTTCTAGCGAAGAAGTGGAGAGCGCGGAGGTGATGATCTCCTCTGAGACGGTGCGAACGAAGATGCCTGGAGATCCCGGCGCCAAGTGTCCCAAGGAGAGCACTGCAGACGTCTGCACATCTCTATCGCCGTGTTTCCAAAAGTAGACGATGAATGAGTAGACTTCTTCAATGTGAGGTCCATATCGATAGGATCGGATGCTGTCCACAGTGGAGAGGTCCTTCTCTCTGAAGTTCGAGGGCTGGTCGAGGGGGTGACACTTTAGGATCATACTCAACGTGAACATGAATCTGATGATGGACTGAGGATGCAAGATTGATGAGGTCGGGTTGTTGTTGTTGTTGTTGTTGTTGGTATTGGTGGCCGTTTGAGCGGTATGGGAGGAGGAGGACGAGGATGTTCTCGTGGTGGAGGTGGTCGATGATTCGACGATGGAGTTCCCCCTTGCACCATTGGCCTTGTTGTGGCTGCCAACTGTCGAAGACGAGTGCTGGATCTCAGCTTTCAAAGACGCGGCCAGAGCAATGTAGAGCGACTTGATCCAGTTAGAAGACTTGGTGCGCCTGGACACGGCCGCCGCACATTTGACGCTCGCCGCAATCACTGGCATGCCGTGATTCTTGAGCAACTGCGAAATGTCCTTCAAAATCGAGGTCCAGATGTCGTCTGAGGGGTGACGAACGATGGGGATGATCGTTTCCAGGATGCCCAGAACAGTTTCGAGGATCTTCTTTTCCAGAGCATGGGTCGTCGGCGTTGGAGTCTCGACACTCAAGAGCATGCGTAAGTGATGGAAGTGCTCAGCGACAAGGTGGGGCAAGCAACGGGCAATGTAGCTCAGAGCAATACTGTAGAGCAGACGCTTCTTGATCCAATCCTCCTTGTTATGCATCAGCGCTGCTTGTGCTGCGCGCTTCATATTCGTGTTATGAGAGTGTTCTTCAACCAATTGCTCGCACTTGCGGTGGCGTTCGTATTCGAGATCTGCCTCCTCGCCAATGCCGCACAGAAAGTCGACCAAGAAGCCCACAATTTCAACCAAGAACGGGTTACCACCAGCTGACATCGTTGATGCATTATTGGCGGTTGATAAGCGGGACAAACGGGATGGCTTGGACTTGGAGGAGGAAGATGGCTTGGAAGAGGATACTGTGGAGGAATTCGAAACCGAAGCGCCATCACCATCAGATGTCACAGAGGCAGATACACTTGAGCCACCAAAATCACTCATCTTCACATGTTCCATCAATTCCACAAACCACGAGGCCTCACGATCGGGTTCGGAGCGAAGAGTCTCCTTCAAAATGGAAAGCATCTGATCGACCTTCTCGAATGTGCTCAACGATTGACCATACCTCTTTACAACATCACCTTCATCGCCAATCGTAGATGTCATCGAAACACTCAAATCAGCCTTAGGAAGGTCGGGATCCATCAAATCGTCCGTTGCCTCATTCAACAGGGTCTTCTTTCCTTCATCAGATACGAACCACAGCTCCTTAAGCAAATTCAATACCAAGTTCTTAATGCCTTCTCCGTGGCGCGACGTTCGCTTTGCCAGGGCCGTGCAAAACGTGACAACGTGAGGTGAACTTGGAACCAATAGGCAGATGCTTCTGATGATTCGAACAGCACGCTTTCGCACAGATATAGAAGAATCTTCCACTCGATCACGAATCAAGGCAGCATATTGGGGAATGACGTTGGGGTTCATGACGATGAAGCGACCGAGCATATTGAGCGCCTTTTCTCGCGTCAATGGCGACGGGTCAATCAGCCGCGCTTCCACCGCATCATAGACGTGTTTATCTCGAAGAAGAGTCATATCGGCCTCCACCATGTTCGTAATGGCACGAAGAGCAAGTGTTCGAAATTTCGCGCTTTCCAAGTTCATCATCGACACGAACTGATCCATGATCTTGGGAAAGAATGCAAAGATGGAAGTAGAAGTTGTAGAAGCCATAGAGAAGCGGATTAGGAAGATTTGAGAGGCGAGTTGCGAGGGTAGAAGTCCAACCTTATTCCGGGCGCTTGCTGTTTGCTGCATGTACTGAGAGAGGATGCGTATGTAGCCGTTCGCCTCTATCTCATCATTTGATGGTTTAAACGGACCAAGAGGCCAGTGTATAGGCGCAGTGGATGAAGAATCCCATTGTCCAAGAACCAAGCTCTCCATCATCGCCGCATACCTGTTGCTCTCTTCATTCTCCAATAGCCATTGTCTCAATAGAAAACGTTTCGAATCTACCATATCCGAGAGCTTTTCGGTCTTGTCGTTCAACAGATTGAGAATGAGGATCTTCATCGCGAAGTGCAATCTCTTGACGTCAAAGTTCGAAGATTGATCCACCATTGATGATGGTGAGGATGATGAAGTCGGAAGATAGGGGTCAACGTCGTCCATTGGGCCGCTGATGATGGCCCCACCTTCAGTAGTTGTAGTATCACCCTTCACAGTTCCGAGACTCGCCGTGCAAGAATCCTGATTCGGAGGGAGCATGTCGTAGACCCACCCTTCGAGACAGGCGTCGCAAAACCACTCTGATCCCAAGTCCTGCGGTGGCTCAATGATGCCAAAACACTCCACATGGAACCAACGGAGGCATCTCGTGCAAGATGCCATCCTTTTGCCAGAATACGTGCCAGTACAGAGTGGACATCGAGCGCCCTCTTGGAGCAATCTCGTCTCCGCGTCTCCCTGCGATGGTCGCCTCGTCAGGTTCGCTGTGGTCATGAACAACTTCGCGCTAACAAGCTTCGTTCCAATCAAACTGAGCCACGTGCCTAACGTTGTCTTGAGTCTCTCAGAGATCTTCGTTTGATTGCCTGTGCTCACACTATTCGATGCGTGTCCATGGAGATGATGGCTGCCAGAGGAACTGCCATGGTGTGCGTGATGATGATGAGAAGAGAGATGAGCCAAAATGTGCTGAAGCACGTCCTTGAGGAGCAATTCGGCGGCTGGCCACTCCGGTCGGAAGATCACTCCAATGAGGTCCACTACCACTCGATCCAACACTGCTGCATATATGTCGTCCTTGAAGTCATTTCTGTCGAGAATAGCATCGAAGAGGTGCTTCACAAAGTATCTGCACAGAGAAGAAGGTCGGGACTTCGATTGATGCGCCGCAGTCGTCGTTAAAGCATGTTGCTGATAATTTTCCTCCGCAAGAGATACCTGAGCTTGAAGAGCACGTAACGATGACGAAGAGGGAAGTAGAAGCGACTCGGAGCTCGCATGCAGGACCTGGAGGACAGTACTTGTAACGATGTGCAAAGACTCGTGTTTCAGTTCTGATGGGTTTTGCGTGCCTCTATTCAAATCGACAATTGCGTCCAAGATCTCCTGAATGAAGTACTGATGGTAGGAGGCGCCAGCGGCATGAAACAGACTTCGAAATACTCTCATCGCCGTAGATTGAAGCGATGTTTGCAGACCATATGAGAACAGCGATATGCGTACAATCTTCATGATGCTCATCGTATGTTCTTCGGGGAGCGAGGACATGGACGTTGTGGATGTCGAGCAAGAAGCAGAGATGGGTTCCAACAGTTTGCACAGGAAGTCGAGCGATTCGTGTACCAACCCGAGCGTTTGGGCCATCAAGTGGGAGAACACGCTCTTTTGCCATGAGAAGGCGACGGAGGAGGCTAGAAAGGAAGTACTGGAGGTCGTACAGGGTGTGTCGAGGGGATCCTCCTTTTTCCGCTTGGATGTCCGAGATTTTGAATGTGAAGCTCCAGTTCCGGCGTTAGATGCGGAGGAAGTCAAAAGCGTCCCATCGTCTGAGCGATATAGGATAGGCTGGACGAAGCCAGTGAGTGTGGCGATGATGGTCTGGCATGTTTCGTCTAAACACTCGTCTGAGAGATGGCGTCGGTCGAAACTCGGGTGTGTGAGAAGATAAAGCATGCACAATGAAGCTAACATTCCAACTTGAACAGAGATACCCATGGCAGATGCAGTTGAACGTGAATCGACAGCGGACAAAACGGTGAGCTCGGAAACGTGTTCGTTCGAGCAAAGTTTGAATACCAACCTGAGGCAAGCGATGAATTTCGATGATGTAACTTCGTCTGCGAGTTCGATCGAGAGATCCAGAGAGGGCAAATCGATGAAGATGTCGGACAAACACGATACGGAAGGAAACGGCGTCTCATCCGCCTTTTGCAACTTGGCTTCATCAAACCAAAGGAACAGTGCATGAAGACGAGATCCAAACCTACGACTCGCACCAACACCCGACAAGACCTCAGGAGCAACCGGTACAGGAGAGGGAGGATCGGATTTCAGTTTCGGACGTTTCGCCTGCATCTCCTCACTCACATCTTCATATGATAAGTCATCCCCGTTCTCGAGTGCAGCATAATCCACAGTCTGACGGGCACGCTTCCGGCGCACTGGAGTGGGAAGGGACAAAAGATTGGAAGGCGTTGATTCCACATCACTAGAGGCTTCTGCAGCTTGGGTTGTTGATGAAAACGATACATCGTTGGTGTTGGATAGAGGAGATGAGGAAATGGGGATGGAAAGATGCGAAGAGGAGGGTGCAGATAGCTGAAAAAGGGGTAGTGGAAGAATCGACTCCAACTGTGGCCCATGGCAAGGAGGTAAGCCTCTAATATCCAAAGATGATGTATTACACTCCATAAGTTCGGGTTTGATGGTCTGCTGCTTCAATAGATCAAATTGGATGGCATGATGGGCGAGAAGATGTTGAACGTGGCTCTCGAACATGGAATCATCTTTCTTGGCCTTCGATTCCATGTAGCCAGCTCGTTTGTGGCTTTCAATCGATGCTATGGGAAGTGTAGATCTTGCGTTAGTCTCGATGATATGGGAAGAAATGAAGAGCAGCTGAGAACGAAGGGGAGTTTGAGATGAAAAGCAAAACTCAAGTGTTTTGGGTCTTCCTCCAACGTGATGCACCGTACATGTATCCGTGAGTTGAATCTCCACATATGTGGTCGCATGTTGTTGGCACTTGATCGGCGCTGAAAGAGGAAGAAGCCTAAGGAGACGCAAAGAGGTCAGTTTTCGAGGAAGACGGCGCAAATCTCAGTTTCAATGCTTCAAATACGTACTCTGGAGGCACAATAGTCGAAGATGTATTCAATACGTCATTTATACCCTTTGTGATGGCGTCAGAGGGCGTTGAGTGAATATCCATGCCAGTAGTAGAGGGAAGGAAGTCACGCAGCGTCTTTGGTTCCATCGGTTGAATGTTGAAGGTTGGTAGCAGTGATGTTGCGTTGGGTGCTAGAATGAAGGGCGATAAAGTGACGGGAATCGTTTGCAAGGGGGCATGTGTGGGTATGGATGCCACAAGACGGGAAGTTGTGGTGCCAGAGTTCGAATCGTTGCTAACATCCATTCTAAGCCGTCATGAAGCAAGTTGCTCCAAAGCAGATGGAAGAAAGGGTAACGGAGAGTCGCAGAGCACTGAATGGGAAGAGGAATGGATGTATTCACAGGAGCTGCGGACCTCGGACTGGAGCGGCGAGCCCAACGACTCATCTCAGCTCACCAAGCTGGATTTTTCCAACCTCGGAGAGCACGCAGGCAGCTAAGTCTCTACGCCCTCATCCTGTTGCGATTGACCTCATTTCGGTCTTTCAAGTTGAAAACTCTGCTGGTGTTCCCTGGGTAGGGCAGTAATGATCAAACAACTGTGCACGCTGGAGCGATTGCGCGAAGTGGCGTCATCCCCACTTCCTGGGCTTCATCAGGGTTGATACAGGTAATATCACAAAAATCAAGCACATACAACTAGTAACACAACGTTTGTACAGTATAATCGCCTCTGTTGGAGTGACAGGGGTCCAGGAGACATGGCGGACAAGCGCCGGTGACAATGATGACACGATATGTCGCATCAATCCCACTCTCCCTCAGGATCGTCATCAGAGGGATCAGGGTTTGTGCTTTGTACAGGTAGAGGTCCAGTTTGCAAGGACTTTAGCAGCTTGGCATTGACGTGGTCAGTATCTGTTGTCTCGTAGATGATTCCAGGTTCCTCCACAGCTGGTGAACCTAATCCAGCGTGTGTATCTTCAGTGGGGGCCGACATGTTCTAATAGATCGCTTCCAGAAAGCAAGATAGGGAAGAAGCTTTGAGCACAGCGAGCGTTTGGAGAGGAATGACATGCACCCAACCGAAGCTGGTGCCCCCCACACACACACACAGTAGTGAAGCACTTCTGTCCATCCTACACAGCGCAAATGCAAAATATGCAAGATTCTATTTCAATCAGTCGGGGCGTTTACATTGTGTCATGATACATCCATGTTGTTGTTGTGAGAAGGTTCGTCCTCCAAGATCTCCCTCCTCCGCTCTTCGTTACATGACAAGCAAAAGATTCTATCTTCAGCATCTTCGTAACTGATGTGCGAAAGACGAAATAGTATACACAGCAAGATACGGTTAGATGGTTGGCCAACACGAGAGGAAGAATCGAACGATGTGTTCTGAACGGATTTCCGTACCTCACTGTTCTACAAACAGCACAGTAATGGTATAAACAGATTTCACAGCGAGCGCTGCAGGCATTACAAACAGATCGATGACAGAAGGAACAGCGGTTGCTCTCCAAAGTCGATTGTTGGCAGCCAACGCAACTCGCATACGCTATGTCCTTTGACAGGTTATCTACAGAGTCTACCGCCGGAGAATCAGCAGTACGAACAAGCTTCCTTTGGGTTGAAGATGTGGGTACGCGCTTTCGAGCAGATGGATTCATCAGAATGGCCCAGGTTTTGGCTGCAGGCAAAGAAGGTCAGAACTGTGTTCGGTTGGGGTAACACATACATCAAAGCATTGCACATACCTTGAATGGCAGGGGCATCGTATTTCAAAGTCTTTGATTCATACCCACTTTCATCAGAGTACGGATTTCGACGCTTTCTGGAGTCGGACATGATTCGCCGTTTCTCGTCTTTTAGGATCTTGAAATGGCGAACAAAGAGAATGAAAGAGGACTATCGCGCAAGTAGGTGTCTATAGGAAGGAAGATGGAAGAGGAAGGTGCACAGGAGAGTGCTCGACGACATATCGCTCTACAAAGACTCACCCACCCGGCAGTCTTCGTTGAGTCGGTTGAGCTGCAAGATGGGCAAGGTTCAGATCAAGTACACCCTTCTCGGCGTCCTCGGCCTCATCTTCGCCGCTGTTGGGGTGCGTATGTCCATGTTTCACACTTTGCTGGTTGCATCTTGCTTGTTGAAGGCAGTTTCCTTCACAGTCCCTCGCCATGTCGGTGCTCACGCCCGAGTTCACTTTCTAACCCTCAACGACGCATTTCGGTTGTGATCTCTGCAGGTTTGTTGTGTAGTGTTGATAGTTAGAGCCTCTCAGGGCTACAGAGACATCCAAAACGACCCTGTGTTAGCTGCAGCGGTAAAGAAGCAGCTCTGGATGCTGCTGTTGGGAAGCGGGGCTGCCATCCTTCCCATTGGCGTGATTGCTTGGTTTGCTTGGTGTTGTAATACAAAGAGAACACTTCCATCTGAGGAGAACGATATGGGATGTCGCCTGTGGATCATGATGTCGCTCTGGTTCCTCTGCTTCGCGGCGGTGTTGGCCATCACTACTGGCGCACTGTTCGACCGAGCTCGAAAGCATGTGGGATATTCCCCGTCTACATACTCTGGGCAGCAAGTTCTCTACCTCGATAAGGCTTACAGTTGTGGGTGGAGCCAGGGATACTACGTCGACTGCAGCAAAGTCATTCCCAAGAAGGTTGGTGACCGCCTCTTGGGCATCGCCATCCTCTCCATCTTCGTTGGTGTTGTGGATCTCATTGTGCTCCTCCTCCTAATTTGCTCCTGGATAGGCAACCAGAAGGGCTATCTGATCTGCGAGGACCAGACCACGTTCGACCGTGTTTACACTCCCATTGTCGAAACGAAGCAAAGAATCTACTTCTCTGGATACGTAGAAGTGTAAGTACGCTTACACCTAGCGAAAGAGAGAATCCTGAAGAACATGGCACTCGTCACGACGTTTCGAGCACCTCTTGGCCACATGGATGTTGAGGGAAGATGATGTACATTAAATGCTCCAAAATGGATGCACGGTTGGGATTGTCTTGTGGTGGGCCGCGGATCGACGGAATGGTTCAGTTGATGGACTCGACGTCGGAATGAGATAGGAGAGAGTTCTTCTCCTGTTGGCGCTCCTTCTGACGTCTCTTAAGATGGTATGCACCTGTAGAGGGTGGAGGGGAAGGCCTTCTGAGGCAGAGGTAGAGTCCAACGGATACAGCGCTGATTATGAGCAGAGTGGTTCCGATGATGATGCCGACGAGTGCGCCCGGGAATTTCGGCTTTGTTGGTGCCGGAGGGATCTTGGAAAACATGATGATGATGGGTTCTGAGAAGGGAAGTGCTTGCAGAGTGACAGTGAAGTCCAGAGCGGATGCATTGCAACTGGGGGCCAAGTTGACGTTCAACACGAGCGGAGCATTGTGCGCGAAGGATAGTTCGTCTCCATCGGTCGCATTGCCGGTTACTGTAAAGAGACATGATGCAGAAGTGGTGTTGACACTAGGGGGCAGAAGTCGAAGCGTGGTGTTGGCAGCGTTGGCAATCAAACTTGGGATGTTGCTTTGGTCCAGATAGATCCACAGGACGAAGCCCATGGCCGACCAATCGTCGATGTTGGAGGCAAAGCCACGAACTACGATGGGCGTGCGAGCGGGGGAGGAGGGATCCAGTTGAGCGTCCACCTTGAGGTAGCTCGGTAATCCAGTACTTTGCCTGTTCCATGCGTAGACAGCAGTGATGAAGGGTGGAATAGGGATAGAGATCTCCATGGTGAGCTTATCTCCATAAGTACTGCCATAACAGTTCGTTAACACGTAGAGGGAGCGAGGAACACCCCTCTCGAGGAATCCGCCCTGAGTCGCATTGCCAATCAGGAGTGGGAAGCAGATGCCAGGAGTTGATACGTTGATTTTCGGAGGGAAGAACTCCTGCGAGGGGTCTCTGCCAAAGTAGACATTGGTGAGGTTGAGGAAGAAGGTTGCAGAGGGACTGTAGGGCAGTTGGACGGCTTGTGGCGAATCCGGACTCCAGGGCGCCGTGGGCTCACCATTCAACATCACGATCGCAGGTGTCTGAGAAGAAAAGTCGATAGGATTGGTAACAACTCCAAATCCATGACGATTGCCTCCCATAGTCTTCGAGAAGGTCCAAACGGTGCTCGAGACACCGGTATCGCTGGGAACGAGGATCACCGATACGTTGTTCGTGCCTCCAATTGTGCAGTTCAACTCCAATTGCAGGAGCTGGATCGTAGAATTGATCGCCATGGTATTCCACACAGAACCACTCAAAGTGGCACGGCAAGCAGGACGAGGAGGAACAGGGTAA
>Ga0307375_10006028_pt1 | contig 11282 bp, 6 predicted proteins | sample TR1MG_FD_202531 | JGI IMG/M metagenome (GOLD analysis project Ga0307375, IMG submission 202531) | Soil microbial communities from Risofladan, Vaasa, Finland - TR-1 | ecosystem: Environmental > Terrestrial > Soil > Coastal area > Acid sulfate soil | place: Finland: Risofladan, Vaasa | collected...
GGGCGAGGCGCACCACGTCACGGACGGCGCCAAACAGGCTGCCGAACTCAAGTGGATGCTGAGTCGCGGCTACTCCGTGAACCTGTACATGTTCGACGGCGGAACGAGTTTTGGATGGTACAACGGCGCCAACAGCAACGGAACGAACTACCAACCGGACACCACCAGCTACGACTACGATGCTCCCGTGAATGAGGCGGGCGAGCCAACCAGGAAATTCTTTCTGCTTCGTGATGCCATCACATCCGCAACCGGAAAAGCGCCGCCCAGTCTGCCAGCGCCAGAGCCGCGCAAGGTCTTTCCCGTGGAGCCGCGTCTGGAGTCCGCCTCGCTCTGGAAAAACCTGTCGAAGCCTGTGCATTCCAACAAGCTGCTCACCATGGAGGACCTCAATCAGGCCTTCGGATACATCCTCTATCGCACCAGGCTTCAAGCCGGTCCGGCAGCAAACCTGGTCATCCATGGGCTACATGATTACGCGCAGCTTTACCTAGACAAGAAGCTGGTGGGCACGCTCGATCGCCGGCTGGGTCAGTCGACTCTCAAGCTGCGCTCCCGCTCGGCTCCGGTCACGCTGGACATCCTCGTCGAAAACAGCGGAAGGGTCAACTTCACCACCGTGCTCCGCGGCGAGCGCAAGGGTATCATCGGCTCCGTCACGGTGGACGGCAAGCAGCCGGCCAGCTGGGACATCTTCTCCCTTCCTATGGCCAACACTGCCGACCTTCGTTACAGCCTGGAACCCTGCCGCGGCCCCTGCTTCTTCCGCACGCGCATGCAGGTCGATGCGCCGGCAAACACCTATCTGGACACGCAACGTCTGGGCAAAGGCGAGATGTGGCTCAACGGCCGGCCGCTCGGCCGCTTCTGGTCCATCGGCCCGCAGTTCGCGCTGTTCACGCCCGGCTCCTGGCTGCATCGGGGCTCAAACCTGGTCACGTTCTTTGATCTCAAGAGCAACGGCGAGGATCTCCTCCGCAGCGTCCGCGATCCCATCTTTCACTCCGGGAAGCCACCACGCGAATAGGCATCCCGGAGTCAACCCTCGCAATGGCGTGCTCTGCGCTTCCCCAGAGATCATTTTGGCCGTACTCCTCCGAACGCTTTCTTATATTCCACCCAAATTTCCTTATGAAATTTTCTAAAGAATTGCAGTACCTCTGCTGCTGGAGCGGGCGGACGCAGGAAGAGCATCAGCTTCTCCTCACGAGGTGATCTGCTGCTAGGAAACCTCTGCGCAGGCGCGTGATCTTATCGTGGCGACTCGACCGCAGATGATTTTCTTCTTGTGCGGCAGTTTTCTGTCCGATAGAGCGTGTTGCCGCTTGCCTTTGTCATCTCTGTGAGGCCATTTTCGGCCTCCGGAGACACTACGCCCTTTGCGGGGCCAGCCGGCTGCGGTGTTGGTACAGGTTCACCAGCGCGAAGGCCGCGCACAGCCACTGGTGATTCTTCCAGATGCCGCGATAACGAACCCTGGTAAATCCGAAGACACGCTTCAGGATGCGAAAAGGATGCTACCCCCCCCCAGCTTTCACTTAGGCCTTGGTGGTGTTCTTGCGTCCGGATTCTTCGTCCACGTAGTCCTTGTATCTGGTCCGGAATGAGGAAGAACTTTGGGTCTGTCAGGACATGCGGGCTGGAGCAAGCGCCTCCTGCCCGCTATCTTTCTTTCACCGGTCCGAGCGCCGGATCACGACGGGAAGGCTCGTTGGGAAATGCATCGACGAGTCGAACGACGGGTCGGTGCCGTCGGGCGCGGGGCCGATATCCGGCGCGTTTGGTGAAGGCTTGGGCGGCGCCGGGCGTTGCCAGGGAATCTTGACCGTGCGTTGCAGCTCGATGCGGTCGCCCTTGATCTCGCCGACATAGGTATTGATGCCGGACTTGAATGATACCTTCGTGCCCTGCACCTGGCCGTCTTCGATGGGAACGGGGACATCGCCACCACCGAAGAATCCGCCGCTGCCTTCGACGGCTCCTGTGATCGTGTCGCCCTGCTGATGCAGGGAGAAAACCGCATTCGAACCGATGACACGCTCAAGGAAGCTATTCTCTTCAGATCCCGCATTGCGCACGGGACGCCAGAGGCCGGTGATGCCGGAGCCCTCGGGCACGGGACGCACCCACTCGGCACCCTGCGGACGAAGCGCTGCTTCCTTTGCAGGAAGAGTGAGCGTTGCAGAGGTGAGACCATCAGCAGACACCTCCACTGTAATGTCGCCGGCCTGCTTGCCCGCCTGAACGATTCCCATGCAGTAACCGGAAAACGCTTTGCGTTTGGCGCCAAGGTCGGAGGCAAGATCGGTGGGGTCGCCATTGCCCACGCCGATGAGCTTGCCGGCTCCGGATACCTTGAACTCAACTTCATTGTCAGTGATGGGAACGATGCGGCCCTGGGCATCTTGCACTTCAACGGCGAACATGGCCACGTCTTCGCCGTCGGCGGAGACGGCCTTGCGGTCGGAGGTGATGACAAGTTTCGCCGGTGCGCCGGTGGTTGCGCGCTTTGTGGTCATCACCTGCTTACCGTCTTTGAAGCCGCGCGCCTCAAGTTCCCCGGGCGCGTATTTCACGACCCAATCGACATGCGAGTTTTTGGGGACTTCTTTTTCGCCGAGGCTTTTGCCGTTGTGCAGGAGTTCGACCTTGTCGAGATTGGAGTAAACCCAGACGGAGATGGTCTTGCCTTCCATGCCCTTCCAGTTCCAGTGCGGGAAGAGATGCAGCACCGGCGTATCGGTCCACCAGGACTGGTAGTAGAAGAACGAGTCCTTGGGGAAACCGCAGGTGTCGATGATGCCGTACTGCGAGCTGATGTTGTGCCAGTTGTCGGGTGAGGGCTCACCGCGATAGTCGAAACCTGTCCAGACAAAGCCGCCGGAGAGCCAGGGTTGCGCATCGCAGAAGCGCCACCAGCCTTCGGCCGAGGCGCGGCCGGTGGTGGTGTAGGGATCGTAGGCGGCAACGTAGCCCTTGTCGTGGTCCGTAACATAGATGCCGCGCGTGCCCACGGCGCTCACGGTCTCCGTGCCCATGATGGGCCGGTCAGGATGCGCTTTGTGGAAGGCTGCGGCCTGCGGGTCCATGTAGTTGTAGCCGTCCACGTCGCAAACGGCGAGGCCGCCGGTGCCGATGGCTCCGGTGGGCGCAATGGAGACGGGGCGCGAGCCGTCCTGCTTATTGGCCACATCTTTCAATGCGGTGAGGATGAGCACGCCCTTCGGTGTGTTGGCCTGGCCCTCCTCGTTGCCCATGGACCACATGAAGACGCTGGGGCGATTGCGATCGCGGCGGACGAGATTGGCGAACTGCGCGAGGCCTTCGGGATTGGACGACATCATGCGGGTCTCGTCGAAGACGAGTATGCCGAGTTGGTCGCAAGCGTCGAGCAGCTCAGGCGTGGGCGGGTTATGCGAGGTGCGGATGGAGTTGCATCCCATCTCCTGCAATTTGCGGATGCGATAGTACTGCACGGCATCGGGCAGCGCGACGCCTAGGCCGGCGTGGTCCTGGTGGTTGCAGGTGCCTTTGAGCTTCACCGGTTTGCCATTGAGGAAGAAGCCGCGCTGCGCGTCGAACTTGACGGTGCGGATGCCGAAGGGCGTCTCGTAGCGATCAACGACTTTTCCGTCGGACTGAATTTCCGTAACGAGCTTGTAGAGATTGCGCTCTTCAAGCGACCAGAGTTTGGCGTTGCTCACGGCAATCTGCTGCTCGTAGTCATGGCCCGCGCCGGCTTCCATGGATGCGGAAGCGGAGACGTTTTTGCCCACGGCATTGCCTGCGGGATCAAGGATGGTCGAAACGACGCGCGCATTGGCCGCGGCTTTGCTGTGGTTCGCAACCTCCGTACGGATGGCGAGCTTCGCGTTACTGCCATTCAAGTCAGAACGAACGAAGGTGCCCCATTTCTTGACGTGGACAGGATTGCTTTTAACGAGCCAGACATGGCGATAGATGCCCGCGCCTTCGTAGAACCAGCCGTCGGTTTCGGTGGCGTCTACCCGCACAAGCAGAACATTGCGCTGGCCGGGATAGGCAAAGTCGGTGAGGTCGAAGCTGAATGGATCGTACCCGCCGCTGTGGCTGCCGATGTAGAAGCCGTTGAAGACGACAAGCGTGTCGCGGTAGGCGCCGTCGAATTCGATAGTGATGCGCTTGCCGGCGTCTTCGGCGGGTATATCGAAGATGCGGCGGTACCAGCCGACGCTGTTCTCAGGGTATTTGCGGCCGAGCGGGTAATAGCCCTTGCTCTGGAGCCCGGGATCGTTGGTGAAAGGCAGTTCGATGGCCCAGTCGTGCGGAAGGTCGAGCGCGCGCCAGTCGCTGTCGTCGAAGGTGGCTGTGGCAGCAGGCATAAAGTTGCCGGTCTTTTGGAAATTGCCTGCGGACGGCGTGCTGTAATCGAAGTCCTTGCTGGCATCGGCGGCATTGCCGAGGTGGAAGCGCCAGCCGAAATCGAGGAGAAGCCGTTCGCGGCCCGCACCGGGAATGGGTGAAGCAAGCGAGTGGTCAAGACTGAGTGGGCCGATGGGCTCACTCAGCGGGCTTGCCGCTGCGTCTGCGGAACTGAGACCCTGCGCTGCGGCCACGGCGGCAGGTGCGAGGAGAGAGGTCTTCAAAAGGTCGCGTCTTGAAAATGTTTTCACAATGACTCCCTGTGCGCCCGGTGGAGGGGTGCTGGCAACTGCATTTCTGAACGCTGATGCCGAAACGGACGAAGTATACGCTTCCCGCTCAGAGGCGAACAAGAGGGCTGAGGTGATCCCGGCAAAATGACTCCAGGAACGCTATACTTCCGGCCTTTGCGCAGAAGACGCAGTTTCCCTCACGAAGAATTCAACAACGAAGGCAGAAACGGAGAAACGTGCAATGAAATTTATCTCTGTGTATTCGATTCGTCCCGGCTGTTTGAAGGAAGCGGTAAGCCGCTTTCTGAAGGACGAAGCAACGCCGCTGGCGGAGATCGAACTGCTGGGCAGGTAGCACAAGTCCGACGCGAGCGGTGGCTGTTCACGATTTGAAGCTGACAGTCCGGCGGTCATGTACGAATCTGCCGCGACGTGGGTCGGCGTGCTGGACCCTCACAGCAACATGGTTTTGGATGACAGCGAAGCCGGATCCGTGCTTGCAAAAGTGTTCAAGTAAACGTGGCCAGATTTGTTGGCGCGGGCTGCACTGGTGCAAGTTCCGCAGAAAAAGCGCGCCGTCAGAGCAGGTAGTCGCGGCGATTCCGTTACTGCGCAAAATGACACCGGCATTGCAACTTGCCGGCAGCACACTTGCTTACTGATCAGCGAACGATTGTGCATTGAATCGATGCCAGGCAGACCACGATGGCGCACTGAATGGTGGTAGGCCTGAAACGCCAAAAAGTGGCCACAAATGCGCGATACATCTCGCAGGCGTCGAGGGATACTCAAAAGAGGAGTCAATCGTCACAATAGCGTCACAGAGCCGCTTTTCTGGCAAGCGCAAATAGAATGTAAGTCATTGATTCTATGTGGCGTCCCTAGAGAGTTCCAGTTGGAACACCCTCCTAGAGCACCTAAAGACGTTGGATTCGTTGCATCAGATCTACACGGCTGCGCAGAATCAGGCACTTACGGCATTGATTTGACTGAGGTTCTCGTATCAACCCTATATCCCTATCATGTGTTGAACCTGGCCAGCTCTCAGCTCGGAAGGAGTTGCTGGGGTGGGGATGGCATATTCACGGGTTGTTGTCTATGGAGTGACTGACGAGTAGCCGACTAACCGCTCGCATGCCGAATCATCCGGAGAATTCTACGTTGCACAGGGATTTGCTAGACTCTGGTCAAGACGCAAACGCGACGACAGCCGAACGTACATGAAAACATCTCTTTTGAAGTGACCGCTGCGAATGCCCTGGGGCTCGCCAGCCTTCCTGAGGAGCCTTTGGATGAGTCCAGCGACGAAAATTTCTCCTGTTTCAACGAAGCCCGCAGCTTCCGCCAACATCAATCGGGAAGAGACTCCTTTCGAGGCGCTGGCCAGCATCTGCTCAGTTCTGGTGGTGGGCCTGTTCATTCTGACCTTCTTAGCTCAGAACTACGTCATTCCGTCAGGTTCGATGGAGAACACGTTGCTTGTAGGCGATCACCTGGTTGTAGACCAGATCACGCTCATGCCGCCCGCATCATGGATGCCGCTGATAAGATATCGCGAGCCGAAACGCGGCGATATAGTGGTCTTCCACAAGCCCGTTTATCAACCCGGTATTGATGCGACTGACGCCGATGGAACACCTCAATACACTCCGCTGGTGAAGAGGTTGATTGGCGTACCGGGAGATCATATTCATCTACGCAACGGCATTGTGATTGTGAATGGTGTTGCACAGCCCGTGGGATTTGCGCAACCGACGACGACGGATAACTTCAACGAGTTTCTCGACGATTTCCCCGCAGTACCTCCAGCCGGGGTGCCCGGGGCAACAGAGTCGTGGGCCGTGAACTTCTCGAGTTATATCCAGGACGGCGACTTGGTGGTTCCACCCGGCATGTATTTCATGATGGGCGACAACCGGCACAACAGCCTGGACTCGCGCTACTGGGGCTTCGTGCCGCGCGCCAACATAATTGGCCGTCCGCTGTTCAACTATTGGTCGTTCAAGGCCGCAGACGGCCAACTTGAACAAACAGGATTCAGTCACAAGCTCGCGTGGATCGGCCACGTTCTGGTGCATTTCTTCCCAGACACGCGCTGGAAACGCACTTTCCACGTTGTTCGTTGAACCGAAATTGTAAGATCCCGATTAGATCTTGGTGCGCACCGGTCGTATGGCCGCGTAACCGTCAGTTACTCCTTGATCACTCCAGCCGCTTTCAATAGACGCAGGACCGTATTGGGTGATCTCCCAACTTCGACTGCAATGGCTCGGATGCTCTTCCCTTGCGACTGAAGCCGACCGATCTTGGCTACCAGCTTTGGTTCAGCATCCTCTGCCTTCGGACGGCCACCGACCCGGCCTTGAGCCTTGGCACGCTGTAGACCATCAGAATTGCTTTGGAATGGATGCGACCGAACGGGCAGAACTTGGCGTCCCCGACGGGATTTGAACCCGTGTTATCGCCGTGAAATGGATTCACGTATTCGTAAGTTGTTGAAACTAGAGGACGCGGATGGCTACCAAAGTGCCTCAAAGGACGCCATGGGAACCCTTATTGGACGCCAATCGGACGCAGGAATTCACTCTGCGAGTGGCAGTCAAGCTAGGCTTCGCAGACCTTGATTGGAGCGTAGATTGAGCCCGCAGGCGAGCTTTCGGTTATTCCACTTGATTTGGACTACTGCAAACACAAGTAATCGCAATTGAGGTTTGTCACGCACGCAAATACGGCAGAGCGCTATTTTCGTTTATGGTGTATAACGCTAATAGTGGAGGGCCGCTATTAGCGCCTGTGAAACCAATGAGCCAACGCAAAGCAATTCCGGGGAAGAGGGTCTCTCAAGGCACTTACAGCGCCTTTATCCCTGCGCCGTTGCCTCCGGTGTTTGATTGGACGCCTCGACTAATCCGCTCGCTCTCCGATGCCGATCGCCTCATCGGTAGACTTGCCGGAGAAGGCGTACGGCTACCCAACCCACACGTTCTTATTCGCCCCTTCATACGCCGCGAAGCCGTTCTGTCGAGCCGGATCGAAGGCACACAGGCCACATTGGGCGAACTGCTGGCTGCCGAAGCTGGGGCTGTTGTGGATCGCAGCCCGGAAGATTTGCGCGAAGTCGGAAACTACATCGTCGCGCTGGAGCATGGAATCGCGCAGCTTCCTAAACTCCCGCTGTGCGTTAGGCTGATCCGTGAGCTGCACGACAAGCTCATGGCAGATGTGAGGGGAGACCAGGCAACTCCGGGCGAATTCCGCAGAACGCAGAATTGGATTGGCAAGCCGGGAAGCACGCTGGCCACGGCCTCGTTTATTCCACCACCGCCCAGTGAGATCGAGCCATGTCTCGCGGCCTTGGAGAGATTTCTCTACGCATCCGAATTACCGCCGCTGGTGACCATCGCCCTGGCCCACTATCAATTTGAGGCCGTGCATCCGTTCCTGGATGGCAATGGCCGCGTTGGACGCTTGTTGATTGCTCTGTTTCTGATTGAGCAAAAGATTCTTCCGGCTCCCCTGCTCTACCTGTCGGCGTTCTTTGAAGCGACGCGGCGCGACTATTACGAGGGACTGCGCGGGGTGAGTGAGTGCGGGGCGTGGAACGACTGGCTGGAATACTTTCTCCTCGGTGTCGCCCGCACCTCACAGGACGCCCTGAGCAGGGCGACTCGCATCAACGTTATTCTTGCCCAATGGCAACGGCAGGTGGCTGGCGAGTCAACCAATACTCTGCTTAGGATTGTCGATCTGCTGGCGGCCAATCCATTTATCTCCGCCACCGGCATTGCCGGCGAGTTGGGCGTTGCATTCACGACCGCACAGCGCGCAATCGAGCGGCTGGAACGCATCGGAATTGTGAAGCAAGCGACACAGGCCAAACGTGACCGCGTCTACTGCGCACAAGTATTACTCGACATTCTTGAAGAACCAGCTGACCTTACAGGAAACCGTGACGAGCGCAAGGCGGCTCTGGCAGAACTTGCAGCTTACGATCAGGAGTTGGGCATTTGAAGTTGGATACACTCGATATGGTTTTTCACGGTTTTTCGATTTATCACTTTACGAATTGACAACTCATAATTTGACAACACATAATCGGTTTGTATTGAGAAGGCGGCACTCCAATGTCCTACACGTCCATCAAGCCCGACCCCTTTTACAACCGAACGGCTGAACTCTCGGCGCTCGATCGTGCCTGGAAACGTCATGGCGGCGGGCAGATGCTGCTCTTGTATGGCCGTCGGCGTTTGGGTAAAACTTTCCTGCTTCAACGTTATTTTACGGCTGGGGACGGTGGAAACGAGCCGGGAAAGCCGCATTGCTACTTTTTGGCCGAGCAGTCGACGGCAGCAACGCAGCGGCTGACATTGGCCCGTCAATTGGTAGCCGCATTGCCTTCCGAGGGGACCACTCCTGAGGAAATTGCTGTCTCCTGGAACGCGCTTTTGCGCTATGCCTCGCATCAAGCGCAGGCACGCAAAAAGGGCGCAGGTCGCTTTGCTCTGATCCTCGATGAGTTCCCTTACCTGATTGCGCAGACGCCTGAGTTGCCTTCGATTCTGCAAGCGTGGTGGGATCGTGAGGGCGTTCATGCGCCGCTCTTTGTAGTTCTCTGCGGTTCACAACTCTCGGCGATGGCTGCGCTCGGCGAAGAGAGTGCGCCGCTCTTCGGGCGCTTCAACGCCGGTGTCTTTCATCTCGACCCGCTGCGTTATGACGATGTCGCCAGCTTCTATGCAAATTGCAAGCATTACGGCGTGGTTGAGAAACTGCTCATGTACGGAGTCTTTGGCGGAACGCCGCGCTATCACGCGCTGGTTGATCCCGATTTCCCGCCTTCTGAAGAGGTCGTCACGCTGCTGATGCAGCCGCGCGCCATTCTCGAAAACGAGGTTCGTTTTCTGCTCGGCAGCGAACAGATTCGTGACCCTGCCCCATACAACGCAATCCTGGCCGCGATTGCCGGTGGTGAAACCAAATTCAATCGAATTCAACAACTCATCGGCGTCGAACGTGGCGCGCTTTCTGCATCTCTGCGCACGTTACTTGAATTGGGTTGGATACGGCGCGAGCTGCCGTTTGGTGAACGATCAGAGCGTCGTGCGATCTATCGAGTTTCTGATCCGTTTCTGGCCTTCTGGTATCGCTTTGTTGCTCCGCTAGCTAGTGAGTTGCAGTTCTCAGATCCAGCCGCAGTTTATTCCGCGCGCGTGAAACCGTATTTGGCTGACTACATGGGCTGGTATGTCTTCGAGGAAATCTGCGGCCAGTGGCTGCAAAAACATGCGAAGCCGCAGCTCGGCCTCACCATTCGCCAGATGGCCCGCTACTGGAGCCGTGACGGACGCACAGAGATCGACTTGATGGCAGAGTTGGGCAATGGGAAGTTCCTTTTCGGAGAATGCAAGTGGCGTACCGACCGTGTGACGCGACTCAGTGATTTGAGTGCATTGCAGGCGAAGGTTGCTAGTCTGCCCGAAGCCGCGTGGCGCGACAAGCCTAACTACATTCTCTTTGTGTTGGGAGGCTTCGCGCCGGAGCTGAAAAAACTTGCCGCCGATCCAGCAGAGCGGCTCTTTCTGGTGGGCGCGCAAGAGATATTGAATTGAGTGCATACAGGGGACCGTAGAAGTGGAAGCTTGGCTGGGCGGTCTCAGTCTTGCCCGCGGATCAAGAGCTAAGATCCGAAACGTCCTTTGTGTCTTGTTCAATCACGCCTGTCGGCATGAATTGTTTGATCTCAACCCAATACGCTTTGTTCGTCAAAGCGCCAAGCGCCGACGTGCACCTGGCGTGCTAACAGGCCCCGAGATCAAGGGGTTGGTTGAGAATCTGCCACTTCGAGAGCGCACACTTGTTCTGCTCGCGGCATCAACCGGATTGACACAGGGCGAACTATTCGGTCTGAAGTGGAGAGATATTGATTTCGAACATGGGGATATGAATGTCATTCGATCAATTGTCTGTGGTGTCGAAGGATGCTGCAAAACCGAATCCTCGCAGAAACCGGTTCCGATGCATCCGCAGCTCGCCGCAGCACTAATTGCGTGGAGAGAACAGTGCAGATTCAAGACTGGTGACGATTGGGTATTCGCCAGTCGTTTTGCACAACGAGCGAATAGCGTATTGGGGATCGGCAATTATGCGTCACTACATCCAGCCGCTTGCCGAAAAGCTGGGGATTCAAAAGCGCATTGGGTGGCACACGTTTCGTCACACCTACTGCACGTTGCTCAGAAGCCTCGGAGTCGAATTCAAAGTCATGCAGGAACTGATGAGACATTCTTCGCTGCGCTCTACACTCGACGTGTACACGCAGGCTGTTTGCCCAGCGAAGCGGGCCGCGCAAGCCGCTGTGCTTTCGCTGTTCTTCACACCGCCAGATTTGCATGATGGTTGCGAGATTATTGGGCTGGCGTAGCTGGAAACAATTCTGTTCGAGGGTGCATAAGGGACACAAAAATGTGGCTTTTTGCACCCTCGAAGTTTAGCGAAATTGGGCGTAAGCTATTTAGAATGTTGGCGTCCCCGACGGGATTTGAACCCGTGTTATCGCCGTGAAAGGGATTCTCGGATTCGTAAGTTGTTGAAAATAGAGGACGCGGATGGCTACCAAAGTGCCTCAAAGGACGCCATGGGAACCCTTAT
>Ga0307375_10006031_pt1 | contig 11279 bp, 6 predicted proteins | sample TR1MG_FD_202531 | JGI IMG/M metagenome (GOLD analysis project Ga0307375, IMG submission 202531) | Soil microbial communities from Risofladan, Vaasa, Finland - TR-1 | ecosystem: Environmental > Terrestrial > Soil > Coastal area > Acid sulfate soil | place: Finland: Risofladan, Vaasa | collected...
GATGAAGATGAGGGGGAGTGTTCCCAAGAGGAAGATGATGAACCAGATGAAGTGAGTGGTTTTCGAATCCACCTTCGGTGCATGCGTTCTCGCGTGCTGCTCCTCGTCGTACGTGCTGTGCGTCAAGCCGTAGCCCATGGTGTTGGAGGTGAGGAGGGACATGTTCTCCTCGTTCGAGAGCGGGATGTATTCGGATTTGTCGTCGGACATGTAGCCAAACAGGTAGAAAAGGTGTTGAATGATCAATTGAACAGGAACGAGACAGAAGGAGAGGTATAGAAGGTAGGTGGAGCCGACGTGAGCCTTGGTGAAGTAGACGGTCGCCCATAGGAGCACAGCGACGAGTGTGGCGTGTCCCCAGAGCACGTGCAATCGGGAGATTTCGATTACGATGTTGTACTTGCGTTCGATTAGAGTAATGACCCACTGGGCGCCGAGGAAGGCAGCAACAGAGGGGAGAACGAACGCCCAGACGCCCATCGGTGTGTTGGACCATGCGAACCACGGCGCTTGGTATTGTACGAACACTGCGCATAGCAAGCTGCATCCCACCGTGACGAAGAGAGTGCCGAAGCAGATGACAAAACCGACGCCGAGGATGCGCAGAGGAGGCGCGGCTGCGAATTGGAATGCGTCCTTCCAGCGCACTGTCCGATGAATGGCGATGAAGATGATGGACAGAGTGAGTACGATGGCGATGGTGATGTGAATTACGAGGGCGGCAGTCATGCTGTACGCAGCCCAACCGGTATTCAGGAAGGACCAGAAGACGTGCTTTTCGCGCGGTTCAGCGCTCTTCTCGAGCGGATCATTGGTACGTAGGTCTGCAACTTTCAAAACGACGCCCAAGATGTTCTCTCCAAGGTATTGCATGGCACCGGAGGCGATCTTGGTGTCCTTCATCGTGTGGTAAGTTTGGCGGTGAGCAAACGTCGCCCAATCGAGACCCTGTCTTGACCTTTGGTACACGGACCAATCAGTATCTGAGCTCACTACGCCAAGATTGAAGATATCCTCGGCAACGACGAATCCAAGAGGGCGTGGCGCAGCACCGTACAGGAAATCCATCCAACCGCCTGTAGAACGGAACATCATCGACTTGTCGCCAGGGGTTCCATCCAAGTTGATAAAGGTGCCCACAGTAGGGAATGTGAGCTCATCTGTGGTCATATGCTCGGCACCAAGAAGACCTGATTCCTCTCCATTCACGAACGCAACAATCACGTCTCTCTCGCTCTGTGCCGCGTGCGCCAAGACTTCCAACGATTCCAATAGACATGCCACGGACAGGGTGTTATCGGTAGCACCAGGAGAGAGAGTCACCGTATCATAGTGCGCACTGAGGAGCAACGCATTCTTGTGCACTTCCGCATTACCTCTACCCTTTACAGTCACCACCACATTCTGCATTCGATTCCACAAACGCAATACTGAGCCATCCTTACGATCCTCCACCACATAACCAGGACGAACATCAACGTAGTAACTCAGCTTACCGGACCCAGCTTCGCGGATAATTCGCTCAACCTCTCCCACCAAGTAGTTCAGCGTGGCATTCGTATTTTGCTTAGTTCCAAACGGACGAGAACCAATATCGTGAATGAGATAGTTCAGATGCTTACGGGCGCTACAAGGAATCGAGAAAAGGGTCAAAAGGCGTCAGTACGACGGACAGAACTTTCGCACCGCAACATCGCCTTACGAAGCAGTTACTCCATAGCAACACCTTGGCGGAAGCCACACTCATTTTGCATCACAAACCCAATTCTGAGATAGAAAGGGAGTCTCATCACATACCGCTCTTCAGAAAACTGCAAAAGACCAGCAGAAGACGAGCTCATCGGCTTGGGGAGCATCTTGTACTGTAAGTAGGGCAACACAAACATGGCCGCAATCACCAAGAGGCCTACTGCCCAAAACACGGCGAAGTACTTCAATTGGCCCTTGTTGAACAGGCCACAGCAACATATCGGTGAAGGCGTCTTCGGAGCATCCTGCAAGATGCCATAATGATCCTCTGACATCCTCCTTTACGCGCCAGATGGACCTAGCAATCTGTTTGACAAGAAGGGGGATTGGCAGTTGATCGAGGCCAGGCCAAGACGAGGAAGACTGCCGCACCCTTGAGCTCAAGCGGTTCCAGCTCAACTGCCTTGAAGTTTGGGCGAAATTTCGTGTCCCGAAGAGTGTGTCAGTGTGACGCAGGCCGAAACTGCTTTCAAAGGCACAGTTCATTTCCTGGCTTCTGTGTCTTGTTGCCGCATCTCTTGTTCCTGCTCTTGTCGTTGGCGCATTTTGGACTATCATTACACCATTGTGACCCTTTTGAGCGCTACTGGAGCGAAATGGCACAGGAAATCGAGGACATTGCGACGATGAAGTTGCCAGAGGCGCTGAAGCAGCTTCAGAATGGTTATGAGGCTATGGACAAGATTGCGCGTTATTGCCATGGTGCTCAAAAGAAGAAGGAATACCAGCAGGTATACATGCAATCACAAGACTACTCGAAAGATGCGCTCACCAACGCCGCCTATCATGTGAACGCCATTGGTATCCATTTGACGCAGTTCCTCACACTCCAGGCTGATAAAGTAGAGCAACTCGACATTCACATCAAGATCTTGACTGACGTACGTCTTCAAAGTCCTAATGCGGTGGCTTTGTTTCACCACCTCCTATCCCGGCTTCTTCTGCATTCCCCTACATGCTCAACCAAAATATCTGAAAGCTGACCCTGTTTCGTTTCAATCCTGTCGTTCTACTGTACAGCGATTGTCTGGTTTGAAGGCCTCTGCAGGACTGGCTCACTACCACAGCGAAAAGTCCGAGGCTGAGGCCTATTCTGGTGCTCGAAACTCACTGGTTCCTGCCCAATCATTGCCCACCTCGTCTAAAATCGTTGCGCGCTATATGCGTAAGCCAGTGTCGTCGGACATGTTCATGGAGAAGCCCGTTTTCAATCCGCACTACTTCGAACCGACGCCGTTGCCCTTTACCACGCCGATGACTGTGGAGGACTTCGTCGCTTGGAAGGAAGAAGGCAATGGAGGTGGACGCGCAGCTGTGCCAAGTGGAGACTCGTCGGTGCCCTCACTGGACGTGCCGTCGGCGAAGAAGGCGAAGAAGTCCAAGAAGCCCAAGGACGGCGCGTCTACGCCGCACTCTGGGCGCAAGACGAAGCGATCGAAGGCAGATTCTGGCGCAACGCCGTCCGCAGACTTGCCGCCGCCCGCAGCGGCTGGCGTGCCTCCACCACCGCCTGGACCGGCGCCTCCGCCGCCGATCTGATCCAGAGGCTCTCCCCCGCCCCCGCCCCACTCACTTCTCTTGTATCAATAACAGCATCCCCTATGCTTAGATTCACAAACCAAAGCGATATTTCACATATTGGACTTCGTTTGTGCAGTTTGGCAGGACCCCTGTAGCTCTCTGAGCGACTTGCTGAGCGTCGCTCCGTTCCAGTTCTGTGTGCATCTCGCTCACTCTGCCCCTCCCGTCTAAGCCATGGACGTCAACTCTGTATGGGCTTCTCTTGCCTCCATGGTGCAGGATGTGTACCGCACGATGATGGACAACTCCATCACCGTCTGGGCCGTCATCATCGGCGTCCTCGTCATGCTGTGGTTGGATTTGCCCGGCAAAGTTCGTCGCCGCATTCCCGCCCCTACCACCACATGTTCGTCCTCACCTATCCCTTTTCATTCTCTACATGCAAACTATTGGATTCGTACCGATGTACTACTCTCCTTTGTGTTTGAATAGAGATTAGGGGCCTGTGACTCACACCACGAATTCTGACCCATATACTTCCCTCACTCTTCATTTTGACTGGTCAATGTTGTACAGTTGGAGCTAAGAGAGAACAAGAGCTACGCGAGCAACAAGAGGCGGTGCGCAGAAGGCAGCACGAGTACTTCTCAGAGAAGATGAAGGCAGAAGCCGAAAAGCGTCGAGAAGAGCAACGAAAGGCCGCCGAAGATCGAGCCAAGCAACTTGCCGAGAAAGGCGATACAGTGGCTACCAAATCCATGCATGAATCATCCTCGTCTCAGCCACCGAAGCCCGGACCGGATCGAAGTTTCTCGCACATGAACGCCACCTCTTCCCGAAGCGTTGTTCGCCGAGTACAGCCGAAAGGATCCTCATGACGCAGGTAAGCGACAATTCTAGAACCGAAGCAGCTCTTTGGAGCCCATAGAATTGTCCACTGCGAACCCGGAGAACGGATCTGGGCGAATGCTGTCCTCTTTTGAGTTCTCATGAAGTTGGACTCAATGATTCTGCTAGAAATGACCATTGGCGATCGAAACCTCAAACAGGAGTCGTCAGTGAGAACCAACACATGCGGGATCCGCTGAGAGATTCAACTCTCAAGCGAAGAAGTGCATTGCCCCTTCCACAGCACCTATCCATGTAAACCTCATAAACACTCCGTTGATACATGAGATTGCTTCTCTTGGGCTGCGCTTCACGTTTCATATTCGAATCGCGACCGGGCTGTCCGAAACGCTCAAGGTGACCGCTTCTCACTCGTGTGCAACGATTTGGAGAGGTAGCAGAGTTTCGGTTTCTTGTCTTCCCTTCCCCTCGAGATGCTGCCCTTCGGTCCTTTTCCGATAGGCACGACAGATTTCAAAGACGTTGCCGGCAAGGTGTCAAGATTAGAAGTCACTGGGGAAGTCAGGGTGGAGTGTTTGGAGAGGCGATCCGTTCCATCGCAAGTGGGTTGTATGGGTTTAGTACATGATATGGTGTTCACTTCTTTGTGAACGAGGAGACTCTCCTAGTGGCTAGATTGCCGGTTTTTATAGAGGTGGAGTTGCGAAGAGAGACGACGAATTTGGGTAGGTACTTGCTGGCATTGTGAGTGATGAGTGGTATGTTTGGGAGGTTGATGACGCGAATGTATGGTGGCAAGTGTGCCAAGTCTTGATCGGTGAGTGGCGAGGACAGCTGTGGGAGTGGAAGAGGGCCGTTGTGGAGAGTAGAATTCGGGAGACCGACGAAAAGAGACGATAGATTGCGTGGTAGGGCCTTGATAGCCTCGAGGTCGATAGAAGAGTTGGTGGAGATTCTGAGGAACATGATGGGTGCAGGCAGAGAGCGGAAGAATGGGGCTTCTCCACGAGTATCGACCGTCGAGTCGGAGCCGATGGTCAGAAATTTGAGTTGAGTCAAGTGTGACAGTTGACAAGTCCATTCTTGAGGGCAGGCATTGAATGATAGTTTGATGAGAGAGTCGGGAAGGCTGTTCTGAGGGTGAGAGGCAAATGGATGGAAGCGGAGCTCTGGAGGGAGGGATGAAGACGGCGCTTCGGTAATCTCGTCCTGCTGACATGCACCAAAGATATCTAGGCAGTCCAATTGTGTTAATCCAATCAACAAGTCTTTGTGACTATGTATCAACGTATTCCAGGAGATGGTCAAGAGTTTGAGAGTAGCAGGCAGGCCAGAAAGTGGCCACGAGTCCGACATTCCCGAAGGCGAAGTAAAGCGCAGTTGAGTCAGCGTAGGAGGCCATACTTGAAGCGGAATGAGGTCATTCGTATCGGCGAGAGAAGTTCTTAACGTATGCAGCGTTCGAGGGAGGCAAGATAAGTGCTGTGGAGAGAGTCTAGACTCGACGTTCAAAAGCGTGAGGTTGGGCGGGAGATCGGCATATGCGTCAGGTCGAGACTCGTTAATCCGACTATCTGTGACTGATAGAAGGCCGCGAGGGAGGCGCTTGAAGCAAGAGTCGAGCAGAGAGGTCATATCGATGAAGTCGGCGTGTTTCAGTGTTTTCGGCAGTTTGTCAATCATCCATTCTTCGGTAATGCCCCGATAGGACGTCGTGATCCTAGCGAGGTTCAAGGTAGTGAGGTTGGGAGGGAAGAGCTTGAATTGCGTGGTGTAGTTGAAGATGGAGGAGGTGAGCGAAGTGAGGCCTGCGGGGAACTTGGAAAAGTCCATCAGTGTTCGTTCCATGGAGTCGTTTTCGATGACAACAGAAATGAGAGAAGAGGGAAGGGAATCAGACACGTAAGTTGCCCAGAAAATGGTCAATTCCAGGAATTCCAAGGACGGGGGAAAGGAAACAACGGGAGAGGGAGCGGGGGCGTTGTACTTCGTCGTTCCCAAGGACATTTCACGATGACGTCCAGTTGAGCAGAGCTTAAATCGCAACAGAGAGCGCGGCAGCATATTGACTATCGTTTCGTCCACGTGGTGAACAATTCCTTCAATGTTGAGTGTGAGAAGGCGCTCAGGAAGCGTTTCGAACAAAGAGGCGTACACTTCGCTCTCACCAGTCAAACTCAGCTCCTCAAGTTGCGGAAAGTGGGAAGCAAAGTCAAAGTACCGCAGTGAGGATCGATTGGCGGGGGCATGCACTCGTTGGAACGGCTGAGAGGGCACGAGAAGTTGATCGAACACGTTCGGAAACATCAATCGCAAGATACGCAACTGAGGAGAAACCATAGTCAAGTCCACATCATGAATCAGATAATTAAAGCTATTGCCTCGCAAGATACAGCTGAGAAACCGCATCTTGGAGAAGACAGAGACCACAGGAAGCCAACGAAGATCGTCACTCGCGACGAAATCGATATCGATCGTATCAACACCTCCATTAGGACCCAACTGGAACGAAAGATGCCTGTTGCCACACCAAAAGAGATACAGAATCTCCTGAGCACTCAGATAAGACGTAATGAGAGCCAGAGTCTCCGGAGGAATGCGAAGGAGGTTGGACATTCAGTCAAGCTGAAATACGAGCCTAATGCCAGATCAAGGGATGTAAACAGTAACCAAGGGAAAGAACTAAACAACGCGGTAAGATACGGTGGCTTGAATGTTCGAAAGGATGATAAGGAAGGGAGAAATGAGACGTACGGAGAAGAAGAGGAGTGACACAGTCCAGTGGGGAGTATCGCGTAATGCGAAGAGTAGGGGAGGAGGAGCGTGACCAAACAGAGATGGTGTCGGATGGAACGAGATGCAGAGCAGAGAGTGAAGTGGGCGGCAATCGCTGGGTAAAAGAGAACTTTAATTAATTAAGTTCAAGTCTCGATCAAGCAGCCTGTTCGTACTACAGTAGGTGACGAGTCATGACAATGTAATTGGAAGCTTATCCTTAAAGAGATCACCAAATTGGAGAGGTACAATCAGACATCAACTTGGTCCCTTGCACCCAACATTCCAAATCAATTTGAAAGACGGATCCGAACATCTGCTCCCGCGGCGTCACACGCTGCTTTCTGACGGAAAACTCTGGTCGCTATACTCTATTATGGGGGATTATTGACAATAACGGGTTACGGGTGCAAATGATTCCGAAAATCGGCCAACCAGTTAGCAGCGCCACCTACTCTTGAGTCGAGTGTGTGGTTCATTGCTGTACAAGAGAGAGGTAGGGTTTCGGAATTCCTTAGGACATCTGTGCCATCTTCATGAAATGAGCGTTGGAGCCTTCCAACGCCGCCTTGTCAGGTGGGAGGAGAGTGGGGATCTTCCCCTCCTTGTTCTTCACCTTCTCGTTTGCACCTTGCGTCTTGAGGTGGTTGTAGATGTCTGCGTATCCGTGTGATCCTGCGAGGTGTAGAGGCGTGTCTCCATTCACGGTGTCAGGGACGTTGATGTTGACGCCAGCTTGAGAGGTGATGTACTTGACGGCGTCGATGTTTCCAATGGTGGCCGCTTCGTGTAGACAGGAGCGACCGGAGCGGTTGACATTGGTGATGGGGAGGTGCTTTTCCTGGTGTAGCCAGCGGAGGAGTGCGGCGCGGTCTCCGCCACGTCGCATGGCACCCTCTACAGCGGCCATCACCACATCCCTGCCGAAGAGCGCGTCTCTCACGTTCAGCGGTAGTCCTAGTGAATTCAAGTACTGCACCATCTCCAAATTGCCTTGCATCGCTGCGCTGATCATCAGCGGGGACATGAACGCAGAGCGCGCCGCCGCGAGCGGATTCCACTTGCCGTGCTCCACCAGCGCCTTCACCACCTCCAGGCGACCCAACTTCACTGCCTCATCCAACACCCAGTAATTCGCCTCGTCCTGCGTCTGACCATGACGCACCGCCATCTTACAGCCTTGAGAGAAGAGGAAACGCAACAAGCGCGGACTGCCGGCATACATCGCCTTCATCAGCGGCTCCTCCTCCTCCAACTCACGAATTGAACTCCAAACAACGCCCTTAGACGCCACCCAAGCGGCCATCTCCACACTGCCGCGCTGAAGAATAGCAGACAGAAGCGCCTTGTTCGAGGGGCGAGTTTTCTCGTCGAACATCTGCACCTTCAACCATGATCTCGCTTCATCGTCAGAGTACGCCACAATGGGGGCATCCACCTCCGGTACGAACTTGTAGGCAGCCATAAAAGAAGAAGAAGAAGAGGAGGAGGGAGAGGATGAAGAAGCCTTGTCAGTGGTTGATGATGATGATTCAGAAGCAGAATCAGTAGTGGTAGTAGAAGTAGTGGTAGTAGAAGTAGTAGAGGGTTGTTGCGCCGCCGCCGAGGCGCCCAGAGAATGCAGGAACTTGACGATGCCGCGGCCCGTGCGTTCAGACTTGGCCCAATCCTGTGCCGTTCTTCCTTCCGCGGTCTTCCTTCTGTGATCTACGCCCTTCGAAATGAGCCATTTGACGAGGTCCAGGTTGCCCGAGAGCACTGCGCAGTGCAGAGAGGTGGCGCCGTCCGTCGTGACACAATTCAAGTCTCCTCCGTGCTCTGACATGAGCTGCACCGCTTCCAGATTGCCAGAGCTACACGCGCTGTGGATTGGGGTGTTGTGAGTCTTGTTCTTGATGTTGAAGTCGTAGTGCTTGGAAGCGAGCCAACTCAACATGTCCATCGCAGCATCGGCAGACATATACTTGCCATTCTCAGCCACAATGCTCGCAATATCGCGATCGTGCTTTTTATCAGTATAAGTGAGTGCCACACCCGCCTCCTCGTGCATGTACTTCGCCAATTCGTAATGTTGATATTTGCAGGCCTCAACGATGTGATAGAATGGTCCATTGAAGAAGAATGCGTGTGTACCCATATACGGTTCTGTTAACGATACTCCAACCTTCTTGTGAAGCACGCGAAGAGACTGCAGGTCGTTGGTTTCGTTGATCACTGTCTCGAGCGCCCATTGTTTCCACCTCTGCTGAACATCCTGTTTCTGCTCCAATAGGATTTTCAAGCCTCCTCTGTCCACCAAATACTGGAACATGGCACCACGACCTTTCATCAAACTCACAGAGATGGGCAAATCTCGAACCGTGTCTCCGAACATCACATCGCCCCAATTCACGCCCTTGCGCAACCTCAGATACGACGCCATGCCAACAACACCAATCTCACATACGGTTTTCAACACCGCATTGCTTATGGGAATGTTCAGCACCATAGGCAGCTCATTTCTCGTCAGCCAACGCAAAGCATCCTCCGCAGTCCAAGGCGGGTACTCTGGGTCATCATTCGGGGGTATAGAGCTCTGCGCAAGAGACGGCGCTGCGGCGAGAGAAGAGGAGGACGAAGAAGAAGAAGAAGAAGAAGAAGAAGAAGAGGGGGCGCTAGAACTCGAAGACGAGGGAAGATTCACGCCCATAGACTTCGCTTCGGCCAACAGGTCCTCTATTTGCTTCTGATACGATTGCTTTTGAGAGGCATATGACGATGTGAGGGAAGCAAACCGCATCTCTAGCTCCAAAGCGTCCATCAACACGAATGGAACGAAACTCTTCAACACCGGCCAACCATCCGTCATTTGAGGTGTATTCTTATGATATTCAATCGAAGAATCGAAATTACTATTCAGAGGAGTCACGAGATACAAGCAGCCATTGAACTTGACGAAGCTAGCTGGGATGGAAGTGCCGGCAAGATGAGCAGTCAACACCACCAACAGACCATCGTTAATCTTCGCATAACGCAGTTCACCAACTATAACAATCTCAGCCCTTATCTGTCCAACAAGTTCTACAGCACGCGGAGGGTTAGCGAAGGAAAAGAAGTAGGAGCAGATTGAAACCACGCACTTAGAGACATCTTGGGATCCCAACAGGTCTATCAACACCCAAAAAAAGACAGAAGATACCAGAGAGGAGGGTAATCGGAGGAGAATGTGGTCACTGTTACATGGAGGGAGGGACTGGACCGAGAGACGAGTGGAGGCCTCTGCTCAACGAGTCATCTCAGCATGTTGTCTCTTACAAGGACCATAAGTCTTCCCTAGAGCCCCAAAGACGCTCTACAATGCTATAGTCTCAGTTGTTTTGGAAGATGAGGGAGGGATACAACGTCTGTTCAAAAGGGAAAGTTGTCTATTACATAGGCTCTTGTCTGCGCAGAATACACGAACAGACGGGTATGAGGTGGGGTTGAATGTGAGATACATGTGCAAAGCGAAGTCGTGATCCGAGGGGGAAGCTCGATGGAGAGTATTCGAATGGGGACATCTCTCAGTCTCCGCCATCTCCGAAAGGGGTTACTCGGTCGCTGCTATCGGGCCTCTTCTTGCGCTTCGGCGGTCTTCTCGATTCAGTATCCGAATCTTGCGGTTCCTTCTCATGTCGCTTCTTGGATGATGGTGATGATGACGAGGATTTGTTGGGAGTAGGCGTCGATCGCTCGGGATCCTGCTTGACTCGTCTCTTCTTTCTTGGCGCACTATCGTCGTAGTTCTTCATATCTATCATTTCAAAAGTCGCATTATCGTCCACAAGAATGGGGGCAGGGGCAGGGGCAGGAGTGACGGGAGTCGGAGCAGCGATGACGGTAGTTGGTGACACGGCCCTGCTCAGTGGGTTCAGTGGGTCCATTGGGCTCAATGGGTTCACCATTTCCACCTTGGCAAGGTCTGACGTTTGTGCATTGGTCACTTTGCGGACTGATTTGTCGCTTTGATGGCTACCGATCATATCGTGGTGGGCTGAGCGGGCTACAACAACGCCCGTCACGCCAAGCATGATGATGAGCACTGCAACGAGAACGCAGATGGCAATTGCACCCTTTGCAGTCAAACTGAGGCCAGGAGGCTGAGCTGGGATGCTTACGGGAACCTTGACAGGGATTCCTCCAGTGGAGGGGATTGTCGAGAGAAGGAGGAGTTGTTGCGAGGATGGGGCGCCTGTATTTGTATTCTCGGGCAAAGGGTGAGACTGAAGCAACGTCAATGAGACGAAAGGAGAGATTCCAGTTCCTGGAGAGAGGGTGACTTGGACGTCACCGGCGACTCGCTTCGCAGTGGCGTTCATGGTTTGAAGAAGATCGAATGGGTACATCATGGCAGTAGAGTAGATTTG
>Ga0307375_10006034_pt1 | contig 11274 bp, 9 predicted proteins | sample TR1MG_FD_202531 | JGI IMG/M metagenome (GOLD analysis project Ga0307375, IMG submission 202531) | Soil microbial communities from Risofladan, Vaasa, Finland - TR-1 | ecosystem: Environmental > Terrestrial > Soil > Coastal area > Acid sulfate soil | place: Finland: Risofladan, Vaasa | collected...
GATAGACGGGTCGGCATCGCCGCTGAATGAAATAATGCGCGCCTTGATCTCGCCGGGCTGCGCCGGGTTGGCGGTGCCAAGCCCGCCGTGGAAACTCGCCACGCCCTTCAGGTCCTCGCCCATGCGCGCCATGTTCAGCACCACGGTGCCGCCAAAGCAATAGCCGAACGCGGCAATCTCGTGAGGCTGCACCGTTGCCTGCTTGCGCAGCAATTGCATGGCCGCCTCAAAGCGCGCCTTTTCCAGCGGCATGTTGCTGTATACCTCGCCAGCCAGCTTGCGCGCATCATCGGGATTATCGGCGACCTTGCCGTTGCCGTACATGTCGACCGCGAGCGCGGTATAGCCCAGTTCCGCCAGCATGCGCGCGCGTTTGCGCGCATATTCGTTTTGTCCCCACCACTCGTGCACCACCAGAACGCCGGGACGCCTGCCCTTGATCGAATCGTCGTAGGCGATATATCCCTTCAGCTTTGTGCCATCCGCTTCGTAAACCACTTCCCTCCCCTGTACAGCAGCGTACGCAGCGGGGTTTCCCAGGCAGAATATCGACATCGACATGGCCAGCAACAATTCTTTCATGCTTACTCCTTTGCATTAACAGGGCTTAACGGCTATTCGCCGACCCTGTCCGTTGATCAGGCGGTACCCGCTTCCACGGTTTGCTTCAGATAATAGACATCCATGTTGAGATGGCGAATCTTCTCGATCAGCCGCTCGGCCATTACATCATCCAGTACGAATTCGATCTTGACCGCCAGTTCCCCGGCAAGTTCAAAGAAGGTGTCTTCATGAATACGGCCGTGCCGGCCAAAACCTGCAATGGCACGAAATGCGGATCCGCCGTGCACGCCCATGGCCCTTGCTTCCTCAAGCAGCCATTCATACAGCGGCATATCCGAGTAATGCTGTTTCTCACTGGTGTAAATCGAAAGCAGATTCATATTCGTGCCCCCAAAGGATTTCATGCCTGCAACAATTTGAAAGTCTGGATACCCAGCACAGTCATCAGCAACGAGCCGCCGAGATGAGCGAGAATGATCGCCGAACCCCATGCATACTGGCCACGCAACAGCAATGTGACTGTCTCTGCGGAAAAAGTGGAGAAAGTCGTCAGGCCGCCGAGAAAGCCGGTGATGATCAACAGGCGCCATTCCGGCGAAAGGCCCGGATAGTGCGAAAAAAATGCGACCGCAAAACCGATCAGATAGCCGCCAAGCAAATTGGCCGCCAGTGTTCCAAGCGGCAATTCCGGCAGCGCCGGATTGAGCCATAATCCCAGGCCCCAGCGCATGCATGCGCCAAATGCGGCACCGCTTCCGATAGCAATTAATGTGTATAACATCAATACGACCCCGTGAATATCGCGTTACTCATGAATCCCGTCCGGATCATTCTACAACACGAACCAGCGCAAACCCCCCGCCCGGCGTGCGCATATTGGTGGTCTGCCCCTGATACAACCGCGCAACCACAAGCTGTATTTGGCCGGCATAAACATAACAGCGAACATCATACTTTAGCGACACTTCCTCCGCCTCATTTACAGACACCATGCGTTCACCGGGCGGAGCCAGCATTTGCGCAACGTAATCGCCCTGCACTATCTCGGCAAATACACGCCTGGTCAGGTTCATCCCGCGATAAGTGCCCTTGCTGCCATACCCGCTGTGCGGCTTGAAGAACAGGTTCTTGCGGTCGGCCCAGAGTGCATTTTCCATGTCGGCATTCACGATGAAGGTGTGGGGCACGCCGGCTTGCAGCGTAACAATGTCAGCCTCGTCCGCATTCAGTGCACGCAAAAAAGTCCCGTCGGTGAGGCGCGCCAGATTGCGTTTGTCCGCATATTTCGCATAAGCGTGCGGATGCGGGGTGACCACCGCCAGCCCGTTCTCATAGGCCTTTTTCAACGCGGGAAATTGTTGCAGGGAAAAATCAGTCAGGCGGTTGTACACCATATCGATCTTTTCACTGCCGAAGTACAAGCCGTCCTCTCTCGCCTTCAACGCCACGGGATCGACGATATATACCGCCAGTCCGTCGCGCTCCAGCATGCGCTGGGCCAGCAGAAACTCGGGATAAAGAAATTGCTGTTCCGGATTTTCATCGACGATGGCGATGCTGTTGAGTGGTGCCGAGCCGCGTTCCAGACGCCATTCGTTGCGGAACATGGCCAGAAAGGCAGGCTGAAGATTCTCGATCGCGACCGTTTTTCCCGGCAAATCCGCATCGCGCTGGCTGTCGGCCAGTAATTCATTGAGAAATGCGCCGCCAGCGTTCGAGTTGATTTCGATCAGGTGCACGCCCTGTTCGTTGAGATGGAAATCGTAGCCGAAGAACACGCCTTTGGCCTGGGGTTGTTTTTCAGCACCTGCCGCCAGCCAGCCCGGCAGCCCGACCACCCGCTCAACCGCAGCGATCACCTCGTACATCTTGCGCAATTGTGCAGGTGAAATATATACCGGCATAGCGGCAAACAGATGCGGGCAACGTTCCGTGACCATGCTGTGCCACGCTTCTCCCTGCGCCCGTGACGCCTGCACAAGTGCTTCCTGGTCCAATCCTGCCGCATGACTGTCGGCATTCAACTTTTCCGGCTCAATCAATTATTTTCCACCCAGCAATTCTGCTTTCAAATCGGCCTGCACCGGATGCGAGCCCAGCCATATCTTCAGCAACGCATGGTGGAATATCTCCCCGAATATCGTGCCGTAAGTGATACCGTTGACGCTGATCTGCGTGCCGCTGCCGGGCGAATAATCCATCGTGATGACATCGCCCGAGTGGACCTTGTCCACCAGCTTGAAAATATCGCCCATCTGCTTGATCTGATCGTTCATCATGGCCATTTCCGCTTCGCTATGGTTCGCCTCGATTGCCTCGATGAATGCATCCATAAACCGCTTTTCGCCCAGGTCGCGCAGCATGTACAGCGCGATGCGCTGCGGGTCATCTGCCGTGATGATCGCAGCCGCGGCAGTCTGCTTTACCGGCAGATACAGCCCCACGACATACACCTTGAAGAAGAATTTGCTGCGCAAACCCGCTCCGTTCAGCATCAGAACCTGATTGCCGAGTGTAACGCTGTCCGGCAGATTCACCCCGGCCACCTCCATCGCACGCGCGTTCCAGCTCAGCAGCAAACAGCAGACCAGCAACAATATTTTTTTCATTTTCGTATTTTCAATCAAGATGAATCATCGGAATCTCGGTACGTATCTGACCCTACAACGCCTCAAAAATCCCCGCCGCACCCATCCCCGTTCCTATACACATCGTCACCATACCGTATTTCAGCTTGTGGCGGCGCATACCGTGCAGCAGCGTAGCGGTGCGGATCGCACCGGTCGCACCCAATGGATGGCCCAGCGCAATTGCACCGCCGAGCGGGTTAACTTTTTCCGGGTCCAGCCCGATATCTTGGATCACCGCCAGCGACTGCGCGGCAAACGCCTCGTTAAGCTCGATCCAGCCCATGTCGTTCAGGTTCAACCCGGTTTGCTTCAACACGCGCGGAATCGCCTCTTTCGGGCCGATACCCATGATTTCCGGCGGTACGCCGGCCACCGAATAACCGACAAAGCGGCCGATCGGCGTCAGGTTGTAGCGCTTCAGCGCAGCCTCGCTGCACAACAGCACCGCGCCTGCGCCGTCCGACATCTGCGAGCTGTTGCCTGCTGTTACCGAGCCATTTAACGCGAATACCGTTTTCAATTTCGCCAGCGCCTCGAGCGAAGTATCGGCGCGCGGGCCTTCGTCCTTTGACGCTTCGCGCCTGGCGATAGTCACCTCGCGGCTCGCCAGATCGGCCGCATGTTCCGCGATCGGATACGGTGTGATCTCGTTCTTGAATTCACCGTTGGCGGTCGCCTTGATGGCGCGCTGGTGACTTTGATAGGCAAACGCATCCTGCGCCTCGCGCGATACCTTCCAGCGCTCGGCGACCTTTTCGGCGGTGATGCCCATGCCGAATGCGATGCCGATATTTTCGTCATGCGCGAATATCTCCGGATTGAACGCGATCTTGTTGCCCATCATTGGCACCATGCTCATGCTCTCGGTGCCCGCCGCGAGCATCACCTCAGCTTCGCCCAGCCGGATGCGGTCCGCCGCCATCGCGACTGCCTGCAGACCGGAAGAACAGAAGCGGTTCACCGTCACGCCCGGCACGCCGACCGGCAGCCCGGCCAGCAACAGCCCGATGCGCGCCACGTTCATGCCCTGCTCCGCTTCCGGCATTGCGCAGCCGACGATCACGTCGGCGATTTGCGACGGGTCTAGCGACGGCGCCTGTGCCAGCACGCTGCTCAGCACATGCGCCAGCAGATCGTCCGGGCGGGTGTTGCGGAACATGCCGCGCGGCGCCTTGCCGACCGGCGTGCGCGTCGCTGCGACAATGTAGGCTTCCTGGACTTGTTTGCTCATGATGTTCACCTCTAGTGTGTAATTGTCCGTTATTGCTCTATTGTAACTGGCTTCAATTCAGCAGCGCCGCCAGCTTGCGCCGGTAGGTAGCGACCAGCTCGCCCTGCCCGCCCAGCAGGTTGAACACGTCGAGCAGCATCTTGCGCCCGATGTCTTCCCTGAAGCCGCGGTCCCGCCGCACGATCTCCAGCAGCTGATCCATCCCCTCGGCCGGACGGTTAGCCGCAATCAGCACGTTTGCGAGCTTGAGTCGCGCCTCGAGATCATTCTCGTTTGCCTTGACCGCGGCTGCGAGCACTGCTTCGCTGTCGCCTTCCGCCTGCATCTCCGCCAGTCTCACCTGGGCCTTGAGTTGCAGCACGCGCGCATTCTTCAGGATATCAGGGTCACGCAAGCTGTCGAGCAGGCGCTGCGCCGCGTCTGCATTGCCCTGCACCAGCAATATCTCCGCGCTATCCACGCGCACCATCTCGTTGTCCGGGTCCAGCTTCGAGGCATCCTTCAGCTTCTGCAGCGCGCCGTCGAGATCGCCCGCATCCACCATGCGCTGCGCCTCGCGGCGCATCTCCTCCGCCGGGCTCGGGATGATCTTGTCCAGCCATTCGCGCACTGAGCCTTCCGGCAGCGCGCCGGTGAATTCATTGACGATCTTGCCGTCCACCATCGCCTTCACGGCGGGTATGCCGCGCACCGCATAGCGTGCCGCGATCTCCTGATTCTCGTCCGAATTCACCTTGGCGAGTTTGAACTTTCCGCCATACTCGTCGGCCAGTTTTTCGAGGATGGGCTTGAGCACCTTGCACGGCGCGCACCACGGCGCCCAGAAATCGATCACCACCGGCTGATTGAACGAGGCCTCAATCACCTGCTCCTCGAAATCGGCATGATTCACATCATGAGCATTCATTTCCTGCACTTATTTGCCTTCCTTCCATGCTTACAGTTTCTTCTCGCCCATACAGTATGTTCATTCTACCCAGCTGGCGACATGCTGGGCCTGGGCATAATCATTAAAGGGATTCCCCGATAAGCCGGTTTCATTTGAGGGTGTCGCAACAGATATTCTTTGGTCAATTTCTTCCCTGCAAGCACGCTGGCCAAATTCAAGGAATTAACATTTAGCGCCAATTCAAATGCCATATTCCCATTCCTGTCAGTCAGTTTTGGATTTGCCCTGTGTTGCATGAGCAATTTTGCAATCTCTGTGCGAACGGGAGGATCGCCATAACTGTTTCGGGCCAGAGCAAGGAGTGGCGTATCGCCCTGCGCATTCTTCCCATTAACATCTGCGGGATGATTCAGCAGCAAAGTCATCATCTCGAAATCGCCAAATTTTGCCGCCTCGTGAAGCGAGCCCGTGGGTGCCAGCTGCGGAGGATCAACTTTAGCGCCCGCATCAAGCAGCAATTTGACGGATTCAACCGAACGCTGATCCACAGCCGCCACCAAAGGGGTATTGCCGGATTCGTCCGCCAGATTCGGATCGGCCTTGCTATCCAGCAACAACTTCATTTCTGCAGGCCACCTTACCGCTGAAATCAGGGGAGTATTCCGTTTACCCGATATATTTACGTCGGCACCCAGGCTAATCAGATTTTTTACAAGGTCCAGATTTCCTTGCTGGGCGGCAAAGCTCAGTAACGGCTGCCCATAGGCAAGAGTGGAATTGATATCAACCCCGGCTTTTATAAACTTGTCCAGCAATGCGGAAATATCAGAAAAGTTCCGGCTATAGTTACCCTGTATAAGTTTGGACAATACCGTCTCGCCGCCCTGATTTTTTACCTTTGGGTCTGCCCCGTGTGAAAGCAGCAAATCAATCGCTTCCGCCTTGCAGTTTGGCGTGGAGCACATTGCACCCGCAGCCAGCAACAATGGCGTATTCCCAAAATTATCAGCAGCATTGACCGAAGCGCCGGCAGATATCAATGCCTGCATTTCCTCCGTAGATGCCGATTTGGCAGCTTCCATAAGCGGGGTTTGGCCAAATTTTGTTTTGGCATTCACATCTGCGCCCTTCGACAAAAGCAAAACAGTCAAATTATTCTTCCGGCTCCTCAATAAGCAATGCAGCGCTGTTGAACCGTCCGCCCCCTGCACATTCGCCGACATCCCGCTTTTCAGGAACAGCAGAACCGCAGCATCATCACCACGGCATGCATGTTCGATAAAACTGGCTTCCGAGTATGTCACGCCCGCTTCATCAAGCGTTCTTCTTGCCTCGTGCCTTGACCATGCCCCATATCCATACCATGCACCCCCTGCAACAGCCAGCAGCACCACACTTATAGCCAGGAATATCACAATTTTGAGCATGCTTGATTTCATATAGTCTGCCTTTGGAGAATTTCAGAAATTTATATAACTGTATTTGCCTAAAGCAGATTCTTGCCGTCGAAAATTTTCGTCTCCAGCGCGAAGGTGTCCACCCCATCCACGCAAGCAAGGTTCACGATATATTGCCCCGGCCACCGGGGTGATTCGCTGAAGCTGTGAATGCCACAGTTCCTGCAAAAATAATGCTTCACCTGCTTCTTGCCGAACTGGTAAAAATTCAGCGCGTCTTCCTGCGCATCGATCTTGAACTTCTCCCCCGGCACCAGACTCACCATCGCGCCGCGCTTGGCACAGAACGAGCAGTTGCAGCGTATCCCATGAGTGAAAGGCTCGGCCTCGAACGAGAACTGAATCGCGCCGCAGTGGCAACTGCCTTTGTATGTTTGCATAGTCATGTTTCACCAACCTTCAGTTCTCTCGCGTTATTACAATCATGTGAAAACAATGGTGATGCTGAACCGTTAAGTCTCGATTCACTCAGAACGAGAGTTCATCATCCTTTCTTAATACCCACTTACTTACCCACTGATCCAAAATATATGGGCTTGCTAATGAAGCTTGCTTAAGCCAAGCTTCTTTTTCATCAGTTGGCAGTATTTGACTCGCGAATAAAATTGCTCGTCTTTCCCATAATCCTGAATTCAAATATGAAGATTTCTTGTTTCGGACCCAGCTAATATTCTTTTCAAGAACTGCTGCCCTAGCTTGGGTAATTAAACTCGGGCTTTTATATAAAAATGCCCTAATTTTTGCGTCTTTAATAAAACCAACATGATTTGTGAGAAACCATTCAATCCACATTCGAATCAACTCTGATTGCACATAATTGGCATCAGCAATTGATGAAAAGAAAGGCCTCAATTCTTCAACTAACTGATCATCTGCTACCTCGTTAAGATAGATGATTACATTGTTAGACATTGGAGCAAGTAAATCGAAGTATTTTGTAACCAATGGCACAATCTCTTTGGTCTTTAAACCTCTTGCTTGGCGAAGCAATGCTCTCCCAAATCCCAAATCAATAGGGTTCTTTTTTACCACCCCCTCTAAAGCCTCGTATATCTTTTGTGCGACATTCTCATCAGATTTTTCATCATCTTCAACATACTCAACATCTAGTGTTTCCTGAGTATACGGATGCAGTACTTCAATTTCTTCGATTACCCTTATTTTCTCAATTTCATAAGGGTTTTCTAATTGTCCAATAAATTCATGAGCGGATAGAACGAATGTTTTTTCTGATGAAAGAGTCAAACGATGATTAGCATACAAATAATGAGTTAGGTGCTGAAGAACCTTGTCCAACTCACGAATATCGCTTGAAAAAATTCTGAAGTCATCTACATACCTTGTGTGTTCCACGCCTAGATCAATGAGAAACTGATCAACATCAATCAATACAGCCTCAGCAAGCACAATGCTAGAAGCAGGCCCAACTGGCACTCCCTGCGATGCTTTGTCATTCAGTGCAGTTAGAAAATATTCAATATCATCAGCTAAATTCTTTTGCTTTGGATTGGAATGTTCAATTGCATTATTCAAACGATGCAAATAAAGCTGGTTATAAAAATCGGTAATATCCGTTAAGAGCACATGACTATAGTTAGAAGCTAAACTTTTTGATGCTTCCCGAAATCTTTCATAGCCAGAACCAGCAGCGAACAAACTACCTTCTGAAATATTTATTCGGTAAGCACAAGCTACCGATTCTTCTTGTGGTATACGCGCCAGTTCAATATCGTTTGCAACTTGATAGACTAAAGCCACATATACCAAAGAATCTAACGGCTCCAACTGGTGCACTACTCTATAACCACCCTTCGGTTTTTTCCATGGCAAAGAACGCGGAGAATTAAATGCCATCTTATGAATATTTCTGGAGGTTAGCTCCTTAACCACTTCACCCCAGTTATACCAAATTGCTTCAAACTCAAACGGTTTCGGATAAAAATCAGTGTCATAAAAACGACTAATATGTTCCTTAGCAAATTCCAAAGACTCTTGGGTAAGTACCGTCATAGTTTTTCTATCGCGCCTTAATTCCGCAACGGCTTCCCGTTCTTCAACATGTATTCCACCCGCGCCCGGGTCTTGTCTGTCGCGAGCAGTTCCATGAAGTTCTTGCGCTCCAGGTCGAGCAGCCATTGCTCGTCCACCATGCTGCCCGCTTCGACATCGCCGCCACACATCGTCTCGGCGATGCGGCAGCCGATGTCGTAGTCGTGGTCGGAGATGAACCCGCCTTCCAGCATGTTGACCATCGCGGCCTTCAGCGTTGCGATGCCGGGGCGTCCGGCCACCGGTATCTGGCGCGGCTGCAACGGCGGACGGTAGGCGGTGGCGGTCAGCGCGCGGGCCTCTTCCTTGGCGACGTGCAGCAACTCGTATTGGTTCATCACGATGCGGTCGGATTGCCTGAGGTAACCCATGTCGCGCGCGAGTTCGGCGCTCTTGGCGACCTCACCCATCGCGATCTGCTGGAAGTAGCGCTTGATATGCGGAAAGATGTCGCCGCCGCGTGCTTCGTGCGCCGCGCGCAGCGCCATCTCCTTGCATCCGCCGCCTGCGGGCAACACGCCGACGCCGACCTCGACCAGGCCGATGTAGCTTTCCAGCGCAGCCACTATTCTTGTGCAGTGGAGCGGGAATTCACAGCCGCCGCCCAGTGCGAGCCCGTACACCGCCGCGACGGTCGGCACCTGTGCATATCTCAGGCGCTGCGACACGTGCTGGAATTTGGCGATCACTTCCTCGACGCGCGGCACGTTGCCCACCATGGCGTTGACGATATTACCCAGCCCGCCACCGCCCGCGACGGTGTATTTCACCCGATTCGCCGTGCTCTTTACCTTGTCGAGCAATCCGGTTGGCTGGTCGGCGGATTCCTGCACGCCCTGCATCAGCTGCAGCAGGTGTGCGCCTGCCGAGAACGGCGCCTCGGTCTGCCAGATGATCAGTGCCGAGAAATGCGCCTCCGCCTCGTCGATCGCGCGCAGGATGCCGTCCAGCACCTCGTTGCTGATCGCGTGCATCTTGGACTTGAAGCTGAGTATCGCGATATCGTCACCGGTAAACCACATCCTGACATCGTCGGTTTCGAAGATGGTCTCGCCATAGCGAACCGGTTCGCCGACCAGATGATCCGGGAAAGGCTGGCGGCGATACACCGGTAATGTGGAGCGCGGCTGGTAGCTGACGGTGGCCGGCGACCAGGAGCCCTGCGCGGTATGCACGCCGGTGCGGGCCGGGTCGGTCACCCATTCGGGCAGCGCGGCATCGGACATCGCCTTGTCCGCCGCGATGTCGGCGGCGATCCAGCCGGCCACCTGCTGCCAGCCCGCCGCCTGCCAGATTTCGAACGGGCCGTTGTCCCAGCCGAAGCCCCAGCGCACCGCCAGGTCGAGGTCGCGCGCGTTGCCGGCAATAAACTCGAGTTGCAGCGCACAGTAATGAAACACGTCGCGGAATGTAGCCCACAGGAATTTCGCCTGCGGGTGCTGGCTGTTGCGCAGCCCGGCGAGCTTCTTCGCCCAGTCGCGTTCGCGCAAAATTTGTTTTACCGCGTAATCCACATCATCTTCGGTCAGACGATATTCCTCGGTGTGCAGATCGAGCACGCGGATCTCCTTGCCGATCTTCTGGTAGACGCCCTTTTTGGTTTTCTGTCCGAGCGCACCCTGATCAACCAGCCGGTTGAACCAGCCCGGCAATTCAAAATGCTTGTGCCACGGATCGTCGGTGAGGTTCTCGCGCATGGTGTTGACCACGTGTGCGAAAACGTCCAGACCAACCACGTCCAGCGTGCGAAAGGTCGCGCTCTTGGGGCGCCCGAGATAGCGCCCGGTCAGTGCGTCCACGGTGTCAAACCCGAGGTTGAACGCCTTGGCATGGTATTTGGTGGCCAGCATCGAGAACACGCCGATGCGGTTGGCAATGAAGTTGGGCGTGTCCTTGGCGCGCACCACGCCCTTGCCCAAGGTAGAGACAAGAAACGCCTCGAGCTGGTCGAGCAGCAATGTCTCGGTGCCGGCGCACGGGATCAGCTCGACCAGATGCATGTAGCGCGGCGGGTTGAAAAAATGGATGCCGCAAAAACGGTGGCGCAGATTTTCCGGGAAGGCCTCGGCGAGCGTGTTGATCGACAGGCCGGAAGTGTTGGTGGCAAAGATGGTTTGTGCGCCAAGATATGGCGCGACCTTTTTGTATAGGTCGGATTTCCAGTCGATGCGCTCGGCGATCGCCTCGATCACCAGATCGCACTCGCGCAGCCGCTCGAGATTCTGTCCGTAATTCGCCGCCGAAATGAACGCGAGCCGGGCCGGGCTGGCCAGCGGGCTGGGCTCGAGCTTCTTCAGCCCGTCCAGTGCCTTGTTCACGATGCCGTTTGGATCGCCCGCCCCCTTGTCATTTTTCGGGGCGGTCAGATCGAACAGCAGCGTCTCGACATTGGCATTCACCAGATGCGCGGCAATCTGCGCGCCCATCACGCCCGCACCCAGCACGGCTACTTTG
>Ga0307375_10006037_pt1 | contig 11272 bp, 5 predicted proteins | sample TR1MG_FD_202531 | JGI IMG/M metagenome (GOLD analysis project Ga0307375, IMG submission 202531) | Soil microbial communities from Risofladan, Vaasa, Finland - TR-1 | ecosystem: Environmental > Terrestrial > Soil > Coastal area > Acid sulfate soil | place: Finland: Risofladan, Vaasa | collected...
TCCACAGAAGAGAAAAGAAACCTCACAACCCAATTAACTCAACTGATCTTATCGCATGGTGGAACCTCCGAAGAAGCAAATAATCTCGTTTGCACGAAGTATCTTTTCTTAAATGAAACGGAGATCTATTTAAAAGATGCACGCGAATATGCTGAATTACTCAATGCATGCGGGCGAACACGTAACTCTGGGGCTGGTGTCGCAGTTTGCATGGGCGACCGGACTATCCACTATAGGCAAGCTCAAGATTTGCTTTTAACCTATCAAAAAAAGATAGATACCTTTCTCGAAAATTTAAAACACCCTGGAACGATTCTTGAGACTGATCATGTTCAATATTTTATGGGTGGGGCATTAGATGAAACTATGATTGGTACCATTACGACGATTGCTACAAAAACTAAATTAACAAAGCCAAATAAAGCTCTAATCGGGTTTGCAGGACCGATGGATGACGTTTATAAAATTTCGGCACGTGCACAAGACAAACTCGTTGAAAAAGGAGTTCACTTAGGGAAAGCATTACGAGAAACGATCTCCCAATTGGGCTTGGATAATTCCAAATTTCGGGCAGGGGGACATGATGCTGCCGCGGGCACCCGGGTTCCGAAAACGCATGATAAACTCTTTATCGAAACATTGAATAAGGTTATTGAAAAACAAATATCCAACTGAGGACGTTCTATTGAAATTCAAACGGAAAAATTTTAATAGAATATTAAATATTTGAATCAAAACACACGTTTAAAAATCCAATACATAATTTAAGATTGTATTCATATAAAAAACACCGAAAAGAAGGAAAGTTGCGTGTCTAAAAGAAAAGGTAGAAGAAGGACCGATCTAGCAATAGATAAATGGAAAAATAAAACCTGGTATACTGTTTATACGCCCAATTATTTTGGGCAGGTCGAAATCGCCGAGATTCCCACTACGGACGTAGTTGTTGGACGAACTGTCGAAACCACGTTATATGATATAACTAATGATTTCTCTCAAACCCATATTAAAATGTATTTTAAAATTGAAAATATTGAGGGTACTAAGGCGCAAACAAAATTTTGGGGGCATGATTTCACCCGAGATTATCTGCGATCGCTTGTACGCCGAACAACAAGCCAAATTAAAACCATTCTCAATATCACTGTGAAATCTCCTCAACAATCTGACGATTCAATCAAAAATAAATATAAAATTCGAATTACGGCGGTTGTCTTCACGCAAAAGCGGATTAAAACAAGTCAACAGAAAGCCATTCGCAAAATTATGGATCAAGTCATTCAAGAGAAGGCACAACAACTTAATTTCATAGAATTCGTGCAAGAATCTGTCCTCGGTAAAATAGGGAGCGAAATCTATAATGAAGTCAATGTTATCGTCCCCATTCGGAAATCGGAGATAATGAAAACTAAAATCATTTCTGAACCTGTATTGTCTTAATTCAGACCTACCATTTCCAAAAAGTAAATCTTTTTATTCGAGTCTTTACTTTAACTAGTAAATTAAACCTAGTTGGGTGAGATTATAGCAACTGAAATACTTGAAATTGTTTTATTAGTGTTTTTGGGAGGACTTTCCGCTACTTTTATCCTTTTCCTTCTCCGGCAAAGATCTCAATTAATTAAATTGCAAAATCAGATAAAAAAAGACAAAATTGTCGTTAAAGAAGAACCAATAGAACCCAACGTCAAGACCGCGCAAGAAATTGACGATCTAAAGAAATTAAGTCATGATGACTTTTCAGAAAATTTAAAGATAGTTAAAGATCTCCAGTCAAAATTAGATGGCCTCACAATTGAAATGAAGATTAGGGGCGAAATGATTATTGAAAGAGACACCAAAATCGGCGAATTAGAAAAAACAATTCATGATTTTGAAGCACAAATTGAAATTTTCAAAAATCAAATTGCTCCAGCCCTTGAACAGACTATAATGCATCTGAGATCCCAAGAAACAGAATTTAAAGAAACCATTGAGGAACAAAGAGTTACACTTCAAAAGAATGAGGACCGTCTTTCTGCGGCAAAAAACATACTTAAAGGCGCCAAAATGGGGCAAATATTGGATTTAGAACAGTATCAGGTTGAAATCAACAAAAAAGATCAAATTATAAAACAGCAAGAGGAACAACTCAAAAAAGTTCAAGAAGAGGTGGACCAATTACCTTATATTTGCTTACAAATGACCAATGAAATAAAGAAGCGCGAATCTGAAGTTAATTCACTCAAATTATATAATAGTGTACTCAACAAAAAACTTCTACAACTTCAAAATGAATTATCTAATAAAACTAAGGTTGAAGATGAAAATATTATTACTTTAACAAAACAATTCCTTGAAATACAAGATAAATTACAAGCTGAAAAACAGAAAGTTACGCTCCTTGATAAAGAACTCCTTATATTGAATAGCCTGATTATGGAAAAGGAGTCCAAAATTATAAATTTGGAAGAAAGAATAGTCCAATTAATCGGAAAATAATTGAATTTCGATCGTTTCCCATACTTTTATTGTGAAAAATCTAATAAATCAAAGGCTTTTTATTTCAATTATTATAAATAAAATAAAAAACTGGTTTTTAAAAAATGAAAGCAGTAATCCTCGCAGCGGGAGAAGGAAAAAGAATACGCCCACTTACTTATACAAGACCCAAACCAATGATTCCAATCGGAGGAAAACCTCATCTACAGATCATTTTAGAAGATTTAAGGAAAAGCGGAATAACTGAAGTTATCCTTATCGTTGGATACCTTCAAGAAATAATCTCAGGTTATTTTCAAGACGGATCTCAATGGGGATTAAATATCGAATATATTACACAAACAGAACAATTGGGTACGGGTCATGCTACATTATTTGCAAAGGATGCAGTCCAGTCAGACCCGTTCTTATTAATTAATGGTGACATAATGGTATCTTCTGAGACATTCACCAAATTAATTAAAAAATTTAAATCTGCTTCAAACAATTCTTTTTTATCCGTGGTTAAAACGCCTGATCCTGCCAGTTATGGAATTATTCAATTTAATAAAAAGACTCACGACGTAACTACCATTATTGAAAAACCCTCCCCTGAGAATATCCCTAAAGATTCTTTCACCAATGCCGGACTTTATCTATTTAATCCTAACATTTTTGATGCTATTCAACAAACTCCAAAATCACCTCGAGGTGAAATTGAAATAACCGATTCTATTCAACGTTTAATTAATCAAGGAAATACCGTAAAATGCTTTGAAATTGAGGATTTTTGGTTGGATATAGGGAAGCCCTGGGATCTCTTAGATGCAAATCAACATCTCTTGAATAAAACTGAATTAGTAGTCGAAGGAATTATTGAGGAGAATGTGAGACTTATTGGTAAGGTTGGGATAGGAAAAGGCACTATTGTTCGATCGGGATCCTATTTAGTGGGTCCTTTATTTATCGGAGAACATTCGGATATTGGGCCTAACTGTTATATTCGAGACTATTGTAGTATAGGAAATAATGTCCGTATTGGGCATGCCTGTGAATTAAAAAATAGCATGGTTTTCGATGGATCCAAAATTCCACATCTATCATATATAGGAGATAGCATTATTGGTAGTTATGTGAATCTTGGTGCAGGCACTATTACTGCAAATCTTCGATTTGACAAAAAAAATGTTTTGGTTACAGTAAAGGATAAGAAGATGGATAGTGGCAGAACTAAGATGGGTACAATTATTGGAGATTATGCTCAGACTGGGATAGGAACGACAATTATGCCAGGTGTTATCATTGGGTCTTATAGCATTATCGGGTCTAACGCAATTCTCCAAGAGGATATTCCCCCGAATTCTACCTATCTCGAAAAGAAAAAAGAAAGTACATAATTATCTGCATTTATTAGAAGAAAAGAACTATTAATTCGTTCGATATTTTCATTCAAGCGATCCGCCGAAGAAGACCCCGCTTCACTACTATTTCAGCAAAGTCAGCGCTCGGAGTATGGTAAGTAGGCTTGGAAAATTGTTTGATGGCCATAGCCATTCATTTAAAAGGAAGAGACCTGGAATCGAAGCAATTTCAAGTTTATTGCCTTTGAATTCGGCTGTACGAAATTTATTTTCTTTTAAATTTAAAAAAGTTGAACGTTCACGGGAATTAGGATCAAGGATCCAGTACTCTTGGACCCCTATAACTTCATATTCTGCTCTTTTTCGGACTTCATCTCGAAATTGGGAATCTTCTGAAAGAATTTCAATGATAAAACCAGGCACACCTATAAAAATTGTATCTTGTAAAAATTGAAGTTGGTTTTTCGGGATGAACATTATATCCGGCTCACGCCAATTTTTCTCATCCAATTTCAAGGGAAAATTTTCACTAAGAACAATGCCTAAGTCCTTTTCTGTAACAAAAATATCTAAAATATGCACAAGAAATTGGCGTAATTTAACATGCTTTTGCGACGCTGGAGAATGGTGAAAATATTGTCCATCCACAAGATCGCACTTGCTATCAGGAGCATTATGAAGATATTCATTTAATTTTGATTCATTAAATTTTTTAGCGGAGTTCTTCTTTTCAGAGGTCATTCTCATTCTCGCTGTTTATTAATTCTGATAATTAATTTAACAGTTCTATACTTAATAACTTAACTTTTTTCGGTATTATTACTTATTTTTTAATCTCAAATTTCATAAAAAGTTCATTTCAATAGGATCTATAATAAAATAAAATAAGCTAATTTAAATTAATAAAAGCGGAACTGGAAATGTAAATCAGAAAGAGGATAAAATATGAAACAGCATGAAATAATCGATCCATCGGATCTCTTGGATGAGAAGGGGCATATAATCCAGAAGGGCTGGGCAAAACAATTATTGTTACGATATGATCGGAGGAAAGTGAAAGGACCTTTACGATCTTTGCGAATTAAAGAATGGGATTGTTATGAGGTATTCAACGAGAATTGTGGGGCGAGTTTAATCATTGCTGATGTGGGGTATTTCGCAATGGCAACCCTGCAACTATTGGATTTCAAAGAAAAGAAGGCTTATAATGGGGCAAGCTTCAAGTTACTTTCGAGAGGGTCATTAAAATTACCCCCTTCCGCAGATAAAGGTGATGCTTACTTTTACGGTGGGCATCTCAATTCGCAGAACCGGATGTCATTTGTGCGTAAAGGGAATTATATAATTTTAAAATTTCATTATCCGAATTTTCCTGAACTTAGTAAGATTGGAGCAAAGGGCGAACTCACGTTTTATAAAGATCCCAAACACGATACGATAGTCAATGTTATTCCTTTTGAAAATCCAAGGCATTTCGTGTATGTCCAGAAGGCGAACTGCATGCCGGTGGAAGGAAATTTTATGTTTGGTGATAAGGAGTATATATTCTCTGAGAAGAATGGAAGCTATGGATGCTTGGATTGGACGCGCAGTGTTTTTCCCTACCGCGTTAGATGGCACTGGGGTTCCGCCTCAGGATTATTATATAAAGGACAATTGTTCGGCTTCAATCTTGATGCTGGCCTTCAAGGCTTTGGTGACGAATCAATTGCTACAAAAAATATGCTTTTCCTGAATGGTGTTGGTCATAAATTAGAATTCGTTACCTTTCATGTTCCGAAAAATATAATGGATCCTTGGAAGTTTACCAGTAGTGACGGGCGATTCGAGATGACATTAAACCCGATAATGTATAATAAAACGAATATGAACTTCGGAATTTTAAAAACAGGCGGATTCAATGTGTATGGGTACTATACGGGAGATATAATTCTCGATAATGGCGAGAAACTCCATATCGACAAGCTTTTTGGCTTTGCTGAAGAATATGGACATCGTTGGTAGGATTTTTACTTCTAAAAGTAGAGGAAAAGGATTAAGAAAAAAATTGTTAAAGTCTTATATTATCAGGCGCTTTAACGAATTAGCTCTTTCTAGGAATGTATTCGCGGCGTCCTCTTCTCCTAATTGTAGAAATAGCTCAGAGATCTCTTCGAAGGTATTTTTTGCCTCGCTAAATTTCTTTTTCTGGAGTGCCTTCTCTGCTTGTTGAACTAAATCTGCGATTTTTTTCCGAACTAATCCTTCATTCTCGATTGTTTTTTTAGGTTTAAGTATTTCTAATTCTTCAGCTTTTTGTTGATAACGTTGTGCACTTCCTTCATCACCAACTGATTCGGCTAATTGAGATGCTTTTTCATATAATTCTTTTGCAAGGGTTGTTTTTCCTGTTTTTAATGCCTCTCTTGCATTTTTCACGGTTGCAGCAAGGTTGGCTTTTACTTCTTCAAGTTCATCTTCAGCTACTCTTGCAACTGGTTGTATTGATTTTGTTGGAACTTCCTTTTCTTCCACTTTAGGCTGTTCTGCTATCTGTCTTTCCCGCGCTCTACTTAAATAATAGGTCGCTTGTTTATTATAAGATCTCGCAACTTCTTTCCCATCTATTACCTCTGAAATTGCTGCAATTCTCTTGTAATACTTTGCTACAACGGCAAATCGATTACCTTTTATTGCATCTTCTACTTCTAATAATAATTTCTTCCGTTCAGTCATTAATCTACGGGTTTCTGGACTTATTTCTTGCATAGATGATTGTTTTCTATAATAGACAATATTTTTCTTATATTTTTCTAAATCGTCAGAATTTCCCAGTTCTAATGCGTTAATTGCGAGAGTGATATATTGTTTTATAGTTTCTTCGAAATTTCTTTCTTTGATGAGTTGTTTTATTTTCCGATTAATCAACTCATCTTTTTGGATGAGTTCCTGTTTCCATTCATCTTTTGGTTTATCACCCGTTAATGCACCTCTCTCACGCGCTAGCTTTGCCCACCCTGCAAAGCGTTCAACCCCATCATCATCCGCTAAAACTAACATAATTTTAGATGCTTCTTCGAAATTTCTGGCTGCTTCAAGAAAATCTTGTTTTCCCATCGCTTTATCTGCCTTTGATAAAAAGATTCCGCTCTCTTTTCTTAAATCTCCTTCCTTCAGAGCCTCTACTCGCTCGTTTGCAGCATCTGCTAATTTTAAAAATTTCTCAGCTTGTTCTTGCTCTCCTAGCATTCGGGAGAGTTCAGCCACTTGTCGATAATTTCTAGCGGCTTCAACTACGTCCCTTTCTCTAATTGCAGATCTTGCTTTTTCAAGAAGTTTTTCCCGCTGGTCTTTTAATTCATTTTGTTGTAATTTTTGATCTGACCGTTTTTGCATTTCTTTGGCTTTTAAAAGAAATTCTCTCGCAACGCTTTTATCAGCAAGTTCTAATGTAAGATTCCCAGCTTTCTCATATAACTTTGCTGCTTTATTAAAATTCATATTTTGACTAGCAATTTCAGCTTCTTTTAACGTTTCAGATCGCATTCCTTTTATTTCCTGCTCCATCATGGCAATCTCTCGCCGATTATCTGCTCGCTTCTGCACTAGCTCCCGCTTCTTATCTTCAATTGACATAAATCGACGCTTCACTTTCACATATGTCATAGATCCAATAACTGCTACCACAACAACGAGAATAATCAATCCAATCAACCAACCATATTGCTGTATAAATAGAACCCAAGGATCAACTGAGATCACTAATTGAGGTTCTGAATTACTCACTCCCCCATAGGCATCTCTATAAGTTGCAATGATATAAATTGTAATCGCCCCTGCTGGTACAGTATATTGAACTACAACTGATCCGTTTTCAGCCGTAATACCGGCGAGATAAGAAGTAATTGTTACATCTCCGGATAAGACTGCAATAATTGTAAAATTTAAAAGTACATTTCCAACCGGATGCGTTCCATTTGATAGAATGGCCTGAATACGTAACTTTTCTCCAACTTTAGTATGGGATTGAACTGAAACAGCCAAAGCATAAGTCAATCTTTCTATATTTATATTTGTAGAATTCCAAACTGACGTTAAATTCGATGATCCATAAAAACTCATTATAACATTAATTAAACTAGCACCTAATGGGACTTGGTACTGAATCAAACCCATTCCTGAAGAATTCGTATAAATATTCTTCTCCACTATAAGTGGCGCTCCACTAACATAGTTTATTTTAATAGAATATTGAATTAACTTATTCTGTAATGCTATGGCAGTATTGGTCTGTAACTTTAACGTTATATTTACTATTTGGGTTTCTTTAATTGTTGCTGGATTATAGATAAGTAACTGGGTTGATAATTTAGGTAGAATATGAAGTTCAACCGAAATCAGAGCAGACTGATAAATTGAGGACGAAATACTATCAATTTCAATATTATAGTTTCCGATTCCGATCTGGGATAAATTTAAAGTAGCTTGATAGGTTCCGGTTCCAACCCAGTTCATGCCAATTAGACCAAGCAATCCTATCTTGTAACGCAGAGTCGCGGCATTAATAAATGTAGTATGAATGCTATCTAAATAAACGGCACTCAATAAATATTGTTCTCCATAATAGGCGGTAATATTCATGTCGGACGGAATGATCATCGTTGGAATTTTATTCACATTTAAAGTGAGAATCGAAATCGTCCCACTAAATCTAATGGTGCGTGACGCATTTATTTCTACTTGATAGGATTTAATAATATACCCCGTCAAATCAATAGATGCATTATAAAATCCATTCATATCATAAATGAAATTGCCTTCAATTGTATCATTTATCTTATATTTAACCATATGATTCGTGATAATTCTTTCTTTAGAATCCTTAAGTTGAATTCTAAGATTCAATAATTCATTGACATAACTCGAAATTATTTCACTTTCAGTTATAATATTTATATTTAAACGAGAAACATTCAAAGTTACGATTGTGGTGGTATTTTGGTAATCTATAGCCCAAGATTTAAGCGTGATCTGATACTCCCCTGGAAGATAATTTGTTAGGTTTAAAATTACAAAATACTCGCCTTCCGTTTCAGCTGGAAGCATTTGTTGGGTTTTTCCCTGTAATTCATACCAAACTACCCCTGATATTCCACGAATATTATGTGTATCATTCAGTTGCACACGCATTTCAGTAAAATCATCAATTTCTGCATTGATAGTCGATTCTATTGGATAGATTTGTGAAGGTAATTTTGTAATATTTACTGTTATTGTAAGTCGTTGTTCCCCATACAGCGCTTTTTTAATATTAATGTATAATGAATAATTTTGACCTGCCATTGGTGCGGGTAATTTGCTTGTATCAACCCAGACTGTATAATTTCCACTATTGATATTTTTCCAGACACAATTTACGCCACCTATTTGCGCGAAAATGGTGGCTCCTGGAATTCCGATTCCGTTAGAGGTATTTATGTATTCGAAGGATACCGTCCAGTTCTCTATGGCATAGATTATTGCATAAAAACCTACTAAATTGGGTGCAGTTAATGAATCTATTATTGTTGGATATCCATAAATCTCCAAGTGAAGAAATAGACTCGCGGCTTCATAATTATTTTTACTTGCACTGAATAATATCGAATAATTGTTTAATAGTACTCCTGAAATATCTAAAGATACATTGTAATATCCGCCCCCCAACTCTTGAACTATGTATGTTTTTACACTTGACCAATTCGACTGGATTGAACCTCCAAAAATCCCACTATTACTCACTAGATCCTTGTAATACACAGTAACATTCACTCTTCCCCCTGCCTGATATACCTGCCTTGGAATGCTACTCTCATTCGTTAACGAAGTAGTTGTATTCTGAAATATTAAAGTTAGATACGCATCTTGCGATTGATAGATGTCTGCATCAATATGAAATAATAATTTATACACATGAGCAGAAAAATTTACAAAAACAATGGTATATTGTTCCGTTCCACTATTATAGGTTACAGAATAATTGAATCCCTTTTGTAATGTACCTCGGTATGCCGTATCAAAATCATATTTCCATTGTATTGTAATGTTCTCAGTCTCAATACTATAATCCGTTAAATTGGTATATGTGAAACTATAAGCGATGGGCATATTCCAGAAGGTTTCTTTGGCTGTATCATTAAATATTAATTTTGTTCCATATTGTTTGACTTTTAGCGTGATTAAATAATTGCTATAATTCTGAACCCCATCCCAAGCAGTCGCATTTATATAAATTGGATATACACCATACGCATTTGGCGAAGTTATCTCTGTTGTCCATGCCCATTCATCCAGAAACACATTAGCCATCGGCGTGGGAGCGGAACCTTGGTAAGTATATGTAACATTTGCCCCCATCGTGCTATTTAGATATAAGGACCCCCATGAACTTCCTTTCCAATATGACATATTATAGTACAAGGTTAAATTAAATATCTGGCCCTTTGACATTTCAATAACAGGTCCCCAATGCTCAGGACTCACAATAACAAGATGGGTTGAATTATAGATTTGCACACTTGTATTCCATATGCCTGCTTCTGTTCCGTTAAACCATGATATAACCAGTTGATATGTTCCATTCGTAGTGATGCTCTGGGCGACATCCCATGTTATATTAATAAAAGATCCAAGTCCTTTACCCGCTATTGAATCAAGGACATTCTGCAATGGATCTAATATATCCAACTGTGCCGTATTTTCTTCATTATCATCCACCGCTTGAATTAAATCCGCGCTGACATTAACCATATCAAAAGTATAAAGGTGTTGGATACTTTCTCCGTCTTTATATACAACAAGATTCGAGACCCAGTTATGTCCATTGCATAAAATACGCCAAGTTGCATCGGTTGGATTTCGGATTATTACCGTCTTTTTCGAATTACTGTTGAGTTCTTCCCAATCTAAGTATTCTATTGAACCATTATAGACTTTTGTTGCATTCCAAGTCGCAGGAATGGTGACATTAATTTCTCTATTATACGAATTTGTTACGAAACTCGCAGGTATTGTAACATTCCATAACACTACTTCATTTAATGCCTGCGCATAAAATGATATTCCTGCGGTTGTGATATTTTGTAAATAAGTTGTCCAATTAACTTCATAGGAAATATTATACCACGTTGTTGTAACTTCAAAAGGAATTTGCCCCGAAGGGTTTGGTATTAGAAATTCTGAACTATTCCACGTTCCAGAGGATGAAACTGGTTCAGAATTGATGGTCATATTAACCTGAGCCGGCGAGGCTTGGGCTATTAAAGGCGATACATCCAATCTTAAACTAAAGTCTATTGTATCATTTTCCCAGTATCCCCCACCGGCAGATCTTCGTACATACACTATTCCTTGATCCCCCTCAGCATCCCCGCTATCATCTATATAATACCAATTTAGGGCGCTCGTTGAGTTAAACCCGATAAAAAAGGTGT